>Ga0209751_10001319_pt1 | contig 25562 bp, 13 predicted proteins | sample RifCSP13_1_FD_184019 | JGI IMG/M metagenome (GOLD analysis project Ga0209751, IMG submission 184019) | Soil microbial communities from Rifle, Colorado - Rifle CSP2_sed 13_1 (SPAdes) (version 2) | ecosystem: Environmental > Terrestrial > Deep subsurface > Rock core/Sediment | place: Rifle...
TCCACCCCCACTGCAGCCCCGACCCGACGGCGAACGCCGCCACCGTCAGGAACCAATACATCGGGAAGTCCCACGTATTGAGGAAGGAGAGGCCGCCGAGGATGATGGCCGAGAGCAGCAGGCGATGGGGGGCAATCAGGAATAAGTGATCAGGAATCAGTGCGCCTGCGTCGCCCGACACACGCCGCCCGTTACCTGCCACGAGCAACCATTCGAGCGCGACAGCCACCGCCAGCACCACAAACGGCAGGGCCAGCACATGCGGGTGCATGTCGCCGAGGATGAACGAGAAGGCGGGCATCTCGTCAATCGCCTCGGTCTCCACGCCGCTCAGGTTGCAGTCGTGCACCACCCGCGCGCCGCTGAACCACCACCAGAAACGCGGGTCCCAGTTGAACTTTTCGGGCGGGGGCGGCGGGGGCGCATTCACGCCCTTGATGTCCAGCCACGTCCATAGATTCACCATCCCCGCGCGGACGCCCGGCACCCCCTCAGAAGTGCTCATTGAACACCGGACGCCGCCCGCTCCAGCAGCCTCTCCGCCAAAGTCGTACCACACGGCCGGGATTTTGAGATCGGGGAACATTCCATTCGTATGCGCCATGGCGAGGACCCCATAGAAGTTCCCGGCTACGAGCACCATCAGCGGGCCGAGGAGCGCGGGCCAGAAGGCGGAAAGGAGGAAGGATGAAGGACGAGGGATGAATTTTTCAGCCTTCGCCCGCGCGGAGCGGCCCGCCGCCTTAGCCAGGGCAATGAGATTCAATACCACCCCCAGCGCGCCGACGGCGGTGAAGGCAAAGAGCATCGCCAGCCCCAGATTGAAGGCATAGGCCGAGGGGACGCCCGTGAGGCGCGCCAGCGAGGCCACCATCACGTAGCCGAAGTAGTAGTAGCTGATGGCGTGGCCGGAGAGCCAGGCGTCGTGCGGCGGAAAACCGGGGCTGCGGAGGATGGAGTTGATGAACATGAACTCCATCGGCTTCTCGGTCGCCACGATCTCCGGGGTATACGCCCGCGCCAGCGCCATCCCGCCGAAAGCGGCCAGGAAGAAAATCTCGACAGCGAGCGCATAAGCCCCGCGCTCCCGCAGCCAGTCGCGCAGCTCGACGAGGCCTTCGCGCTTCAGCCAGGCCAGCCCGAGGCCTCCAACGGCGACGGCCGCGGCAATCTGCCCGCCGACGTCGTTGCGCAAAAAGCCCAGCGAGCCGAGCAGCCAGAACACATAGCAGATGACGAGCACCCCCAGCGGCCTGGCAAAGGCATACCCCCGCTCCGGCAGATGCTTGAAGAATCTAAACGCCAACGGCAGGGCGAGGAAGCCAAAGGCGGTGAGCGCGATGTACCACCTGAGGAAGAAGATAAAGTCGAGAGGCATGAAGGAGTGTCGTGAGGCGTGATCGGCGATCTGAGGGTTCTGACGCCTCACGCCTCACGGATCACGTTCGCTATTCGAGGCGGATTATCTTTATCATCTTCCCTGCCCGCTGGTGAACGGCGGTGATCGTCACGCTGCTCCCCTGCGGCGCGCGGACGACCCACTCGACTTTCGCGCGGTCGGTGGTCGGGTCGGCTTCCCAGAAGGTGGTGTTCTTGAGCGCGCGGCCTTCCAGTTGTCCAAGTTCAGTCTTGCGCTGGCCGCCGACGAGCGCCGCGCCGTCGGGGAGCGCGATCTCGACTTCCAGCGGGCGCACCAGTTGCTTTTCTCTGGCGCGGGTCGTGATCGAGGTCGAGAGCCAGCCGGTGTTCTGGATCACGGCGCGGAGGTGGTAGGCTCCCTCGCCCAATGGCGTGACGGTCATCTCCTTAAATTCCAGCTGCGGTGAAATGAGCGCGTGGAAGATGATGAAGTCCGCGTGCGGCGCGATCTCTTTTTCCAGCAGCTGCGGGGGCGGGTTGCGCCAGCAGTACTCGTCGTTCCAGCCGCCGAGCTCCACCTCGCCCAACTGGGGATGGTTGAAGGGATACCAGGTGACAAAGCCTTTGCCTTCCAGTTTCTCGTCGTTCCATTTCATCATCTTCAAGTCGTCTTCCACCGGATGGTCGCGATACCACTCGATGTATTGCGAGCCGGCGCCGTTCGGCTTTTTTGAGAGGTCAATCCCTGCTTCGCGCTGGGGGCTCCACAGCTCGCACGTCCACGCATAGACCCCGAGGTGGTCATACATCCAATCGTCGAACGCCCCTTTGATCGTCTCTTTGGGGTGATACTTGAAATCGTGAAAAACCGAGACGGCCGGGTAGCCCGTGAGGCGCATGGCGTGCTTGCCGATCTCCTGAAACGTCCACAAGTCGTTGGTCGCGAAATGCTCGTCGGGATGCGTGCCGTAGGGGCGCAGATACACGCCGCTATAGGTGTGGAAGGTGATGCCCCCGGTAATGTTGGGATGCTCCACGATGAACTGTACGACCGAGCGGACTTCCGGCTCGCTCGTGGGATACGGCCCCGCGCCCTTTTGCTCGCTCTCGAATGCCCACTCCAGTGGAAAGTTGCGGTTGAGATCCAGCCCTTCCAGGCGCGGGGCAATTTTGACAATCACGCCGTCATAATTGCGGATCATCCCTTCGGGCAGGAGGCGATAGTACGGCCCGCCGTCATTCGAGTCATCCGGCGAGCGTGGGATCATGATGCGCGAGTCGTCCGGGTGCGCCTTCCACGGGCCGTTCGGGTCTTTAATCCGCATCGCGAGGATGCGTCCATCGCCGTCCACGTCGGACTCGTCCAGCCCATCCTGCGGCTCCGGGCGCGGGTACGGGCGGACGCTGGAGCGCACACTGCGATGCCGTTCCGGGTCGAGGAACAACTCAGCGCCGTCCGGGTTCATGCGCGGCGCGACGTACAGCGTCCGGGTATCCAGCAGGCGCGTGATCTGCGCATCCTGCCCGTAGCCGTTCAGGATTTTGTGGATCGCGTAGAGCGCGCACGACGCCGGGGAGACTTCTGTCGCATGAATGTTCGCGTCCACCCAGAAGGCGGGCTTGTCGGCGTCCGGGCCGGTCGCGGTGTTGGTCAGCGTCACACACCAGATGTCGCGGCCCTCGTAACTCTTGCCGATGGAGCTGAGTTTGCACAACGCCGGGAATTGCGCGGCGAAGTCCTGGAGAATGGCGGTGAGATCGGCGTAGCGGTAGTAAGTGTTGAAGGTAAGGGTGGGCATGGGTGTCTCTTGTGCCGCGAATTCGCAGATAAAAATCAGGGTACGGCGTAAATCGTCGCCCCCGGATTCTGGTACGCCACGTTGAGCTCTCCGCGCGCCGCCAGCGCGTTGAATTTGGCGAGGCCCTCAGGCGGGTAGTATGCCCGCTCCATCGGCCCGACGACGACGTAGCGCACCTCATACTTCTGCAGGAAACTGCGAGCCTCGTCCAGGTCGGGCGTCTCGTAAAACGCGCTCGTCTCGATGCCGCGCAGGTTGATGAAATCGGTGGGGAGCGCGGCGCGCTGCTGGCGCTGATGCCAGTCCCAGCCCACCACGTCGGGCAGGCCGGTGTTCCACGCATAGCGGCTCGACATGCGGTACAGGTCAAACGTCTGCGCCTCGACAATCACGGGCGAGCCTGCCACGTTGTCTTGCATCCAGCGGACGGCCTCGTAATCGTACTTGAGCGGGAGGAAGTAGCTCTTGTCGCAGTACCCGCTCCACGTCAGGTAGGCCAGGCCGTCGAGCGTGAGCGGCTGCTCCTCAATGGCCAGGCTCCGGTTGCCTGGATAGGGGATCGGCATCCCGGGGATGATCTTGCAGTCCACGGCAGGGTCGGCGCTCTCGACGGCCGTGCGCGGCGGGAAGCGGTCCCGGATTTTCGCGTTCGCCGCCGACAGGGTGTAGAGCGCGGCCCCGGCCGTCAACGCCGCGAGGGCAACCGTCCAGCCAGTCTGCCAGGAGGGTTTCCACGCCGGGAGGGAGGCCCAGACCCAGGCGAGGGCGGCGCCGGCGGCCACGCTGAATAGCGTCCACACCTGCAGGTAGAACTTGAAGATCGTGTTCTGCCGCCCGATGTCGCCCTTGAGCACGACGACTTCGACGAACAGCGTGATCGCCAGACCGGTGCCCAGCAGGAAAAGCGCCACGCGCTTCTCAAGCGGCATCGTCTGCGGCGAACGCAGAAGGAGCAATCCGGCCCAGGTCATCAGCGGCACGGAGAGGATAGCCGTTTCCGCGCCCAGGTACAGGAACACGCCGACGACCAGGGCGAAGACAAACAGCGCGAGGGCCAGCGTGGGGAGCCAGTCCGGCGCATCGGCCAGGACAGAGGCCGGGGTCTCGGCCAGCCAGCGCCGCGTCTCCCAGACCAGAAATGTCGCCAGCACGAACAGGAACAGGCCGTGGGCGTAGAGGTAAGCGTTGAGCGGGGTCTTCGGGCCTTCCCAGAGTTCAAATTCGGTGTATCCGCTGGCGAACCACTGGTCGTAGGGAAGGTAGAGCAGCTTCGCCAGGCCAACCAGGAGCGCGAACCGCACTCCGGCGTCGAAGAGCATGGCGCGCGTGAACCGGAAATCGTCTTTGGCCCAGTGCGCTGCCAGGACAGCCGCGGCGGCTAACGCCAGATACACCGGGTAGTCCCACGTGTTGGTCGGGCGCGTGACGCCAAAGGCCAATCCGCCCACCACCCACAGGGCCAGGGACTCCACGCGCCGGCGCTGGCGCCGGACGCTGAGGAAATAGGCCACCGCCCAAGTGAGCGCCAGCGCCGTGAACGGTAGATCGATCATGTGGGCGTGCAGGTCTGCGTAGAGGAAAGTGAAGAAGGGGAACTCGTTGATTTCGTTCCCGTGCCTTTCCTCTCCGCCTTCCCGCTTGGCCTGCTCAACTTCCTCGGAAGCGATGATGCGCGTGGCGTCCCAATACCATGACCCCAGGCCCACCGGGATGTCGGTTTCCCCGATCATCACGCGCCACGCGCCGTTAAGCGTCGCGGCGAAGTCGTTGTCGCCGAACAGTGATTCCGCCAACGCCGTATGGTCGGCGGCGCGCTGAAAACCCTTCATGAGGAACTTCACCTGCCCCAGATTGCCGAGGACGACGATGAGGAGCGCGGCGGCGAGGCCGGCGAGGTAGGGGTTAGGTGCGTGAAGCGTGGGGACGCGCTCCGCTTCGACTGCTGATCGTGGATCGTCAACTTCCGCTCCTGAACTTCCGGCTTCCAAATTCTGACTGCTGACGACTGATTTCTGGCTACTGTCTACTGACCTCTGACGACTGACCAGGTTGTACGCCGCGCAGAACGCATTGATGCCCAGCATGGCGAACAGCGACGGCAGGATCAGGTTATAGCCAAAAGCCGGGACGATGCCGAGCAGTTTGAGCGGGACGCCGGCGATGACGTAACCGTAATAATAGTAATTGATATAGCCGCCCGCCAGCCACGGATCATAGGGCGGGAAGTAGACGCTTTTCAGGACGGCGTTGAAATAGGAGAAGTCCATCGGCTTCTCGCCGCCGTAGGAGGGATGCCACAAATCGGGATTGCCCAGGCGGATGAGCAGGTCAAACAGGAAGAGCGCGAGGAAGATGCCTTCCACGCTGAGGACATAGTTGCGGCGCGTGCGGAGGTACTCGCTGAACTCGTCACGGCGCTGCCAAACGATGAAGGTCGAGACAGCCACAAGCACGGCTATCCCCAGGATGATCGTCCCCCGGGTGTAGGGGAGGACCTTGAAACTGGCAAGGAACCAGGCGAACCAGGCGACGATCAGCAGGGCCACGGTCTTCGCGAGGGCATAACCGCGATCCGCCAGGCCACCGAAGGCCGCAAACGTGAGCGGGAAAGCCGCCCAGCCCATCACCAGCAGCGTCGCCCACCACGCGATCACCCCGAGTGGTTGGTACTTGTTTAGCCAACCCTCGGCGTTGAACATCTCACGCCACGTGCCGCCCGCGCGCATCGCCTCGAGGCGATCTGGGGGGAGCATGAGCCGCGTCCGGGTTTTCGTCGCGTCGCGCGGCCCCTGATTGACGACCGTGCTCAGGTCAAACGCGTAGAGGATGGCCTGCGCCTTGACGAAGTCGAAGTCCGGGCGCTTGCGGAAGATCCACACGGGCGCGTGGTCGTACACACTGAAGGCCTCCTCAGCGGAGAGGAAGTTGTCGTTGAAGAGATCGTCGGGATTGGGAACCTGCGGCGCGCGCCCCCACGCGGCTGAGGCGACGAGGTCAGACACTTGCAGCGGGCCGATGACGATGGGCGACTGGAACTGCGCGGCCAGCTCAAATCCCAAACGGCCGTCGAACAACGCGCGGTAGAACTCCATTGTCATGGGGTACGTGTTCGGCAGGCGGGTGGAGGCCCACAACCGGCGCTGGCTGGGGAGGATGATGTAATCCACCGTCGCGAGGTTGCGCACGAGCATCTGGCGCTTGTCCTCGTTGTCGAACCAGTGCATCTCCATCGTCAGGCCGTTGTACAACCCGCCAAACGGGTCGCGCCCTTCCAGGCGCAGCGGCAGGCCCTCGTCCCAGTTTTCATTCGAAACGGTCGCGCCGGCAAGACTCAGCGGCCCCTGCGGCGCGCTGACGAATAAATAATAGGTCTGATCCTCTTGAACCGCTGTGGGGCCGAAGGGAACAGAGACGGCATCGCCGCGCGGATCGTCGCTCTGCGGCTCGATGCGCGCGTCCGTTTCTGCGAGCACTTGCCGGCCATCGGGGTCGGCGGCGAGGACGGCGTGGAGTAAGCCCGGAGTCGTCGAGCCATTGGCATGGATGGCGTGGCCGAGGGTCAATCCAGTCAGGTTTCCCGTGATCCGAGAGTTGAACTGAAGCCGGTAGGGCTCTTCGGCGATGGGCAGCCCGTTCGGCAAAGCGAGCGGCTCGGTGTACGCGCCGTCTGCCGTTTCAAAGTGCAAATTGAACGGGCCGGGGACGTTCTGATAAACCCAACGCGAGGCCTGGATGCGGGTGTTATCGTTGCGATAGATGCTGGTGAACCCCCAGGCCCAGGCGAGGGCGCCGAGGAGAACGAAAGCGCCGAGGGCGAGGGAAAGCCAGGAACTCAAGGAACTGAAGAAACTCAGGGAACCCTTGTCGGGCGCAGCCCCCCTCAATTCCCCTGAGTTCCCTTGATGTCCTTTTGCTCGTTGTCCAGCATTCCACAGTTCAACAATTACCCACGCCGCAAACAACGCCATGAATGGATAAATCGGCAGGAAGTAGCGGACCGATTTGACCCAGCGTGTGCCCATATAAAGGAAATAGCCGCCTGCCCATACCAGCGGCAGGAGATGCGCGCGCCACGAGGTCTGATCTCTCGCCGTGCGCCACAGCGCCCACAGGAACCCGGCCCACGCCGCGAGGCCGAGCGGCAGCCCCATGCCCCACAGCACCATGTTGACGAACGGGAAGATGAGCGCCGGCCGGTTGGTCCACTGCTCGCCGGGCGGGCCGCCGCCGACGCCGCTCGATTCGGCCAGCGCGACTTTCATGCTCTCCACCCAATCCGGATTGGGATTCAGGGTGAAGAGGCCCGTGTCGCCCTGCTCGGCGCGGAAGGTCATGGGTTGGGTGAGGCGGAAGGTGAGCACGGCGACCGCCCCCGCGAGGGCGAGGCGCATCCCGGCATCCACCAGGGTCTGCGCGAGATCGTCTTTCTGCAGGCGCTCCGCGTAGGCGATGAGCGCGGCGACGAAAATCATGCCGAAGAGCGGGAGGAGGTTGATGCGCGAGGCGAGCGCCATCCCGAAGAAAAGGCCGAAGAGGGCGTACCAGAGTTCGCTCTTCTCTCCCACTCCCCTGCTCGCCGGCTCCCCGGCCAGGGCGGGCGCACTGGGGAGCGTAGGCGCTGAGACGATTTGCGCCACACGCACGGCGCAGTACATCGCCAACATGACGAAGGTGCCGGCGAAGGCGTCGGCGGTCATGAAGTGCGATTGCTGAATCTGCATGACCGCGAGGGCGCTCAACGCCGCGGCGATCAGGCCCACGCGCTGGTTATACAGGCGGCGACCAATGAGGAAGATGAGCAGCAACGAAACGGTGTCGAACAGCGCCGAGAGCTGACGGCCGAGGAGGCGGAGTCTGCCGTAGTCGGTTCGGTCCGTTTGCTCGGCGGCCCAGCGGATGAGGAGGATGGGCCACTGTCCCCAGCGCATACGGTTGTCGGGGCCGGGTTCGGTAGGGTTGCCGTTGACGTCGTATTTCTGGTATGGGCTGATCGGCGAGAGGCGCGTGTTGAAATAGTCGCCAAATGACTTGGGGATGGAGAGGCGCGTGATGGTCGAGGTCAGCCCGTACTCGTCCGGGTGCAAATCCGCGTCTTGATTCCAGTTGACCCAGTTGAAACGGAAGTACACGCCGAGGGCGATGAGCGCAATCAGCAACAGGTCGAGGGCCAGCGAGAGATTGGTCTGGAGGAAAGAAGACCAGGCGGCGGGTTCCGCCGCCGGCGGCGGTTCTTGAGCCAGGTCGGTGGCTGTGCGGGGCGTGGGTGAGGGTTGGAAGCCGTTATCCCCGGCCGGCTGCGCTTCACGCACAAGCTCCGTGATCGCCTCAGGTCTTGAGGCCGGTTGTGAGCCGTCACCCCCGGCGGGAAGCGTTTCTTCCGGTCGGGGCGGAGTCGAATCAGGAGTCGGGTCCAGGTCGGTCATGTCGCTTCTGGATGTTTAAGGCAGTCTGCTTTCGCTCAAGTTGAGCGCGCTTGGGACGAGATACAGTAAAAAGTCATGGTCGGGAATGGCTGAATGATAAACTGAAAGTATACCATCTGGGTAGAGGCGCTGAAGCTCGTCCAAAGTCCCCGGGTAGCCATCGGGCCGCGCCCCGATGTCGGCCGGGTTGACGACGAAGAGCTTCGGGCGCGGCACGTCTTTGGGCAGGGCCAGTTCATCCGGCCAGAGCGCGGCATCCCAGCCGAAGCGGCCGGCGTACATGCCCACGGCGCGCGTGTCCACCCAGTGAGGATAGGGGACGACGAAGGCGGTGTCGTACGAGCCGATGGAGCTGGCGAAGCCGCGAATGACGCGGCCGATCTCCGAGGCGTTCTCGGCGGTGAGGGCGTACTGCCCCGCATAGCGGACGAAGTAAAGGTTGTAGTTGACCCACGCCGCGCCGCCTGCCAGCCCGATCAGCGCCAGCGCGCCCAGCCCGGCGCCGACCCAGGCCGGCAGCGCGGCCCGCAACCGTCTGAGCAACAGCCAGGGCGGATAAGCCGCCAGCAGGAAGACGACCGGAATCGCTCCCCCGGTGCGGACGATGGAAGGGTTCTCCTCCGGGAAGGCGAAATTCAGGGTCGAGGGCAGAAGGAGAACCGGGATGGCGATGAGCAGCAGACCGGCGATCCAATCCTGCCGCAGGAGTAGACGACAGAGGGCATAGACAACGCCCAGGATGAACAGCGCGCCGGAGATGAAGTCGAGCACGGGAACGCCGGGAACGGTATTGACCCAGACCAGATCGCCCTGCCAGTTGAACATGCGAAAGGCCTCGAGTTGGTTAGCAAGGAAGATGGAAATCGGTGAACCGACGATGGGATTCTCGGCGTCGCTAAGGCGCGAGACGGTGCGATACCAGAACATGGACGGCTCGTCATTAGCGTACCGGAACAGGGGGAGAAAGACGGAAAAGGCCGTCACACATAACAACAGGGTATACGCCAGCAGAGTCAGGTGCGCGCCCCTCGCCTGCGGCCACAGCGCAACCCAGGCGACAGCCACCGTGACCAGAAACGGGACGATGCGGAAGGTGCTGTAGCCGTACAGCCCCGCGCCGAGGCACAGCCCGGCCAGCAGAAAGTCGTTGCGCCCGCCGCGCCGCAGCCCCCGGATGAGGAAATACAGCGTGGGTGCAGCGAAGGCTGGTGAGAGCGGGAAGCGCAGGCCCACGCGGCTGATGACCGTCAGCCAGAAACTCACGCCGGCCAGCAGCGCGGCCAACAGCCCAAAGCCTTCGCCTTCGATCTCGCGGCCAAGCAAATAAATGAAAGGCAGCGTCAGAAACCCGGCGGTAGCGGTGACGATCTTAAGCGAGAGGTACGTGAGGCCGGTCCGAAAGAGTTTGATGACCAGCGCGGTGGTGTAGAACTGCAGCGGTTCGCGCCCAGTGTTGCGGATGAAAAAGACGGGATGCGTCCCTTGCAGGAGGTCGTTGACATCCAAGAGCTTTTCGACGTGATCGGAAGTCATCTCCGGCGGGATGGCGGCCAGGCGGTCGTAAAGGAAGAACGCGCCGACCGCGAGGACGGCGAGGAGCGCCAGGTGCCGGCGGGTGATGGTCAGGTGGAAAGTGATTGACTCGGCCCGCCACAGATTTTTGAACCGCTCCCACAGGGGGATCAGGTCAGGCGCTCCCTCCCAGGCGGCCGCGAGCCACGCAGCCACGCTGACTCCCCACATCGCGACCCCATCCGCGCGGAACTCATTGCCCCCCGAGGCCCAGTAGGCATAAGCTCCGGCCGCAAGTGCGATCCCTGCGAGCCAGAGGCGCAGGCCAATCGGCTTGTCCTTGAGTTGCGTCTCCACGCGCATGGAGTCCAGCAATCTATCGCGCCAGACCAGGCCGGCGAAAGCGATCACCGCGCAGGCGTAGAAAAACAGGCCCCATAGGTAGTTATCACGGCGATAAGTGAGGATGCTCTGCCCGATCATCGCCAAAGTCACCGCCAACGGCAGAGGCAACGCCGCCCGCCAGGCGGAAAGAGAAGCAGCCGGACCTGAGTCCGGGGCGCTTTCAGCCGTTCCACTTGGCCAGGGTACAGCGCCGGCCTCATCCACGCGCACCAACCACCCCAATGCCAGAAAGACGAGCGACAGAGCCAACAAGAAGTACCCTGCGAAGTTCCTCTCACTCAGCAGGAAAAGGCCCCATACCACGGCGAGCGAAGCCAGCCCAAACCGGATACGCCGCCGCGCCCGCGGTTCGGAGAACTTTGCTTTCAGCCAGTCGAGGAGTGAGAGGTTTTCCATCATTCAGCTTCACCCCCGTGAGAGAGTGCGATCTCAATCGGAGGAGAATATTTTGATCAGGCTCTCCGGGCGATGAAAAAGAGATATGCGCCCTTGTCCGGGAGCGGCTCTTCGTAGTAGGGCCGCACCAGCCGCTCGGTGAGGGCGAGGTTCGCCCGGCTGCGCGCCAGCACCCAGCGCCCGGTGAGCGCGTGCGCCACAGCCGCCGGGAGGCCGAAGTAGTGCCCCCACTCCAGCGCGCGCAGCGCGCCTGGTGAGAAATAATACCAGTGCTTTTCCAGGCGAAATCCGGCCGCCTCCAGCCGTTTGCGCCAGGCATCCGGCCCGTCACAGTGATAATGACGTGAGATGCGGTTGAAAAACGATTCATAAGCCGCCGCCGGGCCGCCCAAGCCCACCCGCCGCAGGCCGCCGGAGATGGAGAGGAACTTCAAGAAGTAATCGCTCGGGCAGCAGAACACAAACGGCGCGCCGGGTTGAAGGACGCGCGCCACCTCGGCCAGCACCGGCTCCAGCGCGGGGATATGCTCGAGCACCGAATTGCTGACCGCGCTCGCGAAATGGTCGGCTTTAAAAGGCAGCGCCCCGCCATCGGCCTGCGCCAGCAGTTTGTAAGCCGAGCGGCGCAGGCGGTTGGCTTCGCGCAGCGGCGGCGTCCACGGGTCCACGCCCGCGTCGAGCGGGCGGTCAAACGCCATCGAGGCGAAGTGCGCGTCGCCGCAGCCCAAATCCAGCACGGGTTCGGGCAGGGGAATATCCTGATAGAAGCGGGCCTCGACGGCGCGCAGCAGCCCGCGAAAGGCAGGCAGGTCTTTGAGATTGCGCCAGAGGAGTTCGTCGGAATTGGCAGTGGTCATCTATTGGCTGCTTTGACCTTGCACAGTTGGACTGGCCTTCCCGGCCATCATCCAATGCTGTTGCCCGGTAACTGCATGGGCCAGCACACCCCCTAAAAAGAACCAACTCCCTGATACCAAGAACATCAGAAGAAAAAGCACGGCGAAGCTAAACAACTCGGTAGCCGAGAGTCTTAACACAAGTTGTCTAGCGTATTCTACTTTGCCCTGAAGACTACGGGTATTCTTGACGCTTTCAACAGCGTCTCAAACAGCGCCTCGTACCGCGCCGCCGCCGCCATTGGACTGAACCGTTCCGCAATGGGGGCGCGGGGACGAACGTACTTCTCGCGATGCGCCAGCACTTCGCAAATCGCCTCGGCCAACGCCCTCGCGTCGCGCGGCGGGACGGTGAGGCCCATGCCCGTCATCTGCGTGGGCATGCGCACGCCCGGCAGCGCGCTCGCCACCGAAGGCGTCCCGCACAACGCCGCCTCGATCTGCACCAGCCCAAACGTCTCCGTGTTGTTGATGCTCGGCAGGACGTGCACATCGCAGCACCGGAAGAAGACCGCCATCTCCGCCGGGTTGAGCGTGCCGATGTGCCGATAGCGTTCGCGGTGCTGTTCCAGCAACGGCGCGAGTTTGCGGAAGTATTCGGCTTCCCCAATCACCTCGCGCGGCCCCGCATGCAAAATGCGCGCCCCCGGATAACGCTCCAGGATGGGCGGCATGGCCTCCAGCAAGTATTCCACGCCCTTCTCCGCCGCGATCCGCACCGCCAATCCGATCACCGGGCCGACGCCCTCGAGGTGATACCTTGCCCGAAAGGCCTCCTCGTCTTCACGCGCGGGTTCGGGCATCTCAACCGGCGGCGGGATCACATGCACTTTCGGCAGATATTGCGAGAGGAAGGGCGAATGCTGGGCGAAGTCGTCGGTATAAGCCGAGAGCGCATCGGCCAGGCGGGCGGCAGCGTGGTTGCCGAGGTCGGAGACGCGGTTGGCAAGCCAGTTGAGCGGCGTGAAGGGCAGGATCAGATCTGAGTGATACGTCACCACCACCGGGCGGCGGAAGAGCCGTCCGCGCAGAGCAATGCCGGTCGCATCAAGCTGCGGCAAATGCAAGCTGACGACGTCATGCTTCAAAACCTGCTGCGTCGCGTGCCAGCCAATCGTAGGCATGATCACGCCCTTGCTCACCCGCAGAAGCACCGGGACGCGCACGACTTCGACGCCGTGCAGGTTTTCGCGCCGCGGCAAAGCGCGGTCGTACTGCGCGGTCAGCACGGTGACCTGATGGCCGCGCTCGGCCAGTGCGCGCGCCAGGCGCTCGACGTAGATGGTCAGACCCGAAACGTGCGGGCGATAGTAAGTCAGCGCGACGAGAACTTTCATTTAGGGGAGTTGCTCGCCGCTCTCGACCGGACGAGGTGCAGGGGCGGAGCCGGCCTCGCGCCCTGGGGCGCTCACCAGCGCCTGCGCGGCCTGCGCCAGGTGTGCCAGGGTCTCGCCCTCGCGCGCCAGCGCCAGCGAGCCGAGCGCACAGGTCACGCCGAAATGCAGCGCATGGTAGGTCAATGCATAGGTAAAGGCCACGCTGCCCTCGACGCCAAAAGCCGAGAGCGCCGCCACGATCGAGGCTTCGAACACGCCCATCGCCGCCGGGGCCGAGGGCAGGGCCACGCCGAGGCCGGAGATGATGAGGACGAAGAAACCCATCGCAAGCGTCGGCGCGGGCAGAAAGGCGAACAGGAGGAGCCACGCCCCCACACTCGCCGAGACCCACGCGAGCGCCGACCCTGAGGCCGCCAACGTCAGCCGTCGCCAATCGCGCATCGCCTCCATGCCGTTCAAAAAGGCGGCTAGGCGCGCCTCCCAGCGGGCGGCGTCGAACCGCCTCCATCGGACGCGGCTAAATCCCCATTGAACGAGGCGCAAGGCCAGGGATTGATTCAGCGTGAGGGCAAACAGGCCGCCCATCGCTGCGACGCTCAGCAAGCCGGCTGCCAGAGCGGCCTCCCGCGCCCACGCCACTCCCAGCACCTGCGGCAAGACAGCGACGAACAGGACGACGATCATGCACAAGTCAATCACGCGCTCCACCAGCACTGAGGAAAGCGCCTGGGTTGCGCTGAGGTTTTGATTCCGGCTGACGAGGTAAGCGCGGCCAAACTCGCCCAGGCGGAGGGGAAGCACATTGCTGAGAAAATAGCCCTCATTGAGCGCGGAGAAGACGCGCCCGTAAGGGATTTTCCGCCCCAGAATGGTTCGCCAGCTCAGCGCCCGCGCAAACAGGCCGACGATAATGAAGGCGAGCGCAGGCAGGGCGTAGACATATTTGGCCTTCCGCAAGGCCTCGACCATCTCCGGCAGTTGCACGCCTCTGAACGCCAGACCCAACGCGATCAGGCTGATGACGATGCCGACCACCCACTGCGCCGATTTTCGCACCCGTGCGATTCTCCTGAAATGCGCGTCATTATAACACGCAGAAATGCGCGGCTTACGTGCCGGCCTCGTCCGCCGACAGCGCCGAGTGCGGCGGGAGGCGCATCTCTTCGTGATAGGAGCGGTCAGTGTTCACGCTCCACACATCATGTTGCTCGCCGAGGAGGTTCCGCACGGCCAGCATCGCCGTCAGCATCGAGTGGTCCTGGTTATTGTACTTGTGCAGTCCGTTGCGTCCCACCGTCTGCAAGTTACCGAAGCTCGCCAGATAGGCCTTGATCGTCGCCAGATACTGTGCATACGTGCCGTTATAAACCGGGTAAGCCTTGCGCTGGCGCACCACGGCGCCGTCAACCACCTCGGCGGCCTTTAGCAAACCAATCTGCTCCATCTCGCGTTTGCCCAGCTCGATCAACTCGGTCTCGGTCATCCGCCACAAGTCGTCGCCCTCGGTGCAAAAATACTCCAACCCCAGCGACGTCTTGCCTGGGTCGGGGACCATATCAGGGCTCCAGTTCTTGAAGTTCTGCACCCGCCCCACCTGCACCTCCGGCGAATGGACATAGATCCAGTTGTCGGGAAACAGGTCGGGTTGATCCACGATGAGGATCACCGAGATGAAATCGCGATAGGCGAGGCCCAGAGCGGCGGACGAGACCTCAGATGGCGCCGCCGGTTCAAGTTTCTGAATCAACTCAGAGATAGGCATCGAGGAGATGAAATCCGTTCCCTCGATAATTTTCTCCGCGTTGCCTGAATTTCGCGTGACCACATGCGTGATGCGTCCGCCCGAATGCTGGAGACGAACCACGTCGGTTTCCAGTTCCACGCGGCCTCCGCGCGCCCGCGCCCAGTCCGCTGCCTTCTGCCACATCATCCCCGGCCCGAGGCGTGGATAATGGAACTGCTCGATGAGCGTCTTGATAATTTCCTGCCCGTCCGGCCCGAAGAGGGCGTTCTTGATCGCCACGGGGAGCGAGAGGCCCTGGATGCGCTGCGCCGCCCACTCGGCGCGGATCTCCGAGCACGGAATACCCCAGACCTTCTCAGTGTAGGTCTTGAAGAAGATGGTATACAGTCTGCGCCCGAAGCGGTTGGAGACCCATTCCTCAAACGTGTCCTCGCGCGGGTAGGGAAAGGCCTGCGCGGCGAGGTAACTCAGCGCGACCTGCGCGCTGGTGAACAGGCCGAGATTGGCGAGCGCCTGAAAGGGCTTGAGAGGGTAATCGTAAAACTTGCCTTCGTAGAAAATGCGCGAGATGCGCGGGCGGAGGAGAAAATCGTCGCCGCAGATTTCGCGCCAGAACTGCTCGACCTCGCCGAGCTTGGTGAAGAAGCGATGCCCGCCGATGTCGAAGGAGTAGCCCTTGTATTGCTCGGTGCGCGCGATGCCCCCCACCAGCCGGTCTTTTTCCAGGACAGTGACCGGCAGCCCGAGGCGAGAGGCCTCCACGGCAGCGGTCAGTCCCGCCGGGCCTGCGCCGATGATGACGACCGATTTTGGTTCAGTCAAGCCATTTCACTCCCAGGTGAACGAGGTCAGGGTGCATTGATATGAATTTGCTCCAGTTTGACCGCATCTCCGGAAGGTTGCCCGCCCTGATCGAACACCGACAGTCTTTCACCTGTGCCGCCAACGCCCCCATCGTACCAACCGGTCTGAAGGACGTAATTGCCGGGCGGCAAATCCTCTGGAAGGAAAAGCGTATACGAATCCAATATGAGCTCGCCAGGCGACCACCCCCACGTGGGATGCGAGCCAGCGCACGGCTCAACATCGCTCTGAGCATAGATGATGCTGCCATCCGTTCTGGGTGGGCCAATGAGGTGCACGAAAACTTTGTACGCGGCGCGCGTCGCCTGCTCAACCTGCCAGGCCACCTTCAAGTGAATCTGGCGCCCCGGCTTCAAGTCTTCGGTCGTGAGGGTGTAGCCGACTATCCGCACTAATCCGCCGAAATCGGCCTCGCGCGAGACATCCAGCGCTATCCGCGGCGCCTGCCCGGCCGGAATTTGATATACCGCCAGTTCCTGCCACGGAGATGCGCTCTCAATCCCCTGGGGGAAGGCGGCCCTGAGCGCAGGCAGTGTGTGTGAGTCCTTGGCGGCGACGATGGCATAGGCCGTTGCGGGTGGCGTCATGAAGGGCATCACCAAACACGTCGAACCATCGAACACCCGCAACCGCTCAAAGGCCTCTGGACCGAGCAAATACTCCACCGTCCACGAGTTCGGCTCAAGCGGGGTGGCATACAGCCGCGCACCGGTAGGGGCTGCGCGCAGCGCCTGCGCGATCCAGACCTGTTCCACGTCAAAGGCCTCTAGCAGGTTCGCATTGTTCGCCCACCGCGCGAAATAATCCACTAGAGTCAGGCATACCGAGGCCAACACTGCCACTGCTAGGAGGCCCCGCATCACTCGCCGGTTGATCCATCGCCAGACCGCCCGGATGCCTAACGCAACCAGCAAACCCACGGCCGGGGTGGCCAGCGTGGTGCGGCCAAAATGAGGCGCTTCCAGGGTGAGAGCCGCCGGCAATAACCCCACAACCAGCCAGACCCACAGTGTCCACACTTCTGCTTGGCGCCATTGCCGCAGGCCGGCCACGCCGCCCGCTGCAATAAATAATTGCTGAATCGGGTCGAGCGCCGGGCGACCGGCGAGGTTGTGCCTCCAATTCTCGTCGCCGCGCAAAAACAGGCCGCCCACCGTTCGATATGTGTTGATCCACAGCGCCGCGCTTCGCCCGTTGAGCCCCAGCGTAGACTCGGTGGTCTGGTTGAAACGGTTGAAAAACCAGTTGGGATGTTGGAAGAAGAAGAGGCCGAGTGGCGCGTAGGTGACGAGAGCCGCGCCGCCCGCGATCATTCCCCCCACCAGTAGATGTCGCCGCCGCGCGGGTTGCGTCAGCATCAGGATCAGGCCCCCGAGTAGAGGCACCAGCGGGAACACGCGAAAGGCCACATAGGCCCACAGGCCCAACCCCAGCATCCAACCTGACAACCCATAAGCCCCATAACTGCCCGTGCGCACACCGCGCCACAGGGCCGCCATCGTCCCCGCCGCCGCGGTCGCCGCCAAAATGGGTTGCGACCCAAACCGGCTGAAGTTGAGATGCCAATAGAAAGCGGCCAGAACCAGCCCGGCCAGTTCCCCTATCCCTTGTCGGGGGAACATCTCGCGCCCAGCGCGCACTGTGAAAGCCACGCCTACCAGCCCAACCCACGCGGCCATCAATCGCCCGGCCCACGCCAACGGCCCCAGCATGGGCAACATGAGGGAGGTCAGATAGGCAAAGAGCGGTTCGTTGCCATTGTTGCCGATGATGTAAACTGGAAAGGACTGGCCGCGCGCAATTTCTTGTGCCCGCAACAGGTGGAAGGCCTCGTCGTGGTGCAAGCCAGGCGGCAATTCGGCGATGCGCCACAGGCGCAGGCAGGCTGCCAGCGCCAACACGCCAACGACCAGCGCAAACCGACGCCGAGCGGTGAGCGTCATCGTGCGGATCTCCAACTCAGGGTTGGACCACAAAGTCCGTGGTCAGAACGACGCCGTCTTGATCAATAATCTGGCCATTCTCATCGAGGACATGCATGCGAACGCCCGCATACCGATCCCACAACCCGGCGCGCACAGTATACATGCCGGACGGGGCGTCGGGCTGCAAGGCCGCAACGTGCTCATCGCGCATCAAGCGGTCGAAGAGCCAGCGCGTCGTGGGGAAATCGGCCGGGTTCAGCGCATCGGATTGTCCCCACAACCGTCCATTTGGGCCTAGAAGATGTACAAACACGCTCAGATTCTCCGATACCGGATCCAACGCCTGCCAGTAGAGGATGACGGGAACTTCTTCGCCCGGCCTGGCCTGCATCCGGGGCAGATCAAATGCAAGCAGGGCGATGTTGTTTTCCAGGCGCACAAACCGCTGAACCTGCGCGCCCGGCGCTTCGTAGCGACCGGAGTGAACGCGCCACCAACTGCTGCGGTCGGCCAGCCGCCTAAGCCCTATCCCTGCTAACACGACCATGGCGAGGAGTAAAGCACAGCGCCACGTCAACCTCTCGCGCATGGGCCGACGCAGACGGGAACGGGACTGTTGCCAGGCCACGCCGATCAATCCCAGAGCCGTCAGCCCGCTGACCGCCCATCCCAGCCAACGGGGCCAGGTATTCTCAAAACGCAGCCACACCTCGTGCCCTCCCGCCGGGACCGTGAACGTGATCCACCCTCCAGGCGAGTCGATCTGAATGGGTGTTTTAGCACCATCCACGTAGGCCGTCCAGCCCGGAAAATAGAACGTGAATACGCGGAGGGTAAAATCGGCCTGGCCTGTCACTTGAAAGCGATCATGCTCCGGCCCATGTTCCAAAACGGCGATTTGCGTCCCTGCGGGCAAGGCTCCACGATCCACTTTGTCTACCAGGCCGGCGTCATAGGAGCGGATCAGGGACTCCTGTGGGCTGACGACAGGGGCCGCGCCAACCGGCAGGAACTCGGCCTGTTGGGTGGTGCCCGTTCCCCACACGCCGCTTTCTTCCAAAACAAACAGCCGCTGAGGGCTGATTGGCCCCACATCGGTCCAGGGAGGCGGGTCTAACACTGGAAATGCTCCCGCCAGGCAAAAGGTGATTGCCATCAGACCAAAGACCGCCTGGCTGCCTCGCCATGGCAACGCGCTGGCCCAGTGGGTGGTTGCCCCCGCCAGCACGCCCACGCCCAACAACCCCGGCCCCAGCAACCGCCAGGGCAACTGCAAAAACAATAGTGGCGAAGGCTCTTTCCAGAGCGGGGCCGAGATGGGCATCAAGCAGAACAGGCAGGCCGCGCTCAGGAAGGCAAAAAAGAGCGTCGTCTTGCGCTGAGGGACTTTGTGCAAGAGGGTCAGCCCTCCCAGCGCGCCGAGAATCCACTGGGGAAGCCCCAACCTGAAGCGGAGGCCCTGCTGATACTCCTGCGCCACATCCGTCAGAGAGGCCGGAGCAAAAAGTTCCTGCGCCCCCACAAAACGGAGACCATACGAGGGGACGACAAAGGCTTTGGAAAACTGAACTGCTCCGCGTTCCAGCCAGGCGGGTAACCACATGAACGCGGAAAGCCCCATCCCCATAACCCCTGCGATCACAATCATCCTGGTTGTTTGGCGCAAGGCGGCTACTTGCCCTGCCCGCTCACCGCCATGCCCCCACACGGCCTCCCCAATGATTTCCCACGCCAGCCACGCCCCCAGCAGTCCAATGAAGACGAACGACATCAGGTTATGCGTAAGCAACAGCGCAGCGAATATGAGGACCGCAAACGCCACATCGCCCGGCGAGGCAGGCGTGAGGAGCCGCCCAAAAGACCACCACAACCACGGCGCGAGCGCAATCGCAAATGTCTCCGGCGACGCGCCCCGCGCGTGCGGGTCAACATACACCAGATAAGGCGACAACCCATAGGCGGCTGCGCCCACGATGCCCGCCGTTCCATTCCACCGGTCGCCCACGAACAGGTACATCCCCGCCATGCCGAGGGTCGCGGCGGCCACGAAGACAAATTTGACCCCGGCCGTGGCGCCGCTGGCTGCTCCACAGCACAACGCCCCGTACGCCGCGCCAATGTAGTACGTCAGCGGGGTATAGTAATTGAAGATCGGGTAACCATACCCCAGAAACAGGTCGGGCGCCCAGCGCAGGTACGGCACTCCTTGCTGCCAGGCTAAAATGATCTCAAGCGTACGATAGACGTGATGATCAGCATCGGTAAAGGTGGGCAGACCAGGTCGTCTGAGGAGAGGCCAGGTTGCAAATATAGTCAGCAGTATCACCACACCCAGTCCTGGATCAAATTTCAGGCGTTTAAACAGAGAAGTGTGGAAATCCATCGTATGTATGGCGCTCAATCCAGTGTTGAGTTTGTTTCTCTTACCATGCAGGAGGTCATCTGGAAACATCTACGAGCAAGGGGAGAACAACCCGATCATCTTTCCACCGATTTCCCGCCTCGTCAACGGCCGATAGACGATCCATGTGTGGCAAGAGCGGGTTGTACCAGCCTACCGCCACCCGATATTGCCCCGGGCGGACGTCCTCCAAAGGCAACTCAACTTCATCGGTCACGATGTCGCCGACCAGCCATTGAGAGGTCGGATAAGAAAATTGACGCGGGCCGGCATCCACCTGTCGAATCACTTTGGACTCGTCAGCCGGATCATAGAGATGAACGAAGAATTTGTATGCGGTGTCCATGCGCCGCAGGCCGACCCAGACGAACTTAGTTCGCAGGCGCGCGGAGTCATACTCGGCGTCGTATCCGTACAGTTCAATCCGGTCACCAAAGACAGCCGGCCACCGGGTCTGCACGTCGGGCATACGCGCGGGGCCGATTTTGAGATAAGAGCCGGGAGGGTTGATAGAGATCAAGCACTCGGCCTGAGCATCAATACATCGGGAGGCCTCCGGCCAGTGGTAGTCCACGAAAGGGGTCGCCGGGTAATGGGTGGCCGTTACCAGCGCGCTCAAGCCCAGCAGCGTGTAAGCCAGGCGAGGCCGATACTTGCGCCACAAGATCAGTCCCCAGAGCAAGGTGACCACCGGGATGTAATAGTAGCGGGTAAAGTCGGCCAGTTCGAACGGATCAAAACCAGTGGCCCACACCGTAACCAACAGGGCCAATATACCCCCAGCCATAATCGTCAATGCTTCACGATGCCTGTCGGTCAGGAAGTCGAAAACCATCAGGCCGCACATCGCGAGGAGCACGACGAGAAGCGCGGCAAAAATCCAGCTCGACTGTGCCGGCCAATCGCCGAAGAACACGTATATGAACTTCTCCGCGACGATGCGCAGAGCCTCCAGCCGCCCCAACACGGCGCTGCTGGAACTGGCCGTGAGGGCGCGCCCCACTAGGCTCCAGCCTTGAATGCCCGCCGCCAGGCCCGCCAGCATCAGGCTCCAGGCGTTGAAGCGGGTCCGGCGAGTGAAGAATCGCCACCCAAACAGCGGCAGATAGATCACGGCAAATGGGCCGGTGAGGCCTACCATCAAAAGCTCAAAGGAGTCAGTCGCGACTTCTGCGAAAGATGCTGGTTCTCGGCTGATAAGCAGCAATAACAAGACAAAACTGAGGAGCCAGTACACACTGATCAAGGTCATGTAAATCTCATTCCGCACGGGCGAGGCCACCAACGCCACGACCAGCATGACCTTCGTGGAATGGTTGAGCGGAATACGCGGCGAAAGAATTCTCACGCCGACGTACCAGGTCACGAGCAACGCAACGGTGTTGAACCACGCCGGGACATAGGCCAGCGGAAAGAGTTCGCCAGCCAGCGCTGCTAATCGCGAGAACGTGTGGTAATACCCAGAATAGGGAACGAGGAGCGAGGCGAAACCATAGGCATGGGCTTCACGGAAAAGAATAATCCCATCTTCGGCGAAAAACTGAGGGTTATAGAAAGCGTCCGGGCGCCGAAGGTAGAGCAAACCCCCCAGGCACAGGCACACCGCGATTGCCAGGCGGTTGCGACTGACGGCCTCCCGGGCAGCTTTGATTAGCCGCATCGGTGCAATAATGGTCGCAGGGCGATGGACTATCATCACTCCTCACTAAATGCGAGGCACCATTGACCGCCGAGGACAGCGATCTAAGCCACTGGTGAATAATCACCAACCCGGCCGGAGATGGTTGACAAACTCAATCGCTTTGTTACTATTACCTGCATCATCACCGAATGATCTCGGAGAAATGAATATGGGAGCCCATAAACGCCTGACAGATGAGCATCTCGCCAGTGGCAGCGTCATTTATTGGTCACGTCGAGGTGATCCCTATGTCCCTGTTCGATGCGGGTCATGTGGACGAGAACGCATGATATTGTTGAACAACGCTACACGAGAGGAATTCAATGGCATCTGCCGGGTATGCACCCATGGGGAAAGTTGGGAAGACGAGATTTTGCCCAATGGCAGCATTGTCTTTTGGTCACGGCGCGACGGTCAACACATCCCCATTCAATGCGGGATTTGCAACGATGAACATATCACTTCTGCGTCAAACGTCCGCAAAAAGACTTTCACTGGACTGTGCCGCACTTGCTTGCATACTGGACCTACCTCAACAACTTGGCGCGGCGGGCGAGTAACTAAACATGGGTATATCTATGTGAAAGTCTATCCTGGTCACCCCTTCTACGAATCAATGGCAAACAGCCTGGGTTATATAGCTGAGCACCGCCTCGTCATGGCTGAACATTTGGGACGCCCCCTCTCAAGCACTGAAGTTGTTCATCACAAGAATGGCATCAGGACTGATAACCGTATCGAGAACCTTGAATTATTTGTCTCCTTTCATGAACATGGCACAGCGCTTCAGGACAGGCATCCTCATCCGGGATACGAGTCAGCCGACAAATTAGCACAAACTCTTAATCGGCTAAAGAGTTTTCTCAATCAAGAAGAGGAGGAGACCGATTAGTTGATACTATTCTTCGCCCAATTTCAACACGGCCATAAATGCTTCTTGAGGGATTTCTACACTCCCAACCATTTTCATGCGCTTTTTCCCTCGCTTCTGGCGCTCTAAGAGCTTCCGCTTCCTTGTGATGTCGCCGCCATAGCACTTGGCCAGCACGTCCTTTTTCACCCCCCGCACGTTGGCGCGCGAGATGACGCGCCCCCCCGCCTGCGCCTGCACCGGGACTTGAAACTGCTGGCGCGGAATCAGGTCCTTGAGTTTGGAAACCAGCGCCTGCCCTTTGTTGTAAGCGTCGTCCTTGTGGACGATCATCGCCAGCGCGTCCACCGGCGCTTCGTTCACCAGGATTTCCAGCTTGGTCAGATTCTCCTCGCGGTAGCCGCGAAAGTGATAGTCGAGCGAGGCGTAGCCGCGCGTGCGGGATTTGAGTTGGTCGTAGAAGTCCACGATCAACTCGGAGAGGGGAATGTCAAAGGTCAGCAGCACCCGCCCCGGCGCGGGATATTCCTGTTCCACGAACTCGCCCCGGCGCTTGGTGACCAGATCCATGATCGTTCCGTAATACGTCTCGGGCGTGAAAATCTGGATGCGCATCCACGGCTCGCCGATGGCGGCGATGGTCGTTTCGTCCGGTAGGTCGGCAGGAGAGTCGATCAGTTCCTTTTCGCCGCTCGTCAGTGTGACCTCGTACTCAACGGAGGGCGCGGTGGCGATGATGTCGAGGTCGTATTCGCGCTCCAGCCGCTCCTGCACGATCTCCATGTGGAACAGGCCGAGGAAGCCGCACCGGAAGCCGAAGTTGAGCGCCTGCGAGGTCTCCGGCTCGAAGGCGAGCGAGGCGTCATTCAGCTGCAGTTTCTCCAGCGCGTCCTTGAGATTGTGATAGTCCTCGCCCTCTACCGGGTAGATGCCAGCGAACACCATCGGCTTCGCTTTCTGATAGCCGGGCAGCGGCTCGGCGGCAGGCGTGACCGACGAGGTGAGCGTGTCGCCCACGCGGCACTGCTGCACCGTTTTGAGGCCCGTGGCAATGTAGCCGACTTCGCCCGCGCTGAGTTCGCCCGTCGGCGTCAGCTGGGGGGTGAACGCGCCGATCTCGACGGTGTCGCCCGCGACGCCGGTCGCCATCAATTTGAACTTGCCGGGGTGCCGGATCTGTCCCTCGACGATGCGGACGTAGGCGACGACGCCCTTGTACGAGTCGTAGTGCGAGTCGAAGATGAGCGCGCTCAGGGGAGCGGCCTGGTCGCCCTTCGGCGGGGGGACCTGCTTGACGACCGCCTCCAGCAGCGCAGGGACGTTCGTGCCCTCCTTGGCCGAGATGCGGAGGACGTCTTCGGGCCGGCCGCCCAAAAGCGAGGCGACCTCCTGGGCCGCCTCGTCCGCGCGGGCGGAGGGCAGGTCAATCTTGTTGATGACCGGGATGATCTCCAACCCCGCGTTCAGCGCGAGATAGAGATTCGCGAGGGTCTGCGCCTCAATGCCCTGGGTCGCGTCCACCACGAGGATCGCGCCCTCGCACGCGGCGAGCGCCCTTGAAACTTCATAATTAAAGTCTACGTGTCCCGGTGTGTCGAGAAGGTTCAACTCATAGCTGTTACCATCGGCGGCAGTGTAGTTCATCCGCACCGCCGAGGCCTTGATCGTCACGCCCTTCTCGCGCTCCAAATCCATCGAGTCGAGAATCTGCTCGGTCGTGTCGCGGTCGGGCACGGTCCCGGTGAGGTGCAGCAGGCGGTCCGCCAGCGTGGACTTGCCGTGGTCAATGTGCGCGATGATGCAGAAATTCCGGATGTGTGAGGTGTCCATCTGAAGATGGTCTGGAGACCATACGCAGTCAGCGGGAGATTGAATCTCCCGCGGAGGCAAGTATAACCGAAAAGAGAGAGAAATGGGGGAAGGCAACGGATCGCTTCGCGTAGCGCCTGGACGCCTGCCTGTAATCGCCCTGGGACCGCGCGACTTCTCCCAGTCTGTAAAGCGAGGCCGCCCCTTCTCGCTGTTCCTATGACCGCCCCAACAGCCAGAAATACAGCCACGCCTGCAGCGCAAAAAACGCCAGCGCCGCGCTGATGGCAAAAGGGATGGGATAGAGCAGGTTGAGGAAGAACATCCCGCCGCCCACGGACGTGCTGTCAATCAGCGCGACGAGCACGGAGAGGTTGAAGGTGATCGTGCCGACAAGTTCCGGTTTGGGGATGGTGTCGGTGCGCCAGCGGAAGGCCGGGGCCAGCTCGGGGTAATGCGCGAGGTAAAAGTCTTTGATGCGGTTCATCGTCAGCACGCTGTCGTGCCACGCCTGCCGCAGGCGGATGAGCTTGAAGATGGTGAACAGCCCCAGCAGGCCGATGATGAAGAACACGACCGCGTACACCGCTGGGGGCAGCTGCACACCCTCGCCCGGCGCGAGCTGGGAGAGGGCCAGCGCGATCGAGCCGACGCCGCCGACCAGGATGAGGAACAGGTTGACCACCTGCGCCCGGTCGCTGTTGGCCTGCAGTGACGTCTCGCTCGCGTATCTGAATTCGGCCCGCAGAATTTCATCCGGGTCGAGCAAGGCCTTGACTTCAGGCATGGGTGTGAAGTCCATAGTCTTTCCTGTGTCTGTCAGGTATGGCTTATCGCCTATGGCGTATCGCCTATCGCTGGGCGATACGCCATAGGTCTCTATAGTCACGACATCGTGCAGTGTTTTTTCGCCCGATTCTAGTCGGGCCAATAGTCAGGACATCGTGCGCACTTTCTTCGGAAAGCAGACGCACACAGACTGGTTTTTCCGAAAAAAACAGCCAATAGCGCACGATGTCGTGACTACGATTCACCATTAGAAGCTGCACGATGTCGTGACCACTCCATAGCGCACGATGTCGTGGCTATTGAGACATAGGCTATACGCGATCAGCCACCGCCTTCGCTATCAACTGTCCC
>Ga0209751_10001320_pt1 | contig 25561 bp, 21 predicted proteins | sample RifCSP13_1_FD_184019 | JGI IMG/M metagenome (GOLD analysis project Ga0209751, IMG submission 184019) | Soil microbial communities from Rifle, Colorado - Rifle CSP2_sed 13_1 (SPAdes) (version 2) | ecosystem: Environmental > Terrestrial > Deep subsurface > Rock core/Sediment | place: Rifle...
GCGTGACCTGGACGCCAAGACCTCGCTCCCGCCCGAGCTCAATCAGGCGATGGGCGGCCGCCAGGCCCGAAATGCCTCCGCCCACGACAATGATGCGCTGCGTCATCGCTCTATAGCCCCTTCGAGCCGCGACAAAAGAGAATCAAGCTGACTTGGATCACTCTTTTGAGGAGAGCGTATCCGAGACGAGGCTGTTAGGTCAACCTATCGCGGACCTGGGCTGCTCTGCTTAAGGCCGAGCTGGATCGTGGTCCTGATTTCTTACCTCTGGTCAATGCGCTCTCGGCATTGTATCCTATGAACGGCGAGCGAAAGCGACTCCTTGAGGCTTTGCTTTTGGCAGTACCAAAATAGTATCTGGAAGGAAGGGCCAATATGGCGGATCAAGAACTCCTGAAAAGGATCACTGCCGATCCGGAAATCTTCGGTGGCAAGCCAATCATTCGAGGGATGCGGATATCTGTGGAGCTTATCCTGAGCTTGCTAGCGCAGGGTGAGACCGCCGAGTCCATCCTATCGGACTATCCTGACCTTGAACCTGAAGACATTCGAGCCTGTCTGGCCTACGCACATGCCGTGGTCGCCCACGACCGACTTGATGACATTCAGATCACCAGCAGGTGAAATTTCTCGTTGGGTCAAGAAAAAGGTTTGCGTCCCCTTTTGTGTCCCTAAAGGGTCAGAGTCATTTACGTATGGAAATTGCTTAGCCAAGGTCCTAAAATCCACTCTGACTCCGTTTCTGCACTGCTACATCAGAAGGGTCTATCGAACGGACCCGCCTTCATTTTTGCCGGTATTGGCTGGGAGGGATGGACTTGAGTTCCGTGACACCCAGTAGGTGAGGGTCCGTGGTGATGATGAGGTCGGCATGTTCGGCCAGGCCGGAAGCCAGGTAGAGACCATCGTTGTAAGAAAAAGCATTTTTCTTTGAGTAGTAGCGTCTCCTGATCTCGGCCGCATGAATGGCAAGCGGCACGGTGATGGGCAATATCCGCAGGTTCGCTTCTGCCTCGATAGCGGCCCGAGCAATTTCGAAGCCCAATTTGTTCTCCCGCAGATAGACATACCGGATTTCTCCAAGGAGAATAGCCGTGGAGATCCCTCGCAATCGTCCTTCCTCAAGCGCCTTGAGAACCCGCTCGGCACCCGCAATCTCCTCTTTGGGAGCCTTTGTCGCCTCGGGGATCAGCACGGCGAGAAATACGTTGGCGTCAAGGCAAGCGAGAGAAGCAGAGTCACCTCTGCTCATCTTCCCACCCTTCCTCGAACTCACGGTGCGCCTTCCGAAAATCTCCAGGGGATAACTGGCTGCCTGCCAATCGGAGGGCCTCGGTCAGGCGCGGCGGTAGCGCCCGAATCCGGAAGGTGCCGTCCGCCTGTTGAACAAACACGAGGAGGTCCCCGACCTTGGCCTTCAAGGCTCGACGGACATCGCGCGGCAATGTGACTTGATACTTGGCAGTGATCTTGGTGACAGCAGGCATGGCAATCTCCTTACAACTTTTTATTATCAGACAAAACTGATTTTATCAGATAAACTCTAGTAATTCAAGCATTGAGTGAGATGCCCGACAATTGTCCCCTCGTCCGACCGGATAGGGTGCCTAGCAACAATCGCTCGATCTGCTGCGCTCCGATCTGCACCCAAATAAATTTGCTTTTGCGGTGTAGCCATCGGGAACTCACAAACCGTCTCCGTGACTGCGCGCCAACCTCCGGAGAGGTCTAAATGGCAGGCGCTACTTTGGTAAAAGCCTCAAGCCGCCGTGCCGAACGAAATGGCGGAAATCGACGTCGCGGCTAACCAAAGGAACTCCGTGATCAATGCAGACCTGAGCGATGAGGGAATCGGCCAGCGGCGCCTTTTGTCCTCGGCGGATGAGTTTCGAGCGGAGGTATCCGGCCCTTTCCCAAAAACCATCGAGAAGGGAAAGAACAGGCAATTCTTTCAGGACGCCGGCGACATCCGCGGAAAGTGTGGGATCGCTCAGGAGTTCGGACAAGACGACAGGTGGGAGAACGGCCTGTTTGTGTTCCAAAGCTGTCTCTACCGCATCCACGTCCGCGCCCTCTCCGCCGGACAAATATTCAATCAGAGAGCTGGTATCGAGCGCGATCATGTACGGTCTTTCCGAAGGGCCTTCAAGTCAAGCGAGAATCTAACTTTACCCTTGAGCTGGCGAAGTTTACCGTAAGCTCTTCCGGCGGCCACTAACTGGAGACCCTGCCTTATAGTCGGGGTAATTCCCAAACCGGTAGCCTTCTGAGCCTTTTTGAGAAGGTTTTCGGGGATATAAACCGTGATCTTCTTCGCTGTTTCCATAGCGAAAACTTACCAGTTGCGATACCATAAGTCAATATGGCATTATTCTCTGCCATGCCATCGCTTTGTTGAGAGCACGCCCTATAGGGTTAGGTAGATGTCCAGAGCATTTACATATAACTCGCAAGCAACAACAGCGGAAAGAAAAATGGAGGGGCGAAGAATGAAAGACGCCAAAGGCCCGTCCCGGTGCTTCAGTGGGTATCAGCCTTCAGCCTTTAATATGTTTTGGCTAGTCCCTGGTTGCTGAAAGCTTAGTTTCGATCATGTCTGCCATCATCCGAATGAAAGTCGGATGATCGTTGAGCGAAGGAGCACGCAGGAAACGCATCCTGAGCTCTTCGGCAAGCCTCCTCGCTTCGATATCGAGGTCGTACAACAACTCAACGTGATCGCAGACAAAACCGATTGGAGCCACGACGACATCAGTCGTCCCCTCCTTCGCCAAGGCCCGCAACGCTTCGCCGATGTCGGGCTCCAGCCAAGGATCGCTGGGTTTACCGCTCCGGCTCTGGTAGGCGACCGACCAGCGCCGATGGCCCAGGCGATCCGCCACCAGGCGCGCGGTTTCCTGGATCTGGTCGACATAGGAAGATCGGGCCGCCATCGCTGTCGGCACGCTGTGGGCGGTAAAAACTAGCGGTGTCGTTGGTCGTTTTCGAACCGGGATCTTTTCCAGCGCTGGCTCGATCCGTTCGGCAAGCGCCTGAACGAAAAGAGGGTGCGCGTGCCAACCGGGGCAGTAGTCGATGCCGGGTGCTTCGGCGCCGAGCTCGGCGCGGGCCTCGGCGACGTTTTTCTGATAGCGCTCCCAGCTTGCCTCTGTCTGGTGCGGAGAGAGGATGACGCCGAGCGCTTTTCTTACGCCGTCGGCCCTCATCCGATCCAGCGTTTCTTTAAAAAAAGGGCTCGTATGGCGCATTCCGACGTAAACCGGCAGGCCGATGCCACGCTCCTCAAGCGCTTTCTCGAGCGCATGTGCCTGGCGGAAGGTGATCTCATTCAACGGTGACCGCCCGCCGATAGCCTCGTAGTGGCGAGCGACTTCTTCGATACGCTCGGCGGGCACGGGGTAACCCCGCAGCACGCGGCTGATGAAAGGTCGGATCTCGTCGGGCGAAGTGGGGCCGCCGAAGGCGATCAGGAGTGAAGCGTCACACGAGAGCATCATGTCCTGCCTTAGCGCGCGCTCAACTCATGAACGGCCTGTACCATCGCAATCACATGTTCTACCGGAGTATCAGGAAGGACTCCGTGGCCCAAATTAAAGATATGGCCTGGCCTGCCGCCGGCGCACCTGAGAATCTCCGCTACCTTGCGACGGATCTCATCGACGGGAGCCAACAGAGCCACCGGATCCAGGTTCCCCTGGATCCCGACGTCATAGCCCACGGACTCCCAGGCCTCATCCAGATTGACCCGCCAGTCCACGCCGATGATATCCCCTCCGGCGGCGCGTATATGTCTGAGCAATCCGGCGGTTCCGGTGCTGAAATGGATGACCGGAACCCCACGCGTGAGCGCCTCGATAGTGGCGCACGAATAGGGAAGGACGTATTGCTGATAGTCTTGCGGTGAAAGACATCCGGCCCAGCTATCGAAAATCTGCACCGCCTGTGCCCCTGCCGCGATCTGCGCATTGAGGTATCTGGCAATGGCCCGCACAAGGCGCTCCATCAGGGCGCGCCAGGCTTCCGCTTCATAGTACATGAGTCGCTTCGTATGAATGTAGTTCCGGGAACTTCCTCCTTCGATCAAATAGGAAGCGAGAGTAAACGGCGCTCCGGAAAAGCCGATGAGCGGGACTCTCCCGCCCAAACTGCCACAGCTTCTCTGGATCGCTTCGAAAACGAACCCGAGCGACTTTTCCGGTTCCACCTCCGCAAGGCCGCCGACCTCGGACCCGCTGCGCACAGGGCGGCGGATTAAGGGTCCGTCCCCTCTGCCATATTCCAGCCCGACCCCCATCGGCTCCAGCAGCAACAGGATGTCGGAAAAAATGATCGCGGCATCGACTCCGAGACGGTCGACCGGTAGCAAGGTAATTTTGGCGGCCAGTTCCGGCCGCCGACACAGGTCGATAAAGCTGAACTCAGATCTGAGGCGGCGATATTCCTCCATATAGCGGCCCGCCTGCCGCATTAACCAGACAGGAGTGTAGGGCGTCTTTTCTCTGCGGCAGGCAGCCAGGAAGGGGTGATTCGGGTCTGTCATGGCCCTGCCTTTCCGATCTAGCGTTCGCGACGGTGAAGCCGGGCGATGCCAATCGCGTCTTCACCATATTTATCTCGCAGGCGGTCGATGCCCTGGTAGAGCTTTTCCCAGGAGAGACGCTTTTCGATCTCGAACATGGATTCCTGCCAGCCCGAGCTTAGGAGATTGCCGGTACTTACTCCCAGGAGGCGGACCGACCCGCCGGGAGCGAGGTTTTTTCTTAGTAATTCCTGGGCTACCCCAAATATCTCACGGTCGAAACACGTAGGAGTGGTAAGACTCCGCGAGCGGGTAATAGTCTTAAAATTGGAATAGCGGATCTTCACCGTGATGCATCGGGCATAGAGCCCCTCTCCACGCAATCTACCCCCCACTTCTTCAACCAGCTCCCACAAGACCTCGTCCATCTTCTCTCTATCTTTTAGCGGCTTGTCCAATGTGGTCTCGTTGCCAATAGAATGATCGTGCCCATGCTCTCCGTGCCCCAGTTCATCAAGATCAAGATAACGGCGCCTGAGATCAGAGCGCTTCAGAAGGTCAGCGATTGTCTTGATGCCTTGCTGCAGTAGTTTTTCGTGCGTCTTTGGCCCCACTCCCGGTATCGACTCCACTGGGAGAGGGGAGAGAAAAGCCTGCTCGGTCCCAGGGGGCACGAAGATAAAGCCGTGCGGTTTGGCCAAGGTGGCGGCGATCTTCGCTACCAGCCGACTGGTTGAAAGCCCGCCTGAGGCCGAAAGGCCGAGATCTTTTTCTATCCGCGTGAGGATGTCGCGAGCTGTCTTGACAGGTGGACCGAAGAGCCGCTCCGTGCCCGCGAGATCCACCACTCCCTCGTCTATTGAGAGTGCATGAACCTCCGGCGAATATTTCTCCAGAATAGCGAAGACCCGGTCCGAGAATTCGCCGTAGACTTGACGCCGGTTGGGCAAGAAGATGGCGTGCGGGCAGAGCTTCTTCGCTTGAAAGCCCGGCATAGCCGAGTGGACCCCGTACTTCCGCGCCTCGTACGACGCCGAGGTCACCACTCCCCTCCCCCCCCGGCCACCCACGATGACCGGCCTCCCTTTCAACGCCGGATTCAGCACCTGTTCCACCGAGGCGAAAAAGGCATCCATGTCGATATGGAGATGCCAGCCCATAAGCACTGAAAGCTTAGGGGATGGCCGGGCGAAGGTCAAGGCACAGATATGGCGAGAGCGCCATCCTAGCTTCTCTTCCCGCCTCGCATGGCAGAGAATAAAACGGACAGGATAGTTATGAGGTTGATCACATGCACCGTGTGGGCGAAGCTGGTCATGAAGATCTCGGGCGATGAGACCCAGCCCTGTGGAGATTCGATCTGAAGCTGGCTCAAGCCTGCAGCCGCCAATCCATAAGTGATGAACATGGCTGACAAGGCAACCCCGGCAGATCCTCCAATGCGTGCGGTCGTGGTCGCTACCCCGGAGGCCGCGCCCAGTTTATCCCTGGATACGGAGCCCAAGATCGCGCTCTGATTTGGAACGCTAAAAATGGCCCAGCCCAGGCCCGAGACCGCTAAGGGCAGGATAATTCTGATCACCGTTGAGTCCGAGGTGAGGGAGGCGACAAAATACTGCGCGATCACGATCACGCCCGCTCCCAGTGTACAGAGGAGTCGCGAGCCGAGCCGATCCGAAAGCCAGCCCGCTATCGGCGCGAGGATGACGATCACGGCGGAGTTCGCGATGATGATCCAACCCATCTTCGAGGGGCTGAAACCCATGATGTCCTCCAGATAAAAGGGCAAGAGGAAGTTAATCGCCGACTGGGTTGACGTGATGAAGAAGAGGCTCAGGTTTGCGGTGCTGAAAAGGCGGTTGCGAAAAAGCGCAAGGCTCAGGATCGGTGTTTCGGCCTTAAGTTCCGTCTTGATGAACAGGAGCAAGGTAAGAAGGGAGAGGAAAATCAAGGTAAAAACCAGGGGGTGGAACAGGCCGAAATGGGGGATCTCGTTAAGGGCGTAAAGAAAAACCGTGTTGGTCAACAGGAGCAGGATAGCCCCCAAGAAGTCTATGCTAGCCCCCTGCGGTCCGGAGTCGGACTCTTCGAGCATTTTCCATCCCAGGTAAGCTCCTGCCAAACCCACCGGGGCGTTCAGGAAAAAAATCGAGCGCCAACCTACAGTATCGATCAGGAACCCGCCCAGCGTGGGCCCGGTAAGGAATCCCACGTGAAACGCCGTCTGAGTTAGACCCAGAGCCTTCCCCTGCTGCTCAGGAGGAAACATGACTGAGACGATAGCCCTGCCATTGGCCATGAGCATGGCGCCGCCGACACCTTGCAGGATGCGGAAAACGATGAGCTGGGCGGGAGAGCGTGAAAGGCCGCAAAGGATCGATCCACAGACAAATACGAGAAAGCCTCCTACGTAAATCCGTTTCCGACCGAAAAGATCACCCAGTCGACCCAAGGTCAGGACGAGACCGATAAGGGTAAGATCATAGACCAGGACGGCCCACTGAATCGTGTTGATGCCGGTCTGAAAGACCCTGGTCAATGTAGGGAGAGAGACCAGGAGCGCCCTCTGGTTCAGGGCAACCATAAAAAGACCGAGGCTGACGTTCAGGAGAACCAGGCGAGGATTCTGTTGCCATCTGACGGAAGGCCCGACTTTCGCCAGTAGAAAGGGGGTGAATCTCCCGCTCAAGCTAGTGTGAGATCCTTTCGCTAAGCTGGTTGAAACGGAGGCTGGTCGGTTTCGTTCGTTACAGGGCTTGGAGGCTAATGGAGGACCCCCTCGGCCCAGGTTTCCTCCCGGTAAGCGGCGTCGCCCCGACTGAAGATCAAATCGTTTCGGTCAGAGTCGATCTTGACCGTATCGCCCTCGCGGAACTCCCCTTGGAGGATTTTTAAAGCCAAGGGGTCTTGGATAAGTTTCTGTATCGTTCGCTTGAGTGGGCGCGCGCCATAGACCGGGTCATAGCCTTGCTCTGCCAAAAACTCTTTAGCGCGTGTCGTGATCTCGAGCGCCATTTTCTTGCCCGCCAGACTCTGGCGCAGTCGCGCGAGCTGGATCTCTGCGATCTGCTTGATCTCCTCCCGGCCCAGGCTGTTGAAAATGATGACTTCATCGACCCGGTTCAAGAACTCCGGTTTGAAGGCCTCCCGAAGGGCCAAAGTGACGCGGTGCTCCAGCTCTCTTCGGTCTTTCTCTCCCAGCTCTTGGATATGCTGGCTCCCCAGATTCGAGGTCATGATAATCACGGTGTTCTTAAAATCGACGGTTCTGCCCTGCCCGTCGGTCATGCGCCCGTCTTCAAGAATCTGTAGCAGGGCGTTGAACACTTCCGGATGAGCTTTCTCGATTTCGTCAAACAAGACCACCGCATAGGGCTTGCGTCGCACTGCCTCGGTCAGATATCCACCCTCCTCATAGCCCACGTAACCAGGAGGGGCTCCGATCAGGCGCGCTACCGAGTGTTTCTCCATGAACTCCGACATATCCAACCGCACTATGGCCTGCTCATCGTCGAAGAGAAACCCCGCTAAGGCGCGGCACAGCTCGGTCTTTCCCACCCCCGTGGGGCCCAGAAAGATGAAGGACCCGATCGGGCGATTCGGATCCTGCAGGCCGGCCCGCGCGCGGCGCACGGCGTTGGAAATCACGCCGATCGCACGGTCTTGCCCGACCACTCTCGCCTTGAGCCGCTCCTCCATTTTGAGGAGCTTCTGCACTTCTCCTTCCATCATCCTGGAGACGGGGATTCTGGTCCACTTCGCCACCACCTCCGCCACATCCTCGGCATCCACCTCTTCCTTGAGCATCTTCTGATTTCTTTGCAGCTCGGCGAGTTTCTGGTTTTCGGTTTCGAGCTCTCTCTGGAGCTGGGTGAGCACGCCGTAGCGCAGCTCGGCGGCGCGATTCAGATCGCCCTGGCGCTGCACCTGCTGCTGCTCTAACTTGGCGGCCTCGATCTTCTCTTTGAGGGAGCGGAGCCGCTGGATCACCGCCTTCTCGTTGTTCCAGTGCGCCTTAAGCTTCTCGGAACTGGCACGCAGGCCCTCGATCTCTCGCTCCAACCGCCCGAGCCTTTCCTTAGAGACCGGGTCATTCTCCCGCTTCAAGGCCTGCCGTTCGATTTCCAGTTGCACGATCTTGCGCTCCACCTCGTCGATCTCGGTGGGCATGCTGTCGATCTCGATTCTCAGCCGGGACGCGGCTTCATCGATCAGGTCGATCGCTTTGTCCGGCAGGAAGCGATCGCTGATGTAGCGGCGCGAAAGCGTGGCGGCCGCGACGATGGCCCCATCGGTGATGCGCACTCCGTGGTGCACTTCGTACCTCTCTTTGAGGCCGCGCAGGATCGCGATAGTATCCTCCACCGAAGGCTCGCCGATGAGGATCGGCTGGAACCTGCGCTCCAGAGCGGGATCCTTCTCCACCCGTTTGCGGTACTCATCAATGGTCGTTGCGCCCACGCAGCGCAATTCGCCCCGCGCCAAAGGGGGCTTTAACATATTAGAGGCGTCGATAGCACCTTCAGCGGCGCCCGCGCCAACCAGGGTGTGGAGCTCGTCGATGAACAGGATAATCTCGCCGTTGGCCTCGGTCACTTCCTTGAGGACTGCCTTCAGTCGTTCCTCGAATTCGCCTCGGAACTTGGCTCCGGCCACGAGGGCGCCCATATCGAGGGCCACCAACCTTTTGTCCTTTAGGGTCTCGGGCACATCTCCGTTGACGATTCTCAACGCCAGTCCCTCGACGATGGCGGTCTTTCCGACTCCGGGCTCCCCGATCAGCACCGGGTTGTTCTTGGTGCGGCGAGAGAGAACCTGAATGACCCGGCGGATCTCGTCATCCCTGCCAATCACCGGATCCAGCTTCCCTCTGCGGGCCAGTTCGGTCAGGTCCCGGCTGTACCTCTCCAGGGCACGATACTTTTCCTCGGGATTCGGATCCGTGATGCGCTGCGTCCCGCGGATATCCACGAGCGCTTGGAGGATGCGCTCCTTGGAGAGACCGAATTCTTTGAGAAGTTTGCCTGCCTCCCCTTCGTCCTCCACCATGGCAAGCAACACGTGTTCGGTGGAAACGTATTCGTCCTTGAGCTCATCGGCTGAGGCCGCGGCTCCTTCCAGTACTTTCTTCAAGCGGGGCGTGATGTAAGTCTGCGTGATGCCTGCGCCCGTCACTTGGGGGAGCCGGTCCAAAGCCTTTTGAAGCCCTTGGAAAAGAGCAGAAGCCGGCGCGCCCAGCTTCTGCAACAGCGAAGGCGCCACACCTTCCTTCTGCCCCAAAAGCACCATCAGCAGGTGCTCCACATCAACGGCCTGATGGTTTCGCTTCTCGGCCAGCCCCTGAGCGTTTTGCAGCGCTTCTTGGGATTTGAGGGTCAGCTTATCGAAACGCATAACGATTTTGGCTCCATAGCCAGCGAAATTTAACCATCGCCCGATGGGCTGTCAAGAAAATGGACCGGCAGGACAGGGGGATCTATCGCGGCAGGAAGATCGTCAGCGTCGTACCTTCCAGCAACTCGCTTTTCGCGTCGATTCTGCCGCCGTGCTTCGATACGATCTGATGCGCGAGGTAGAGGCCTACGGTGTTGATGTCGCCTCCGGGGCGGCGCAGTTTTTTGCTTCTATCAAAGAGTGAGGGAAGTTCTTCCGGGGACAGGCCGGAACCGCTATCCGCGATGGCTAGCGCGACTTCATTACCGTTGAGGTTTACGCTTACGTTCACACTCCCGCCTAGCGGAGAAAGGTTGATCGCGTTACTGAGGAGGATCCCGATAGCCCGTTCGATCTGGACCCCATCGATGGCTACGGGGGGCAAATCCTTGGCGATATCCACGACGATCTCAATGTTCTTGATGTTCGCCTCACTCTGCCTAGCCTGGACCGCAGGCTCGAGGATCTGATCGATCTGGAGCGGGCTCTTGTGAATTTCCAACCGCTTCGTGTCGACCTCGACGGCGCCGATGTGACTCGATATGAGATCAAGCAGACGCCTGGCCATCAACTCGCTACGTTTGATGGACAGGACCTGGTTGGGCTCGGCCTGATCCGGACTGATCGTGGAGGCAATTTCCAAATACCCCAGCATCGCGGCCAGCGGAGTTTGCAGATCATCAATGATCTCATTGACCATCTGATCCGCGGGCCCTTCAACGGGTTGTGTCTTCAGCGCTGGCTTGGCTTCCGGTTCCACTGACTTCAGGCAGATCCCGACCACAGCCTTGGTTCCTCCTTTTCCGTCCAAGGCCTGGATGATCCTGGTTGTAAGCGGCAGCGACGAGCCGTCTTTTTTCTTGAAATCGACTTTGCCCTGCCACCGGCGTTGCGGAAAAGGGACCAGGAGTTTGGTCCAAGAGGAATCATCCATTGCCAGGGTCGGAACCAGGGCATCAATGCCTTTACCGATCAACTCCTCCTCGTTATAGCCCACAAGGTCACGCAGGGCAGGGTTAGCAAAAACCAGATTGCTCTGCGCGTCGGCAGCGAATATTCCGTCGCCGCAGGCCTGCAACGCCATCCCTAGCCAACCGGTTTCTTCGTCCTGACGCTTCCTTTCCGCCTGTGAGCTCTGTGCCTGTTCCCGATAACGCTCCATCTCGACCTCAAGCTTCTCGGCCTCTTCCCGGTAGCGCTGGGATTCCGATCTGGATCCCTCCGCATTTGCTTGAATAGTGCGGACCTCGGCCTGCAGTCTTTCCGCCTCTTCGCGGTGACGTTGGGACTCCGATTTCGACCTTTCCGCATTTTCTTGAATGGTGTGGACCTCAGCTTGCAGTTTCTCCGCCTCTTCGCGGTGACGGCTGGCCGCCGCAAGGAGAACTTTCTTTTCTTCGCACCTGGCTATCGCTCGAGGAACCTCATAAAGGTGGGAGAAATCGAGCTGTTTGATCACGGAGTCCCACGCTCCGTGTTTAAACGCTTCATCCAATACCGGCAGTCGCTCCAGCGAGGCCAAGACGATCACGGGAATATCTGGAGCCGTCTCGTGGATCTGCTGAACGGCCTCGATCCCTTTTTTGGTGAGGTCCAGGTCGATGATGACCGTGTCGGCCGGGTCCGCCGCGAGGTTCGCCAGGCAAGCGGCAACCTCCTGTACCGGTGTAACCGTAATCCCCTTGGCCCCGAGTTCTTGCTGAATTTTCGGAGAAAACCTCTTGCCGCCTTCTAGCCAGAGAGCTCTCATAGTCCTACAATCCACGCATTACGTCCGCGACATATCGATCCATTCCCGGTTGGGATTGGCCCATTTCATGGTCTGCACGCGGCCGAGAAATTTCTCGCCTTCGACTTTTAACTCCAACACTCCGTCCATGATGTACTTCGTATTATTCAGAGCTTGGTAATCACAGGACCCTTCCTCGATAATGAAAATAGTGGTCACTCCAGCGAAATGACCAGACCGGGCAAGGTAAGCGACGAATCGCTGCACATAGGAGAGCTCGAAGTTAAGAAAGAGGCTGGAGATGGAGTCGAGCACCCTCTTGCCGCCTTGCTGCTGCTGGTCGGCCTGTCCCAGGTCAGCGGCGGCTTCGTTAATCAGGGCCGAGAGATCAGCAAGCTCCAGCGCCCCTGTGATTGCATATTTTTCCTGCGCAACGGTTTTTCCCCCGCTCCAAGAATAGGCATCCACAAAACGCATCTGGTTTTGGCCTTCGTAGCCGGAAATATCTAACTGATGCTTCTGGTTGAGCTCCCTGCGAACCACCGAGGGATCATCATCGAGGCACACGAGCGTGCATTTTTCACCGTTTTCCAAAGCCCGGCCGATCACAGCACGTGATAGATGTGACTTTCCGCTTCCCAGAGGACCCACGATGAGAATGTTCGATCCGGGCGGAACCTTCCCTCCGAGAAGACCCTCAAAAAGGTCGTCTCCGGGAGCGAGCGCCCTGGTGGGGGTGACGGCCCTGGCCGGAGCGATGACCTCATCCTCTCTTAGAATAATGGGCTGGACCACTTGCACGGCGGGTTGAGCGAATAGGGCGGCGGGTTGCTCCGGCGCAGGGGTGGGTTGGGCTGCGGGAGCGGCCGGCTGTCCGGGAGGAGCCGCCGGTTGACCGACGGGAATAGTCAATGGCCTGACGGGAGCGATCGGCGGTGGCTCGGGAGCACCTGCCGGCGCCACAGGTGCGACAGGTTGGGGAGCTTCCACTTTTTTGGCTGCGCTTCGCTCCAGGATGCCGCGCACGCGCGCCCTCAGGACCTTCAAGGAGAAGGGTTTGGTGATATAGTCATCCGCACCGACATTGTATCCCCTGATCTTATCCTCGTCCGCAGTTCGGGCGGTGAGCATGATAATCGGCGTGAGCGCGAATTCAGGCAAGTCCCGCAGATTGCGGCAAACCTCGTAACCGTCCATCTCCGGCATCATGACATCCAGGATAATCAAGTCGGGTCTCTCTGCGGGAATTTTCTCGACCGCTTCTCTCCCCGTATTGGCGAAGAGAACCTTGTAGCCCTCACTTTCTAGGGCCATCCGGTAAAGCTCGCAGAACTGCGGGTTATCCTCAGCGATAAAGATCTTTCTCTCTCCAGCCACAGCTTTTCCCCTAGAGAACCGGTTTTAGGACGATACCTTTTTCCTTGGCGATGCTGAACTGGTGCTCGATCAACTCGATCGCTGTACCCCGCATCTTGCGGACCATAAGGGTCCGGATAAGACGATTCTGGGACCGAACTAGGTTAAGAATAACGACTCCAGCGACCAGGAACTCTTCGAACCCGGCTTCAACTCTGCCTCCGCTCCCCGGGCTTGGGTAAGAGGTGAGCAGATTGGTCGTTCCCAGGTGGTCTTGCAGAGAGTGAACCAGCAAACGCACGTGTTCCTGAGAGCGAAAACCGGAATCGCGGGAGAAAATCAGCGGCCCGACGGGATCGATGACGACCCGCGTGGCGCCCATTCTCTTGACGTAGCTGGCCAGGTCCACCACGGTTTTCTGAACGTCCACCTCTCGATCCTTCCCCGCTCCCATACGGGCGCTGAAATACGGGGAGGCATCCAAGATCAGCAGGCTTTTCTGTTCGACGTATTTGAGCAGGTCCCAGCCAAGGGAAGCTGCCTCTTCCAGGATCTCGGCCGGCTTCTCATCGACCGCGACATAAACCGCCTTCTCACCATCGATCAGCCCTTTGAGGACGAACTGCATGCAAAAAATGCTTTTCCCTGTGCCGGCCTCCCCGGTGACGAGATAGGACTTCCCCTGCAAGAATCCGCCTTCGATCAAGGGGTCCAGGCCGGGGATTCCTGTGGAGACCCGCTTTTTGCTCATGCATCAGTATTTGTAACAGATTTTCCCCTCCTTTGAAAGCAAAAGCATCGGATTTGAAATGGCGAGAAGCACCGGTTAGAATCCGGTAACATGTCTCCGTATCTGAGAAAAAACATCACCGCTCTAAAAGGTTACGCCCCCGGCGAGCAGCCACAAAACGATGATATCATTAAGCTCAATACGAACGAGAACCCATATCCGCCGTCTCCGCGCGTTCTCAAAGCCCTCCGCAAGGCTACGGACCTGACGCTCCGCCTTTATCCCGAACCTCTGGGCGACAGCCTGAGGTCCCTAGCGGCAACGGCCTACGGGGTGCGGCCGGACAATGTCCTGGCCGGGAATGGCTCCGATGAGCTTTTGTCCATTCTGGTACGCTGTTTTGTTGGCCGAGGAGACCGCGCCGCTTATCCGGTGCCGACCTACACGCTTTATGACACCCTGATCGATATTCAGGAAGGAGAAAGGGCCGTGATTAGCTATCTGCCCGATTTTTCGCTCCCCGAGGCCCTTTTTTCCCAGCAGGCCGCCCTAACCTTTGTGTGCAATCCCAATTCCCCATCGGGGACGCTTGTCCCCTTGCCGGAGATCGAAAAGCTGGCACGGTCGGTTACCGGAGTCCTCGTCGTCGATGAGGCCTATATCGATTTCGCCGAAGAGGATGGGGTCTCTGCCCTGCCCCTCATCCGCGACTTTTCCAACCTGGTGGTGCTCCGCAGTTTTTCCAAGTCTTTCTCCCTGGCGGGCTTACGCATCGGCCTCGCCTTCGCTGCCGAGGGAATCATCACCGACATGATCAAGGTGAAAGACTCGTACAACCTGAACCGATTGAGCCTCGCTGCCGCTTGCGCCGCGCTTCAGGACATGCAGTGGATGCTGCGTAACGTCCGACGCATCCAGAAAAGCCGTCAGCGACTAACCCTCCAACTGCGTAAAATGGGCTTTCACGTCTACCCCTCCCAGGCCAACTTCGTGATGGCGCGAAGAGAGGGGCAGAATCTCGGGGGGCTTTACGAGGCGTTGAAGCGGCGCGGAATCCTGGTACGCTATTTTGACGTACCTGGGTTGCAGGACAGCCTGCGGATTAGCGTCGGCACGCCTCGAGAGGTGAGGGCTCTTTTGCGAGCGATCGAGACGACCGAGACCGATCTTTCTCCAGGTCTCCCCTAGGATTCGAGAGGACGTGTCGGTGGATCGTCGCGCGTTGAGGGCGCGAAGAGGGGAGCGGCCTATGTCCGAAAGAAGAGACGAGCGATCCTCCCTTCAGGGGAAAGTTACCCGGATCACCTACCAAGACCCACAGGGCCGCTTCACGGTGGCACGCCTTGAGATCCACGAAACTCCTGGAGTTACCGTGGTGGGCGATCTTTTTCCCTTGAGCGAGGGGGAGGAGATCAAGGTCAGTGGCCTCTGGCGAGTCCATCCCCGTTACGGGCTCCAATTTCAGGTTGAGCATTGGGAGAAGGTGGAGCCCGCCACCCTTGAGGGGATTGAGAGATACCTCGGTTCGGGATTGATCAGGGGGATCGGGCCTATCTACGCCCGTCGCCTCGTCTCCGCCTTTGGTCTGAGCACGCTGAAAGTGCTTTCCGAAAAACCCCAGCGCGTGCTTGAGGTGCCGGGGATAGGAGCGATTCGCGCCCGGAGAATTCTCGATGCCTGGGAGCAGCACAAGGACATGCGTGACTCGATGGTCTTCCTCCAGGGCCACGGCGTGACCAGCTCCCTGGCCCTCAAAATCTATCGCGCCTTCGGATCCCAGACCGTGGTCAAGGTCAAGGAGAATCCGTACTGCCTAGCGCGCGAAATCCACGGCGTCGGGTTTCTCCTTGCAGATCGGATCGCCAGTAGCATCGGGGTCAGCGGCAATTCCTCCCTCCGAGTCCAGGCCGGCCTGCTCCATGTGCTAGGCCAATTCTCCGATGAGGGCCATTGCTTCGTCCCTGCCGACCTGCTGAAAAAGCACGCCCGCTCTCTTCTGGGAGTAGATGATGAGGCCGCGCAGACAGCCCTCGATAGGCTGGCGACCGAGAGAGAGGTTGCCTTGGACGACGTTGGCGAAAGCGTGCCCCGAGTCTATCCTCGAGAACTCCATGCGGCCGAGACCCGTGTGGCCTCGGCCCTGCACACGCTCCTCTCATCAACTTCTACCCTGTCACTGCCCACTGGGGCCGGAGCGCTCGAAGCGGCCCAGGGACAATTGGATCTATGGCTCGAGGCCGAGCAGCGTGAGGCCCTGCGCCAAGCCGTGGAGCAGAAAGTGCTGGTGATCACGGGAGGGCCCGGAACCGGGAAGACCACGCTCCTTACGGCAATCTTAGCTCTCCTGCGGCGAGCAAAAGTCTCTTTTGCCTTGGCGGCGCCCACCGGTCGGGCGGCCAAGCGGATGGAAGAAACCACCGGCGAGGAAAGCAGAACGCTCCATCGCCTTTTAGAATACAACCCCCGGGAGCGAAGATTCCAACGCGGCGAGCATTATCGCCTCACTGCCCAGGTCGTGATCGTCGATGAAGTCTCGATGGTCGACCTTCCGCTCATGGACCACTTGCTCAGGGCCGTCGAACCCCACAGCCATCTCGTCTTGATCGGCGATGTCGACCAGCTCCCGTCGGTCGGACCGGGAAGCGTGCTGCGAGACCTGATCGGATCGGGCGCGCTACCCGTTGTGGTCCTGCGGCGGATCTTTCGCCAGGGAGCGGAAAGCTCGATCGTTGCCAACGCCCACAGGATCATTCAAGGGCAACCGTTGACGTTGGAGGTCGAGGGAGGAAAACGTGACTTTATGTTTATTCCGCGGGAAAACGAAGCGGGGGTACTTGAGACCATCAAAGCTTTGCTCGGGGGAGCAAGAGATAAAGGGACGACGGGGTTTGCCCCCAAACCCTTGAACCCCTTAACCCTAAAACCAGATGAGGTCCAGGTTTTGAGTCCAATGCACCGCGGGCTTCTGGGCACCAGCCATCTCAATCGAGAGCTACAGAATCTCCTGAACCCCGACGGCACATCCCTCGAGCGAGAAGCATTGCCGTTTCGACTCGGCGACAAGGTCATCCAGCTACGAAACAATTATGACAAAGGCGTTTTCAACGGCGACCTGGGAAAGATCGCTGGCATCGATCAGGCCAGGGAAGAGGTTGTGATCGAGTTCTACGACCGAGCGGTCTCCTATGCCTTCGATGATCTCGATGAGATCGCCCTCGCCTACGCGATTTCCATCCACAAGAGCCAAGGGAGCGAGTATCCGGCCGTCATCATCCCCCTCCATACCTCTCACTACCCCATGCTCCATCGCAGCGTTCTATATACCGCGGTAACCCGAGCAAGGGAGCTCGTGGCCTTGGTGGGGAGCCGAAAGGCCGTCGCGTTGGCCATCCGGAACATTCGGGTTGAGCAGAGGTTTACAGGCTTACAAGATAAATTACGTGCCAGGATGGCACGAGGCTGATTCACAGCGAAGACGAGCGACCGTTCACGGGGGGTTGCAAAGCCGGCCCAAGCCGGAGCTTGGCTGGCCCGCACCGATTTTTTCCAGACAAGCCCAGAGCGTTGCCTGATTGCTGTTTACCACAGGCTTATTCAAGCGCGCTTCGATCTCGCTGATGGCCTCGATCATGGTCGTGTTGGCGCAGCTAAGAAGATAGCCTTCGGCCTCGGCGCGCTGGTTTTCCAGCGCGATTTCCTCCCACCGGCGTGGCGACACGGCCATGTACTCGTGTGAACCCGAGAGCGCAAGTCCGAAGTCATGAATGACTTCAAAACCAGCCTCGCCTAAGTAGCGCGCCTCGTGCTGGTTCGTCTCTTTCACATAAGGACTGATTAACACCAACCTTTTCACTCCCAAGCGTCTCAAGGCTTGCGTGATCGCCTGCGCGGTGGTGATGGCCGAGCAGCCACTCGCGTCCCGGATCGTCTCCACGACACGAGCCTCACCAGCAAGCCCTTCCTCCATCGAACTTGCGGTGCAGTGAAAGACGATGACATCCGGCTTGGTGTCCGAAAGGACAGCGGCAGCTCCGGCGATCTCTCGCCGAAGCTCCGTTGGTGTCTTGTGCCATTTGCCGGTCATCCTTAGCCGGGTCACATGAACGCCGACATTGGCAGGAGCGTACCGCTGGAACTGCGGCTCGACAAGGCAGTTGCTAGACGGAATAATAATGCCGATGCGACCCTTTATTGTCATCGCCGTTCGAGGAGTTGGGCATAAACTATTTGGCACCTATTTATTCCACGAAAGACTCTAGTGTCAAGGCTCAAGGAGGGTGTTGAAAAATGCTCCGTGGTTATTCTGAGGAGCCGAAGGTGAGGAACAATCTCTTTTGAAGTCTTGAGATTCTTCGCTTCGCTCAGAATGACAGGCAGTCAAAACATCACCTGTAAGAGTTTTGCAACAGGCTGTCAAGGTCTTGACAAAAAACTGCGAAGTGTGTCTCTCAGATCCAACGACGAGAAGCCAACCACCGCTTCGGCCCTCGATTCGGTTACGCCTGAATAATAGACTCAGCGGTTCAGAAATCACGGCACACCGTCGCTTATAGCTCTTTCCGGCTTTTCGCCGCTAGCGACCGGTATAGTCACCTTAAACGTCGACCCCTTTCCCACCTCGCTCTCCACCTCTATCTTTCCCCCCAGCAGATCGACCAAATTCTTCGTGATCGTCAAACCTAAACCCGTCCCTCCATAGCGCCTATTCGTGGACCCGTCCAATTGGCGGAACTTTTCAAAGATCAGAGGGATCTGCTCGCTCGGGATCCCAATTCCTGTATCCGAGACGATAAAGGAAATCTCCCCATGACCTGCGCTCAGGACCGAAAGTTTCACTTCCCCTTTTTCGGTAAATTTGACGGCATTATTCAGCAGACCGAGCAAAATCCTTTTCAATTTTCCCCAGTCTGTCTTGATCGATGGGACGCCCTCCCCGATCTCGTATTTGACCTTGAGAGGCTTTCCGCTCTCCAGCGGAGCGAGATCCTTACGCAGCTCATCGAGCAGCGCCCCCACCTCTTGTTGCTTGACGAACAAGGAGGCCTCTCCCTTCTCCAGCTTAGAAAAATCGAGAATATCCTCCACGAGCCCAAGCATCCCGCGCGCGTTTTGGGTCAACCGCTCCATCGTGTTTTTCTGTTGATCTGTCAATGGCCCGAAGACTTCCTGTATGAGAAGATCGCCGTAACCCACAACGGCAGCAATCGGAGTCCGAAGCTCGTGGGTGGTATTGGCCAGGAATTCGGACTTCAGGCGGTTCGCCTCGGCAAGCTGCTCCGCGATCAACTGCCGCCTCTTTGCCGCGATCTGGAGCTCCTCGTACTTTTTTGCGTTGCTCAAAGCTATCGCGGTAGAAAAAGCGACAATCTGGCAGAACTGGATCTCCCTGGAGCTCAAAACTCGATCGGCCTCATTAAAGCCCAAGAGAATGACCCCGTGCAGCTCGTTGCGAAACATGATCGGAACCGCGGTGGACATGGGAAAGGAAAAACCCTGAGCTTCCTCCTGCGCCGCCGCGGAAAAGAGCTTGGAGGTGACATCCCGCTGAATCACCGGGCTGCGCTTCCTCATGCAATCCTGGACAATCGGGTACTGGCGAAGGTCAATCTCTTTGGAGACAGGATCTCCGCCTTCCCCGCCCTCAAAGCTGGTCCCGCGGGAGGAGTCCCCGGCCTCTTCGACGATAAAAATGTACAGCTTAGCCGCGCGCACGACGTTGCCGATCTTTGCCCTCACGGTCTCGATAATCTGCTTATAGTCGAGGGAGGCAGGGAGCGTCTGGGAGAGCGTCTGCACCATGGCCATGTCCTGAGCTTCCTGCTCCGCCTGTTCCTTCAGCATCTTCTCGAAGCGCACGATCTGCACAAAGTAGCCGTAGAAAAGCGAGATCACGAACAGGAACGGGATGCGCAAATAGATGCTGGGGTCGTGGACGAGCGTGGTCCGGAAAAGAAAATAACCGTAAAGAATGGTAGCCAGAATCGCGATGACGATCACGCCGCGGAAGTCCTGCCAAATCGTGGAGAGGATAATGATGAGAAAATAGGCCAGATAAAAATCGGTGGCGATCTGCCCGCTGATGACCAGCGAAACAGTAACGTAAAACGTGTCAAAAACGACGATCGGAGAGTAAAAATACGTAGAGTCAAAGAGGCTTTCGTCAACGAAGTAAAGGGCAAGGTTCGTCGCGATATAGACCAGGATGAAGGCGTGGACGAAAGTGGGGGCCAGCCACGTCGTTTGGGAGGAAAGCAGCAAGTAGGAGCAGATAATGACGAGGAGCCAACGAAGCCTGATGACCGTTAATTTCTTCGGGACATCTAGTACCCCCGCGGTACCTAACCGGGGCATCGATGTGCTGTCACTAAGGGTGGAAATCTCCGCAGCCATGGGACCCAAGTAATTAAGAGAAGTGTTCGCCAACTGAGTCTTGTCCGTAAAACTGGTCCGGCGGGAAGAGCTAACCTGTTTCTTTAGCCTTCATGAGGGAGATTTTCTTTTTCTCTTTTCTTTCTTCGGGCGCTGGAGGCGGTGGAGGGGCAACGACACGCGTGACCTCCTCAAAGGTGGTCAGACCCTGGAGGATTCGATCGATCCCGTCTTCAAAGATCGTTTTCATCCCCGCCTGCCGGGCGATGTTCAAAATCTCACGGTCAGATCTCCCTTTGAGAATGAAATCCCTGGTGGTGTCGTTAGGAACAAGAATCTCTGTGATAGGGAAACGGCCCATAAAGCCGGTGTCGCGACATTCCGTACAACCCTTGAATTCGAAGATCTGATGGGGCCTCTCCTTGGCCCCCGGGGGGAGCCATCGCTCCAAATCCTCGTACAAGGCCACGGGGATCTTACACTTCGGGCAGAGCTGGCGCACGAGCCTCTGGGACATGACGCCCAGGATCGAGGAAGCGATCAGGTAAGGGTCGATCCCGATCGCCAGCAGACGGGTCACACTGGAGGCCGCATCGTTCGTGTGCAGGGTGCTAAGGACGAGGTGCCCCGTTTGCGCCCCGTGGAAGGCGATCTCGGCGGTCTCGAGATCGCGCATCTCTCCGACTAAAATCACGTCCGGGTCCTGGCGGAGAATCGAGCGCAACCCGCTGGCGAAGGTCATGCCGGCCTTGACATTGATCTGGACCTGGTTGATACCCGGAACCTGATATTCCACCGGATCCTCAACCGTGACAATATTCGTGGTGCCGTCATTCAGACGCGAGAGCGCGGAATACAGCGTCGTCGTCTTGCCGCTCCCCGTAGGACCCGTGACCAAAATCATTCCCTGAGGAAAATCCAGGAGGCTATTCAAAGCCTTCAGAACTTCAGGTGAAAAACCCACATCCCCGACCGAGACAACGCCCTTGTTCTGCTCCAGCAAGCGCAAAACAATCTTTTCGCCATACATGGTCGGTAGGCTAGATATGCGCAAGTCAACCAGCTTGTTGCCCACGCGAATCTTGGAGCGGCCGTCCTGCGGCTTGCGCTTGTCGGTAATATCCATGCTTCCCATGATCTTGATGCGGGAAAGCAAAGGGCCTTGGATATATTTGGGAGTATCGAGGATATCGGTGAGGACTCCGTCAATCCGATACCGCACATGGACTCCGCCGCGCGCGGGCTCGATATGGACGTCAGTCGCTCGTCCCCGGACGGCGTCTTGGATGATCCGATCCACCAGCCGGATAATCGGAGCATCCGTCTCCACGCCCACCGGCATCTCTTCTTCTTGTTCCTCCTCTTCTTGGCCTGCGGCGAGGAGTTCAACTTGCTGAGAGCCCACGTCCTTGAGGACCGCATCCATGTTGAATTCGACGACGGGGGCATCCTCACTGTAAGAGCTCTCCACCATGGAGGGAAGCTCCGCCTCGGAGATCACAGCCACCCGGACATTGAGACCGGTCTTGAATCGGATATCTTTGATGACGTCGATATTGAAAGGGTTGACCATCCCCAGTGTCACCGTGTTGTCCACCCTCTCGAGAGGAAAGATACCGTGCTCTTTGACCCAGGCTTGGGGGATGAGCTTGACGACCTCAGGTTCAACCCTGCGGCCTTGTAGGGTAAATTCGGGGAGTTTAAGGCGCATCGCCAAGGCTTGGCGGATTGCCTCGGCGTCTATGCCCAGTGAGATGAGGACCTCAGTTAAGCGATTGCCGGTCTTCTTTCGCTGCAGCTCGGCCTTTTTGAGGAGTTCCCCGTCGAAGAGCTGAAACCCCAAAAGGATCCTGCCGACTTTTTTCTCGCTCTCGATCATTAAAGCAAACGAAGCTTAGGCCGGCCGCTTTAAAAAATCCAATAAAACATCATTATCATTTAAACCTTTCCTTATGTCAACGGATAATAATCCTCTACCCCAAGTTTAAGTTTTCACCGCCTTCATAAGGCTCAAAGCCCTAACCCGCCATCCCTTGGGCGCCCGAAAATGACCTAAATGGGTCGGTCTCCGGAGCCTTGCGGTTCAATCCGTGTTTGACCAAGACCAGCCTCACCGCCTCCTCGCTGACCTTTAAACCCAGGCGGTTTCGAATAAAACGGGCAGACCGCTGAGGCCGTTCCCTTTTACACGCCACAATCGCGGCCTCTTCCTCGGGGGTAAGTTTGCGATGATTCCCCTTGCGCCGGTCTTTAAGTCCATCCGGGCCGTGTTTTAGAAACCGAGCGTAATAGTTATGCACAGTTCTTGGTGTAACCCCTAGCTCCCTGGCTGCAGCGCTATAATCGCACCTTCGCGTTAAAAGATCTCGTATCACCTTTTCCCTCTGATGGACCCTCTCTAAATCCATTGCTTTGCCCCCCTTGAGTAACGACTCGTCAGCCAAGGAAAACGCAAAGCCTATGCCACTAGGGCCTTAATAGCCAAAGCACTTGAATTTAAAGTGGAATTATAAAGACAGCCTAGACCATTTTGGTTACAAAAATGTAAAAAAACTGACAAGGTGAGGAAACAATGCCGAAAAACGGCAAAGAATATCCCTGAAAAGAACTAACAGACAGGAAATTAAGGGCCTAAAACTTTTGCACCCAACTCACTGTGGCTATAGTTGTTCCAGGGGGGCAGCCCGGACCTGAGCACCCGAAATCGCAGCTATAGGTAATCTTAGCGTTTTCCTTTAAATCGCCATTGTCACGGCCAATGATAAAGCCGTTGATGCTCGTGTCTCCCTTGATTTCGAACTTTTTCTTAACCAGGACTGCGCCCCCTGCGTAATCAGCTCTTACATTCCCATCGATGTTCAGGTCGTCACCGGCCACAAATAGGTGGTTTTTAAGTTCCTCCGAAGTCGAGCCGTAAGGCTTTACGCGCGGACTGCCCGAGACATTGATTTTTTCCCGGGAGATAATTGTTGCCTGCCAGGGAGAGGCATCGGTGCCGGGGCTTCCCGATATATCTACGCCTGTTTCGGAGTAAAAAACCCCGCTGGCGGCACTGCTCCCCGTCACTTTCCACTTTCCTCCTGAAAATGACCACCCAGCCGGCAACGTCACCCGGGTCCCTCCCAAGCAGTAGCCGCTCGTGTCGCACGTTCCCCCCGTTGTCGCAAAGCCATCGTCGTTTAAGATGTAATGGTTTCCGGATGATTCCATCGCGGCGACCTTCGGCGCATAGTCGGCGGGATCTATTGAGGGAATGGTGTACGTCGGGGCATTCCCATTGGCTGCCTCATAGGCAGTTTTCTCGTCTTTGGTATCGACGACATATTCCGACGGCTGAGGACTCCCCGCACAGGCCGCACTGCCAATGCAAGGGTTCCCGCTAAGATCCACCTTCTTCGAAGACGTTAAGCCGGCTGTCATTTGCACAGCAGGATTACCATTTGCTTTTAGATCATCATTTGCCTGAGCCCCGCCGCAGATTCCCAGGATCTTGGAATTCCCATCGATATCCAATTTCTTGTCCGTTTCTACGGCCTTCGGAGGCCTTCCAGCGTCCTTCCTGAACCACGCCTCAATCTGGGCCTGGGCATTATTGGCCGCAGTCCCCACAGAGAGAATCTTGATCCTCGGAAACGGAGTGGACTGCGAATCCTGTCGGGTAACCGTGTAGCTGCCGCCATAAAAACTGCTCTTGGGGACGATCACGGTCCCGTTAGAGGCCGAAAAGATCGAATCAAAATTGGGGTTTAACGCTCCTTGAAGCTGCTGCCGCGCGTGGTTTACGCCGGCGTCTGCGATGTAGAAGGCCTGCGTGCCTCGCTTCAAGTTTCCGCTGCTCTTAAAATCGGTTTGCATCGACACGATAGCCCCGGCGCCGGCGCCCATGAGAAGCGCCAAAATTAGGAGCGTAATGACGAGTACAATGCCCTGCTCATTCGCGAATCGTCGGCTCAGGGTTTTCATAAGTTTTCTTCCTAGTTTCTAAACTCCACACCGGAGGAAAGAGTAGTGGAGATATTAGGGTTGGCACTTCTCGCATTAGGATTGGGGTTGGTTAGCTGGATGCTGAACGTAATCCTGACTCTTTTTATCGCGCTCAGGTCTGTAGTTGGCGAGCCATCCGCTTTGTAATAGCTCAAAAAACTGCTACCGGAAGGGATGACCACATTACTGACTAGAGGATTAGTCGGCCCGTTGCGTCTGATCGTAGAGCCCGATAGCTGATAGGTGACATCCTCGCCGGTCATGCTATTGCAGTTTGGAACACCCCCGACTAGCTGGCCATCGAGATCTGCTTGAATTTGGATACTCGTGGCTGTGGCGCTCACTATGCGAGAGCAACCCGGAGGCTGTGTTCCTGCGCTCCACGCCCCCGCGTTCCGCAGCTCCCTAACCATCAGATCCAACGCCCCTCGCGCATCTTCCAGTGTCGCGGTTTTCGTCTCCTGCGAGAGGAGATGGTAGAGTTGGTCTCGGTAAAAGCCGTAAAGAGTAGCCATTACCATCACGGCAAAAAGCGAAGCTACAATGAGCTCCGTCATGGTAAAGCCCCGCGCATCCGAAAAAACGCTCTTCAACAACACCTGGCTATCCCGTAAAAACAAGGGTTGCCAAAACCACGTCGCGACTAAACAGGTACTCCGTCGACGAAACAGTCACCGAGATCTCCTTCAGACCTGATCCCACGGAAGAGTCCTTTATCGTCCAGGTGCGCGTGAATCTTCCATCCCTGGCGCCAATTGCGGTGATAGGATTGTTCGCGTCCGAAGCGTCCGTCACATTGGTGAAGGTGGTTTGGGCAGTAAGCTCCTCAAGCTTTTCCTGAGCCAAGTTGGTAGCGATAGTGACACTGCTGCTCACTTGATTTCCCCGGATGACGCCCGCCGTATTGAGCGAAAAGCCCAAAATCCCTATGACAATCAGGGCAATCGCGATAAGGACCTCGTTGAAGGTAAAACCCCTCTGCGACCTGATTGGCGATAGCCGTGCCTTCTTCAATTTAGCAGTCGCCATTGCATACGCTGGGCGCACAGATCCGTATGCGACCCGTACGGTTAACCACGATGTTATAGCCGGCATTCTTGCTGTTGCACAGCTTTAACGTCCCGTCAGGCGTCGTAATCCCCGTGCCCCTCGCAGTAAAGCCAAGAGTGGTCGAGTTCCGGACATCGATCCCTTCGGGCAGGCTCTTGATTCCCTGTTGGGGCGGGGTCGCTCCTACACGCTCGACCCTGTAATTGTCGCCCGTACCCGAAAAGACCAGTTGGTAAGTGACATTCTCGGATACCGCCTGTGACTTGATTCTATGCAGCTCGGACTGTACCTGCCGGGCAGCAGCCCTGAGATTAAAGTCGGGAAGCAACGTACTCCAGTTGGGTAAGGCAATAGCCGCAAGAACAGCAAAAATCGCCAGGACAAAGACAAT
>Ga0209751_10001322_pt1 | contig 25549 bp, 25 predicted proteins | sample RifCSP13_1_FD_184019 | JGI IMG/M metagenome (GOLD analysis project Ga0209751, IMG submission 184019) | Soil microbial communities from Rifle, Colorado - Rifle CSP2_sed 13_1 (SPAdes) (version 2) | ecosystem: Environmental > Terrestrial > Deep subsurface > Rock core/Sediment | place: Rifle...
CAAACTCTATCTCCTACTCTATGACACCGACATAGACCTCATTGTTCTTGCCGGGGACAGCAAGACAACGAGTTACGGGCTCGATTTCGCCACAAATATAAGCACGAATTTCGAGGTGCACGGAGAGCTTGCCGTTATAAACGATTTCAGAAGTACTGTGCTGGACCGCAGCGGCAACACCTCCGAGTCCAGGCATGATTCGTTGAGCTACCTTCTTGGAATCAGATACCTGACCGAGCGGGAGACGACATACATCATCGAATACTACCACAATGGGTCCGGATTCACCGCCGCCGAGATGAGGGATTATTTTTCCTTCATAGATGACGGATACGAGACTTTTCTATTAACCGGGAACGACAGCCTTTTGAGAAAAGCCTTCTCGGTCACTGATAAAAGTTATGGCAGGATAAACCCCATGAGAGATTACCTGTATGTCCGGGTCAGCCAGAAGGACCCCTTTGACGTGCTCTACTGGACCCCTGCGATTACATCCATTGTAAACCTGAGCGACAGGAGCTATTCGCTCTCTCCGGAGGTAATGTACGCTGGAGTTACAGACCTTGAGCTAAGGCTCAAGGCTTCTTTCTTATCCGGCGGCAGCCTGAGTGAATACGGAGAGAAGCAAAACGAATACAGGGCCGAGTTCAGAGCGAGATTTTATTTTTAAGAGATCAATAGGCCGCCAATATGCAAGGAGACGGCAAATCAAATGTTCAGCCTTCCCTTTAGATAAGTCTCGGGCCCATTAACATTTTTATATTCCACGGCTCAGCCACATATGTCCTCTTTGCATTACGATGTGATGCACACGCAGTTTCGTTGAGCGTCCCAGCCCAAAATAAAAAACCCCTTGAAAATCAAGGGGTTATGAGCTGGCTCCCAGGGAGGGATTCGAACCCTCGATATGGTGGTTAATAGGGCGTTTAAAGAAAAAATCGTAACCGGCTGATTTAAGGTCTGATTTCCCTTTTTACCTTTAAAATCGAAGCGTTACAAGGCGTCCAAAAAGTCCACGAAGTTTACCTGATTCCAAATTTTTTACAGAGAAATAGCACAAATTTAGCACAGTGCTCCTTGAGTTATCAAACAAAGTTTGGTATCATTGATTTATGAGCATTGTTAGAAAAATGGTCAAAGGAAGGGAGTATGTTTACCTTGCCAGCCGTGTCGGAGGCAAGGTGATACATCGTTATCTGGGCAGCGCCTCTGATCCCGAGGTCATGGCAAAAGTAAGGGAGCTCGAGCAATCCAAGAGGGTTCCGGAAGAATTTGCCAAGCTCTTCTGGGATACGGACGCATCCCAATTGAATATCAAGAAACATAGCAGGTATGTCATCGAAAGGGTTCTGGAACTTGGTGACCTGAAGGCCTTTATATGGATAGAGCGGCTTTACACGGGCAACCTGATAATCGAGGTCTTGAGAGAGAGCAGGAAGATTTCTGAGCGGTCCAAAAAATTCTGGGCCGTGTGGCTGGGGGTGAGTGCTTGATTCATACCAAGTGCGTCTCAAAAGAAGTCATAACCCTTGCCGGGAAGTTGGCACCACTCGTCCAAGCGCACGAGTTGGTTATGGCCAGAGGCACGGCTTTGGCGTTGCAGATAGGCCACAGAATTTCAGTTGACCTGGACTTTTTTACCTCAAAGGCATTTTCAACTGACCAGATATTGAAAGAATTAACTCAAAGAGATTTAAAACCAGAGATCCTGCAGGAGACCGAGGGTTCCATTACGGCTATATGCGATGGGATAAAGGTATCAATATTTCACTATCCATATCCTTTTCAGGATGAACAGGCGCTCTGGGAAGGAATTCCGCTCAGCGGAATCGTCGATATAGCTTCGATGAAGGTCATCGCCATAAGCCAAAGAGGAGCAAAAAGAGACTTCGTTGACTTGTATTATATACTGAAGGATGTTCCTTTCCGCAAGATAGCCCGGAATATGGTCAACCGGTTCAGTCCTGAGAGGATTAACCCGGTAAGCATCGGTAAGGGGCTTACTTATTTCAATGACGCCGAAGCCGATCCTGAGCCAGTGTATATGGATAAAAAATATCAGTCCTGGAATGAAATTGAAAAGTTTTTCAGGAATAATGTTCGGCAGATAGTGCTGGACATGGATATAGCTATAAAGAGGGAATAATTACAAAAAATTTATCCTCTACAATCAATGTCTAATCAAAGGTGCTAAGACTGTGTGAAGATTATTAATGGGGAGTTGTTTCTGTCTTTTAAATCAACAGGGGATAAGACAGGGGAATTGAGATGCTATGAAGAACGGAAAACCATACAAGAATAGTAGATATCCTGCTCTTAAACCGGGGGACTGGGTTGATACTGGGTGGTATACGACTGGTGAGGTGGTTAGTATTGATTCGCGTTTTGAAAACTACGTAACGGTACGCTTTGGCGCTGAGTTATATAATCTGGACCGAAATCACACACGCATAAAACTCTCAAGGCCCGAACCTGGACGGAGTCTTAAGAATATTTTCAGCCCCGGTCAATGGATAATGCACGATACCTTTGGCAAGGGGATGATTGTTTCAGTCGGCGATGTGCACCTTTCTATAAGATTTGACACGGAGATCAGGAAAATCGGAGCGACCAGAACCAAGACTTACGTATCACCACTTCCAATTTCCCTTCAGAATATAGATTCGCCTGTTGAAAAGAGGCGTACTTTCTTCGATACACACCCTGAACATAAGGGCGGAATGAAACCGTGCCTCTGTTGCGGCTATCCCACCACAAAATATCTAAGTTTCGGTTTCGATGATGATTACATGGAACCCGCCGAGCCCTGTATTGTCTGCGGCTGGAAATACGATCATCGCGAAAATCCGACTCCGCCCGAAATGGAAGAGGTCTTTGAAGGGCTCAACGAGGATTTTCCAAATGGCGATTACTCCCTGACGAATGCGAGAAAAAACTTTGAGGCCCGCGGGACCATGTACCAGCCTAAAGACGTGGATAATTACGAAAAGTCAACACAACCTGCGCGCATAAAATGGCGAAATGAAATTATAGAGCTTTTCGATGCCCTGATGAAAGAATCGAGGGATGAAAATATCCAAAGCATTTGGAGCAGTATTAATAAAAAAGTTTCAGCTATGAAAGGAGAGTAAGAAGGTTTTCGGCAAAAAACGAATATGTTTGATATGATGGTTCGTGGCTTTGAGGATATGACTGTAGCGATTAGCTCTTAAATTTTTTTCAGGGCCGTTTCGACCCAAGCAAACCCGATTCTCTCTTGCTCAAGCCTCAACTGAGTACCGAATCGGTTCTGACGCAGGTCATCATATAATGCAGATTCAGCGACATTCAATCTGGGCAGATCGCGTCTTCCCGGTTTCGGCTCCTTCCCCCACTGTGGCTGATGGGCCAGCAAGGTTTCATGATCCATCAGAAAAGATTCAATTTTGGGGAGCTGGGCGCGAATCTGGTCAAGGATGGCGAAACCGTGTGTATCGATATCACCCCAATAATATAAACGGAGATTTTGTAGCCATCGAGCCTCGGCCAGCATCTCAAACCCATAACCTGCGCCGAAAACGACCATACTATGTGAAATGGGCGGAAAGGCGAGAAAATTAATCTCATTCTCGGTGATAAAAATCTTTTCTAAGGGAAGGGCAAGCCGAGCGAAGGTGTCATGTGTGACGGTGATATCCTGATCGGTCCCGGTAGGCACAAACGCGATGTCAGGATCAAGTATGCGGAATCGTATACGCGTAGGCTTATCCTGAAACCCATAGCGTTGACAGAAGCCGCTCACTCCTCTTACAGAGTCATTGATTGCGTCCTGCGGCAGCACTAAATCAAGCAGCTCAGAAACAACTGACCGGTGCCCTTCGATAAACTTGCTATGCACCCCAGGGATATCCACTTGCCTTAAATAAATGCCCGGGGAAGGATGCTGCTGTACCCAGGAAATTATATCCAACAGCTTCGGCCATTCCCCAATGAGTTCCAACGCTCGAAGCGGACGTTTTTCCAGCCATGATATCAGTTGAGGATGACGTTCTCTCGTAAGAGTCACTATTGACGCGAAACGCTCGGCATCCCGACTTCTGCCGATCAGCCCAAGAGCATCTTCCAGCGTATCTATCCAAACTTCATCCGGTACCGAATTCGAACCCAAAACGCGATGATTGACATCCCGCCACAAGACTCGATAAAGCTTCTCATAGCTGTTAAGGCCAGCAATCCATTTGCGGACATCATCGAAACGCTGCGCCAGCTCCGCCGAAGTCGGTCCTTTAACTATGAGTCGACGAGGGAATATCGGAGTACCACTGACCATGCTGGCCAGCAATACACCTCGGTCCCACAGTTTAAGGACCTGAGCACGGAGGTCTGCAGGTGTTGTCCAGTTCATGTCGCCAGTCTCTGTTTTTCAGCACGGTACTCTTCTATTGAGAGATTGCGCAGATAGGATGCATGTCCATCCTGGTTATGCACGAAGCCGACAGAAGCGACAAACGGTTCTATGATGTGAATCTTCTGTAACGGTGTAACTATAAGGAGTTGCAGGTTCATCTTATCGAAAAGCCTGAGTCCGTATTGCGCCGACTCGTCGGAGCCGCGGCCAAACGCCTCATCGATCACTACGAATCGGAAAGAGCGTGAACGTACTGCCCCCCATTCAAGACCGAACTGATAGGCGAGACTGGCGGCCAGAACGGTATAGGCAAGTTTTTCCTTCTGCCCGCCCGACTTGCCGCCAGAGTCTGAATAGTGCTCATGCTCTCTGTCGTCCTCCCGCCAGCGCTCACTGGCAGCGAATACAAACCAGTTACGCACATCGGTGACCTTTGCCTTCCACCGGCGGTCCTGCTCGGCTTGCCCTTCGCGGCCTCGGAAACGGTCGATGACCTGTCTGACCTGCAAAAACTTGATCTCCGTGTACTGGGCGTCATCGGAGCCGGTAAGCACGCCTTCCGTGCAGGCGCGAAGCTCCGTTTGAAAATCACGGATTTCGGCATCCGTGGTCGGTTGGGCCTCCAGAACGATGTAACGCCCTGGATTATAATCAATTTGAGTGAGTGATTCGTTTATACGCGCGATTCGTTCCTTAATGGTCTCCCGCTCACGCGCAAGCTGCGACTGGAAGTTGGCAACCTCGCGGATTGTATTCTCGTTGAGCAATTCCTTGAAGCGCGCCTCAAAGCGCGGGAGGTCGTCGGCCTTAAGCTTATTGAGCATATTGCGATACTCAAAGCCCGCCTCTATGCTGGCATCTACATCTCGAGTATCCTGATCCCATTTCTCCTTGTATTTGGTCATTGCGTGGATAATCTTCTCACCGAGACGTCTGATCTTTGAGTCCTCTGCATCAATTCTGCTCTGCAGCCATGCTCGTACATCCTGCTCACGGGGATCGCAGGTCTCGACAGTAAGTTGTTGTTCGCCAAGCTCCTCCAGCCGAATTGCCGCAAGCTTTTCGAAATACTCCGCATGGCCCGGCTGAGCAGTATCCAGTAAAGCCCTAGTCTGTTGTCTCAATATCTCGGAATCGCATAATTTTTGTTCAGTTCTGGATAGCTTGCCATTTTCAGTTTTAAGACGGCCTTCAATTTCCTCCAAATCGGCAACCACAGAGCTTAAACGCTCGGATAATGCCTTTAGGAGGTCTGAAGAGGCTTCCAGCCGCTTTTTCTCATCAACCAGCTTGGAAATTTCAAGAGCCAGCTGCTGCCAATTGAGTTCGATAAAATCACGGTATTCACCGAGTTTGGAGAGAGTATCCAGGCGTTCCTTGATAGATCGCTGTTCGTCTTGCAACTCTGCAATGCGGCCACCGATCTTGCCCAGATTTGATTCAAGCGCTCTGGACTGTTCCTCTAAAATAGCGATTTTGACGGTATTGGTCCAGCCCAGCACATAACGGCTGCGGTCTTCAATGCGATAGCGGTCGTCCTTTTCATGGCGATCACCCGGAGCCTTGATCTGTCCAGCACGGGTGATGGCCTTGGTTTCACGCCGGAACTGTTCTTGTGAATCACAGCATGCAAAATCAAAACGATTTGCGATCTCTCGCTCCAGCCAGCCGTAGAACGGTGAATCCGGCTTGATGGAGATCTTTTGAACCAAAGTATTGGGATGCAATGGTGACCGATCATGCCGACCGACCTCACGTACACGGAAATAGACAAGGAGCCCCTTTAAGTTATTGTGGTCGACAAACTCGGCCATCCTGGTGTAATGCCGGTCCGGCACCAATAGAGAGCGGCCGAAATTACGCATCAGGCGCTCGATGGCACCTTCCCAATCCCGTTCGTCCTCGCGGACCTGGAGCAACTCCCCTGCAAAGGGCACTTCCCCTTCGGGCAGGTCCAAAGCAGCACAAAGGGTGCTCCGCACCGCGATTTGCCTGGCGTCAATATTACTCTTCCTGGCTTTCAAGCTCTTGATTTCTGCAGCTAAGGTTTCGTGCTCCTGCCGTTTTTGAGTGAACAGCACGTTCATTTCAGCCAATTCATTCTGAATCACTACCTCACGTTCTGCTAATGCAGCCTGTTCGGTCACAAAAGTCTTGTGTTGGACAAGAAACGATTCTGCCTCATCGGCCGGATGCATCCCTAAGGCGTGTACCAGCTCGGCATATCGATCAGCCTTTTTCATCCGTCGCCCGTGTTCCTCTTCTTTTTGACGGATTTTCTCACCGATGCGCTCGATTCGATCGCCGCCATTTTCGGAGATACTGTGCCTGAGCTCCCGCTCCTGATTCTGCGTCGTGCGCCGTTCATCTTCCAGACTTTCAATCCGGGAATTATGTTTTGAGAGGTCAGCATTTAATGAACCAATGCGTGTGTCTAGTAGTTCCAGCTTGAGCGTTGCGAAATAGAATCTCAGTGCCTCGCGACAAGTGCGGAGTTGTTCGGTAGCGGACACCATCTCCGCATGCCTGTCGCAGTCGGCCACCAGAGGAGTGAGCATCTCAACCTGCTGCTTGGCCTTGAGAACGGACTCATGTGCACGATTCAGATCGTCGAAATGATTGATAAGAGCTGTAATCCTTGGGGCAACATCGAAGGGCTCCAGCATGTGCATGCGAACGAAGTCGGTGAGATTGCCAACCGTCTTCATCGATACGGTCTGGTGAAAGAGTTCCAGCGCCTGCTCGTTTTCAATGCCGAACCGCCGGCGAAACCAGGCTCCATAAGGCGGAAAACTGTCGAACAGTTCAATGCCAGCCCCGCGGAGCTTCTTGCGCAGTCCGCTTATCTCGGTGCCGAACCTAGCAAAGTCTTCGGCAATGGAGAGGTCCCGTTCGCAGGCGGCAAAAAAGCGTGCCGGCTGAGCTTGCGCATCTTTGATCCAGAAGACTTGCGCGAGCGTCACAGTCTTGCCGTACCCGGCATTGTGAAACACCCCTAAAATAACTGAATAGTTGTTGTTATCACGCAGGGCTACTGGCTTGGCGTTGCCGCCCAGTTCATTGCGTTCCGATTTGTAATGGCCCAGAACATAGGAGCGTAGCGTGCGTTCCCTGGTATCCGCGCCTGCCGCCTTGTTATATGAGATACGGTGAGCAGGCACCAGCAAAGTGGTCACGGCATCCACCAAGGTGGATTTGCCGGAACCGATATCGCCAGTAAGCAACGCATTTTTACTGTTAAGACTGAATGTACATAAGCCGTTGAAAGTGCCCCAATGGAGCACCTCCAGGCGATGCAAACGATAGCCAGTCAGGCGGTCATCAGAGGAGAATTCGAGGTCCAGGGACTCACTCATCGGCTGCGTCTCCAAATCTGGAACTGGCGCAGGATTTATAATCCGCCAGCTGCTTATCGAACTCCGTCAGCCACTGCGCGTCGACAAAGGCTTTGAGTATACGCCGCACCTCTATCATTTGGTCCTGCCCCCGCAAGCGGCGCACAAATCCAAGATCGGCAATCTTGTTCAGATGCGTATCCACCTGATCTATCAGCTTTGCCTCATTACTCCCGTCCGGCAAAAAAACACGGATCAATTCAACCACATCATCGCGCGAGAGGATTAGCCGCGTTTCGCCTCCGTTGGCATCGAACTCCGCCAGTTTCTTGCGTAATAAGGCCAGCAATAGACTGACCGGAAAGGACAGTTGACGTCGAGTTACCAATCGCGGCACGGTCGAACCATCAATACCCGCCTCAGATCTGGAACGAAGAAATGCATAGCCCTCGGCCTCATCCAACACCAATTCCAGACCGAGCACGACTACATAATCCCGCACTCGCGCTTGCAGGGTAAGGAGTGCGTTCCAAAGTGCCGGGCTCTCCTCAGAATAGAGAACGCCTTTCAGAAGCTGCACCACTACTGGTGAAAGCTCTGGATGAGATTCATAGTGAACTGCGGGTTGAAAATCCGGTTCGTACAATTCAGCTCCTCACGAATATGATTCTCGGCAAGCGTGCACGCCTGGTCATTCCCTCAGAAGTACGCCACTCGACAGTGTCAATAGTGTTGTCGTCAACCACCGTATGAGGCAAATCGCTTGCCAAATGGAGATAGGTCACCAGTTCAGTCAAACCATGATTCAGGGGATAAGCTTTCACCAGGTCGCATAAGCTTATTTGTGAACGCGTCTGTAATTCTTGACGGATATGGCCGGCCAGTTCTGCCTTATCGACCACTAACTGCGAATAGAGCGCGGACGTATCTGCATCAGGACCGCCTTCCTCAAGCTCAATATTAGGAATTATAGGTTTCACAGGCGGCGTGTAAAGAGGTCTTTCCATCGGCAGTTCAATAGTAGCTGCGGTTTCGGCTATCGTCATGAAATTGCCTTTTGGCGGGCAATCGCGGACAGCCAGAGCCCTCGACTCGATGCCGCGCAATATGTCCATAATGCGGCGGTTTTCAAGCCAGGCTTGGTCGTCAAGAAAGCGCCTGAGCTGTTCCGAAAGCCGCGCCACTGTGCGCTGGGTGTGCTCGCCGGCTTCCAGCCAGTCGTAATGCACTCGCTTCAGGCGGGAGTTGGGCTTAAGCTCAGCCACGGACGGAAGGTTCAAAACTTGTTGCAGAAGCATGGTTAACTCCTCCTGTCGCGACTGAGACATCAGAAAATCCCAGAAGGCACGAAAGCTTCTTCCTTGATCTGAATCAGCAATCGCGTCCCGCTCTCCCAGAATCTCTTCCAGCAGCGCGCCTTTAGAGCCGTCCCAAAAAGCAATACGCTCGCGTACTCGCCTGTCCAGGGAACGAAAATTGTACTCAACCTCGCGAAAATCAGCGAGCAGTTCGCGCGCCATCTGGACCAATTGTTGGAAACGGTCTTTCAGCGCGGTTCCATCAAGCATGGGCACATCTCCGGCCAGAATGCGTGCGATATCGTCGTCGATTTCATCGCGCCGCTTTTTCAGCTCTGCGATGCGCGCCTGCGGATCAATCTCACTGCCTTCACTCATCTGCTTCAATAGGTCAAAAATGGTGAGAAGACGAGATTCCGTACCTACAAATGATCGCTCGGTGAGGCTGGCCAGCCAAACAATAGCCTTTTCAGTCGACGGGGTGAGATCGAAATGCGGTTCATCAGACCTGTTAGGATAAAATTTGCGCAACCATCCCTTGTCATCGGCTGCCCAATCATTAAGATACTCTGTTGCCGATTTGGTGAAGACCGACCCATTTCTCTCACGCAAGATAAACAGTTCATCCTCAAGAGCTTCACTCAGAGCAGTTTGTGCAATTACTCGCATATTGGGAACGATGAAGACCCGGTGCAAAAAGCTCACGATCAGCGGTGCATGATCCGAGCGCAAAAGCCGCCAGGCAGGATGGTTCATGCGTAACCAATCAAGGGTGGCGTTATCCAGGCTCATTCGCAATACCCTAGCTTACGGCCGAAGGTGTCTTCAATTCTGACGCGATAAGTCTTCAGCTCATTAGAGCTGACTGAAAAGAGGATATCAGCTTCATATTTTCAGCACCTTAAGATCGGTGCATGCTTCAATGAAATCGAAGTCGCTGTCTTTATGAAGGAGGGTCAGTTTGTTTTCAAGGCATATCGCGGCGATAATGCAGTCGATGGTTTTCCTGATGGTCTTCCCCCTCTTCCTGCATTCCCGGTAAATCCGTGCAGCCTCAAGATAGGTCTCGATGCCATTTGGCCTGTAAACAGGGAATTCAAGCAGATACTCTTTTACAGCCTGAAAATCCTTGTCACTTTTTATTCCCTGAAGTATTTCCGTGACGATTATCTCGCTGACTGCGATATCTTCATCGCCTTCTATGAATCTGTGCAGGGTCTCACGCTGGACAGACTTTTCTCCTCTGAGGAAATCGATCCAGACGCTTGTATCGACAAGGATCATATCCTGCTCTTCCTCATCTCACTCAAGTCGCCTGTCCATTCCACCTTGCCCTCGAGGTCGAGGATTTTCTTCCGCTTTATTTTGTGAACGAGCTCCTCGATGGCGTAGTTTACAAGTTCCTTTTTGGTCTTGATATGGGTGAGCTTCATGGCCTCGTTCACAAGTTTTTCATTAAGTTCGATATTTGTCCTTAACATAACTCAGCTCCCTATAATTTATACACAAAATATAGCATATTTATGTGTACACGACAAGTAAGAACATTTCAAGCCCTCCTCTTGCAGGCCAATCAGGGATGAACAAGCCTTCTTGGAGACCGAAACAGAATTTTTTGATTGAGAAGATCTTATTCGGAACTGAGTTCTTAGATGGGATTTAGCACAAATTTAGCACAGATTTAGCACAGAAAAGGATCGAGTCATTCCGTAAGTGCTTGTTTTTTTAGCAAAATAGGGGTGGTTTTCACCCCATGACCCGCTGGTTATCTTGGATCGGATTAGCACAAATTTAGCACAGTCCAATGAAAAAGGGGCAGCTCAAAATGAGCTAACCCCTTGATTTTCTTGGCTCCCCGCGTTGCCCTCGGTACTAACCGTCCGAAGGTAGCCGAGCCGGAGGTTTGGTTCCGAGTTATCAATGTAACTGCGCAAGATAACGAGGCTTTTCAGGAACAGACGGTGGAGGTAACCCTCGGCCCGAAGGGAGCTTTCGAGAAAGGAAATGTCGGGGTCATAAAGTGGTGGGTGGCGGATAGCGCAGTGGTTAACTCCTTATTGCCGCAGCCTGCCAGGCCTCAAAAAATTCCCATGGTGCCCAGGGTGGCAGATCTTCTCAGGAAGGCGCTGGAGTGGCAGGAACTTCTCAATAACGGAAGTGGGACTACTCAAGCAAAGATAGCCAGTCGCGAGGGCTTCTCTCGTCCTCGAGTAACTCAGATAATGGACCTCCTCAACCTCGCCCCAGACATCCAGAAGCACATACTCTCCATGCCGGAGACCGCCAGGAAGCCGGTGGTCACGGAGCGATCACTTCGACCCATCATTAAGCTCGCTGATACAAGGAAGCAATTAGCGGCGTTCAGGAGCCTGTCTGCGAGTGAGTAGTCATGCCGCTCAGGCGTGTCCTCCCATATATGCCTTGATTTTTAATGTAAAATCACTACAATATGAAACATATCACTGGATTATTCGTTTGCTGCAGAAGGGGCGTTAGTGAATACCAAGCTGAAAGACATAAGAAACAAATTAAGCGAATATAAGCCCATACTCCAAGGCCAATTCAAGGTCAGGGAGATCGGAGTCTTCGGTTCCTATGTCCGGGGCGAACAGAAGAAGACAAGCGACCTTGATATACTCGTTGATTTCTATGAACCAATAAGCCTTCTTAATTTCATACGCCTTGAGAATCATCTTAGCAAATATTTAGGCATCAAAGTTGATCTTGTTATGAGGGATTCTCTGAAGCCGAGGATCGGAAGCCATATCCTGAAAGAGGTAGTCAATATATGAAAAGGGAGTTCTTGGACTATGTTGACGATGTTATAGACGCGATGTCCAAGGCCCAGGAATTCACCAGTGGGATGGATTTTAAGAAATTCTCAAAGGATGGAAAGACTGTCTTTGCGGTCACAAGGGCCATAGAGATTATCGGAGAGGCAGTTAAAAAGATACCCACGTCGGTGAGAAAGCACTACCCTGACGTCCCGTGGAAGGAGATGGCGGGCATGAGGGATAAATTGATTCACGAATATTTCGGTGTTAATCTCCGGGCCGTGTGGGACACCATCAAAAAAGACATACCCGCAATAAAGCCTACCTTCGAGAAGATCAAAGAAGAGTATCAGAATAGAGCAACGCAATAATCAGCGCCCCCGATCTCATCGATAGATATTGTCAACATGCCAATCGCCTCACAAAAGATTCGTACTACGGGTTAATTGGGGCACCCCTTCTGTTAACCAAATAAAATCAGGTTCTTACAGAGGCGAAAATCCCCAAGTTTCCCGTCTTACTAACCGCAGTAAGATAGCCGAGCCGGAAGTCTGGTTCCGCATCGTCCATGTAACTCCCGAAGATACCAATGATTTTTCCACTCACCAGGAACAGACCGTGGAGATAGCCCTCGGCCCGAAGGGAGCGTTCGAGAACGGAAACATCGGGGCTATAAAGCGGCGGGTGCCGACCGACGGAGTGGTTAACGCCCTGCCGCCTCGGCTCCTAAAACCCAAGCCGAAGAAAACACCCAGAACGCCGAGAGTGGCAGAGCTCCTCAGGAAGGCAATGGAGTGGCAGGGACATCTCGAATCAGGGAAAGGCATCATCCAAGCTGACATAGCCAGACGCGAGGGACTCTCCCGCGCCCGCGTAACTCAGATAATGTACCTCCTTAACCTTGCCCCGGATATCCAGAAGCATATACTCTCTATGCCGGAGGCGGTTCAGAGGCATAAGGTCACAGAGCGGTCAATCCGGCCAATCACTAAACTCGTTAAGCCACGAAAGCAAATGGAAGCGTTTTCGGCGCTTAGAGGTAAGTAAAAATTTTGCCCGACTCCTATGCAGTGGACGATTTTATTTTATTTGAAAGATTGATAAGATTTTTTGGATTTGATAGTTCACATTCCCAAAATATTATTGGACACCAACCGATCCGCTTAAGTTTTTTAATGTGCTTTGAATCTCTGGTCTTATTGCCATCAATTTTATTTTTCCAAAAATCGACATTTGATTTTGGCATACGGGCTAATTTGCATTTTTTGTGCCCATGCCAGAAACAGCCATGAATGAATACAACGATCTTGTATTTTGGAAAAACCATGTCTGGTTTTCCAGGAAGCGCTTTGTCATGGAGCTTGAAACGCAATCCTTGCCTGTGCAGATATTTTCTAACTGTTATCTCTGGGCTTGTGTTTTTCTGCTTAACAGAAGCCATGACTTGGCTTCGTTTTTCACGTGACACGTTATCCGTCACATTATCCTTCACCAAATATATGAACACAAGCACAACATTGTACCAGAGCTTTTTCCAGAAACATCTTATCCGCAGGTGAGACGGGTTTGTGTTGCGCAAATATGTTCAAAAGAATATGAATTTTATTTCCTTTTTTTTCCGAAAATGGTTTTCCAGGGATATAGAGTAATGCCTTACGAAGCGCAGTCTCCCATTTTAATACAGTACCTTCCGCCGCAACCACATAATTAGAGTCAGAGGACTCGTCAATTGCTTTATAGAGGTACACCTTTGCCGCCGAGTTTTTATCAATCATTTGCGATTGAAAACCAAGCTTGGATTTAATAACCTCTGTTAGGTCTTTTGGGCGCGCTGCTTTGGTTTTGTCTTTAGAATAGCGGTTAAGTATCGCATCCTTTATGTAAGTCCTGACTTCCGCACGGTTCATGTAATTTGCCAAAACTCCACCTATTTCGGGTTTCGCAACTAGATCATCCAGAAATTTTCCATTTTCGCTACGAGTTTTTCCCAAATAGCAATATTCATCAGCCGCTTGGAATACGCAGTCTTTGATAGAGTTTGCTATGTCACTAGGCGGCTTGTTGCTCATGTGAAAACCTCACTGTCAGGAAATGTTAATTTTTCAGCTTCATCCGATTCTTCCAATCCAGCCACATCTTCAAGCCAGGCATCTACAAACGCTTGAGATTTTTTGTTGCTAAACTTTACTATACCGTCCCTCAAATACACGGTTTCAACAGTGCCAGGCTTGGGTTCTTCCTTAGCCTCGCGATCTAAATCTTTTACGGCGGCAAGTCGGCGTATATCTGTTACAAAATCTAAAACAATGACTTTTTCCTTGCCGGGGGCTAATCGCAATCCACGTCCCAATTGTTGGATGAAAATTCGTCTCGAGTGTGTCGCCCGCAAAAATACAAGAATGTTCAGATTCGGGAGATCAATTCCTTCATTCAGAACATCTACCGATGTCAACGCTATTATTTTTCCAGCAGCAAAATCCATCAAAACACGCCTACGTTTGACTTTGTCACCTATAGAGGCTGAAGCTGAAGTAATACCAGCTAAGGTTAATTTGCGGGCAAATTCCTCAGCATGCGTTTTTGAAGGAGAAAAAACAGCAATTCGAGGGTTGTCGAACTCCTTTAATGCCGCTTGAATACTATCGATAACGGCTTCGTCTCTCTGAGGAACAAATAATCGTTTATTTAAGTCTTTGATTGATAGCGACATTCTGGCGAGTTTTGGCACCTCATTCCATTCAATATTGTCACACATCAATCTGTAATCGACTCTAGCCAGAAAGCCCATTCTCATGCCATCGATTAAAGAAACACGGGCAATTGGCTCACCAAAAATTGAATCAATTGTCGCTCCATCACCTCGCCATGGAGTCGCAGTCATACCAATGAGGTGCTTCGGTTCCAAGCGCTCAATGCATGTCGCAAAAGCGTTGGAAAGCGCATGATGGGCTTCATCAACTATTATTAAGTCGAATGCGTCTTTATCGATCCCACCAAGATAGCCATACAATGTTTGATAAAGACCAAAATTTATACCGTTGACAGGTACTGGAGGTTCGCCATCCATGAATAATCTGGTGGGGACTGATTTGGGAATTTGAGGCCAAAACTCGCGCTGCAATTGCTGTGCTAAATCCACGGAATGGCACAAGACGAGAACTTTTTGTAGTCCCCGCTGGTACAAGAGATTAGTTGCTGTAGACGCAATGACAGTTTTCCCTAGACCCGTGGCTACAATAAAAAAGCTTTTTTTGCGGCTTTGATCGTAATTAGAGACAATGTCTTTTATTATTTGTGCTTGATATGGACGTGGATCTCTGCGTGTTTGAGGGTAATCCCCCCACTTGGATAGCAATTGATTAAGAAATATTCCATTCCATAAGCGAAGATCGAACCCTTGGGATTTTAGTTTATGTTGCCGAACCACCGCCGATTTCGTAAAGTCGCCATTAGTGGCTACAACGGCTATTTTCGCACCATAATGGGCTTGGCCTTGAATTGCCTGTTCAATAGCCGAACTGCCAATGTACACCGACCCAGTTGCAGCTTTTACTTGAATGAGAAAAGTTTCACATGCGGCATTTTGTGGGTTTTCTCTCACAGCAAGAATATCGGCGCCTTTATCGCCAGTCTCTCCCACGTCTTGAATGTTAGACCAACCACAATGCCCTAATAAACGCATAACCGCCAACTCAAGGCCTCGCCAATCCTCGCCCGCCATTATGGATTGAGTTAAAAAAGTCGAGGATGAAATGCCGGTCATGAAACCATCCTACTTTCAAGAATCGACAGAGTGTTCGAATTTCTTATCAATTCATGTTTGCTCAATGTTCTTCCGCCTTGCATGAGAATGGATGCGTCTTTTACATAGGAAACTATTTTTTCAAGCGATGCCTTCCTTAGTCGCGAGTTTACATCTTCACTCTGAAAATTAATCGCGGAGTAAGGTAAATCGAACAGCCTTCCATCCAAGAACTCTTCCGGCATCGAAGATATAAGTCTGACGACCGTGGCATCTGGGACAAAAGACAAGGCTTTTACACAATCGGCCGACTTGCATTGGTAGGCTTGAAGAATTTGTGGAGCCTCGTCTAAAAGTTTTTTCGCAAGCTCCTCTTCTTCAGCGGGAACCTCGGCAATAACCTCCAACGTTTTGGCAAGTCGATGTCCGATTAATTCTGGTAATTTATCTTTGATGGCGTTTAATATGGCGATAGATCGCTCAAAAAGAGAATATGTGTTGATGCGCTCTTCCGTCATATGATTTACTATCAATCCCACGTAAGCTTGCTGCAGAGTAACCTGGTGGTCTCGAATGGCAAATTTTTCAGCCAACGCCAGTAACAACAGCTGCTTTGCGGTGATAGGATATTCATCTAATATCTGGTGCTGAGGATCGAAGAAAAAATCAATCTCAACACCGTCTTGGAAGACGATATAAGGGGCTCTAACACCATTAATGCGTATTTGTTGATCCTTTATTCGCCATGCGCTAACAATGATTCCAGGTGTTAATCCATAAGCGTACTTTCCACTTATTCCATCCATACGTTCAGAAGAATTAATTAACTGGTCTCTTTCCGAGGTGGGGGGAACGACCGCGACCGGTTTTTCTGGCCTTGCCGATGGCTGCGTCGAAGTGCTGGGTTCGTCACTAGCAGGCTGTTGAAAAACTCTTGTTTTGCTCGTTCAAGGTGGCACCGGTCATGTTATAATTCCGGAAATTCAATTCCGGAGGATTTGATATATGCGAGGGACCCACGAAAGACAGGCGACCATGCTCTCTATAGTCTCTCCGGAGCAGAGAGTCCCCAAGGACCATCCGCTTAGAAGAATTAAGATGATGGCAGACAAGGAGCTTGCCCGTCTTTCCCCGGTGTTTAACAGGATGTACTCCTCTACCGGACGCCCCTCCATCCCTCCGGAAAGGGTATTGAAGTCCATGCTCCTTATAGCCCTGTATTCTGTAAGGGGCGAGAGGCAGTTTTGCGAGCAGCTTGATTACAACCTTCTTTTCCGGTGGTTTCTCGACATGAACCTCATTGAAGACAGCTTCGATCACTCGGTGTTCTCCAAAAACCGCGAGCGGCTCATGGAACACGAGGTCGGACGCCTTTTCTTTGACGCCGTGGTCAAACAGGCCCGGTCTTCCGGTCTTATGAGCGATGACCATTTTACGGTTGACGGAACGCTTATCGACGCATGGGCGAGCCTGAAAAGTTTTCGCCCCAAAGATGAGGATCCTTCTGACCGCCCTGGGAGCGGAGACTCCGGGAACCCTACCGTTGATTTTCACGGGGAGAAGAGGAGTAATGAGACGCACTGTTCCACCACCGACCCCGAGAGCCGCTTGATGCGTAAAGGCGCCGGGAAAGAAGCCAAGCTCTCTTACGGGGCCAATGCGTTGATGGAGAACAGGAACGGACTTTTGGTGGATATCAAGGTCACTGCGGCCACGGGGGCCTCGGAGCGGGAAAGCGTTGTGGATATGCTTAAGCGCCAGGCCCGCAAAGGTGTAAAGCCCAAGACCCTCGGCGCGGATAAGGGCTACGACACCAGAGGCTTTGTTAAGACGCTCAGGAACCGTAAGATTACTCCTCATGTGGCTGCTAATACTACACGGAAAGGCGGTTCCGCCATCGACGGCCGCACCACCTGGCATGCGGGCTACTCCATCAGCCAGCGTATCCGTAAGAGGGTTGAGGAGATCTTCGGCTGGATGAAGACCACCGGCGGGTTCAGGAAGACCCGGTTCAAAGGCAGAGACAGGACTCAGTTGGCGGCTTGGTTTACCGGCGCCGCCTACAACCTTCTGCGAATGGCGAAACTTATGCAGCAAGAGGTGGTGGCTTGAGAAAAACGCACCACTGGTATCGCAGAGCCTTTCTAAAGGCTCTACCTTCAATGCTTCATTTGAAGTTATTCCAGTCTTAAATGCCATAGTAGAGTAAAAAGTTTCTTCTTAATAACGACAGATTCGTGTTTAAGGCAGGTTTTTCAACAGCCTGCTAGGACTATACTGATCAATATCATCAGACGCTAACTCGCCCTGGTTAACTGGTGTTGAAAGTCCAACACCCTCGCCACGCTCACGATCCGCCTCCTGCGCTGCTTTGAACCATTTTTCATCACTAAAGTACTCGTTGCTTCCGTTTTTATATTTCTTGGTGTATTCTTTCGCCACAGGATTTGATATGGCAAGATTCTTAGTTCCTGGATCGGATCTGCGGTATGCGTTAACTAGTCTGCCAAGCGGCGATTCGTTGTCTCCGTCATAGCCCAATGCGGTTCTCTTTTGCGGAAGAATTGGCCCAGCGCCTCTCAAGGCTTCCACAGTTAAACGCCATGACCTATCAGTGGTGTCAAAACCATTTTTCTGATAAGTGGGAATTAAATAATCAACATGAAGTTCCCCAACAATTCTTCCGCCCACTGTCGATCCGAGTTCGACAGGATACTCTTGCATCATTGTTCCTGTTTCAGGGTTTTCAAACGCAAAAAGTCCTTTGTCTCCAACCAATATTTTTCGGCCATTTCTAATAAAATCCAAACCAAAATCAGATGGGTCAGAAAATCTTTGAATGCCTATCCATCCACGAAGGCGCCTTGAACGTTAAGTAATATGTTCAGGTACTAGTTCATGCCTTGAGATTTTGATATCGATTTCGTCCGCCTCATCCTCTGTGAGATAACGATTTTTAAGCAAATCAAAAAACGTCCCGCCGAGATCACGATCTATCCGCTGAATAGCTGAAACTCTATTGCCTTTTCGAACCACATAGCGCGATTCCGACCATACACAATGCGGCTGTGGCGAAAGTTGCTTGCCCTGAAGGAATATATCCACTTCTTTTTTTTCTAATATTGGCGTATAAACTGCCTCCAAACGCCTCTTTATGGATATAGACTTGCGTTTTAAATCGGCATAAGCTCCATCTTTTAATTTCCTAACAATGACCTTGGTTCCATGTTCCCCTGGTGAGCTTTTAGTCTCTCGTATGACCATTGCCGCAAAAGTTTGTTTTTTAATCAGTTCTTCAAAATTGAGCTTAATTCCGATCCATTCGCTTGACTCGGAAGTGGCTGACAATAAAAGTGTCTCATCACCAAGACGAGCAGTGGCAATGTTAAATCCCATACCGAACAAACCCAGATTGTGAATGGGATCATTGCTCGAGTACCCAGCCTTTGCTGCTTTTTGTAAAGTCTCAAGAGTCATGCCAGGACCGTTGTCTTGAATAACGACTTCTCTTTCTTTAGTGGGAGTGGAGTCGGATGACCATAGAATATCCACTCTGGGATTTTCTATGCGGACCCCTTTGCTCATGGCCTCTTTGAAAGCATCCAATGAGTTGTCAGCTAGCTCTGCAAAACATTGCCAAGCGTCAAAAGGTATGTCACCTAAAGTTCTTAATATTCTCGGTGTTGGGGTTACATCAACTGTTGTTTGCATGGGTGCTCACTTGATTTTAATGAGATATTTCGCGATAGAATCAGCTACTGCATGCGCCAGCACTGGAGGTACCGCATTGCCAATCTGCATGATGTTGCTGGTTGCCGAATGAGGAAAAAGAAATGTGTCAGGGAAGGTTTGTAGCCTTGCGCACTCACGGATAGTAAGTCTCCTTTTGAGTGAGTAATGAAACTGAACTCGTGACTTCGCGTTTGCTCTAACAGTGTATGATGGCTGATCTGGCTTGGAAACTTCGTCGCCCTGTCCGTTGCCTTTTTTTGCTCTTGAAGCTTTAAAATGTTGAGATTGATTGGGGATGCTTTCATCATCAATATGTTCTAAATCTTCGATCGCCCATTTAATGGTTCGGTGCTGTTCTGTTTGGGTTGGTTCTGGGCACACTGGGAAGCCAGGTAGATCATTCCGAACCCCAATGATGAACAAACGAGTCCTGCTCTGTGGAATGCCATAATCTGGCGCGTATAAAGTCCAAATTTTAAAAGTGTAGCCCATCGACTCAAGATCGCCAACAATTTTTTTTAGAATTTTACCATTGTCGATATTAGCCAATCCTGGCACATTCTCACCAACAACAATAATTGGCTTGTGAACACCCATGTATTTTATTAAAGAAGTATAAAGACGACCTCTATCAGAATTTAGCCCATGTCTGGGTCCACATGTTGCAAAGTCCTGACATGGGAACCCACCGATAAGAACATCAGCCGCAACTATTGAATATGGGTCAAAGTTTGATAAATCCCTTACTTCGCCATGCGGAGAAATATTTTTTTTGTAAGTCGCAATACTCTTGGCGTCAAGATCATAGGCGGCCAGGATGTTAAAAGGATTCTTGTTAAATTTTTTATTTTTATATTCAAAGCCTCCGACAAAACCTAGATCTAACCCGCCGCATCCGCAAAAAAAAGAAACGGTCGAGAAAATTTTGGATACAGCAGTGTTTTTTGTGCCTTTATAGGTAATGCTGCATTTAAGCGCATCTAAATTTTTGAGTTTTTTCAAAGACACACCGCCCATTTTCGCCCTTTTTTTACTTTCTTAAGTAAAGAAAAGCTATTTTTTTCTAAGCGTCATTAACTATATGAATTTCAGAACCGACGCCTTGTTCCATATGTGATTCACTCCATCAGTCTTGCTATGATGCAACGTGTGGCAGGCGTTCCTGTTCCAATAAAGAACCCGAGATGCTCGAAGCCGGTGCAGACAGCTCAAAACGCAAGCCCGCCGACTCTGAGGAAGAGTTCAATCGATCTGACGAAAGGAGAGACAATTTTTTATAAGTATCCCATTAGGGACGTTTTAGAGTCAAGAATAAACTGTAGATTTAGAAATGAGTGTGCAGGCTTGGAGATGGACGTGTCCCCGGCCAAAACTAAGCTCCGTAGGCCCTTTTTTCACTGTCACCCTTAGCAAGCCCCCTGACCAGGCGAAGGAAGTGTAACCCTACATCCCATGTACAGGGTGACTTCGGACAAACGCTTAATAACATCGAAATACCGGAAGACAGCGTAGCTGCCCTCCCGGTTGTCCAAAGAGCTATAAAGGAGGGGGGACTTTATATACGGCACTTGAAAGTGGACGTTCTACTAGACCTCCCTGTCAAAAGGTTCCAGCGTATTTTATTACCCTTAGAGCCAATACAAAGGCGTAGGGAGTCCCTCAATGGCCGATTACCTGACGGGTTCCGCTCAGATTTTATACGACTAAATACAAAACGTGGTATTTATAGGTGACGCTAAAAATACTAAAACACCAAAGTGCAAGGACACACAGCTTCGCTTATCGGTATCTGCGTTGGCTAGCAGCTTACAAAAAAAATATCAACGGGGCTTGGCAATATTTGCCATTTGATTCGGGAGAGGGACGGAAGCCGAAAAAATGGGTGGAGACGGTAACCTTTTTTATAGACCTTATAAATGAAGGGAGGTTCTCTCAGAGGGTTATGGAACAACTTCGGAATTTCGGTGATGAACGTCAAACATACTTTTGTGTCTATTGCGGCTGTGGAACAGAGACGCGGGATCATGTGCCATCAAGGGTGTTTTTGGACGAGCCATATCCTGCGAATTTACCCGTTATACCTGCATGCCAGTCATGCAATAAGGGCTTTTCTATAGACGAGGAGTACGTCGCATGTCTCATCGGGTGTGCTCTGACCGGATCGACCAAGCCTGATGACATCGGTCGAGAGAAGATAAGACAGATTCTCGAAAGGAAGCCAGCACTCGTTGCGAGGTTCTGTCAAGCCCACCAAGAAGCGACAAGCGAATCATCTTTTAATGTCGAAACGGAACGGGTCAGGAATGTGATCCTGAAACTGGCAAAAGGCCACGCCGCTTTTGAACTGAACGAGCCGCAACTCGACGAGCCATCCAGTGTGGCTTTTATCCCATTCCCCTCCCTGTCCCAGGAGACCAGAAATGATTTTGAGACCCCGCCTATGTTGTCAGTCTTGTCAGAGGTAGGGAGCCGTGCCACGCAAAGACTCGTTATCTCTGATGCGGGTTTGGCAACGGACTGGATAGTTGTCCAACCTGGAAGATACCGCTACCTCGTATTCGTAGGCGATGGGGTGATGGTTCGAATTGTCATCAGCGAGTACCTCTGCTGCGAGGTTATGTGGGGTTAAATCTTTATTACTTTTATCTTCTCCGCCGTCCTGCCGAGGATATACCCTCCCACGCCTATCTCCATAAGGGTCCAGAGCCTGTCGGGGAGGTCGAGGACCCTGACCTTGTCGGTGAAGATGGAGAGATAAGGATAGAGGATGTAGTTATTGGCTACAATGACGATGATGACCAGCATCAGGAGCGGCCTCCAGTTCCTCTGAAGCCAGCTTTGACCCTGCGCCTCGGCCATGATGACGTTCGAGCGCGCTTCGGTTATGGCCTTTTCGAGCTCGGCGTAGCGTAGCTCAAGCTCGGCCTTCTTCTCCGGCGGTAGGTCGCCGGTGATGGCCTCCCTGAGTTTTATGGCAGCGTCTCCCACGCCATTCAGCGTTGCGCTTACACCTGCGGCTGTCGTTCCTCCAAATAAACCGCTAAGCAAGCTCATTTTTTGCCTCCTTCCAAAGGTCGAGGATCCTGTTGACCCACCCCCTGAGATACGCCTGGGCAGCAAGCCGTGACCCGGCCAGATTGCTGTAATGCTCAATCCTCAGGAAAAGATAGTCCGTCCAGTTGAAGGATTTCGCTTTGATCGCCGTTGCCCTTCCAATACCGAGGTTCACGCAGGAGTCGAAATGGACAAGGCACATGGGCCAGTCGAGAGCGCCGCAACCGCCTTTATCCCAGTAGTCCTTGTGGTAGATGAGCTTCGCGTCCTCGATGGAGAGGTCCCTGATGTTGAGCATGGGGTAGGCCCGCTTTGAAATCCCGTACTTGGTTTCACCACCTGGATCGCGCGGGTCATTGACATAGCCGCCCTCGTGCCTGAGGACGAAGGCAACACACCTTTCAAAGTTATCGCTCATTTAAAATTCGCCTTTCCCCAGAAGATTAAGCCTATGAGCAGGAGTCCCAAGAAGGCCATGACAAGGGCGCCCACGACGCTCTTCCAGAAGGAGCTCCTTATGTCGGCGTACCATTCCCTCAAGTCCCGCAGGAAAAGGTGGTCACGGTAGTGCTCTTCCTTATCCACCTTGTACATGCTGAGCTCGGCGTGGATGGCCTCTTTTACCACCTTCTTGAGTTCCTCGATGTCTTTCTCGCCCATGACGACCTCTTTAATATCCCCCGGCCACGGCCAGGAGCTTGAGCCGGATTACGTCCCTCTTGAAATCGAGGTTACGGTTGATTACCTGGTAACGCTCGTTCGTGATGCCTCCCAGGTCTATGGAGGGTGCCTTCTTGGTGGTCACGGTCACGATGTCCCCGACCTCGAGATAAATCCTGGACCTTGCCACCTCGCAGGAGATGATGGAGGGAGGGTTTGAAAACCTCGCCAGTATCCTTGATTCCAGGTCCTGCACCTGCCCCGTCTCCGTGGGCCGAGTCCATTTGTCCTTGCTCTCCTTAATCCTGAGCTCGTTCCAGTTGGCCTGGCTTGCGGCGTCCGGCGCCACCCTGAGGTCGGTAAAGTCCTGGGCCTTGTCTCCGTCGGAGTCCCATCCGTAATAGATATGGGTCTGGTTTATGAGGGAGGCGGAGTTCGCCTCCCACCTTACGTTGGCCATGTCGTCGTCCGTGAGGGAGTCGACCGCCGCTTCAGCCGGGTCCCACCTTTTTATCCGTATCCTGCCGTCCGCCTGGGGGATGAAATAACAGCCCATGAGGATACGGAGTTCCTGTAGGAGCTCGTCTGCGTCCACCGTGTCCCCGGTGACAGTACGGCTCACCTTCCAGCCGGAAAGCGCGCCCTTGACCGCCTCAAACGACCCCAGGACGAGTTTTGAGTCCCTTACGTTGATGTGGTTACGGAGGATATCGAGGCAGACATCCACGGGGTGGACATTGGTCCAGGCCACGTCATCGAGGACGGATTCCCACTTCTCAGGGACACTGGCCTTCCAAGCCTTGGCGTAGTCCTGGACCTGTAGCTTTACCCCGTAGTCCGGCTCTATCCTCCAGTCCTCGACCTGCCCCTGGAAGTAGTTTTCATAATCAGATTGGGTCCAGCCGGAAGCCACGAACCCCGCCCTGACCTTTACGAGTTTGTTCCTCGGGTACCCGGTCTTGAGCCAAGCCGAAACCTTCTCCGTCAATCCCAGTGCCAGGTCTACCTGGCTGATGGTCGACTTCTCGAAGGGGTCTATGGTGGTCGTAAGGGCCGAGACGCTCAAGACCGCAGGCTCGTATCCGAGGGAGATATTATCGGAGTAGGTGTCATAGACCCCGAAGTTCGCCTTTACGCTCTGAAGTGCAGGGGAAAAGGATGCGTCCGAGGTGGAAAGGTCGGCCCTCACCCTGTAATAGCGCCGGAGGACCGTTATGGGGTCCCCGTCCTGTATCGTGCCGAGGTTGACCTCCTCCCCGGCAAAGGCCCCTGTATCCGATGCCCAGGCCTGATAGGTTATCGACGTTGCCGGAGGCTCTATATTCTCCAGCACCCACTCGCCGGTGCCGGGCGGGACCTCTCCGAGGTCCATGTTCTGCGTCCTTATGTAGCCCGAGGGCTGGTAATATTCCCCTGTCATGGTGACCTGGAAGTACAGGTCGCCCATGTTATAGGTCCACGTACCCCAATGGTCCAGATGGTCGAACTGGCCGTCAGCGTAGCTGGACGTGGAGGTGTTATACCTGACGCTACAGCCCGGCAGTGATGTCCCGTCCATGGTCCCGGTCACGTAGAATTTAAGCCAATATTCCGTATTATTGTTAAGGACCAATCCTTGCGCTGAAAAGTCGAAGGTCATATCGTAGCTGGACACATTATAGGGAATCGAAAGAGATGCGGTGCTCCCGATCTTGCTTCCCTTGCCAGCCGACCAGAGCTCGCATTTTAATGAACCGTTCCCTCCTGCTGTCGTTATCTTTACGGTGACCGAGGCGAGGACCTTTGCCGTGCTGGTATGCTGCCTGAAAGACTGCCAGGCCTCGTGGTAGAAGGGGCCTTGCAAACCCGTGGTCGAATAGACGAAGGCCGAGTCGTTGTGCCCGGTTTGTTCCTCATTGGGGACCGGCGCGGGGGCGAGCACCACGTCCCCGGGTGAGGTAGCATAGTCCACGTTGCTCTCACCGGAATTGGCAGCCCAGTCCGCCTGAGTGGTCTGCTCGTTAGAGAGGAGGTGCGAAAGGATGTCCACCAGCAGCGCCGGGGTGTTCCCGTCCCGTCCGTTCTCAGTAAGAAATTTTTCCGAAAGTGAAAGCATGCTACTCCCGCCTTCCGACCAGGCTTATGGTTATGTCCCTCCGGCCTGTCATCTTGAAGGGGTTATTGAACTTAGGCTCCGGCATCATGAGGAATACGTCGCCAGGCTTGTTACCACGCTCCCAGGCCACGAAGAAGTTCTTGAGGCCGTTCCCGTCCCACCACTCCTTGACCTTCTGGTAGAGCTCGTCATCCGAGTCCTCGAGCCTGAGATTCATTCTGCGCTCACGGTACTTGTTATGAACACCCAATACATAGCCTGTGTCCCCACGGATGACGTTGGCCTTTATTTCTTCCTCGTAGGGGTCGAATTCGGCGGTGACGTAATCGAGCTCGGTCTTCATTCCCCATATGCAGATTGACATATAGGGCGCTTCCGAAAACGAGCCGCCTCCTGTCTTTTCTATCTTTAAACGCCAATACCGCCGGGCCCCTGGCGCCGTAAACTCCTTTAAAATGACCGTGTCGGCAGA
>Ga0209751_10001324_pt1 | contig 25543 bp, 24 predicted proteins | sample RifCSP13_1_FD_184019 | JGI IMG/M metagenome (GOLD analysis project Ga0209751, IMG submission 184019) | Soil microbial communities from Rifle, Colorado - Rifle CSP2_sed 13_1 (SPAdes) (version 2) | ecosystem: Environmental > Terrestrial > Deep subsurface > Rock core/Sediment | place: Rifle...
GGCGCCCAACCGGGCCAGCCGATCGGCCACGGCATCCGCGCGCCAGCGGATGTAGGCGGCGAAGTTGAGGCCGGAACCGCGGCCGTCGTGGCTGGCCATGGTCACGCCCAGTTGGCCATCCTGTTCGACGGTCGCGCCGAGCAGCCTGACCCACTCGATCCGCTCGTGCTCGATCGCTTCCATCTCGGCCGCGGTTGGCGACGCGGCCTCGTGATCGAAAGCATCGTCCTGGCGCGGGCGGGCACTGGCCGGCCGGACCGGCGGCGCGCGCCGTTGACCACTGCTCATTGCAGAGCGGCGCGGACCTCGCGGTCGAAACGCTCGATCAGCGGCACCAGCCTGGCCGGGTCGGTCTGGGCGAAGTCGACCGCGACGTGGGCCACGCCCACGTCAGCGAACTCGCGCAGGGTGGCGATCATCTGCTCGGGCGTGCCGGCGACCATGAAGAAAGGCACCTCGTGGGCCCCGAACGCGACCCGGAAGCGGGCCGAGAAGACGGGCACGGGCTGGCCGGCCTCTTCTGCCGCGGCGCGAACGACCGGCACGCGCACTGCATACTGCGCCGGCCCCGCCGCGGACGAGTGATAGCCGTTGCCCAGCCGGCCGGCCCGGCGCAGCGCGGCGCTGTCGCGCCCGCCAACCCACACCGGCAGCTCAGCCCCCTGGACCGGCAGCGGCCCGAAACGGACCTCGTCGAACTGGTGGAAGCGGCCGTTGAACGGCCCTTGGCCGCCGCCCCACAGGTGGCGCCAGATGGCGATCGCCTCGTCGAGGTACGCGCCGCGGTGGTGGAAGCGCTCTGAAAGCCCAAGGTGGCCGAACTCGGTCGAGTTCCAGCCCACGCCGACGCCCACGATGAGGCGCCCGCCGGACAGCACGTCGATCGTCGCCAGCTCCTTTGCCAGCTCTATCGCGTTGCGCATCGGGACCACCACTACGCTGATGCCGACCTTTAGAGTCGGCTGGCGCGCGGCGACGTGGACCGTGGTCAGCAGCGCGTCGAATAGATGGGAGTAGTCCTCACTGCGCGGCGACGGCTCGACCAGCAGGTGGTCGGTGGTGAAGACCGAATGCCAGCCCAGGCGGGCGCAGGTCTCGGCCGCCGCCTCGATGCCCTCGACCGACGCACCCGCGCGATACGAGGGCAAGATCAGACCGAAGTCCATGCGCCTCCCCTATGCGTCGCCGAAAAGCGCGCGCCGGACCCACTTGATGGGCGGCGAACCGTGTGCGATGACCGACTCGAGGTAGGCCCGGTAGTCGAAGCCCGGGCTGGTGCCCAGCCCGCCCGCGATGCGCTGCGGCGGGACCGCATCCGCGTCGGCGCCGGCAGCGACTGCGGCTCGGCGGCGACCCTCCACCTCCAGGTCCCACATCTCGATCGAACCCAGGTAGTAGGTCGACAGCTGGGTCGAGGTCAGCCGCGCACGGAGGTACTTGGTGTGTGCCTCGTCCTGCTCCTGGAAGCCGCCCTCGACCATCATCGCCATCGCCTCATCCTCGGCCATGCCCGCGGTGTGGATGGCCACGTCCATCAGCGCGTTGGTGATCGCGCGCAGGTAGAACTTCCAGTGGTTGAGCAGCAGCGCCGGGTCGTGGTCGCCGTAGCCCAGATCCATCATCACCTGGGTGACATAGACCGCCCAGCCCTCGGCGAACATGCCGCTGGCGAACACGGCTCGGGCCAGGCTCGGCGTCCGGTTGGCATAGGCACCCTGGAGGTAGTGGCCGGGCACGCCTTCGTGGATCGCCAGCAGGCGCAGCATGCGGTCGTTGTCCTCGCGCAGGTACGACTCGACCGCCTCGGCCCCTTGTGGCTCGTCCGGCGGGGTGATCCAGAAGTAACTCGACAGGCCCTTGTCGAGCGGACCTGGGGCCTGCAGGAAGGCCCGACCGTAGGCGCGCATGAACACCGGCGTCCAGGTGACCTGCATCGGTTCGGCGGGCAGGCCGATGACATCGTGCGCGCGGCAGAAATCCTCGATCCGGGCTACCTCCGCCCGAGCGAAGTCGAGCAACTCGGCCGGCCGGCGGTGCTCGCCCGCGATCGCGTCGAGCACCCGACGGATTGTCTCGTCGCCATCTGTTGGCATTTCCTGGCCGGGCAGCCAGGTCCTCCAGGCCTGCTGCGCGAGGCGGAGCATCTCGGCACGGACCAGGTCGTAGTCGCGCCGCGACCGCTCCTCCAACTGCTGAGGCGAGGTGTCACTGGCCAGCGTGTGGCGCAGCTTGGCCGCGAACAGGTCTGTTCCCAGCCGCCCTTCGCCATGGGCGCGCGGCGCGATCTCGTCGCGCAGCGTCTTCTCGAAGGCCGCGACCGCCGCCCGCGCAGGGCCGGCCGCTGCGTGAAGCGCCGCGGCGACGGCGCCGTTCTCGCCCGCCTCGGCACGCCGATCGGCTTCGGCAACGCCGTCATCGACCAGCTCGGTGATGCCGCTGATCTGGTTCAGCGCCGTCTCGACGTGAAGGAGCGAGACAGGGCGGTCGGGCAGCCCGACCAGTGCCTCGGCGGCGGCGTCGAGAAGTTGGGGCAAGCCGCGCAATCGGCCGGCGAAGGCGTCCCCGCGATGTGTCCACGGCGCGAACTCACGCGCCAGCAGGCTGAACAGGCCGCTGCCCGCGAGCGACACATAGCTGAGGGCGTCCCAGGCCGGCTCGCGCAGCACGTCCTCCTCGAAGTCCATCGCGTCCAGCGCCTCGACGACGATGCCGCGGTCGATGAGCTCGTCGGTCGACAGGTCTGTCGGCGCCAGCCGCTCCAGTCGCGCGCGATGGTCGCGCACCATTTCCAGGCGGCGGATGCGGCCCTCTTCGGTCATGTCCGGCCAGCGGTCGTCGTGGGCGTGGAAGCCGATCTGGGTGGCGAACACCGGCTGCGCCGCGAACAGGTCGTCGAGCAGGTCGCGCAGGGCATGGTCGAACGGCGTCACCGGCGCCGGTCGGTTGTCCGGGGCGAGTGAGACAAACGGAGTGACGGCGGCGTCAGTCAAGGCGGTGAAGATCCCCTGCTAGGTGGCTCGCGGGCATCCTAGCGACCCGGTCGGGATGTAGCATGGCCGCATCGGTCGATCGCTCGGAGGGGCCATGCTCGACATCGTCGTGCGCATCCTGATCAACGCGATCGCTCTGGTCGCGGCCGTTCAGTTCGTCCCCGGAGCGGTCTTCGACGGCGACCTATGGAAGCTGGTCGTGCTGGCGGCCGTCTTCGGTCTCGTCAACGCCTACCTGCGGCCAATCGTCAAGCTGCTCAGCCTGCCCCTCAACCTGGTCACCTTCGGCATCGTCGGGCTGATCATCAACGTGGCAATGGTGCTCGTGGCCGCCGCCATCAGCGACAACCTGCGGCTCGGCTTCACGCTCGGCGGCTGGCCTCCGGGCGCCATCGAGATCGACACGCTCGTGGCCGCTTTCCTGACGTCGCTCGTGATCAGCGTCGTGTCGACGATCGTGGCGCTGTTCCGCCGGATAGTGCCGGGCGTCTGAACCCGCCGCTGGCCCGCGCGGCGCGTCAGGCCGCGCAACGCTTCGGTACACCGCTCTACCTGTACGACCTGGCCCGTCTGCGCGCCGACACGCGCGCCGTTACCGAGGCCTTTCCTGACCCCTGGCTGCGCCTCTACTCACTCAAGGCCAACGGTCTGCCGGCGCTGGTGCGCGAGATCTGCGCCGTCGGTTTCGCGGCCAACGCCGTGTCAAGTGGCGAGATCGATCTTGCCCGCCGCGCCGGCCTGCCAACTTCACGGATCGCGCTCGAGGGCATCGGCAAGACGACGGTGGATCTGGCACTCGCGGCCCGGGTTGCGGCCGCCGGCGAGCCGCTGCTGTGGGTCAGCCTCGAGAGCGTGGAGGACGCGGCGACGCTCGCCGGCCTCGCCTCGCCCAGCGCACGCGTCGACGTGCTGGTGCGCGTCAATCCGCAGGTAGCGCCAGAAACCCACCGCGGCCTGGCGGTCGGGGCGCCGGACGCCAAGTTCGGCGTCCCGGCGGAGGAGCTGCCGGCAATCATCGACGCCGGCGGCGGGCCTGACGGACCGTTGCGCTGGCGCGGCATCCATCTCCACGTCGGTTCACAGTTGGGCGCCGTGGATGCCTGGCGCTCGGCCTTCCGGGTCGGCCTGCGGCTGCTCGAGCTGCAGCGCGCCACGCTGCCCGACTTCGACACCCTCGACGCCGGCGGTGGCTTCCCGGCACCGATGACCGACTCGGCCGCCGACGCCGTGCCCGGCGCAGCCCGCTTTGCCCAGGAGACGGCGCGTGAGCTGGGCGAGCTTCCTTCAGCCGCGCGTCCGCAGCGGTTGGCGATCGAGCCCGGCCGTGCCCTGGTCGCCGGGAGCGGCTGGCTCGTCGGACGGGTTCTCCACGTCCGCCGCCGGGAGCCCACCCTCGTCGTGCTCGACACCGGCATGACTGAGCTGATCCGCCCCGCCCTCTACGGTGCAGTCCATCCCATGCTGGCGCTGACCTCCCTGGGACGACCGACTGCCAGCCCAGCTGCCGACTCGACCCCCGTGCGGGTTGACGGACCGATCTGCGAGTCGACCGACACGCTGGGCTTGGCCACGCTGCCACCCCTCGCCCGCGACGATCTTGTCGCCATCGGCACGGTTGGCGCCTACGGCTCGGCGATGTTCAGCACCTACAACGGCCGGCCGCGTCCGCCCGAAATCGCCTGGGACGGGGATCGTCTGCGCCTGCTCCGCCGCCGCGGCTCGCTCGCCTCGCTGCCCTAGAGCGCGGTGCTCACCACGCGTGCAACTCCGACCAGCGCGCCTTGAGGGCGTTCTGCGACAGGTACTCATAACTCCGGATTCGGCCGAATCTGGTCGATTCGGCTCAAGTGGTGAGCAGAATCGTCATTTGTCGGCCTGCATCGGGCCTTTTGACGCCGGTTTTGGTCGAAGCTGCTCATCTGGTGAGCATGCCGCGGCTCTGCGAGCCCGACGCAGGCGCATGTAACCTTCGGGCCGTGAGCGGGGACAAGACGTCACATCAGCGCAAGCTGTTTGCCGAGCGGTTGGCGCGTGCGCCGCTGCTGCTTGACGGCGCCATGGGCACGCTGCTGTTCAGCCGGGGCGTGCCCCAAAGGGCCAGCCTGGACGAGCTGGTCGACACGCGGCCCGACCTGATCGGCGCCATCCATCGCGAGTACATCGAGGCCGGCGCGGACGCCATCGAGACCCATTCGTTCGGCGCCAACCGGCTGCGGCTGGCGCCCTTCGGGCTGGCGGACAAGGCCGCGCTGCTGAACCGACGGGCAGCGCAGATTGCCCGTGAAGCCCGTGATGTCGCCGGCAAGCGCGACGTGCTGGTGGCCGGCTCCATCGGCCCACTCGAAACGCCGCTCCACGGTCCCGACGCGCCCAGAGAAACAGACATCAGGGCCGCCTTCCGCGAGCAGATCGAGGGCCTGCTCGAGGGCGGTGTCGACTTCCTGCTGTTCGAGACGTTCAGCGACCTGCGCGAACTGCTGATCGGCATATCCGAGGCGAAAAGCCTTAGTGACCTGCCCATCGTCGCCCAGATGACCTTCGGCGAGGAGCTCTTGGCGGTGGACGGCACCAGCCCGCAAACGGCTGCGACCGCGTTGGCCGCGGCGGGCGTGGATGCGGTCGGTGTGAACTGCGGCGTCGGTCCGCAGATCTGCCTCGACGCGCTGACCCAGATGGGCCGCCCGTCGGCCGGGCTGGCGCGCTCGATCGTGCCCAACGCCGGATTGCCGCAGCGGGTCGAGGGCCAGTTCATCTACGCCGCCGGGCCGGCCTATTTCGCCGACGAGGTGCCGCGCTTCCTCGATGCCGGCGCGCGCATCATCGGCGGCTGCTGCGGCACCACGCCCGAGCACATCCGCCATATGCGCCAGGCGCTCGACATCGCCCACGCCCGCCAGCGCTCGCTCAGCGCGGTGGCCGAGAAGGCCGAGATCGGTGGCACGCCGCGCACGCCGGTTGCCGAGCGCTTCAGCGGGCCGGCGGCCGAGCCGCCGCCGCCCACCCGCCTGGCCCAGCTGCTGGCCGACCGGAAGTTCATCGTCAGTGTCGAGATCGACCCGCCCCGGTCTGTGCGCATCGAGCGCACAATCGAAGCCGGGCGGCTGCTCCAGGACGCCGGCGTCGACGTCGTCAACATCAGCGACAGCGCGATGGCCCGAGTGCGCATGGGCGCTCTCGCCGTGGCCTTCGGCATCCAGCACGACCTGGATCTCGAGTGCCTGGTCCACTTCACGACGCGCGACCGCAACCTGATGGCGCTCGAATCGGAGCTGCTGGGCGCCCATGCGCTCGGCGTGCGCAACATCCTGGCGCTCACCGGCGACCCGCCGCGGGTGGGCGATTACCCCACCGGCACCGGCATCTGGGATGTCGACTCGATCGGCCTGATCGGCATCCTCACCCGCCTCAATCGGGGCGAGGATCAGGCCGGCAAGCCAATCGGCGCGCCGGCTGGCTTCAGCATCGCCTGCGCGCTCGATCCAACCGCCGACAACCTCGACCACGAGGTCGAGCGCCTGGCGGCCAAGGTCGACGCCGGGGCCGACCTGATCATGACCCAGCCGATCTACTCGCGCGCGCAGTGGGACCGCTTCATGGAGCGTGCCGCCCTGCGCTGGCCGTCCGGCCTGCCACGGCCGGTGCTGCTCGGGGTTCTGCCGCTGCACACCGCGCGACACGCCGACTTCCTGCACAACGAGGTGCCCGGCATCACCATCCCCGACGAGGTGCGCGCGGCAATGCATGCCGCCGGCGAGCGGGGCGCGGAGGTTGGCCTGGAGATGGCCCACAAGCTGCTCGACGAGCTGGCGCCGGACGTCCACGGCACCTACATCATGCCCAGCTTCGGCCGCTACGAGCTGGCCGCCGAACTGGTCCGCAGGGTCCGCTCGGACACTCGCATCGCGACCACCGCGAGGCCTGGCGCATGAGCCGGCGCAGGGGGCCCGCGCTGCTCCGGGCGGGCCTGCTGGCCGGCTGGTCGGTGCTCCTTTTCGTTACGCCGGCGCTGGCCGACGCACCGCTTGCCGGACCGCCCTTCCCACCACCGATCACCGACGTCGTGGTCTACGACTATGCCGAGATCCTCTCGGCGCAGACCGAGCAGCGGGCGACGCAGATCATCGTCGACATCGAGCATCGCGTCGGCGCCGAGGTCGTCGTCTACACCCAGTACAAGCCCGGTTCTGACGACGAATCGACCGACGCGGATGCCCTCAAGTTGATCAACCAGTGGGGCGTCGGGCGGGCCGGCTTCGACGACGGCCTGGCGATCATGTGGAACACCAACCGCCTGGAGTGCCTGCCCGGAGTCAGCGGCAACGGCCGGATACGGCTTTACGCCGCGCCCGGCTATGCCGCCGCGTACCTGTCGAACCAGGAGCGCCAATCGATCTTCGACGACGACATGCTGCCCTACCTGCGCGGTTGCGACGAGGACAGCGCGCTGCTCGCCGCGCTCGCGAAGATCGACGCCAACGCGACGCCGGAACACGCGCGGGTGCTGGCCGCGGCGCGGATCATCGATGCCGCCGTCGGTCTGATCGGCGGACCGCTGGCGTTCGTGCTGCTCGTCGGTTGGGCGGCCTGGTCGTGGCTGCGCTACGGCAGGGACCCGGTCTACCTAGACGACCCGTCGATCCTGATGCCAGCCCCGCCGGCCGAACTCACCGCCGCGTCCGGCGCCGTGATCTGGGAGGGCCGCTCGTCACGCCGCGCGCTGACTACGGCCATGCTCGACCTGGCCAGCCGGGGCGAGTTCAGCTTCCGCGAGGAGGACAGCGGCCTGCTCGGTCTGGGCCCCAAGAAGGCCGGCATCCAAGTCAGCGACGCGCCGCCGGACGATCCGCACGTGGGGCTCAACAGGCGCAAGCCGCTCAGCACTGCGGAGCAGTACGCGCTCGCTCGGCTGCAGAGCATCGCGTCGTCCTCGGTGGGCAACTACATCGATTCGGACGACATGCTCAAGTTCGGCAAGTACGTGTCCACCTTCGACGAACGCCTCGAACGCCACGTGGCGTCCAAGGGCTGGTTCCGCGAACCGCCGGCCAAGGCCACCAGGCGCTGGACCGGACGCGCCACGGCAGCGCTGATCGCGGGCTTCGTAGGCGGCATCATCGCATTCAACCTGCCCAGCCAGGGCCTGCTCATCCTGTCCGGTGCGGTCGCCGCCGCGGGCGTGGTGATGTTCCTGATCGCCCGGGTGATGCCGGCGCGGACGATGGCCGGAGCCATGATCTACGCCATGCTCGCTGCGTACCGGCGCACGATGCAGCTGACGATGACCCAGGCGCGCTCCATGAACCAGGTCATCGCTGAGCCACGCTTGGCGTGGCTCGAGACGCCCGACCAGGCGGTCGTGTGGGGTGTCGCCCTCGGCCTCCAGCGCGAAGTCGAGGAGGTACTCGAGCGCAGCGCCGAGGACGCTCGGGCCGGTGTCACGGCCCACAGCCCGTGGCTGCCGCTGTGGTACGGCAGCGGCGCCGGATCCGGGTCGGGCGGGCCGAGTGGCATCGCGCCCGGCTTGTTCTCCGCCTCGGCCATCCCCAATATCGGCGGCATGATGTCTGCCCTGGGCTCGATCGGCAACTCGCCCAGCTCCAGCGGATCGGGCTCAGGCGGCTTCAGTGGTGGCGGCGGTGGTGGTGGTGGCGGCGGCGCCGGCGGCGGCTACTGAACTAGCGCCTTAGACTGGCGCGCGATGGGTGCAGTCGAGACGATGGACCAGTTCTTCGAGCTGCTCAACGCCGGTCAGCGCGAGGACGCGCTCAAGCTGATGGACGAGAAAGTCGAGATGCGCGTGCACGTCGGCGACAACGTGCGCACACTGCGCGGCATCGAGCAGGTCGGCGGCTGGTTCCTGCGCGCCGAGAAGGGCCTGCGCATGATCGCCGCCAACGAGCGCGACATGGGCCCCAACTACGAATGCGACCTGATGGTTCTGCGACCGGGCGCACCGTCGCAGTACCTCGACGCGACCTTCCGCGTCGACACCGGCAAGATCAGCGCGATCAACCTGGCGCCGCGCTGAGCCGCCCGCGCTGAGCCGCGGGCCGCGCTGAGCCGGCCGCGCCCCCCGGCCCGTGGCTAGGGAGCGGCGGTGGGCAGCGGCGGCGGTATCACGATCACCTGGCCGACCTCGATGTGATCGGGGTCGGTGATCTTGGGGTTGAAGGCCAGGATGTCGGCCACCGTGACGTGGAAGCGGCGGGCAATGCGCACCAGCTGATCGCCGGCCTTGATGCGGTACAGCCGCGGCGTGGCGACGGGCTCCGGCGTGGCCGAGGGCGAGGTGATCGGGGCGTTGGTGACGATCGGGGTGGTCGTCGCAACCGGGGTCAGACTCGGGAACAGGTCGCTCGGCGCGACCGTGGGCGCCGGGCTGGCCGTCCTGGCCGGCCCGCCGCCGGCCAGCAAGCCGGGCAGGAAGATCACCCCGGCCACTCCCAAGGCCAGGATGGCCACCACGGCGATCATCGTGATGAGGCCACCGAAGCGATCGCCGCCGCCGTCGTCGGTCGCGGCCTGGGCACCGAAACGGCCGTCAAGTTCCCACGACGGCACAAGGTCCTCGCGCTTGACCTTGTCGCGGAACTGGATGCCGGAGCGCGAGCTGCGCGCCTGGCCGGGCGGCCGAGAGGCGCCCTCGCGTCCAGCGAGGAAGCCGGGCACCGGCGGTTCTTCGTCCCCGCGCGGCGCGGCCGCTTCGACGGGTGCGACTCGCACCGGTGGCGTGTACGGCGGCACGTGCTCGTGCGGCGAGGGCATGGCCGCGACCTCGTTCACCGCGGCCGGCGTCTTGAAGACCTCGAGCTGCTCGGGCGAGCCCGACTCGTCCACCGGGGCGAAGGCCTCCACCGGCCACGGCTCGTCGGGCGCCGGCACCAGTGGCGGCACGTCCACCTGCGCGGGCACCTGCGACGGCAGGGGCGGTGCCGGCCGATCCGGCGACGACAGGGCCGGCAATGGCAAGCCCACAGACGCGGCCCCGACCTCGTCAGACGCCACCGGGGCGCTGCCGGGAACCGGCCGGGCCGCCGCCCGGATCGCCCAGTCCTGGAATATCGGGCAGGCGGCGAAGTTGGGCGAGAGGCAGTAAGCCTCCTGGTGCGCGATGGCGCGCGGCTGGGGCGTCGGTTCGGCGAAGCAGCGGTGGCGATAGTCGGGCGCGTCCGAGCGGCGGTCGCGGTCCAACTCGAGAGCCACGAACGGGCACGCGGCGGGCCCTTCCCCGAACAGTTCGCCCCTCTCGGCCATCGGCCCAGATTCTACGCGGCCAATCAGGCCGCGGCGGCCACCTCGGGCGTATCGTCGAGTGCGGCCTCGAGGGCCGATTCGGCCGGCACCTGCTGCCGCTCGGGTCCAGCGTGGATGACCATCCCCGCGCCAACCGTGTCGTTATTCGTCTCGTCGATCAGGATGAAGCCGCCCGTCGTGCGCGACAGGTCGTACGAATCGAGCAGCAGTGGCGCGCTGGTGCGCAGATGGACCCGGCCGATCTCGTTCAGCCCGAGCTGATCGGCAGCCTGATCGCGATGGAGCGTGTTGACGTCGATGCGGTAGCGCAGGTCGTCGACGATCGCGCGGACGGTACGCGTGGTGTGCTTCAGGAAATAGCGGCCGCCCTCACGCAGCGGAGCGTCGGTCATCCAGCACGTCATCGCGTCGAGTTCGTTGGCGATCGTGGGCTGGTTGTGCGGACGGCAGATCATGTCGCCGCGCGATATGTCGAGGTCGTCCTCGAGCAGGATCGACACCGACAGCGGCGGACTGGCCGCCTCGAGCTCGCCGTCCATGGTCTCGATGCGCTTGATGCGCGTCCTCTGGCCGGACGGCAGGACGGTCACCTCGTCACCCACCCGGAACACGCCCGAGGCGATCTGGCCGGCGTAGCCGCGGTAGTCATGGTGCGCGTCGGTCTGCGGTCGGATGATCAACTGGACCGGGAAGCGCGCATCGATCAGGTTGCGGTCCGAGCCGATGTAGACGTGCTCGAGGTGGTAGAGCAGTGACGGGCCCTGGTACCACGGCATCGCCAGCGAGCGGGTGACGACGTTGTCGCCGTGCAGCGCCGAGATGGGGATGAACTGGATGTCGTGCACGTCGAGCTTCTGCGCCCACTCGGCGAAGTCGGTACGGATGGTCTCGTAGACCTCCTCGCTGTAGCCGACGAGGTCCATCTTGTTGATGGCCACGACAAGGTGGGGTATACCCAGCAGGGTGGCGATGAAGGCATGGCGGTGCGACTGCTCCAGGACGCCCCGGCGCGCGTCGATGAGCACGATGGCCAGGTCCGCCGTAGAGGCGCCGGTGACCATGTTGCGCGTGTACTGCACGTGGCCCGGCGTGTCGGCGATGATGAACTTGCGCCGTGGCGTGGCGAAGTAGCGATAGGCGACATCGATCGTGATGCCCTGCTCGCGCTCAGCGCGCAGCCCGTCCGTCAGCAGTGCCAGGTCGACCTGCGAGTAGCCGCGCCGGCGGCTGGTGCGCTCGATCGCCGCGAGCTGGTCCTCGAAGATGCCCTTCGAGTCGTACAGCAGCCGGCCGATGAGAGTGCTCTTGCCGTCGTCGACCGATCCGGCCGTCGAAAACCGAAGGAGGTCCATCTAGAAGTAGCCCTCCCGCTTGCGGTCTTCCATGGCCGTCTCGGAGAAAGCGTCGTCAGCGCGTGTCGCGCCGCGCTCGGTGATCCGCGCGGCGGCCACCTCGAGGATGATGTCGTGCAGCGTCGCCGCGGGTGAGTCGACCGCACCGGTGCAGGTCATGTCGCCCACCGTCCGGTAGCGCACGGTCATCCGCTGCACCTCTTCGTCAGCGGTGTTGGGCAGGAATTCGCTCGTTGCGAGCCACATCCCGTCGCGCCGAAAGACGTCGCGCTGATGGGCGAAGTAGATCGACGGGACCTCGACCTGCTCGCGTTCGATGTACTGCCAGACATCCATCTCGGTCCAGTTCGAGATCGGGAAGACGCGCATGTGCTGGCCGCGCCGGATCTTGCCGTTGAACAGGTTCCACAGTTCCGGCCGCTGGCTCTTGGGCTCCCACTGGCCGAACTCGTCGCGCAGCGAGAAGACGCGCTCCTTGGCGCGCGCCTTCTCCTCGTCACGGCGCGCGCCACCGAACACGGCGTCGAACTGGTGCTCGGCGATGGCGTCGAGCAGGGTCGTCGTCTGGAGCCGGTTGCGCGACGGGTTGCCCGGCTCTTCCTTCACCCGACCCTTGTCGATCGATTCCTGGACCGACGCGACGACAAGCTGCTCGCCAAGCTCGGCCACGCGGCGGTCGCGGAAGGCGAGCACCTCGGGAAAGTTGTGGCCGGTATCGATGTGCATGATCGGAAACGGGAAGCGCGCCGGGCGGAAGGCCTTCTCGGCCAGGCGCAGCAGCACGATCGAATCCTTGCCGCCACTGAACAGCAGCACGGGACGTTCGAACTCGGCCGCGACCTCGCGCATGATGAAGACCGATTCGGCCTCCAGCGCGTCGAGGTGGCTCAGGTTGCCGCGCGCCATCAGCTCGGGGCGCGTCTCCAGCGGGATCAAGTCAGACGGACCTCACAGGTGAATTACCACTATGATGATGGAGATTGTCAGTATTGTGGGTTCAACGTAGTATAGCCGAATGTCTGACTTGGGCGGGCAACGCCAGGCCGGCGCGCGCATGACCGCCGGTGACGCGCGCCCGCGGGCCCTCTTCGCCCGAGTGGCGGCGCGAGTGGGGATCAGGCCGCGCACGTTGCTGATCGGTATCGCCCTCCCCCTGGCATGCCTCGCAGTCGTGGTCGGAACGGTCGCCGCCGCACCGCCCGCCGAGACGTCGGTGATCGTCTTCTCGACGCTCGTCGCGGTCGCCGCCGGATTGTCATCGACCGCGATTGGCGTGTACGGCGGCGTGCTTGTGCCCGGCCTGCTGCTGCTCGGCGTGGATGCTCGCTTTGCTGCTGCCGTTTCGCTCTTCCTGCAGGTGCTGGTCATTCCGCTCGCCGCCGGTTCGCACTACCGGTTGGGCAACTTCTCGCGCTCGGTCGCGCTGCCGCTGTTGATCGGCGGCATGATCGGTGCCTTCGTGGGTCCGTTCTTCGCCGCTGCCCTGCCCAAGGACGTCATCGCCCGCTTCGTCGCGGGGATGATCGTCTTCGTGGGTGCCATCGTGCTCGGCACGATGCGCCTGTCGGGCCTCGGCCAGGTCCGATCTCACGACGACGTCCCGAGCGCCAAGGTGGCCGGCATCGGCCTGACCGCGGGCTTCTCATCGGGCATCTCGGGCGCCGGCTGGGGCCCGATCGGCGTCAAGCTGCTCATCCTGTCGCGGATCGATCCGCGCCAGGCGATCGGCTCATCGCTCTTCGCGCGGGTGTTCATGGCCGCGGCGGCGGTCGTGGGCTTCCTGGCCGCGCAGACGGCATTTCACAATGTCGTTCCCAATTGGTGGATCGTGGTGCCGCTCTTCGTCGGCTCGATCGCGCCGATGATCCCCGGCGCGCTGCTCGTGTCACGCCTCGGCCGCGACCGGGCGACCGTCGCCATCACCCTGCTTTCGATCACGCTGGCGCTGCCGACCCTGCTCTGGGGCCACTAGGCCGGCCGCCAGCGCTGCTCAGGCCCACCCCAGGGCGCGCAGGCCGGCCATCAAGCCGGCGGCGGCGATCAGCCCTACAAACTGCGACGCGCCGGCGAACACGAACGTACTCATCGCGCCGGCCTCGAGCGGCGAGATGCCTGCCGCGCGGCAGCTCAGGCCCTAGACCAGGCCGAAGCCGGTGGCCGACACGCTCATGCCCAGGCCGTCGACGACCGGCCGGCGCCGGGATTCGCTGACGCTCAGCAACTTGTGCGGCACGACGCTGAATGCTACGTGCGTTCAACGGACGGCCGGGTGCCGTGAAAGCACGCGTGCGGGCGCTGGCGCAGAATGGTCGCCCAAGCACAAGGAGAACGCCCATGAACTGGCTCGTACGAGCGCTTGCGCCCCGCGCAACTGCCCACGCCCACTGCGACATCCCGTGCGGCGTGTACGACCCGCAGCAGGCGCGCATCGAGGCCGAGTCCTGTTACAGGATCATCCAGAAATATCACGACTCGACCGACGAACTCTTCCGCGCCCGCTGCATCAACGTCAAGGAAGAGCGTGCCGAGCTGGCCAAGCACCACATCGACGTGATGTGGCACGACTACTTCAAGCCCGAGCACCTCGAGAAGTGCCCGACCCTGCACGAGACGTGCTGGAAGGCGGCCAAGCAAGCCTCGCTGGTCAAGCGCAGCCTGGACGTCGCTGAGGCGCAGAAGCTGCTCGACCTGATCGACAAGATCGACATGATGTGGCGCGAGACCGGTGGCCCGGCGGCGACGCGAATGCAGCCGATGCAGCCGATGGCCTCCTAGGCCAACCGATCTCGCCCGCGAGCGCCATGCGCCGGCTGCTGCGCTCGTGGAGATGGCGAGTCGCCGTCTCAGGTCACAGCATGGAACCGACGCTGCGCGACGGCGACTGGCTGCTCGTTGATCCGGCCGCGCACGCGCAACGTGCCCCCAAAATGGGCGACCTGGTCGTCGCGCGTGACCCGCGTGCGCCGGAGCGGCTGATCGTCAAGCGCGTGGCCGGTGTGGCGGCGGATGGGCTGCGTCTCGCCGGCGACCACCCTGCGCACGCGGACGACGCGGGCTTGATCGGCCCGCTCGATCCGACGCTAGTGATCGGCCAGCCGTGGCTGCGCTATTGGCCGCCCCGCCGTATCGGCCGCGTCTGAGCGGGGTTCCTGCACGCCATCACAAGGAGGGGTGCGAGGATCTTGCGCTTGCAGGTGTAACGGCGGACGTACCAATCGTCGGCTGATCCACCGAAGCACCGTTGAAGGTGGCGTCCGAACAGCCTTCCAACCAACCTTGGGCACGCTGGGCGAGACAATAATGCGATTGGAGGCGGCGGCAGGCTGTCTACCCGGTCGGATGTCGGACGTTTGGCACGCTCGGCGTGCCACCTGGGCGTTTGACAGCCTGATGCGCGTGGCGATAATGCTGAATGCTGCGTGAACTATTTAGCCTGACTGAAGCACATTGGTAACACCTACCCACGAACCGGCGGTCGACCTCGTCGATCGCATACTCGACCAGCTCGAACCGCTCATCGCCCGCCAGCGCCGCGCGATCGCGCGCCAGGGGTGCCTGCGCGCGATCAGCTCGACCCAGCTGCACGTCCTGTTCCTGCTCGATTGCGACGGGCCGCTGGCGATGGGCAAGCTGGCCGACCTGCTCGACGTCTCGCTGCCCAACGTGACCGGCATCGTCGATCGCATGGTCGAGCACGGACTGGTGCAGCGCGGGGGCGATGCCCACGATCGACGGGTGGTAACCGTCGGGGCAACCGAAGCCGGACACGCCCTGGTCGAGCAGATCGACATGGTTCGCCGGCGGTCTCTGGCCGCGCTCCTCTCGCGTCTCGACCCACGACAGCAGGAGCAGGCCCTGCACATCTTCAGTGAGCTGCGCCGCGCGGCGGAGACACTCGATGCCGAAGGAGTCTCCCCCTGACCATGGCGGCCACGCAGTCCGATCACATCATCCACGTCGACCCGCGCACGCGGGCAGAGATCCTTATCGCCATCCTGCTCGCGCTATTCCTGTCGGCGCTCGACCAGACCATCGTCGGCACCGCGCTGCCGCGCATCGTCACCGACCTGTCGGGCAACGAGCTGTACACGTGGGTGGTCACGATCTACCTGCTCACCAGCACGATCACCGGGCCGGTCTACGGCAAGCTGTCCGACCAGTTCGGCCGGCGCAACCTGCTGATGATCGGCGTGGGGCTGTTCCTGCTCGGCTCCTTCCTGTCCGGCCTGTCGCAGGACATGGTCCAGCTGATCGTCTTCCGCGGCATCCAGGGCCTTGGCGCGGGGGCGATCTTTCCCATCGCCCTGGCCGTGATCGGCGACCTCTTCTCGCCCTCTGAGCGGGGCAAGTACCAGGGCCTGTTCGGCGCCGTCTTCGGCCTCTCTGCGTTGATCGGGCCGGCGCTGGGCGGCTTCCTGACCGACCAGGTCAGCTGGCACTGGGTGTTCTTCGTCAACCTGCCCGTGGGCGCCGTCGCGCTGGCGATCATCTGGCGGCTGCTGCCCGCTCACGCGCGCACCGGCGTGACGCGCAGCGTCGACTACCTGGGCGTGTTCGTCTTCACCCTCGCCCTGGTGCCCATCCTGGTCGGGCTGACCAACAAGCAGACGCTCGAGTGGAGCGACCCGTGGGTGGGCGGCCTGATCGTCGTCGGCCTGCTGCTGGTCGCCGTCTTCGTATGGGTCGAGGCGCGGGCCAAGGAGCCGATCGTGCCCCTCGACCTGTTCCGCAACCGCACCTACTCAGCCTCGCTCGCCGCGGCCTTCCTGGCCAGCTTCGGCTTCTTCGGCGCGATCATCTTCCTGCCCCGCTGGTACCAGGTGGTGAACGGGTCGTCCGCGACCGAGTCGGGCTACCAGCTGCTGCCCCTGCTGGCAGGCATGATCAGCGCGTCGGTGATCAGTGGCCAGATCGTCAGTCGCACGGGGCGCTACAAGTGGCTGACGGTGGGCGCGCTGGCGACACTGACCGTGGCGCTCTATCTGCTCACCAACCTGCGTGCCGACACGCCGCCGCCGGTCCTGTGGGCCTGGCAGTTCATCGCCGGCATTGGCATCGGCCCGACACTGGCCGTCTTCACGATCATCGTCCAGAACGCGGTGCCGTGGCAGAAGCTCGGCGCGGCGACCAGCAACCTGACCTTCTTCCGCCAGATCGGCGGCACAGTGGGATTGGCCCTGGCGGGCACGATCTTCGGCTCGACGCTCCAGACGGAGGCGCCGCGCCAGGTGGCGGCCGAGCTGCTCAAGGCCAGCGTGCCGCAGGCTCAGCTCGACCAGCTCGCCCCGCAGCTGACCAGTTCGGCCTTCAGGCTCGACGACATCTCGGCCGTGGGCGACATGGGCGCACGCATCCTGGCCTCGGTATCGGATCAGGTGCGGCCGCTTGTCGAGCCGCTCATCCCGAACATCGTCCAGGGCATCCACGTGGCGTTCTCGCTGGCAATCGCCGACACGATGTGGCTCAGCCTGGCGGCGACCCTGGTTGCGGCTGCGGCCGCGCTGACGCTGCGCGAGGTGCCGCTGCGCTCGACCGTCCATTCCTCGGCCATGGCCGCGCGGCCGGTACCGACCGAGGTCTAGGCCAGGAAGATCTCGCCCAGCAGGCGCACCATCTCGAGGTCGCGCGGCAGGAAGTCCTGGAGCATGACCCGCTGGACGCCGGCGGTCTCCAACTCGGCCACTCGCGCCCGAGCCTCTGCTGACGTACCCATCACCCACCGCCGGCGCCGATCGGCCAGCCAACGCTCGCCGTCGACGCCGCGGCGACCGAGCATCGTCAGCAGCGCGTCGATGCGCCTGCTCACATCGGCCTCGTCGCGACCCACGAGCACGCCGGTCATCGCCGAGTAGGTCACATCGGCCGGGTCGCGGCCGATGGCCCGGCACGCGTTGCGGACGCGTTCGTATGCGGCCGCCGTGTCTTCCGGCGTGGCCGGGGTGAAGTTGAACTCGTCCGCGTAACGCGCCACGAGCGCGGCCATGCGCGATCTGCCCTCGCCGCCGACGATGATGTTGGGATGCCGGCGGCCGGCCGGGGCGGGCGGGCGCGGCCGGAAGCGGGCCTCGTGAACCTGCCAGTGCCGGCCGTCGAAGCTCCAGCCGTCGGGCTCCGTCCACAGGCCGTGGACGATGGCCAGCTGCTCCTCGAGCATGTCGAGCCGTTCGCGCGCCGGTGGGAAGGCCAGCCCATGCTGGCGATGCTCAAGCTCATTCCAGCCGGCGCCCATGCCCAGTTCGACGCGGCCGCCGCTCATCTCGGCGACCGTGGTGACGACCTTGGCCAGGTTGCCCGGTGGGCGGAAGGTGATCGGCGAGACCAGCGCCCCGAGGGTTATGCGCTTCGTCTCGCGGGCCAGGCCGGCGAGTGTCGCCCAGGCGTCAGTCGTCGGCAGCCCGGCCGGGCCCGGGAAGCTGGCGTAGTGGTCGGAGCGGAAGTAGCTCTCGAAGCCGGCTTCCTCGGCCGTGCGGGCGATGGCGAGGATCTCGTCGTAGGCCAGGCCCTGCTGGGGCTCGGTCATCAGCGCGAAGCGCATCGGCCACTCCCGGTCGGTCGCGGCGCCCGACGCGTGGACGCGTGCGTTCGCGCTACATGGTCACACGGTTGGCGGTCACATGGATGGCGGCCAGGGCCCGCCCTGCTGCCCGGCGGGTGCCTGCGCGACGGGCGGATGCGTCCTGAGCCAGCGCTGGCGCAGCCGGAAGGCAATGTAGATGACCATCACGATCGGCACGAAGAGCGGCACGATCACGATCACCAGCCAGATGAGCAGGCTGAGCGCCCCCTGGCCGAGGCGCACCAGCGCCGCCAGCGCGCTGTCGACCTCACTGCCCAGGTCCCAGCCCTCCGACGCACGGTTGACCTCGGCCACGGGGGGCGTGTTGAAGCTCACCTCGAGCGTGGCCAGCGCGGCCCGGTTGGCAAGCAGGTCGCGCTGCGCGGTCAGGCGCTCGATGTCGCCGCGCACCTTGGTCAGCTCGGCCTGGACCTTGAGCACATCGGTGATCGTCGTGGCACGATCCATGATCGACTGGAAAGCCGTCTCGGTCGTGCGCAGATTGGCCAGCTGCGCGTCGAGATCCACAACCTGCGCCGTGACGTCCTCTGACTCAGTTTTCTCGTCGACCACGCGCCCGGCGAGGGCCTTTAGGCCGGTCAGGGCCTCCGACCAGCGCTCGGCCGGAATGCGGTAGGTGACGGTGGCGAACTTGCCCTTGTCCAGGTTGCTCGCGCTCGACGAGGCGACGTGGCCGCCCAGGCCGCGCACCAGTTGTTCGGCCTGAGCAACAGCCGCGTCCACGTCGGTCACCTCTAGTTCGAGCGACCCGGTGTAGACGATCAGTTGCTGATCGGGCGTGACGGGCGCCTGGTTCGTACCGTCATTGCTAGAGCGAGCAGCGTCTTCGCCGCTGTTGTCAGCGGCCGTCCCCACGTCGTCGACCGGCCCCGCGGCGGGCGAGGCGCCTGCGCAGGCCAGTACGAGCCCGGCGAGAATCGCCAGGAACGACACCAAGATTGCCCTGCGGCTGTTCATCTTCAATCTCCAATCCCCCGCTCCCCCAACGATCCGAGCATGCCATCTGCACGTTTCGACGCGTAGTGCCATTGGTTAAGTTCCCGAAGCGATCAAGAGCCCGATGCTTGACCTCGCCAGAGGCGAGATTTCGCCATCAGCGAACATGGCCGGCTTGAAATCGGCCTTCGTGTCGTTGGCCATGACCTTGACACGCGAGACGGGCGGTCCTGCCAGCGTGGATTCGTAGGCCGCTGTCCTAATTGCGGAGATCCAAGGACCAAGTGGGCGGCACATCCCGACGCCCACGAGGCGCCCCGTTCGTTGATCGCGTAGAAGGCGCCCGCGGCACGGCGAGCCGATCCGCATGGCTCCGCCGGCAGCGATCGACAGGCGATCAATAAGATGGCGGTCGTGGACGCAACGACGATGCCCATACCGCACGACCTGCTGGCCACCGGCACGGCCGATGCACCGTTCGTGGCCGTCACCACGCTGGACGAGCTGCCGGCGGGCACGATGCGCCGCGTGACGCGGGGCGATCTCGACCTTCTCGTTGTCAACACCGAGCAAGGCATCTGCGTCGTCGACGATCGCTGCCCGCACATGTCCGCGCCGCTGTCGCTCGGCGCTCTTGACGGCTGCGTCGTGGCCTGCCCGCTGCATCGCGGTCGGTTCGACCTGCGCACGGCCGAGGTGGTCCAGTTCCCGACCACAGGCGGGCTTGATGCCGACGGTGGCTATCACCCGCCCTGGACGCCCGACGATTCGGCCACCCGGCCTGAGCCAACAGACCTCAAGGCGCGTGCCCGCGCAGCGACGCGCGTCCGGCGCCTGCGCTACTACCCGGTCAGGATCAACGGCTCGGCGATCGAGGTCCGCCTGCCGCGCTGACTGGTGCGCGGCGCCGCCGATTCGCTTTTGCTCTGGTGGACCGTTAGAGTTCGGGCCAACCTGGCTGTCGGTCGAGAGGGTGCCGTAACGTCCGTCCGAAAGCCTACGGAGTAGCCGTGCGTGGACTTACGTACAACGCGAACAATTCGCAGCGCGATCGAGATACGCGCGCCACTCGACGTCGTCTGGCGCGTGCTGACCGATTTTGAAGCCTATCCGGCGTGGAATCCCCACGTGCGCCGGATCCTCGGCAGGCCGCGCCTCGGAGGCAGGATCACCATTCATACGCGCCCGCCCGGCGGTCGAACGGTGGTCATGCGGCCGGTGATCCTCAATTGGATGCCGCCGCGCGAGCTGCGCTGGCGGGCCACGTTCGTGTCGCGCCGGCTGTTCTCTGGTGAGCACGGCTTCCGGCTTGAAGAGACCGCGCCCAACCGGGTTCGCTTCGCCCAGGACGAGACTTTCAGCGGCCTGCTCGTGCCGCTCTACGCGCGACTCCGCCTGGCAGCGACGCGACGAGGCTTCGAGCAGATGAACGAGGCGCTGCGCGAAAGGGCAGAGGCTGAGGCGCGGGCGTGATCGGTCGCAGCGCAGTGCCAGTAACCGCCCAGCCGCGGGACGATGGTCCCTGTCGGACCACGCAATCGGCGCATCGACTAACGCGCGAGGCACATCTACGGTGAGCCACATGGCCATTTCGCGCCCCAGCGCGTGGGCAATCATCGGGGTTCTCGTGGCCGGCCTGCTCGGGCCGGCCGCCGGTGTCGTGCTGGCCGCCAAGTCGCAATGCACGGGCTGGACCGACCAGTTCTACCCGCCGACCACCATCCGGGTACGGCGCAAGAGCGGTCCCAACGTGGGCACCGTCGAGGTGGTCGACTTCTGGAAGTACGTGGGCACCGTGCTCCGCGCCGAGTACTCGACCGGCGGTCAGCGCGGCCCTAACTGGATGCGCGTCGGCGCCATCACGGTCAAGCAGTACGGCTGGTACTACGCCATGCACTGGCGCGGCGGCAAGCTCGAGGACGGCACCTGCTACGACGTCAAGGATTCGACCGCCGACCAGATCTACCACCCCGAAAAGCTGGTCAACGGCGAGTGGGTGCCGGCCAACGTGCCCACCGCGGCCAACCTCCAGGCGATGGCCGAAACGTGGCATATCACACTGCGCAAGTGGGTCCCGAAGAAGCTGCGTAGCCGCCTCTTCCTGACCGGTTACCGCTCCGGCCGTAAGCATCCCTGCGGCTACGACTCGACCGGCTTCAAGATCTTCCAGAAGAGCCTGCGCGACTGCGTCACCAAGAACCTCACTCTTGAGGAGACGCTGCGCAAGTACTTCGAGCCGAAGCTCGAGCTGGTCGAGGTGCGCGAGCGCGACATCCTCGCCGACGAAGGCCAATGGCTGGGTGACGTCGGGGTCCTGACACCGAACAGCGGAGCCACAACCTGGCGCGTGTACCCCGGCCAGGCCGACGGCTTCGGCGAGGCGGTCGTGGGCTCGTTCGCCATCGACCCGACGAAGATCGTCAACCAGGGCGGCGGCGACGTGACCGGCGACAACCTGGCCGACCTGGTCGTGCTGCTTCGCACGGGCAAGCTCCGCCTGGCGGTCGCCAACGGGACGGGCTATGCCGATCCCTCGACGCAGGACCTACCGGCTGGCGTGCCCACCGACCAGATGTTGGTGGGCGACTTCGATGGCGACCTGCTCGCCGACGTCGGCCTGCTGCGCTCCACGCCAACCCCGCCGACCGCCGATGAGCGGGCCACGCTGGTGGTCATGCGCGGCTCGCCGGCGGGCACTTTCGGGGCGCCGATCGACTGGTGGCGCGGCGCACTCGACCTGTCGACGCAGCAGATCATGGGCGCCGACGTCAACGGTGACGGCAAGACGGACCTGATCATGCAAGACCCGTCGGTTGGGCTGCGCTACTTGGTTGCGCCTTCGTTCGCGACCTGTGCCGACTTCTCGACCATCGGACCGTGCACCGCGGTGCCCGGCACCGGGCTGGACGTGGCCCAACTGTGGTTCGATCGGCCGGGCTGGTCGGCAGCTGAGGTCAAGCAAACGACGACCGATTTCAACCGTGACGGCCGGAGCGACATCGTGGTCGTGGCAAAAGACGGCAGCGGCGCGATTGACGTAATGGGGCTCGCGTCGAGCAAGGCCGGTGCCTTCGAGTCGCCGCAGATGATGTGGCAGGCCAACATCGCCTTGAATGACCTCACCCCGTTCGGCCTAGATGTCGACCCCGACGGGCTGGGCGACCTGGCGCTGCTGCGGCGCGCCGCCGACGGCAACACCACCCTGCTCTGGCTGCGCGCGATCAGCAGCGGTGGCGTTTCGACTTTCGCCGCCACCTCGGCCATGACCGATTCGGCTTTTGCCTGGAGCGCCGGCAACAAGCCCTACTGATCGCCGCCATCGCTCAGCCACGCGCGCCATGTCTGTTGGGCCGCCCCGACTGACAATCGGTCCCCGGTCCGAACGAGCGGCAGTCGCAACAGCATCTGGTTGGCCAGCAGGCGTTCGCATGCCTCATCATCTCCGAGGCTCATGTACGCCAAGCCGCCATCACGATAGGCGCGCGAATTCGCGTCGATCAACGTACTTGCGCCAAAGCGGGTGCAGAAGCGACGCAGCTCCGCAGCCGCGATGGGTTTGACGCTTATGTCGACGAAAACAGTGCGGATTCTGCGCTCGCGGAAGAAACGCAGCGCCTTCTGAGTTTCGTGTGAATCGCGCCGGCCGAAGATCTGTACCTCGGTCGGCGGGGCTGTTCTGCTCAGGCCCCGATGCGCCGCCGACCTCGACGCGAGCGGCGTTCGGGCGTGGCCATGCCAACCAGCCAGCCCTTGTCCGACTTGCGCACGACGATGTCCTTGCCCGCCTCGTCGGCGGCCTTCATCAGTCGCTGGCGAACCGTGAGCGCCTTCTCATCGCCGCCCAGGCGTACCTCGAACACGGCGTCCGCTCTGCTGATCTTGGACAGCATGCGCACGAATTGGCGATGCTGGGCAAGGCGCGCCTGGGCCTTGGGGCTCAAGGCGCGCGGCTTGGCCGCCGCGCTCTTGGGCTTGTCAAGCATGGACACGTCGACCTGTCTGATTTTCACCATCTGATGCCTCGCTGGTTGTAAGCCTTCACTGCCAAAGGCGGACCTATATTAAGCTCGCGGAATAGGGAGTGCGACATGAACATCGGCGTAATTATGCCCCAGGGTTGGACGGGCGAATACCGCGGCTGGAATCCGGTCGACGCCTGGGCGCGCACGCGCGACGTGGCCCGCCAGAGCGAGGCATTGGGTTTTCAATCGATCTGGTTGTTCGACCACTTTCATACAGTTCCGCGACCGACACTCGAAATTACATTCGAGGCCTTCACCTCGCTGGCCGCGCTGGCCGCGGAGACGACCCGCGTTCGGCTGGGCCACGTCGTGCTGTGCGCGGCATATCGCAATCCGGCGTTGACGACCAAGATGATTTCGACGCTCGACGTGATCAGCGGCGGTCGCGCCGAATTCGGGCTTGGCGCGGGTTGGAAACGCGACGAATGGCGCGCCTACGGTTACGGTTTTCCGGACGCGCCCGAGCGCCTGGCGATCCTGCGTGACACGCTCGAGATCGCCCGCGCGATGATGGCCGAGGACCGCGCGGCGTACCGGGGCAAGCACCGCGCTGTCGCCGGCGCCATCAACCGGCCGCGTCCGGTGCAGCGGCCGCGCGTGCCGATCATGGTCGGCGGCAACGGGCCGAACGTCACCTGGCGCCTTGCCGCGCGCTACGCCGACGAGCTGAACCTCGACGGACTGACGCCGGCCGAGGTCGCCCAGGCGCTGCCGCTGATCCGCAACCGGTGCGAAGAGATCGGTCGCGATCCGGCGTCGCTGCCGGTGTCCGTTCATGTCTGGTGGGAGACACTGAGCCAGGCTGGCCCGCGCCGGGTCGAGCTGGTCAATGCCTACCGCGAGATGGGCGTGGCGCGGCTGATCGGCCTTGTCCGGGAGTCGACCGATAGTGATGAGGCGCTCGCCGCTTGGGCCGAGGAAGCCCGCGCCGGCGGCGCCGAGCTGCGGGCTGGCACGGCGCTCGGCGCCTGAACAGATGGCGCGCTACCGTGCGCAGGTGCACCGCCTCCGCCCGGGTCGTTCACGGCTGTCGCTCGTCGCCGCGTCCATCAGCGGGCCGGCGCTGCTGCTGGCCTGGCCCGGTGTTGCTCTTGCCCACGCGCTGAACGAGCGCTACCAGGCGCCACTGCCGCTGGTCGTGTACGTCGGCGGGGCGGCACTGGCCGTGGCGATGTCGTTCGCCTTCGTGATCCTGCACAACGCACCCGCGCCGCGCTCGGACGCGCCCGCCGCGATGCGTAGCGTGCCGCGCTGGCTGCGTTGCGGCCTGCGCGCGATCGGCCTGTTGGCCTGGCTGTGGATCGTCGTCCAGGCGCTCGGCGGAGGAGCCGGCGACGGCGACGTGGCGTCGCTCTTTCTGTGGGTGTACGGCTGGGTCGGGCTGGCCCTGCTCAGCGCGCTGATCGGTCCCGCCTGGGCGTGGCTCGACCCGTTCTCGACCATCCACGCCGGCCTGTCCTGGCTGGCCGGTCGACTTGGCCTTTCGGGCGGCGAGAATGCCGTCTACCCAGAGCGACTGGGCCGCTGGCCGGCCGTGATCGGGTTCGCGGTCGTCGTCTGGCTGGAGCTGGTCGGCCGGGTCGAGGGCGGCCGATCGCTGGGTGTGTTCCTGGTCGGCTACACCGTGCTGACTGTCGCGGCGATGTCGTACTTCGGCCGTGACGCCTGGCGCGCGAAGGGCGAAACGTTCAGCGTCTGGTTCGGGCTGCTCGGTCGGCTGGCGCCATTTGCGCTCGAGGGCTCGCCAGAGGACGGCACCGTCAGGCGCCGGCCGTACGCCTCCGGCCTGCTCAGCGAGACCTGGTCGACGGCCGACCTGGTGCTCATTGCCCTGGGCACCGGGTCGATCATCTTCGACGGCCTCAGCCAGACGCAGATCTACTTCGACACCTTCGTGGCCAGCGGCATGTTCGGCACGACCGCGCTGCGCGACAGCATTACCGCCGTGGTCTTCCTGGGCACGTTGGTAATCGTCGTGCTGCTCGTCGCGCGGCGGCTGGGGGCTGCGGCGCTGGGGGCCGGCCTGCTACCGGTGGCCATCGGCTACCTGGTCGCCCACTACCTCGCCTACCTGCTCATTGATGGCCAGCGCATCGTGGCCGCGTTGAACGACCCGCTGCTACGCGGCGACAACCTGCTGCCGTTCGACCTCGGCTTCTGGGAACCGTCGCTCTTCCTGCCCACCTCGGTGCTGTGGAGCATCCAGCTGGCGGCGGTCATTGGCGGCCATATCGTTGGCGCCTGGTCAGGCCACGCGGCGATGGCGCGCGAAGAGGGTGGCACCACCGTCACGGCCCAGTTGCCCCTGGCGGTGCTGATGGTCGTCCTGACCTCGATCACCCTGTGGTCGCTCGGCCAGGCCGTGTTGGTCGAGGCGAGCGGCTAGATAGAGACGAGCGGCTAGATAGAGAC
>Ga0209751_10001327_pt1 | contig 25505 bp, 25 predicted proteins | sample RifCSP13_1_FD_184019 | JGI IMG/M metagenome (GOLD analysis project Ga0209751, IMG submission 184019) | Soil microbial communities from Rifle, Colorado - Rifle CSP2_sed 13_1 (SPAdes) (version 2) | ecosystem: Environmental > Terrestrial > Deep subsurface > Rock core/Sediment | place: Rifle...
GGAGCTGCAGCGCGGCTGGCGGCAGCGCGGCTGGCGGCAGCGAGGCCGGCGCCCGCCTGGTCTGCGCCCGCGCGGTCTGCGACCGAGCGGTCGGCTCCCTCCTCGGCCGTCGCCACGGACGGCTTTGCCGTGCTCACGAACGCCACCCGTGGAGCTGGATCACCACTGAGCGGCGGCGTCCTGCCAGCGGATGCAGGCGACGGCGTGACCCGGCCGGACCTCCTCGAGCGGCGGCAGCTCCTTGCATGCCTCCACGGCGAGCGGGCAGCGCTCGCGGAAACGGCAGCCAGAGGGTGGATTGATCGGGCTTGGCGGCTCGCCCTGGAGGATCCCGTGACCTGCGCCCGCACGCTCCGGGAGGGACGCCGCGATGAGCTTCTGGGTGTACGGGTGGAGCGGGTGCTCGAAGATCTCCTCGCGGCTGCCGACCTCGACGATGCGGCCGAGGTACATCACGGCCACCCGGTCCGAGATGTAGCGGACCACGCGGAGGTCATGTGAGATCAGGACGAGTGTCAGGCCCAGCTGGTCCCGGAGATCGACGAGGAGATTGAGGATCTGGGCCCGGATCGACGCGTCGAGCGAGGAGGTCGGCTCGTCGCAGGCCAGGAACCGGGGGCCGAGTGCCAGCGCTCTCGCGATGACCACCCGGGCCAGCTGGCCGCCCGAGCACTCGCTCGGGTAGCGGAACGAGAAGGAGGCGTCCAGGCCGACCTTGGCGAGCAGCTCGTCGACCATGCGGCGGCGGCCGGCCCGATCGCCGATCCCGTGCTGCGCCAGAGGCGCCTCGATGCTCTGGCCGATCCGCATGCTCGGATCGAGGGCTGAGAACGGGTCCTGGAAGATGATCTGTACCTCTCGCCGGAGGGCCTTGAGCTGGCCGCGATCCGCCGCGAGGACGTCCTGGCCGGCGAAGGCGATCCGGCCGCTGTCGGCGCGGATCAGCCGGAGGAGCAGCCGGGCGAGCGTCGACTTGCCGCTCCCGGTCTCGCCGACGAGCCCGAGGACTTCCCCCTCGCGAATCGTCAGGCTGACGTCGTCGATGGCGTGGACGACCTCCTTCTTCCCGAGGAAGGCGCCGCCGGACACCGGGAAGTGCTTCGTCACATTCTCGACGACAACGAGCGGACGGCCGGCGGCCGCCTTCGGGTGACGGCCGGCAGCGGTGGGCCCGGATGCGACGGGGCCGGACGTGACAGGCGTGCCGGGACCGGGCAGCTCGGCGCCGGCGGTCATGTCGACTCCTCGGTGACGCGCCGGCGAACCGGATCCGTCGGCTGGACATCGATGAGGCCTTCCTCGACGGCCCAGCAGCGACACAGGTGGCCCGACTCGCAGACATGGAGACCCGGCTCGGCCGACTCGCAGCGGGCGGCGATTCCGAGCGCGTCGGCGTACTGGCAGCGGGCCCGGAACCGGCAGCCGACGACCTGCTCACCGGGTCGCGGGGCCCCGCCGGGGATCGCGTAGAGGCGGCCGTGCTCGTTCGGGATGAGGAGCGACGAGCGCATGAGGGCCTCGGTGTAGGGGTGGCTTGGGTGGCTGAGGATCTGGTTCACGGGGCCGTGCTCGACGACCTTGCCCGCGTACATGACGACGACCCGGTCGGCGATCGTCGAGACGATCCCGAGATCGTGGGTGATGAGGAGCATCGAGAGCCCGCGCTCCCGGACCATGGCCGTCAGGAGCCGGAGGATCTGGGCCTGGACGGTGACGTCGAGGGCGGTCGTCGGCTCGTCGGCGATGAGGAGCTCCGGGCCGCCGCTGATTGCCGCTGCCGTCATCACCCGCTGGGCCATCCCGCCCGACAGCTGGTGGGCGTAGGCCCGGGCCCGTCGTTGCGGCTCCGGGATCCCCACGTCGCCGAGGAGCTGGATGCTCCGCTCCCAGGCCAGGCGCGGGCTGGCACCGCGCCGGAAGCGGAGCGCCTCACCGACCTGGTCGCCGACGCGGCTCGTCGGGTCGAGGGTCGCCTTCGGCTGCTGGAAGAGCATCGCGATCCGCGCCCCGCGGACCCGGTTCATCTCCGCATCGGGCAGCGTCAGCAGGTCGATGCCATCGAGGCGGATCTCGCCGCTGGCAACCCGGGCCATCGGCGGCAGGAGCCGCGCGATCGAGAGCGCGGTCATGCTCTTGCCCGAGCCGGACTCGCCGACGAGGGCGACGATCTCGCCCCGGCCGATCGTCAGGTCGATGCCGTCGATCGCCGTCACGACCCCATCCCGAGTCGGTAGCTGGACCCGAAGGTTCCGGATCTCGATAAGCGGCACGAGCGGCGCCGCGGGAGCCGCGGCCTCGGACCGGGCGGGCTGGGTGTCCGGGACCGTCATGTCGCCGCCCCCGCCGTCGTGCGGCGCCCGCGGGTCGGTCCGCGCGCCGCGGAGGCCGTATCCGCTGCGTCGTCGGCCGAGCCCCCGGCCTCCGTCGACCGGTCGGGCCGGGTCAGGCGGTCGACGGAGCTCGTGTAGTGGCGGCGGATCGCCGCGATGCCAGCCTCGATGTCGCGAGCCGCGATGAGCTCGGCGAGCTCGCGGTGGTCGGCCGTGACACCGGGCCGGCCGCGGTGGCGATCATTCATGTTCAGGAATGCGAGGGCCTCGTCGAGAACGCTTGCGTAGAGCCGGCCGAGGCGCGGGCTCCCGGACGCCTCGACGATCCGGCGGTGGAAGGCCATGTCGATCTCGGCGACGGCAGCCCAGTCGGCCTTGTCGGCGGCGGCCTGCATCCGGGCGACGAGGGAGCGGAGGGCGGTCACCAGGCTCGGGCCGCCGCGCGCAATCGCGAGGCCGACGGCGGCCGACTCGATCGCCTCCCTCGCGAAGTAGACGTCACGCAGGTCGGCCGGGGCGAGCTTCGGGACCGAGATCCCCCGCTTCGGCTCGCGCCGGAGGAGGCCCTCCTGGACGAGCCGCTGGAGCGCCTCGCGGATCGGCCCGCGGCTGACCCCGAAGCGGGCCGCAAGGTTGACCTCGCCGAGAACGGTCCCCGGCGGAAAGCGGCCGTGGATGACGTGATCGCGGAGCCGGTCGGTCACGATCGTGCCCAGCGTCGAGCGCTGGCCCGGGTCGATCGGTCGGATCGTTGTCGTCACGTCTCGCGCTCCTTCGACGGGATGGCGCCGAGCAGCCGCGGTGGGCGACGGCCGAGGGATTGCCGGAGGCCATGGCCGGCGAGGGTGACCGAGAGCGCGGTCAGGAAGATCGCGAAGCCCGGGAAGATCACCAGCCAGGGCGCCCGGATCATGTAGAGCTGGGCCTCCGCGAGCATCGCCCCCCAGTCGGACTGGGGGCGCTGGACGCCGAGGCCCAGGTACGACAGCCCGCCCACGGTGATGAGCTGGTGCCCGAACCGGAGGAAGCCCTGGGCCAGGACGGGTCCGATGGCGTTCGGGAGCACGTGCCGGAAGATGATGAACGTCCGTGAGCAGCCGAGCGCCTCGGCCGCCTCGATGTAGTCGCGGGTGTTGATCTCGAGGGTGACCGCCCGGGTCAGGCGGGCGAAGGGCGTCCAGCCGGCGATGGCGAGGGCGACGATGAGGGTGCCATAGCCGGGTCCCAGGATGAACACCAGGAAGAGTGCGATGAGCACCTCGGGGAACGCGAGGAGGGCATCGACGACGCGCATGAGGAAGTCGTCGAGGAGACCGCCCACGCGCGCGCTGATGGCGCCGATGAGCGTCCCCGAGATCCCGGTGATGAGGACGGCGATCGCCGCGATCGAGACCGAGAAGCGGCCGCCGTGAAGGATCCGCGAGAGGATGTCCCGGCCGAGGTGGTCGGTACCGAAGAGGTGCTCCGGGCCTGGCGCGGCGAGGCGGTTGAGGAGGTTCTGGGCGGCGGGATCGTACGGAGCGATCCAGGGCGTCAGGATCAGCAGGATGCAGACGATCACGAAGAACGAGGCGCCGACGAGGAAGGCCCAGTGAAAGCGCCGGATCGAGGCGAAGCCGACCGTTGGGGCGAGCGGCCGTGCGAGCGTGCCGCCGGCGTCAGCCACGGGACTCGCCCACGAGGATGGCCGGGTTTAGGACGGCGTAGCCGATGTCGGTGAGGGTGTTGATGACGATCGCGAGCCCGACGGTCGCGATGACCCCGGCCTGGAGCACCGGCATGTCGGCGTTCACGACCGCGTCGTACATGACGCGACCGAGCCCCGGGATGTTGAAGATGACCTCGATGACGACCGACCCGCCGAGCGTGCCGGCCAGCCAGATCGAGAAGAGGGTCATGACCGGGACCATCGCGTTCTTCAGGGCGTGCCGGCGGAGGGTCAGGAGCTGGCTCAGCCCGCGTGACCGGGCCGCGGTGATGTACGGCGCCTCGAGGACCGTGATCATCGACGCCCGCGTCACGCCGAGCAGGTAGGCCAGCGGCCGGAGCGACAGGACGCTCGCCGGGAGGATGACCGACATGGGGCTCGTCCAGCCCGCCGCCGGCAGCCAGCCGAGCCACAGGGCGAAGACGAGCATGCCGAGCGGCGCGAGCCAGTACTCCGGCAGGGCGACGAGGCCCTGGGTGAGCGTCAGGATCAGGCCGTCTCGCCTCCCGCCGGGCCGAAGCGCGGCGAGGATCCCGAGGGGCACCGCGATGACCGTCGCCAGGACGAGGGCTGCCAGGGCCAGCAGGAACGAGACGCCCAGCGCCCGGATCACGATCCCCCCGACCGGCTGCCGGTTCGTGAACGACTGGCCGAAGTCCCCGGTGATGGCAGCCTCGGCCCAGCGGAAGTACTGGACGGGGATCGGCTGGTCGAGGCCGTACTGTCGGCGCAGCGCCTCGACCGTGGCCGGATCGAGCGCGAGGTCGCCGCCCATTCGCGCGCGGAGGATCATCCGGGCCGGGTCAGCCTCGCTCAGGTACGGGATCACGAACGCCAGGACCGACACGACGAAGACGGTGGCGAAGAGGAAGATCGCCCGGCGGATGATGAAGCGGATCATCGTCGGGCCGCCGGGGCACTGGATCGGACGGGTGTCGCGACGACCGGGCTGACGGCCATGCGGGGCTCCGATTCGGGGGTGTGTCGGGGTCGGACCGCCATTGTCGCCGCCCTCGTCAAATTGTCAACAGTATTCTGCTTACGCTCGGTCGAGGGGCTCTGGAGGTCAGCTTCTCGAGCTCGTGCGAATGCAAACTGTTGACAGACGACACGCAGCGTGCAGAATACGAGCCTCGGAGCACGCGTCGCCGTGATCCCGCGAACGCGTCCTTACCGATTGGCTGCTGGAGGAGGCAGGCCGATGTTCCACAGGCGCAAATCCATGCTCGGTGGTCTGCTGGTCGCCGTCGTCCTTGTCTCGGCCTGCCAGGGCACCGCGTCCTCGGCACCGACGGGCACGCCGACCGGTACCGGGAGCACGCCGACCGACGCGCCGAGCGTCGAGCCGAGCGACAAGACCATCACCTGGGCGTCGCGCGAGACGGTCGACGCGGCCTGGGCGGTTGAGACGGACGATGCGTACATCCTGACGACCTCGGGCGTCGGCGAGACCCTCATCCGGACCGGGTTCGACGGCGAGCTCGAGCCGTTCCTCGCGACCGAATGGACCCGGACAGGTGACCTGACCTGGGAGTTCACGCTGCGGGAAGGCGTGGTCTTCCACGACGGCACCGCGATGGATGCGGACGCCGTCGCGGCGTCACTCACCTACCTCCTGGGCGTCGAAGCGCCGGCCCGGTCGTTCAACCCGACCTCGATCACCTCGGTCGAGGCCTCCGGTGACGGAAAGGTCGTCGTCACCTCGACAGCGCCGAACGCGCTCATTCCGCTCTACGTCGCGACCCCGAGCACGGTCATCCTGGCCGCGAAGGCGTACACGAGCGGCGGGATCGATCCGACCGAGGCCGCCACCGGCCCATTCGCCATCACCGCCCAGAACCTGCCGCAGGGCTTCACCCTGACGCGCAACGAGGCGTATTGGGGCGGCGACGTCGCCCTGGCCGGCGTCGACGTCCAGCTCGTGCCCGACGGCGCGACGCGGGCCACGCTGCTCCAGACGGGCGATGCGGACATCGCGAGCACGCTCCCGATCCCGACCATCCCGCTGATCGAGGCCATCGCTGACCTGACGGTCGTGCGCGGCCAGCTGGCCCGAGTCAACTCCCTCTACATGAACAACAGCCGGGCGCCGACCAACGACATCAAGGTCCGCCAGGCAATTCAGGCCGCGATCGACGTCGATGCGATCGCCAACCAGGTCCTCGAGGGCGCGGTCGCCCCGGCATCCGGTCCCTTCTCGGCCAACAACGCGTGGGCACCCGAGGGCGCGACGCCGATCGTCGCGGACGTCGAGCGCGCCAAGTCGCTCCTCGCCGAGGCCGGCTTCGAGGAAGGCGAGCTGACGCTGTCGCTCTGGACGTACCCGGCGCGGGCCGAGCTGCCCGACGTCGCCGTCGCGATCCAGGGAATGCTCGCGGACGCCGGGATCATCGTCGAGATCCGCGTCGCCGACTACGCGGCCATGGAGGCCGACGTCCTCGCCGGTAACTACGACCTGTTCGTGCTGTCGCGCGGCTACCTTACTGACATCAACGACCCGGCAGGCTTCCTCCGGGCGGACTACACCTGCGCCGGCACGTACAACCTGTCGCACTTCTGCGACGAGGCGGTCGACGCCCAGCTCGAGGCCGCCGTGTCGGACGAGGATCCCGCGGCCCGCTACGCGGCCTACGCCGACATCGCGGCCATGCTCCAGGAAAACGCCGTCGACGTCTTCCTCTACAACCCCCAGGAGCTCGCCGGGATCAGCAACAAGGTCCAGAACTTCAAGATCCATCCAGTGGAGCACTACTTCCTGACCCCGGAGCTCTCGGTTTCCGACTAGCGACCGCGGCCCCGACGCACCGTCGGGCCGATCACGGACGAGCGCCCGGCCCCCACGGCCGGGCGCCGTCATTCCAGCCAGCGCACGGAGGCATGACCCGGATGACCCGCATCGAGGCCAGACCCCCCTGGGACGACGTCCCGTGGCGAGGGCCCGAGGAGCAGGTCATCCCGAGTCGTGCCGACGTCGTCGTCATCGGTGGCGGGATCATGGGCGCCGCCGCCGCCTACGAGCTGGCAGTCAAGGGCGCATCGGTCGTCCTCGTCGAGAAGGGCCGGGTCGGGGGCGAGCAGTCCGGCCGCAACTGGGGCTGGGTCCGCCAGCAGGCTCGGGACGATGACGAGCTGCCGCTCATGCAGGCGTCGAACGCCCGCTGGCGCGCGCTCGAGTCCGAGCTCGGCACATCGATCGAGTGGACCCAGGCCGGCAACCTCGCGCTCGCCACGGACCCCGCCCGGATCGAGTTCTTCGAGAGCTGGGTCAAGGTCGCCGAGGCCGCCGGCCTCGACACCCGCATCATCGACCAGGCCGAGATCCGGCGCCTCCTCCCCGCGCTGGAGGGCGAGTGGCTCGGAGCCATGTACACCCCGTCCGACGGCCATGCGGAGCCGTCGCTCGCGACCGGGGCCTTCGCCACGGCTGCCGTGGCCCGCGGAGTCGTCGTCGCCGAGGACTGCGCGGTCGACCGGATCCTCGTGGATGGCAGCAAGGTCGCGGGCGTGAAGACGGAGCGTGGAACCGTCCGCGCCGACACGGTCGTCTGTGCCGCCGGCGTCTGGGCGACGCGGCTGCTTCGCGATGTCGGCATCGACCTGCCCGTCCGCATCGTCCACACCTCCGTGGCGCGCACCAGGCCCGTGGAGCGGATCACGGAGATGGGCGTCGGCTACCACCCGGTCGTGTCGCTCCGGCAACGCCGCAGCGGAGCCCTGTACCTCGCCGCCGGCGGCTGGAGCGACTACGACATCACGCTGGATTCGTTCTCGCACCTCCGGGCATTCCTGCCCAACTACCTGAAGAACCGGAAGATGATCAAGGTCCACGTCGGGCGGCCGTTGCTCGAGGACATCCGTCGCCGTGTCCTCCGGCGCGACCTCGCCTGGCGGCTCCGGCACGACCGCGTGCTCTCCCCGCCGGCGAACCCCGAGAAGGTCCGGAGTGCGGTCGCCAACTTCCGGCGGATCTTCCCGACGATCCCGATCGAGATCGACCGGGCCTGGGCCGGGTATACGGACACGACACCTGACGCGATCCCGGTGATCGACGAGCTCCTGTCGCCCGCCGGCCTCGTCGTGGCCACCGGCTTCAGCGGCCATGGCTTCGGCATGGGTCCGATCGTCGGCCGGCTCCTCGCCGAGCAGATCGTCGACCGGCGGCCCTCGCTCGACCTCCACGCCTTCCGGCTCGCCCGCTTCGCGGACGGGTCGTATCGCAAGCCCCGGCTCGTGGCCTGATGGGGCAGCCACGCCCGGCAGCCACATGCCGCCCCGACCGCGGAGGAATCCGATGACCACCGAGATCGACCCGACGACCGACACGCGGAACGCGGCCCTGTTCGAGCGCTACCTCCGCGCGTGGTCGACGAGCAACGTCGACCAGATCGCGGCGATGACCCACCCGGACGGCGTCTACGAGGCGAGCTACGGCCCGCACCCCTACGGCAACCGGTTCGTCGGCCCGGCCGAGGTGAAAGCCGGCCTAGAGGCGATGCACGCAGCCTCGACGAACCGCTCGAGCACCCACGACTACCACGAGCGGCACCTGTACGGCGACCTCGCCTTCGCCCGATGGCGGAGCGAGTTCGTCGACAAGGACGGCAACGCGGGCGCCGTCGAGGGCGCCGACTTCTTCGAGTTCCGGGACGGCCTCGTCCTGAAGAAGCTCGCCTACCGCAAGACGATCACGACCTGACACCGCGGACCTCTGCGCCCCACGCGAGCCGGCGCAGCGAGACGCTCAGCTGTGTGAGTGGTCGCCGTGATCGCGCGCGTGACCTGACTCGGAATCGGCCGTCTGCTGCCCGGTGCTCAGCGCGCTCTAGAGGTGAAATGGCCGCATTCGTTCCGGTGCCACAGTAGATCGAGCAAGCGTGCGTCGATGCTCATCCGATCGCGTCGAGGAGGGTCGCGACGATCGCCTCGGGGGCGTCTTCCTGAACGAGGTGTCCGGCACCGGCGACGGGCCGGAGTTCGGCCGACGGGATGAGCGCCTTCAATCGGCGCCCTTGTTCGATCGGCAGCCATCGGTCCTCTTCGCCCCAGAGGATGAACGTCGGGCAGCGGACCTCGTCATAGCGCGCCTCGATCTCGTCGGTAAAACGCATGTCACACTGGCTCATCTGCCGATAGAACGCGGCCTGTCCCACATCGCCCAGCCACGGCTGAAGGTACGGAGCAAGTTCGTCGTCAGGAATCGTTCGCCGAATCGCCTGGCGGATGTATGTCGACACGATCGCCGCGTGGATGGTCGGCGACACGCTCGAGAAAGCACCTTCGTGGCCACGGATCGTTTGATCAAGTCCGAGACACCATGGCGCGAGAGCGACCGGATCGATCAGGATGAGGTTCCGGTATTCGCGTCCGTTGAGCAAGTGTGTCCTTAGGGCGATCGTCCCACCGATATCGTGGCCGACGATGTCTGGCCGGTCGAGCCCCCAGTAGACCAGCAGCTCGGCGAGGAGCTCGTTCTGGACTGCGAGCGATACGTCCTGCCCGTCGCGCATGTCCGACTGCCCGTAGCCGAGCAGGTCGTAGAAATGGACCGCGTGCCGCTTCACAAGGTACGGGACTATCCGATGCCAGACGTAGGACGAAAACGGCGTGCCGTGCACGAGGACCATCGGAGAGCCCGAGCCAATGACCCCATACCGAACGGCCTGACCGTGGAAGTCATAGCTCTCGCCAAGATGCCAGCCGGTCATACCCATCGATTCCCCGCGTCGTCTTCCCTGTCGATCCGCTCCGCGGGCTCCGCTGGACGGCTCAGCCGTGCGAGTGGCCGGCGTGGTCGCCGTGGTCGTGGCCGTGGCCATGCGCATGATCGGGAGCCGGCGATGCCTCCTGCCCCGTGCTCAGGGCACTGAAGAGGACGTACGAGCCGGTCTCGAGGCCCTTGACTGCATGTGAGACGCCCCCCGGGATGAGGTACGCGTCGCCCGCCCCGAGCTCGTGCGGTGTGCCGTCCAGCGTGAACTCGAACCGGCCCGACACGATGTAGCCGGCTTGGTCTTCCTTGTGCGCGTGTCCTGCCGCGACCTCTCCGGCGTCAAAGAAGACTTCCTGGAGCTTGATCGTCTCGGTCTTGAAGAAGACCCGGAGGCCCACGCCGGGCCTGCTCGATGTGAGCTCGACGTCGGCTGCACGAGCCGCTTCGCCTGCTGCCAAGGTATCCCTCCCACTCGCCAACTGTATGATGTCAACAGTCTTCTGGATCGTACCACGCCAGGGCCCCTGGCTCTCGTCAGCGAGTGGCTGTCGCCTCAACCTCGATCCGGCAGTCGCGGGCGAGGCGCGTGACGCCGACCGTCGTGCGCGCCGGCGGGTCCGTCGGGAAGACGCTCCTGTAGACCTCGTTCATCCGGCCGAACGTCGCGAAGTCGGTGAGATACACCGTGCATCGGACGACGCTGTCGAGGCTGAGCCCGACGCGACCGAGGGCGGCATCGACGCGACCGAACATCGCCCGGACCTCGTCCTGGAACGGGACGTCCTCGGCGCGCTGGTCCTGGCGGATGCCGATCTGGCCGGCGACGAAGACGAGGCCACCGGCCTCGACGATCTCCGAGTAGGGGTCCCCGGGCGAGACGGCGTTGGGCGGCACGACCTTGGGCATGCAGGCACTCCTCAGCTGAGATGGCCACGGGCGTCGACCGGCCAGCGTCCGGTGACTCGCCCGCCCTCGAGCACCGTCACCTCATCGAAGAGGTTGACGGCCGGGCAGACGTGGTTCGGGACGATCGCGAGGACCTCGCCGACGGCCGGTCGGGCCGTGCCCTCGGGGATCGCGAGGTAGCCGTGGTACTCGTTCAGCTTCGAGAGCACCGCGCTCGGGATGGACGCCGGCCGACCGTAGCCTCGCTCGGGCGAGCCCTCCCGGCCGAGCGCCTTCGTCCCGACGTCGACGATGACCTGGCCCGGCACCGCGTCGCTCACGACGGTCGCCGCGACGATGAGGGCGATGTCGCCGGGCTCGCACGCCCCGAGCCGGAGCTTGCCGAGGTCGTTGTAGACGTACTCGCCGGGGCGCAGCTCCGTGACTGGCGGTCGCGCCGAGAGCCGGGACGTCGGCGTGGAGCCGCCGCTGAGGACCCGCGGCTCGATCCCCTCGGCCAAAAGGGCATCTCGCGCGACGCCGAGCGCGGCGAGCTCGTCGCGGGATGCCGCGTCGCGGGCGTTGATCGAGCCGTCGCCATGGCCCGGGTAGGTGAACGCACCGACGACCTCCAGGCCGACCGAACGGGCGTAGGCAGCGAGGGACCCGGCCTCGGCGGGTGGGATCCCACAGCGGCGCGCCCCGCAGTCGACCTCGATGACGACCTGCAGCCGCCGGCCCGGCCGGGAGATCGTCGCCAGCGCGTCCGCGGCAGCGCGCGTGTCGAGCCCGATGCGGAGCGAGGTTGCCTCGTGCAGGTCGCGCAGCCGCCGCGCCCGGTCCCCCACCGCCCAGACCGGGTAGGCGAAGAAGAGGTCGCCGAACCCGGCGCCGGCGAAGACCTCGGCCTCGCCCATCGTCCCGACCGTCAAGCCGACCGACCCGGCGGCGCGCTGGATCCGACCGATGTCGAGGGACTTGTGGGTCTTGGCGTGCGGCCGGAGGACCACGCCGGCAGCGTCGGCGAGAGCCTGCATCCGGGCGACGTTCGCCCGGACGCGGTCGAGGTCCACGACGAGGGCCGGGGTGACGAGATCGGGTGGGATCGCGAGCGCGTCGAGCGCCGCGCCATCGGACCAGGGCACGGTTTCAGACCGGCGTCGCGACGCCGAGGACGTCCGGGAGCTCGGCGATGTCGCGGATCCGGACGTAGCTGAGCCACGGCTGGTCCGGCTCCCAGCCGCGGTCCATGAGGACCTTGTTCGTGATGCCCACGTCCTGGGCGGGACGGTGGTCGTACATCGGGCTCGAGGAGACATGGACGATCTCGTTCGGCGCCGCCCCGAGGGCCCGAAGCATCCCCTCGAACGCCGCGAGTCGCGGCTTGTAGGCCCGGTTCTGCTCCGACGTGATGACGGCGTGGAGTGGCACGCCAAGGCGGGCGACGTTGTGGCGGATCTGGTCGTCGTCGGCGTTCGAGAGGATGACGAGCGGGTAGTGCTCGGCCAGGCGGGCGAGGGCCGGCGGGACATCCGGGTACGGCTCAAACGTGCCGATCGCCTCGTACGCCTGCCGGCCGTCCTCGTCGCGGTACTCGAGGCCGAACTTCTCCATCGTCCGGCGCAGCGAGCGAGCGATGACCTCGTAGTACGGCTTCCAGTCGCCCATGACCTCGTCGAAGCGGATGGCCTCTCCGGCGATCTCGAAGGCGTCGACCAGATCACGCGGCAGCCGGTCGCCGAGGATCCGGCGGACGTTCCGGTCGTACTGGTAGTCGACGAGGGTGCCGTACAGGTCGAACGACACGAAGCGGGGGCGGATATGGTGCGTCACGGAGTCCTCCTGCCCGGGGGGTCTGGCTGCACCGACCGTACCGGCGCAGGTGGTATGTTGTCAACAATCTACGATTGATGGACGCGGGAGGGCCGAGTGCGGATCACGAACGTCGAGGCGATCCGGGTGAAGGCGCCCGTGTGGGATCCGCCGGAGGGCTGGACGACGAGCCCGCTTGATGCCCTCTTCGACGAGGCCGAGGGCCACCGGAGGTTCCCGATGGGGGTCTACAACGGCCTGCCAGGGACGCGAACGGATCCGGTCTTCACGGTCATCGTCCGGGTGACCACCGAGGGCGGTCAGACCGGGCTCGGCGGGATTGCCCTGGGATCCTCGGCCGTCGCCGATATCGTGGAGCACCATCTCCGGCCCTTCGTCATCGGCTCGTCGGTCTTCGACACCGAGCTCATCTGGGAGCGCCTCTACCGGAGCACGGTGAACATCGGCCGGAAGGGGCTCGTCGTCGAGGCGATCAGCGGGGTTGACATTGCCATCTGGGACGCGCTCGGCAAGGTCCTCGGGCAACCTGTCTACAACCTCCTCGGGGGCCGGACCCGGAGCCGCATCCGGGCCTACTGCTCAGCGGGCCACACCACGGCCTCGCCGGACCGGATGGCGGAGCGCGCGCGCGAACGGATGGACCGCTACGGCCTGACCGGCTTCAAGATGTGGTTCGGCTACGGACCGCGCGACGGCCGCCCGGGAATGCGCCGGAACGTGGATTGCGTGCGGGCGCTTCGTGAGGCGCTCGGCGAAGACATCGACCTGATGGGCGATGCGTACATGGGCTGGAACGTCACGTACGCGATCGAAATGATCCGCATGCTCGAGCCCTTTCACCTCACCTGGATCGAGGAGCCCCTCCTCCCGGACGACGTCGCCGGCTACGGCAGGATCCGCTCGGCCGTCGGGACGCCGATCGCCGCCGGCGAACACGAGTTCACCCGGTGGGGCTTTCGGGAGCTCATCGACCATGGCGCGGTCGACATTCTCCAGCCCGATGTGAACCGGATGGGCGGGATCACCGAGGCCCGGAAGGTCTGGGCGCTTGCCCAGGCCCACGGCCTCGAGGTCGTCCCCCACTCCCACAACTTCCACAACCTCCACCTCGTGATGAGCCACCTGAACTCCCCGCTCGCGGAGTTCTTCCCGACCGACTACGTCGACGGCGACACCTTCTTCTCGACCCTGTTCCGGGGCGAAGCCGCGGTCGTCGACGGCCACATCACGCTCAGCGGAGCGCCTGGATTCGGCGTCTCCCTCGATGAGGATGTCGTGGGGCGTCACGCGGTCGTCCCGAGCCGAAGCTGAATCGGCGGCTCAATAGCCTCGCGTGCGGTCGACCGATCCCTGGAGCGGCGCCCCGGATCGCCAGGCACGGACGTTCGCGCCGAAGAGCTCGACGATGCGCGCTGCCCAGCCGGCGGCATCGCCCGACATGTGCGGCGAGACGAAGAGGTTCGGGGCCCGCCACAGGGGATGCGACGGCGGGAGAGGTTCCTCGTCGAAGACGTCGAGGGCCGCGCCCGCGATGGTCCCGGCCTTGAGCGCGGCGACGAGCGCCGCCGTGTCGACCGCGGAGGATCGGCCGATATTCACCAGGTACGCGGTCGGGCGCATCGCTGCGAGGACGGCGGCGTCGATGAGGCGCTCCGTGCCCGACGTTGCGGGGGTGGCAACGACCACGAAGTCGGCGACACCGATGACGTCGGCGAGCGATGCGACCCCGACGATGCGCTCGAAGGGCGGCATTACCTCCGCGGCTGTGCGGCGAACGCCGATCGCCCGCAGCCCGACGGCGACGCCAATCCGGGCGATGGCCGTCCCGATGCGCCCGGCGCCCACGACCACGAGCGTCCCGCCGTCGAGATCCGCCGTCTCGCGGTAGGCCCATCGTCGCTCAGCCTGGGCACGAGAGGTCTCGGCGAATCCCTTCGCATGCGCCAGCAGCAGGCCAAGGACGTACTCGGCGATCGGTCGCTCGAAGACGCCGGCCGAGTTGGTGAGCTCGATGTCCGGTCGTTCGAGCAGCGCGGGCAGGAGGTGATCGACGCCCGCCGAGCCGGCGTGGATCCACCGCAGACGTGGTGCCCGCTCGAGGACCTCGGCCAGGCCACGCCACCGGAAGTCCCAGACGAGCGCCAGTTCCGCCGTGGCGAGCTGCGCGGGACTCGCGTCGGCGAGCCGAACGACGTCGAAGTCCGGGATGCTCTCAAGGACACCCGGCGGCAACGACGATGGCGGCGCCCCGACGAGGATGCCCGTGATCCGCTCGGCGCTCACGGGAACACGGGTGGCCGCCGGAAGCCGCCGGTGACCGGCTCGACCGCCCGGGCGACGGCCAGGAGCTCGGCGTCGCGCCAGCGACGGGCGACGAGCTGGATCCCGATGGGCAGGCCCCGCGCGTCCAGGCCGGCCGGGAGGCTGATCGCGGGCTGGCCCGTGAAGTTGAACGGCTGCGCGTGCTGCTCGGGCGTCCAGTAGTCGACGACCAGGCCGTCCACCTCGAACGGCTCGCCCATCGGCCGGTGCTCGAACGAGGTCGTGTTCGTCGATGGGCAGAGAAAGGCGTCGAACCCGGCCAGGAAGACCTCCCAGGCGCGGATCGTCTCCGTCCGGACCTCGAGGGCCTCGGCGTAGTCCCGGACGGCACCAGGGGCCGCGTCGGACCGGAACGGCCGATCGGCAAGGCGGAAGAGCCGGTTGCGCGCCTCGCGCGCGGCCGCCCAGTCGATCACCGGGACGGCGGTCTCGACGATCGCCCCGGCGGCCTCGAGGTCGCCGGCGACCCGTCGGACCGCGGCTCGCACGTCGGCCTGGGCGGTCAGCCCGGGCAGCGCCTCCGCCACCGCGATCCGCAGGCCTCGCAGGGGCGGCACCGGGACGGTCGCGATCGGGACGGGCGGAACGGCCCAGTCCCGCCCATCCGGGCCGGCGAGGATCCTGAAGAGCCGCTCGACGTCGTCCACCGAGCGGGCGAGCGGCCCGATCGACTCCATGACCCAGTGGCTCCGCGGCTGCCCGACGTCCTGGTGGCCCGTCTCGGGGATCCGGCCCTCGGTCGGCTTGAAGCCGACGACGCCGCAGAACGACGCCGGGATCCTGATCGATCCACCGACGTCACTCCCGACCTCGACGACGGTGAGTCCCGCCGCGACGGCCGCCGCCGAGCCCCCGGACGAGCCGCCGGCCGTCCGCTCGAGATCCCAGGGGTTGTTCGTCCGCCCGAACAGCTCGCTCACGCCCTGGATGTCGTAGAGCCAGGAGGCGAGATTCGTCTTCCCGAGGATGATCCCGCCCGCGGTCCTGATCCTCGCGGCCACGGTCCCGTCCTCCGCCGGGACACGGTCACCCATCTCGCCGACACCGACCGTCGAACGCATGCCGGCGACGGCATGAGAGTCCTTGAGCGTGATGACCAGCCCGTGGAGCGGGCGCGCAGCGTCGCTGCGGCGGCGGGCCGCATCGGCCTCGGCCGCGGCGCGACGGGCGCCGTCCACGTCCAGCGTGACGATTGCGTTGAGCGCCGGGTTGATGTGCTCGATCCGCTCGAGCTGCGCCTCCAGGAGCTCGGCCGATGAGACATGGCCTTCGCTGAGCATGGCGGTGAGGTCAGCGATCGAACCCCAGGCGAGGTCCGAGCTCATGCGGCGGTGTAGCCGCCGTCGACCGGGAGGACCGCGCCGGTGATGTAGCTCGCGGCGTCGGACGCCAGGAAGACGACCGCCGCCGCCACCTCGTCGGGTCGCGCCAGCCGCTGCATCGGGATCGTCGACTCGCGGAGCTTCCGGTACGCCTCGGGGTCTGGACGGCGAGCCCACGCGGCCGCGATCGTCGGCGTCATCGTCAGTCCCGGCGCGACGACGTTGACCCGGATGCCGCGACCGGCGTACTCGATCGCGGCGCCCTTCGAGAGCATCACAAGCCCGCCCTTCGAGGCGGAGTACACGACCTGCCCGGCGATGCCGACGAGGCCGAGGCGGGAAGAGATGTTCACGATCGACCCGCCCCCCGACGCCAGCATGAGCGGGACAGCGTGCTTCATCGTCAGGAGCGGGCCCAGAACGTTGGTCTCGAGGACGCCGCGCGCATCGTCGGCGGAGGTCGTCTCGATCTCGGAATCGAACTGCCGGCCGTGGCAGTTCACGAGGATGTCGAGGCGTCGATGGCGCTCCCGCGCCTCGGCCACGAGTCGCCCGACGAAGGCTTCGTCGAGGACGTCGCCGGCGAGATAGGCGGCGTCCGCCGGCAGCGCGGCGGGTCGCTCGGAACGACCGGTCAACACCTGGAGGGCACCGGCCTCGGCGAACGCGGCTGCGATCGCCAGGCCGATTCCGCCCGTCGCGCCCGTGACGAGCGCGACCTTGCCGTCGAGACGCATCGGGTCGGTCGCCACGCGGAGCCGGTCCGCTCGCAGCTCAGCCGACCGCGTCGCGGAGCTTGTAGTAGGCGTCGGCGAGCGGCAGGAACCAGGGCGGCCCGAAGTGGCCCGGCACGGCCCGGAACCGGAGGTCGCCCCAAGGGTTCGCCTCCGGATGGCCGTCCATGACTTCGGCCATGACCATGCCCATGTGGGTCGCCATCTGGACGCCGTGGCCGTTGTAGCCCATCGAGTAGAAGACGCCGTCGTGCTCGCCGGCGTGCGGCATCCGGTCGAGGGTGATGCCGACGAGCCCGCCCCAGGCGTAGTCGAGCCGGGCGTTCGCGAGCTGCGGGAAGACGGAGATCATCCCGCGCTGGAGGATCCTGGCGCTCTCGAGGTCGGCCTTCGGCGAGGACAAGGCGAACTGGGCTCTCCCGCCGAACAGCATCCGGTTGTCGGGCGTGATCCGGAAGTAGAAGAGCAGGTTCTTCGAGTCCGACGCCATCCGCCGGGTCGGCATGAGCTCGTCGACGAGGGCCTGGTCGAGCGGCTCGGTGGCGATGATGAAGCTCCCGACCGGCACGATCCTGCGCCGGTAGAACGGGATCGACCCGCCGGTGTAGCCGTCGGTCGCGACGAGGACCTGTCGGGCGACGAGGCTGCCTCGGGTCGTCCGGACCTCGTGCCCGCCGTCGACGCGCCGGAGCCCGGTGACCTCCGCGCCCTCGTGGAGGCCGGCGCCGGCGCGAGCCGCGACCGTCGCCATGCCGCGGCAGAACCTGCCGACGTGAAGCCCGGCCCCCCGGGGATCGATGAAGCCGCCCACGTAGTAGTCGGAGCCGATCTCCGTCCGGATTCGATCCTTCGGAATGATGATCGTCTCGTGGCCCAGGTTCGTGGCCAGGGCACGCGCCGTCCGCTGGTAGGTCTCGAAGTGCGACGGCCGGCAGGCCAGGTTGAGCTTCCCGAACCGGGCCCAGTCGCAGTCGATGCCCTCCGTCGTGACGAGCCGCTCGATCGTGTTGATGGCCGCGTCGTACGCGAGATACATCCGGTTCGCGTCGTCCTCGCCGTACCGATCGATCGCCTTGAGGTAGCTGATGGTGATGCCCGGGGTCGACATCCCGCCGTTCCGCGCCGACGCGCCCCAGCCGAGCTTTTCGGCCTCGAGCAGGGCGACGGACGCGCCCTTCTTCCGGACGTGGATCGCCGCCGACATCCCGGTGAGCCCACCGCCGATCACGGCGACGTCGATCGTCTCCGGGAGGGTCGACTGGGTGTAGTCGACGCCTTCCGGGGCCGTGTCGATCCAGTACGACCAGGTCTTGAGCGCAGGACGCTCCCGCGCCGGCCGCTCGACGACGGCGGCCATCAGGCGCCGAAGAGGCCGGGCAGCTCGGCGATCGAGGAGATCTCGCGGTAGCCGTAGTAGGGCGCCGACGGCTCCTGGCCGCGATTGACGTAGACCTTGTTGGTGATCCCGAGGTCGTAGGCCGGCATGAGGTCGTAGCGCAGGCTCGCCGAGACGTGCACGATCTCCGTGGGGCCCACGCCGAGCGTGTCGAGCATGTACTCGAACGCCCGGAGGCGCGGCTTATAGGCCTGGGCCTGCTGCGCGGTGAGGACGTGGGCGAACGGCGCGCCGAGCTGGGCGACGTTGCCCGGGATCTGGTCGTCCATGGCGTTGGACAGGATGACGAGCGGCACCTTCGTCGCGAGCTTGGCGAGGCCACCCGGCGTGTCCGGGTGCGGGCCCCAGGTGCCGACGGATTCGTAGATCGCGGTCGCATCCTCGTCGCGGTACTCGACGCCGTGCCGCTGACATGCCCGCCGGAACGCGCTCGCGATGACGTCGTGGTACGGCTGCCACTCGCCGAGGACCTCGTCGATCCGGTAGCCCCGGAAGCTCTCGAGGAAGGCCGGGGCAAGGTGCACCGAGAGGCGGTCGCCGAGGATGCCCTTCGTCGAGTTGTTGATCTGGAACCAGGTCAACGTGCCGTAGCAGTCGAAGGTGACGAACTTGGGGTCGAAGGGGTGGGCCACCCGCGAACCTCCGGGTCGGACGCTCGGCTGGTTGGTCCGCCGATGCCGGCCGATTCTATCGCTGTCAAGTGTCAGCTGTCAACAATCTTCGCAAGCTTGCGACGACGGCGACCGTCCCCGGACCGGGCTTCTGGCGGCGGACCCGCAGCCATCGGGGCGTCCACGGCGGGTGGTCCGGGACTAGCCGGCTTCCGTCGCGTCAGCCTTCGCGCTGACGATCGCCGCCTGCGCGGTGAGCGTCCGACGGGAGTCGCGGAAAGACGCCGACAGGATGTCGAGCGCTGCTCCGTCATCGCCCCGCTCGATTCGCTCGGCGATTCCGGCGTGCTCATCGACCAAGTCCTCCCGGCCTGGCACGTTCGCCGTCATCGACAGCAGCACCCGGGTCTCGTCGATGAGCGTCGAGTACATGCGTTCGAGCCGTTGGCTGCCCGAGGCCCTGACGATCTCCGAATGAAATCGCATGTCGAGGTCGGCGACACGATTCCAGCGGCCCGCCGCCGCGGCGGCTCGCATCTGACCGACGAGGTCGCGAAGGGTCGCGACCGTCGAGGCCCGTCCCGCCCCGGCGGAGACGAGCCGGATTGCTGCGCCCTCGATCGCCTCGCGGGCGAGGTAGATGTCGGCGATGTCGTTCGGGCCGACCTGAGGCACGAAGACGCCGCGGTGGGGCTCGCTCCGGAGCAGCCCGTCCTGGACGAGCCGCTGCAGGCCCTCCCGGATCGGGCCGCGGCTGACACCGAAACGCTCGGCCAGCTCGACTTCGCTGAGCTGGGAGCCCGGCTCGTAGGCACCCGAGATGACCAGCTCACGCAGCCGCTCGGCGACGATCGAGGAGAGGGTGGATCGCTTGATCCGATGGATGGTCTGTCTGCTCATGCGGTCTCGCGGTGAATCTGGAGTCGAGGGTTGATTGCCGACAGTTGCCAGCGGCACGGACAGTGTACGCGACCGGGGGGCTCGATCGGCCCAGAAGGCTGCGGCGTGGAACGGCTGACGGTCAGGCCATCGGGCCAGTCCTCGATCGACGATTCTCCTCGTGCTGTTGGCCGGCCGCCTTTGCCCTGTCTGCCTCTGCGCCCGGCCCTAGAGCCCGAAGAGGCCGGGCAGCTCGGCGATGCTGGTGATCTCGCGGTAGCCGTAGTAGGGCGTCGAGGGCTCGTAGCCGCGGTTGACGTAGACCTTGTTGGTGATCCCCAGGTCGTAGGCCGGCATGAGGTCGTAGCGGAGGCTGGCCGAGGCGTGGACGATGTCGGTGGGCCCGACGCCGAGGGTCTCGAGCATGTACTCGAACGGCCGCAGGCGGGGCTTGTAGGCCTGGGCCTGCTCGGCCGTCAGGACGTGGGCGAAGGGCGCGCCGAGGCGGGCGACGTTGGCCGGGATCTGGTCGTCGGCGGCGTTGGAGAGAATGACGAGGGGGACCTTCGTCGCCAGCCGGGCGAGGCCGGCCGGGACGTCCGGGTGGGGGCCCCACGTCCCGATCGCGGCGTAGATCGCGGCGGCGTCGGCGTCGGCGTACTCGAGGCCGAACTTCGTGCACGTCCGGCGGTAGGCCGCGGCGATGACATCGCGGTAGGGCTGCCAGGCGCCGAGGACCTCGTCGAGACGGTAGTTCCCGAACATGTCGAGGAATGGCTCGGCAATCGCGTCGGGCAGGCGGTCGCCGAGGATCCGCCGGGTGGAGCTCCCCATCTGGAAGTTCGTGAGCGTCCCGTAGCAGTCGAAGGTCACGAACTTCGGGTCGAAGGCTGCATCCACGGCGGTCCCTCAGGTTCCTCGTGTCAGGGCCTCGCCCGGACGTCGCCGAATCGTACGGGCCAGGATTGTCTAGTGTCAACAGTCGGCAGGACGTGCCGGCGGTTGGGCAGACCGAGCGAGCGGGGGCGGAAGTCAGGCGGAACCATCGCGCTGGGTTCACCGTCATCGCGGCATGGCGACATCACGTCGACTCGGCCTGGTTCTTGCTCTCGCACTCGCCTCGGCCGGCTGCGCCGGCTGGGAGCTCCCGGGCGCCGTTGCCAACGACCCCGGCGGGGTCGGCGCCGCCCCTCCGAATCCCGGCGGCGGAGGCGAAGGCGGTGGAAACATCGGCGGCGGCGTGGTCGTCCCGGATCCCGCTCCCGGTGGCGGCGACCCCGGCGCCGGCCAGAGACCCTCGATCGAGGACCCGCTCCCGGGCCAGCTCAATCCAGTCCCGGTCGGCGTCTGGGCGATCGAGCCCTCGATCGATGGGCGTCACGTCAGCGTGCTCCTCAGCTGGTGGAGCGGGCCGGCGCCCTGCAGCGTCCTCGATTCGGTCGAGGTCGTCCGCGACAGCACGACGATCACGATGACCCCGCGCGAAGGCGCCGACCCGGCGGCCGGGGACGGCCAGCCGGCGTGCCCGGCGATCGCGACGCTACGGGGTACGATCGTCGACCTCGGCGAGCTCGGGCCCGGCACCTGGACCCTCGTCGCCCACGGCGACCTCGCCCCCATCCAGGTCACGATCGACTAAGCGCCCGGCCGCCCCGGGCGGAGGGTGGCCGGGCTCGCTCCTCGGTCCTGTGCCACCATCGCCGGGTGAACCCGCTCGATGCCGGCGCGATCGCGCTGCTCCTGCTCGCGATCCTGCTGGGCTGGCGGTCGGGAGCGCTGCCGCAGATTGCCGGACTCGTCGGCGCCGCCCTCGGCGTGGTGGCCGGGCTCGTCACCGTCCCGCGCCTGCTGCCGCTCCTGACGGAGGCCCCGGCGCCCTTCCGTGCGGCGGTGGTGATCGTCGTCCTGCTCGGCTGGGTCGGGCTGGGGGAGGCGCTGGGCACGCGGCTGGGCCGATCGGCTTCGCGGCGCCTCGGCGTGGGACTGCTGGGAGCCCTGGACCGGGTCGCCGGGGCGGGTGTCGGCGCGGCCCAGGCGGTCCTCATCATCTGGCTCACCGGGGGCATCCTGGCGACCGGCGCCATCCCCCAGCTGGGCCAGTTCGCCCAGACGTCGACGACCGTCCGGGCGATCGCGGTCTTCCTGCCGTCCCCCACGGAGATCGTCGTCGAGCTCGGCAAGGCCCTCGACGAGTCGGGGCTGCCGGACGTCTTCCTCGGCCTCGAGCGGCTCCCGGCCAAGGCGATCGACCTGCCCGACGACCCGGTCGCCGAGTCCCTCGGGCGGCTGGCCGCGGCCTCGGTCCCGCGGGTCCAGGCCGAGGCCTGCCTGACGCGCTCGACCGGGACCGGTTTCGTCATCGCCGCCGGCTACGTCGTCACCAACGCGCATGTCGTGGCGGGCGCCAGGGCGATCACCGTCGACACGCCAGCCGGACGCTGGGACGCGGTCGCCGTCGCCTACGACCCCGACCTCGACATCGCCGTCCTTCGGGTCGACGGCTACGCCCCGCCATCCCTGATCTTCGCCACGGCCGATCCCGCACGCGGCGCGCTGGGGGCGACGATCGGCTACCCGGGCGGTGGTGACGCCGTCGTCGAGCCGGCGGCGGTGACCGCGACCTACGACGCGGAGGGCCTCGACGTCGGCGGGACCCAGCGGGTCACCCGCCGGATCATCGAGCTCCGGGCCGTCGTCGAGCCGGGCGACAGCGGCGGACCGCTGCTCCTCATCAACGGCACGGTCGGAGGCGTGGTGTTCGCCGAATCGCGGTCGGACGAGAACGTCGGCTACGCGCTCTCGCCGAGGGCCGTCGCCGTCGCCGTTGGCCCGGCCATCGGGCTGACCCGGTCGGTCGACACCGGGCCGTGCCTCCGTTGAGTCGTACCAGCCGCCGATGGTGAACCGGATCGGCGGGCCCATCCGGGCGGCCATCCAGGCCCTCCGGGTCCCGGCGGTCATCTCCGGGATGCTCTCGGGGTCGGTCGCACCCACCTGACCCGGCCGCCTACACTTCGGCCATGCCGGACCACCCACTCCCCTATCACCGCCCAACCGATGTCGGCAAGCGTCATTCGCATGCCCTGACCGACGGGCCGGACCGGGCCCCCGCCCGGGCGATGCTCAAGGCCATCGGCTTCACCGACGACGATCTCGCCAAGCCGCTCGTCGGGGTCGCGACCGCCTGGATCGAGACGATGCCCTGCAACTTCAACCAGCGGCGCCTCGCCGAGTTCGTGAAGCAGGGCATCCGCGAGGCCGGCGGCACGCCGATGGAGTTCAACACGATCGCCGTCTCCGACGGCGTCTCGATGGGCACCGAGGGCATGAAGGCGAGCCTCGTCAGCCGCGAGGTCGTGGCCGATTCGCTCGAGCTCGTCGTCCGCGGCCATCTCCTCGACGGCCTGGTCTGCCTCGTCGGCTGCGACAAGGGCATCCCCGGCGCGGCGATGGCCCTCGCCCGCCTCGACGTTCCCGGCCTGGCCCTCTACAGCGGGACGATCTACCCAGGCTTCTACAAGGGCCGGCGCGAGGCCACGATCGTGACCGTCTTCGAGGCGGTCGGGGCCTACCGGGCCGGCAAGATCAGCCTCGAGGAGCTCTACGAGATCGAGAGCGTCTCGTGCCCCGGGCCGGGCGCCTGCGGCGGCCAGTACACCGCCAACACGATGAGCACCGCGCTCGAGTTCCTGGGGCTTTCGCCGGCCGGCCTCAACGGCATCCCGGCCGAGGACCCTGCCAAGGAGGACGCGGCGAGGCGGGCCGGCGAGCTCGCGATGACGCTCGTCCGCCACGACATCCGCCCGTCCCACATCGTGACCCGGGCGGCGATCGAGAACGCGATCGCCTCGGTCGCGGCGACCGGCGGCTCCACGAACGGGGTCCTCCATCTCCTGGCGATCGCCCACGAGTTCAGCATCCCGCTCGAGCTCGACGACTTCGCCCGGATCGCCGACCGAACGCCGATCGTCGCGGATCTCGTGCCCGGCGGCCGCTACACGGCCACCGACATCTACGAGGCCGGCGGCAACGCCCTCGTCATGCGCGAGCTCCTGAAGCGGGAGCTCCTCCACGGCGACGAGAAGAACGTCGACGGCCGGACCCTGGCGAAGATCGCCGCCGCGGCGGTCGAGACCGAGGGCCAGCAGGTCGTCGTCCCGATCGAGACGCCGATCAAGCCGGTAGGCGGCCTGACGATCCTGCGGGGCTCGCTCGCCCCGGACGGCTGCGTCGTGAAGCTGGCCGGCCACGAGCGGCTCCACCATCGCGGCCCGGCCCGGGTCTTCGATTCGGAGACCGACTGCTTCCAGGCCGTGAAGGAGCGCCGGATCGTCCCGGGCGATGTCGTCGTCATCCGCTACGAGGGCCCGGTCGGCGGTCCAGGGATGCAGGAGATGCTGTCGGTCACGGCCGCCCTCGTCGGCGAGGGCCTCGGCGACCAGGTGGCCCTCCTCACCGACGGCCGGTTCTCCGGCGGGACGCACGGGCTGATGATCGGCCACGTCGCCCCCGAGGCCGCCCTCGGTGGCCCGATCGCCCTCGTCCGCGAGGGCGACGAGATCGAGATCGACGTCGAGGCGAAGCGGATGGACCTCCTCGTCGACGACGCCGAGCTCGCCCGGCGGCGGGCCGGGTGGACGGCGCCGCCGCCCCGCTACGCCTCCGGCGTCATGGCCAAGTACGCGGCGCTCGTCTCGTCCGCATCCGAGGGCGCCGTCACCACCGGTCGCCGCCTCAGCGGCGCGCTGGCGGCTCGATGACCGACGCGTCGTCGGCGCCGACGCCGGCCCTGCCACCCGATCCGAAGGCCTACGACGAGGTCCGAAACGAGCACGCTCGCAAGCGCGGGCTGGCCGCCCCGTACATCGCCGGCGGCCGCGACCCGGACCCCGACACCGGACGGGCGGAGGAGCGCCGCTACCTCCGCTGGCTCCTGATCATGGTCGTCGCGATCGTGCTGTCGGGGTTCGTCCTCGGGATTCTCGGCAACCTCATCTCGCCCGGCACCTGAAGTGCCGGGACCTGCCACGGCCGACGGCGCGGCCGCCCGGCCCTCCGACGCGCTGACCGCGGCAAGCTGGGCAGCCGCCAACGAGCGGCTCGTCGAGACGCTGCGGGCCCTGATCCGGATCCCCTCGGTCAACCCGCCTGACCCGCCCGGACCGGAGCTGGATGCGGCCCGGGCGATCGCGGCGATGCTGGGCGAGAGCGGCGTCCCCGCGACCGTCTACGAGCCGGTCCCGGGCCGGGGCTCGGTCGTGGCACGGCTCCGTGGCGACGGCTCGGGCGGCGACCCGCTGCTCCTCCTGTCTCACCTCGACGTCGTCCCCGCGCCGGCCGACCACTGGAGCCACGACCCGTTTGCGGCGGACATCGCCGACGGCTACGTCTACGGCCGCGGCGCGGTCGACATGAAGAACCTCGTGGCGATGGAGATCGAGGTCGTCCGGCTCCTCGCCGAAGCCGCCGTGGCGGGCGGCCGCGACCCGGCGGTCGATCCCATACCCGGCCTCCGTCGCGATGTCCTCCTCGCGGTCACCGCCGATGAGGAGGCCGGCGGCCGGGCGGGGGCGGGCTGGCTTGTCGACCACCATCCCGAGCACATTCGGGGGGCGGGCGCGATCAACGAGGTCGGCGGGGTGAGCCTGGAGGTCGGCGGCCGGCGGCTCTACCCGGTCCAGGTCGCCGAGAAGGGCTACGCCGTCTATCGCCTGACCTTCCGGGGAACCTGGGGCCACGGCTCCATGCCCCGTCCGGACAATGCGGCGGTCAGGG
>Ga0209751_10001328_pt1 | contig 25498 bp, 21 predicted proteins | sample RifCSP13_1_FD_184019 | JGI IMG/M metagenome (GOLD analysis project Ga0209751, IMG submission 184019) | Soil microbial communities from Rifle, Colorado - Rifle CSP2_sed 13_1 (SPAdes) (version 2) | ecosystem: Environmental > Terrestrial > Deep subsurface > Rock core/Sediment | place: Rifle...
CAGAGTCCGCTGTCCTTTCGCCGCATGCCTTGCCGCTGAATCCTCCAAACACCACAGAGTGAACCAAGCCGAGTCTGGCGCAGGCGAGCATTGTGATCGGGAGCTCTGGAACCATCGGCATGTGCAGCGTGACCCGATCTCCGGCTTTGAGACCGGCGAAGTCGGCAAGAAGTGCGGCAACCTCATTCACCCTGACGTAGAGTTCCTGGTAGGTTAGGGCCACGTGAGGCTCATCCTCTGGTTCCGGCACCCAGATAATGGCCGCCTTGTTCTTGTATTTCGCTAGGTGTCTGTCAACGCAGTTGAAGGACGCGTTGATCTTTCCGCCCACGAACCACTTCCAGCAAGGAGGATCGCTCGTGTCAAGTGTCGTATGCCAATACTGATACCAGGTGAGCAGGTCGGCATATTCCCTAAAGCACTCGGGGAAGTTCTCTAGCCCGAACCGCTCATGGATGTGAGGGTCTACCATGTTTGCCTGAGCGATGAACGAGGCCGGGGGGTAGATGTACCCCTCTTCTTGCCAGTGAACGGCTATCTGTGCCTCGCTGACTTCTCCGAAATCCTCGTCGCTCATGACGTCAGGTTCCTTTTCCTGGATACGGGGGCCGTTCTGTCATATCTCTGATTGTGGGCCCGAGATCTCCATAATTGTTGGTCATTGTATATCAACCTGCTGGATAGGTCTACATGCGCCGTTGTCCGTCGTCCGTTCACTGTGAGCGAGGGAGAATCCTATGAGCGTCTCAGATGCGACCCGGGCGGCTCCAAGACGTGGTCTTTCGCCACAGACCTCCGCATGTGAAAGACGAGAGGTAATCCGAGATGGTCAATGCAAGGCTAAATGCGGTGGCAAGTGACGAGGCGGGAAGCACTTCAGGAACCGTTGACCTCAACCGCACTGACCCGTGAGCTCCCGGAGAACGTCGGGGTGGAACGGGTTGGTGACAAGATCAGTCAGGTAACCGCCGAGGCTTGTTGAGAAGGGCTGGCTCATCGCCAGCCCTTTGTCCCCTCAAGTACATTTCGATGGTCAACCCGCCAGTTGGATCCCCGCCCTGAGCAAGCATGAGGTTTCGACACGGAGTCAGTGTCCCTTGGCAGCCCTCAATCCGATATCCGGCTGTCTCTCTCGCCTGTGACGCTAGGCTGCTGCTTTTGTCTCTTGCACGAATGCGCGAAAGGCAGACTTAGGATCTGTTGAACTAAGCAGGGGTTCCCCAATCACGATGATTTTCGCTCCCATCTTGACTGCCTTGACGCTCTCTTGAACGTTGTACGTCGCAAAGGAGACACGAATCTTGACGGCTTGAACGACTTCGCTCAATCCATCGAAGGGGGATTTCTCAGGCTCGTACCGATGCTGATCAACACCGAAGTGCACCATTACGTAGTCGGCACCGTACGCCTCGGCATCTAGCGCTCCGCGCGTTAAGTTCGCCGAATTGAAGAGATCTACGGTTGAATCCACTCCGAGCTCTCGAGCAGCCTGGACCGACTCCCTGATCGAGTAGTACGGGATCAAGCCGAGAATAGTCGCATTACGTGCGCCCAGGTCTCGGGCTATCGAGAAGTAAGTCTTCCCTCCTGCCATGATCATGAAGTCAACGAGGACATAGGTCTCTGGGAATGCGCGCGTGATTGCCTGGATCGCTTTCACGCCCTCATGAACGACGAGCGGATGACCTACTTCGAGCCAATCGACACCTGCATCTACGGCGCACTCGGCCAAGAACAGGGCCCGCTCAATGTCGGTCGTATCGATCGCGGCCTGGACAATTGGATACATAGCTTCCTCCTTGAGCCTGATGGGAAGGGTATCGAGGTCTCGTCACCTCGGTGTGCTGACTCGTCCAAGTGAACCCCGGCCGATTCGCCCACGATTGGATTGTCGCAAGAAGGAACCATAGAGGTCAACACCTGTTGTTCGGCCCGCGGTCGAGGAAAGGACGTGCAAGTCGGCGCCTCTGCGAGTGTCAATGACAATTCGCGGAAGATGGTACACCCGTCAATGACGAATCCCGCACTGTTGCAGATGGCGGCACCGGAAGACGTGTGAGGCCTTTCGGCAGTTCCAGTGCTTCATGATGAACAGGAGGGCTTGGTCCATGGGGCGTGAATGCAATAGAGACGGGGACAGCCAGCGGACGGGTTGTCCCGGCCAACTTGTGCTCGAAGGCAGGCCAGATGTTGCCTCGTTTCCGACCTGCTGGCGAGGGGCGCGAAGGTCGGGCCAACAAGCTGGCGACAATCTTGGACCAAGGGTTTGGGTGACTCTCATTTCCCGCGGGAGTTGGGGGCCCAGTACGCAGCCCGGGGATCCCTTTGGACGGTTGGGCAGGCAATGCAGGGTCGCGTCAGTCGCTCCCGAGAACCGACCCGGTTGTGCGCGAAGTCGTGTCGCGAGCCAGGTGGCCGGGACACCCTTCCTTCTCCCTTACCGACGCTTCCATGGCCCTGGCGCGCAACTGAGGCCGAAATCGACCGGGACCTAGCATGTCTCACGAATCGACTATTTGACATCATCGGCTCTCGTGCAATTGAGTCCCTGCGAGGAGCGGAACAAACTAGGTGACGCCTACCCCCAATCCCTATGTAGAGGACGGAAATCCCCTCGGCGGCCACGACGAAGGGGTATCTCCCTCGCATTGGCGATCCCGGGCTGAAGCCTGCGCCAACAACAGTGGCTTAGGTGCGTATGTGCAGACGCCCTGTGCCGCCTGCGTTCGTGCTCCCCACGCATATTTGGCCTGCGCGGGGGTGACGCCTTGACAGCGGCCCAATGGCGTTGTAAAGTTGACCGTGGTGTATGATGTCACAACATCATACACTCTGGCAGCCTCAAGCCGAGGGGGAGTTTTGTCCCCGAGGGGCGGGAAGGGCATATGGAACGCGAACCCGGACTTGCACGTATCAGTCGGCCCGAACACCAAACCCTGACCAGTGCCACAGTCGAGACGATCCGGAAGGCCATCGAGTCGGGGGATCTCCCGCCGGGCTCCCAACTCCCGCCGGAGATGGAGCTAACAGGCCGGCTCGGCGTATCCCGCACAACGCTGCGGGAGGCGTTCAGGGTACTCGAGAGCGAGCATCTCATCGAAAGACGAAGAGGGTTGGGGACTTTCGTCTCGGCCGTCCCCATCCTCAAGGAACTTGGGTCGAACTTCGGTATCACAGACATGATCCTGGAGGCCAAGCTTGTTCCTGGCACCATCCATCCAGAAGTGCGCCGGGAAGATGCCACGCGGGAGGTCGCCGCTGCCCTTCAGTTGTCAGAGGGCGCATCCGTTATCGCGATTGAACGAGTCCGCACCGCTAGCGAGATCCCCGTTGTGCTGTCAATAGACTTCCTGCCAGCTGAACTTGTCAGTGAACAGGACCTCGGCAAACTCTCCGCTGGGGGTGGGTCACTCTACAAGTTCCTGGCTGAGGAGCTGCGCATTTACGTTGCCCATGGCGTCGCTCGTCTGTGGCCCACTGCACCGAGCAAAGAGATGATGGCCAAGCTCGCCGTACGCAAGGGTTCCCCGCTATTGGTTGTGACCCAGATTGACTTCGATCTGGCAGACAAGCCGATCCTGTACTCGATTGAGTACCATCTCGGGGACATGTTTCGATTCGTCGTGAGCCGCAAGGGCCCATACCAAAGGGGATCCAATGCCTGACCGCGCCGGACGCGTTCGGGCCGCGGGCGCTTCTGTCACCGCACCAAGGAGGATGAAATGGATGACCCCAGATCGCTGGTGTGGGACAAGCTCGACTCGTTGCGGCAGGAGACGGTCGAGCTTGTCAGCGAACTTGTCCGAATTCCCAGCATCAGCTTCAAGTACCCTGGCATCAACCAAGATGAGATTCGTGGTGGCGAAGGCCGATGCAACGCCGCCCTGGCGCTCCATTTGGAGAAGATTGGGTGCAAGGTCGACTTCGTAGCACACGAGCCTGACCGCCCGAACTGCGTGGGGGTACTGAAGGGAGCAGGGGGTGGCCGCTCCCTGCTCTTCAATGGGCATATCGACACAGTGCCGCCAGGGGATCCCGACCAGTGGAAATGGAAGGATCCGTTCAGTGGCGGGGTAGAGGATGGGAAAGTCTACGGCCTCGGCTCGTGTGACATGAAAGGCGGCATTGTTGCGCAGTACGCGGCAATCCGAGCGATAGTCGAGAGCGGCGTGCGCCTCAAGGGTGACCTGCTGCTGTCAAGCGTCGTAGGCGAAGAGACTATGGACCACGAGGCAGGTACCACTGCCGTCCTTCGAAAGGGCTACCGCGCCGACGCGGCCATCGTGGGTGAACCGACTTCCTATCCCGAGCCACTCACAATCTCCCCCGCCAGCCCTGGCCTCTTGTTCTTAGTGGTCAATGTCACCGGCGTGGCCACGCACCCTGGCATACGCGCCGAGTTCGTCCGCGCTGGAGGCAGAGGCAATGCTGCGGGTGTCAACGCCGTGGAGAAGGGCGCCTTGATGCTTGACGCCCTTCAGAGACTCGAGCGCGAATGGGGGTTCAGCAAGAAGCATCCCTTTTTCAAGCCAGGATACTTCACCATTCACCCGGGTGTCATTATCGGCGGGCCTCCTGGACCGTTGGTGCCGTTCATCGTCTCTACCTACTGCCGAATCGAGTGTATTGTCTGGTTCCCGCCGCAGGAGACCGAGGTAGCGATCAAAGCCGAAATCGAAAGCTACCTTACGAAGGCAGCTGCCCTTGACTCATGGCTCGCAGAGCACCCGCCAGCCTTCGAGTGGCGCTACTGTTGGCCGCCGTTTGAAGTGGCGGAAGGTCATCCGATTCTCGAAACGTGCGTCAACGCATACGAGCGGGCCGCCCGGACTACGCCGCGTGCCCGGCCCCAGGCTTCTATTCATGGATTTGCGGCGGTCTGCGACGCTACATTCCTAACCGGTGCGGGCATCCCCACGGTTATCTATGGTCCAGGTGACATCCTGATGGCCCACCACTGCGACGAGCACGTCTCCATTGAGGATCTGATGCTAACCGCCAAGACGCTCGCCTCGGTCGCGATTGACTGGTGCAGCTTGGACTGAATGGAGGCGGTGCTGGCATGTCCATCCATCCATACATCCCCAATTCTGTGCCCGAGGTCAGGGACGATATGCTGCGGCAAATCGGCGCACCTGACATTGGGTCCCTCTACAGGGAAATCCCGGACAACCTCAAGACAACGCGCCCCCTCGACATACCCGAGGCGTACCTCTCTGAGTATGACCTCAAGCGCTATCTTGAGACCATTCTGGCAAAGAACGGGACTTGCGACGAATACGCCAACTTCCTTGGGGCTGGCTGCTACCAGCATTTCGTCCCTGCGGTCTGCGACGAAGTCAATTCCCGGGGGGAGTTCCTTACAGCCTATGCTGGAGCCACGTACTCTGATCATGGGAAGCATCAAGCCTGGTTTGAGTTCCAGAGCATGCTGGGTGAGCTGCTTGAGATGGATGTGGTCGGCTTTCCGACCTATGACTGGAGTACGGCTGCCTGCAGCGCAGTGCTCATGGCATGTAGGTTGACCAACCGCGATCAGATCTTGGTGCCGCGCAATCTGAGCCCGGAGCGAGCGCAACACATGCGCAGCTATGTCAACAGGGCGGCGAGCATCGTTCCCGTGGAGTTCGATCGCGAGACAGGAGTGCTCGACCTGGAGGATCTGGCGCGCAAACTCTCGGCTAGAAGCGCTGCCGTGTACTTTGAGAACCCGACCTATCTGGGGGTTCTGGAGCCCTGCGGTGCGGTGATTTCTGACCTCGCTCACAAGCATGGGGCCCTGGTAGTTGCGGGTGTCAATCCGATCACCCTCGGGGTCCTCGTCCCGCCGAGCATGTACGGTGCAGACCTGGTGTGCGGCGATGCCCAACCTCTTGGTGTGCACATGCAGGTAGGGGGTGGCTTGTGCGGATTCATCGCGAGCCACGACGACGTGCGAGTAATGAGTGAGTTTCCCACCCTCTTTGAAACCATCTGCCGGACGGAACGCAGCGGCGAGTGGGGCTTTGGATGGGCGACACTCGAACGCACGTCGTACGACAAACGCCACGAGTCAAGGGACTTCACTGGCACCTCGACCGGGCTCTGGGCGATAACTGCAGGTGTGTATCTCGCGTTGATGGGCCCGCAAGGCATTCGGGACGTCGGCGAAAGCATCCTTCTCAGGGCTCGGTACGCAATGACGCGCTTGGCTTCGATCAAGCGCTTGGATGTGCCTGTCCTGAAGGCACCAGGATTCATGGAATTCGTTGTCGGCTTCCCTCGAACCGGCAAGTCAGTAGAGGAGGTGAACCGAGAGCTTCTCCAGCACGGCGTGTTCGGGGGACTTGACCTTTCCGCTTCGTTCCCCGAGCTTGGCCAGAGTGCGCTCTACTGCGTAACTGAAGTGACTTCCAAAGAGAAGATCGACAGACTCGTCGCGAGCCTTGAGGAGATACTCGAGTGACACGCGGGGGCGCCCTACTGCGAGAGCACTACCATGGCGCGGAATGGCAGGAGCCAATCATCATGGAGCTTGGTCGTCCTGGTGAGCGAGGAGTCGTCCCTCCTGCAGTCGAGCCTGAGTTGGAAGCGGAACGAACTGATGCCCTCGCCGCCATTCCTGAGGGCTTGCGGCGGGACACCTTGCCAGGATTGCCGGAACTATCCCAGCCTCAGGTGCTCCGTCACTACATCCGCCTGACCCAGGAAACGCTCGGCACAGACGTCAACATCGATCTGGGCCTGGGCACCTGCACGATGAAGTACAGTCCCAAGATCAACGAGGTGATTGCCCGGTCACCAAAAGTGTCGGCGCTCCACCCGCTTCAAGACGAGGAAACCCTGCAGGGCATCCTTGAGGTGGTCTGGCGCTTCTCGGAGATCTTGATTGAGATATCGGGCATGGATTGCTTCAGTTTTCAACCTGGCGGAGGCGCCGCAGCGATATTTGCGAACGCCTCGATTATTCGTGCCTATCACGAGCGGCAAGGAGAAGCCGAGCAGAGAAACGAGATCATCACGACCGCCTTCTCTCACCCTGCGGACGCTGCGACCCCGGCAACCGCAGGGTTCAGGGTGATCACGCTCTATCCGGAAGAGAACGGCTACCCGGGCCTTGGCGCCCTCCGGGCCGCACTGAGCGACCGAACGGCCGGCATGATGGCCACAAATCCGGAGGACACAGGGATCTTCAACCCACTGATCCGCGAGTTCACCGATGCTGTCCATGCGGCCGGCGGGATCTGCTCCATTGACCAAGCCAACGCAAATGGTCTATTGGGGATCGTGCGAGCGCGCGACCTCGGGTTTGACCTGTGCCACTTCAATCTTCACAAGACTTTCGGGTCTCCGCATGGCTCGGAGGGGCCCGGATGCGGGGCATTAGGGGCCCGCGCGGACTTCAGGGACTTCCTTCCGGTGCCCATGGTTGACTTTGATGGGGTCAAATTCCGGCTGGAGCACGACCTCCCACACAGTATCGGCAGGGTACGTTCGTTCCTAGGGAACCTACAGGTGGTTCTGCGTGCCTATGCGTGGGCGATGAGCATGGGGCCTGATGGGCTCAGGACCGTTGCCGAGACGGCCGTCTTGAACAACAACTACCTTGCCCACAAGCTGGCACGCATTCGAGGGGTGACAATCCCGTATGCCCCCGGCAAGTACCGTCTGCAGGAAGTACGCTACAGCTGGGAGGACCTTGAGAGAGTGACTGGCGTGACCACAGACGACATTGCCCGGCGGATTGTCGACTATGGCGTCAACAACTACTTCACGAGCCACTCACCCATGATTGTGCCGCAGCCGTTCACGCTCGAGCCAACCGAGTCTTACTCCAAGGACGAGCTGGATGAATACGCGGAGATACTCGAGCGAGTGTCAAGTGAAGCCTATTCCACTCCAGATCTTGTGAAGGGTGCACCCCATCGAAGTTCTGTCGCCAAGATCGACGATGCTGTACTCCACGACCCCCAGCAAGTCGTCACTACATGGCGGGCCTGGGTCAGAAGGGGGAACGGATGAGAATCACCGGCGTCAAGGCCTATCCCGTAAGTATCCCATTCAAGACGCCGTTTGTGGTCTGGAGGGGGGTGGCCGAGACCAAAGACCATGTGATTGTGGAAGTGGAGACAGACGAGGGCATCGTTGGAGTGGGGGAGGCCTCCCCGTTTCTGTACTACGCGAGCGAGACACAAGAAGACGTGATCTCGACAATCCGCACCTACGTCACACCGATCGTGCTTGGGTTAGATGCGTTTGATCTCGAGAGCATTGACACGCGCTTCCATACAGAGATCAATGGCCACCAGTTCTCGAAGGCCGCGATCGAGATGGCCTTGTGGGACATCCTAGGGAAGAGCCTCGGTGTACCAGTCTACAAGCTCCTCGGAGGGAAGTACCGCCCCAGCGTGCCGGTTGTCGCAATTCTAAAGAGCGGATCGCCTCCCCAGATGGCGAGCGAAGCTGAGACGTGGCTGGCGGCAGGCTTTCGCCAGATGAAAGTCAAGATCGGATTCGGGCCGGCAAAGGACGTGGCATGTGTTGACGCTGTACGCCGTGCTGTCGGCGATTCTGTCACCATTCGCGTCGACGCCGAGGAGAACTACGATCTCAAGACCTCTGTACAGGTGGCGCGCCAGCTTGAGCGGCTTGATATCGAGCTCATTTCACAGCCCATTTCGCGCTACAACCTGCGCGACATGGTTCTCCTTCGACAAGCCATCGACATTCCGCTTTTGGTGGATGAAAGCATCAGTTCGCCCGAGGACGTGCTTGCGGCGGTCCAGCTCGGAACAGGGGACCTTGTCAACATCAAGGTAGGCAAGGCTGGCGGCATCCTCAACGCGCGGCGAATGGCGGCGATTGCCCGGGCGGGGGGGAGGAGTTGCCTTTTGGGCAGCATGCTCGAGATGGGCCCAGGAACGCTCTTCGCGGGCCATCTTGCAGTGGCGACCTCCAATGTCGAATATGCTTCCGAGATCGTGGGACCGCTGCTACTGAGTGATGACGTCCTGGCGGATCCGGTCACGTACAAGGATGGGGCGCTCCAGGTGCCCGACTCCCCAGGACTGGGCTTTGAGTTGGATCGGGCCAAGATGACCAAGTATTCGCGTGGATCCGTGAGCGCTTCCGCGTCATGATCCCGAAGCGGAGGCGGCTGGGCCTGGTTATCAACCCTCTCGCTGGCATCGGAGGGAGGGTGGGTTTGAAGGGCAGCGACGGCGCGGAGACCGTTCGAGAAGCGTTCGCGCTCGGTGCCGAACCTCAGGCTCAAGGGCGTGCAGCGGAGACACTGAGGCAGCTGGCGCCACTAAGGGACTCGGTTGAGATTGTGACCTACCCCGCGGAAATGGGCGCGGATCAGGCAGTGGCCTGCGGCTTCGAATCGACCGTCGTGGGAACGATCAAGTCAGGTGCCACAACTGGAGAGGACACTCGCCGTGCGGCACGAGAGCTACTCGAGATGGAGGTAGAGCTGCTCCTGTTCGTCGGTGGCGATGGCACCGCACGCGATATCTATGAAGCTGTCGGCGAGAGTCTTCCCGTCTTGGGCGTTCCCGCTGGGGTCAAGATGCACTCGAGTGTATACGCAACAAGCCCGAGGCGTGCGGGCGACTTGGTACGAGACTACGTGGCGGGACATGCTCCGGCGCGTGCGATGGAAGTAATGGATATTGACGAGGAGCAATTCCGAGCTGGAAACGTCTCAGCGAAGCTGTATGGGTACTTGAGCATTCCGTTTGAGCCCAAACTTCTTCAAGGCGCCAAGTCCGCGAGTCGTAGCGGCGCCGGTGACCTGGCCTGGTTGGCGCGGTATGTGGCAGAACAGGTAGACGATGACTGCCACACGATCCTCGGCCCTGGCACGACACTGCGCGCAGTAGCCAAGGAGCTTGGCGTTGACAAGACGCTTCTCGGGGTGGACGTGGTCCTGCGGCGGGCCTTGATAGCTCGAGATGTCAACGAGCTGGGGCTGCTCCGGGTCGTAAAGGGGAATCGCTGCCGGATAATCGTCACAGTCATTGGAGGGCAGGGGTTCATTCTGGGAAGGGGAAACCAGCAACTCAGCCCGCGGGTGATCCGCGCGGTAGGGCACGAGAACCTTCTTGTCATTGCTACGGTCGACAAACTCGTGGGGTTGAACTGCCCGCTTCGAGTCGATACGGGTGATTCTGAGTTGGACTACGAACTGAGTGGCTACCGGCGGGTCATCACGGGGTACGGCGAAGAGTCGATCTGGCAAGTCGCAGTCTAGAGACTGGCAAGAAAGAGGAGCGTCAGAGATGAATCCAGCTACGAGTGTGGACGTTGGGAAGCGTATCCGATTGGGGCGCCTTATCGATTCAAGGACGAACTCATGCATGATCTGCGCGCTCGATCACGGTCTCACGTCCCCCACGTTTCTTGATGGATTGTTCCAGAGTCGTGATAGAGCCCGCGAGGTGATCGCGGGAGGCGCCAACGTCCTGATGTTGAGCCGAGGCATGGCCAAGCAAGTGGTGGAGGAACTCACTCCCGCAACATCGGTTGCGCTTATGTTGTCGGCGTCCGCTGCGTGCCGCCAGGAAGGACCGGTTGTTACTCCCATCGGGTCCGTCGAGGAGGCCCTTCGCCTGGGAGCGGACGCCGTTGTCGTCTACGTGGCTCTGGCGGGCGCCAACGAGGACGAGATCATTACGTATGTGGCTGGCGTCGGGGAAGCCTGCGATAGGCTCGGCATGGCATTCATCGCAGAGGCGGAGTTTCCGAATGCCTATCAGACACTCCATGAGCAGGCCAGCGCATTCGGAGCCGAGTACTTGACTCGGAACGCCAGACTGTGTGTTGAACTTGGCGCCGACATTGTGAAAGTCAATTGGAGTGGTAGCGTGGAGAGCTTCAAAGCCATTGTCCGCGCCGCAGGGGTACCTGTCGTGGTAGCCGGAGGAACGGTTCAGGGTGAGGACGAGTTCTTGACGCGCATGGCGGGCGCAACGGAGGCGGGCGCCATTGGGGTATCAGTGGGTAGGAATGTGTTCCAACATCGCAACCCAGAAGCAATGATGAGAGCAATCCGCCGCGTCATGGTTGAGCGAGTGAGCTGCGCGGACGCGCTGCGTGAACTGAAAGCTGCGCCGACGACTCGGACCGGTGCCTCGCAAGGCTAGACTACCTGCGAAGTGCAGCGGAGGTCGGCTTGATGTTGCCAGCGGATGTAACCTTGCCCATGACCCAGAGTCGCGCCAGGGTTGGAAGAGGCAAGGCATTGTGGCTGTCGTGAGAGGCGGGCCCTTGAGCGGGGCTTCGGCGCTCCAGGAGGCCAGACTCCGGCCATCGTGTCCAAGGGTGCGGGCAGGATCGTCAGGTCGGATCGCAATGCTCGGCATATACGCAGGAACACAGGGGATCGCGCAACTTGATGGTTGGCCCCTCGGCAAGGGGCCCTGCTGAGGTGCCGCACCCTGAGCCTGACAGTCGCACGTGGCATCAGCCGAATCAGGCACGGTGGGATGAGGGCGAAGTGAAGGAGCGGATCTGAGATGAAGTATGAGAAGCGACCGGTCGGCAGGTATTGGCGACCGCGCCTGGCCGTAACGATGGGCGATCCTGCGGGCGTAGGGCCGGAGATCATCGCGCGGGCCCTAGACGACCCGTCCATTGATCGGCATTCGAGACTGCTGGTAGTTGGCGACGCGACCGTGATGGAGGCGGCTGTAAGGTGTGTGGGCAGTCGGCTTCAAGTCCGGCGAATTCAAGATCTGGTGGGCGCGAGGTTTAAGCGAGGGAAGCTCAATATGGTTGACCTTGGCAATCTGCCCTGGTCAACATTCAAGACGGGACAGATTGACGGTCGGGCAGGGAAGGCTGCCTACGAGTATGTGCATGTGGCTATTGACATGGCGCTTGCCGGGATTGTGGACGGTATCGTCACGGGTCCGATCCACAAACAGGCCATGCAGCTGGCAGGATTTCGCTATCCGGGCCATACGGAGATTCTTGCGGAGCGGAGTGGCACCAAGCATTTCGCCATGCTCTTCGTAGCGGGTTCGCTCAACGTGATCTTGGTTACCGCTCACTGTTCAATGCGCGAGGCGCTTGACTCCATCAATGTCGAGGTTGTCTTGGAGAAAATCCGACTGGCGGATCAGGCGATGCGGGCCATGGGGATCAGCAAGCCGCGGATCGCGGTTGCAGGGATCAATCCCCATGCTGGTGAAGGAGGCCGCTTCGGGGTTGAGGAGACTACGATTTTGGAGCCCGCCATCGGGCTTGCCAAAGCTGCAGGTATTGAAGCGACCGGCCCCTATCCCCCCGACACGGTCTTCTACCGGGCGCGACGAGGCGAATTCGACATTGTGGTCAGCATGTACCACGACCAGGGGTTGATCCCCGTCAAGCTGGACGGGTTTGCCGAAGGCGTGAATGTGACTTATGGCCTACCCTTCGTCCGGACATCGCCGGACCACGGGACGGCATTTGACATAGCGTGGAGAGGGATTGCGGATCCCGGAAGCATGGTTTCTGCGATCAAGCTAGGTATCAGGCTTGCCAGGGTGGCACATTTCGATGACCTATCGTGACGAATTGAATTGTTCGAGGCGTTCGAGTTGTTTCCGCCGCGCGCAGGGCGAGTCCTTGTTGTGGGGTGCAGTACCTCGGAGGTCCTGGGCGCTAGGATTGGCAGTGCCTCCAGCATGCCTGTGGCGAGAAAGATAATGGAGGCACTCGCCGCCTCGGAGGAAATGTGGGGGATATCGCTCGCTCTACAGTGTTGCGAGCACCTGAATCGCGCCTTGGTGCTCGGGCGCAGCTTGCTTGAGAGGCAAGGGCTGTTGGAGGTGCTGGCGGTTCCGCAGGTTTGCGCTGGAGGCGCGCTCGCCTCCAGCGCCCACGAGCGGTTGTGCGAACCATGCTTGGCCGAGACCATTCAAGCAGACTATGGTGTCGACATAGGGCAACGCTTATTGGGATGCATCTTAAGCGTGTGACAGTCCCGGTCAAGATCAGCCAGAGGCAAGTTGGCGCCGCGACTCTGACTATTGCGCGCACACGCCCTCCGCTGATCGGAGGTAGGCGCGCCCATCTTTCGGACGAACCCGGTCGAAGGGAGGAGCCGGCTTGACACTGCCTCTTGCTGGTGCTATACTCATCACATGTATGATGTTATGACATCATATAGGTGGTCGGCCAACGAACTTCCCCTACAGCGCTGGGGATCATGGGGGCCCGGCGGCAGGGCCGGGTCAGCGTGAGTGGGGGTCGCCTGAGTCTTTCAGCACCCCACATCACGGTCGTGGTTCGTGCTGAGATGGTTTTCTAGGAAACGCCCGCGTCTCCGCCAGGCTGGTCAGAAGGAGGTGTACACCGGCTCAGCCCAGAATCGCACCAAATACGCCAACCAACTCGACGCAAGCCAATAGCATCCTAGGAGGATTAGCAGAATGTACAAGAAGATTCTCGTCCTTGCAATGGTAGTCGCGTTCGTCGCTGGCTGTGCGGCGCCAGCCACCGAAACGCCCGTTGCAACGGCTCCCGAGGTTGCAGAAGCCCCCGCAACCGAGGCTGTCAACGAATGTGACTGGAACTTCGTCATGATCAACAAGTCGATGGCCTTCAATTGGTCGAAGCGTATGGGCACCGGTGCCGATCAGTTCAAAGAGGACACCTGCATCAACGCGACCATGACTGGGCCGTCGAAGGCTGATGCCGCGCTGCAGATCCAGGTTGTCGAAGACGTGATCGCCCAGCACCCGGACGCCATCCTGATCACCCCCCATGAAGTCGAGCCGTTGGAGCCGGTGCTCAAGAAGGCACGGGATGCGGGCATCATTGTCATCACCCACGAGGCGACCAACCAGGTGAACAATGACTACGACCTCGAGGCGTTTGACAACGGTGACTACGGCCGACACATGATGGACCAGCTTGCCACTTGCATGGGAGAAGAGGGCAAGTATGTGATGTTTGTGGCTACGTTGGCCAGCAAGTCCCACAACGAGTGGGCTGACGCCGCGATCGAGTACCAGAAGACCCAGTATCCGAACATGGAACTCGTGGGCGGCAAGAACGAGTCTCAGGACGATGGGACGATCGCCTACCAGATCATGGCAGACCTGCTCACGACCTATCCTGACCTCAAGGGCGTGCAAGGCTCAGGTGCCCTTGATGTTGTGGGTGCGGGCCAGGCGATCCAGGAAGCCGGTTTGACCGGCGAGGTCTGTGCAGTGGGGACCAGCATCCCCTCGTACGCTAGTGAGCTCCTCGCGGACGGAACGATCTACTCTGTCCACGCATGGGATCCGGCGACCGCCGTCTATGCGATGAACCGGATTGCCCAGTTGATGATGGAGGGCAAGGAAATCACCGACGGAATGGACCTCGGCATTCCCGGCTACGACGGGTTCAAGCTGGTTGACGGCAAGGTCATCTACGGCAGCGGTGCCTGGATTGACATGACCACGGAGAACATGGCGGACTATCCATTCTAAGACCTGGTGGGAGCACGCATGCTGCCGGGCGGCACGTGTCTTCGCTGCCTGGCAGCATGCGCCAGGGTCGGATCGACAAGTGCGCGAGATGAGCCAAAATGAATAGCGACTTCCTCCGGCTCGAGGGTGTGAACAAGAGCTTCTCTGGGGTCGAGGCACTCAGAGGCGTGAGTCTGAGTATTGAGCCCGGGAAGATCTACTGCCTGGTTGGGGAGAACGGCTCAGGGAAATCCACCCTCATCAAGGTGGTCGCGGGAGTGTATCCGCCTGACGGGGGCGACATCGCTATTGATGGCAGGATCCACAAGAGGCTCCAGCCGATCGAGTCCATCCACGCCGGAATTCAAGTCATCTTCCAGGACTTCTCTTTGTTCCCCAACCTGACAGTCGCGGAAAACATCGCATTGAACCAGGAGATCAGCAGCAATCGACGCCTGGTCCGCTGGGGAGAGGTCAAGCGGACCGCCACAAGGGCGCTCGGGAAGATCAACGTCAAGCTGGATCTGAACGCACTGGCCGGGGATCTCGCCGTGGCGGATCGACAACTCATTGCCATTGCGAAGGCCCTTCTCGAGAACGCTCGATTGATCATCATGGACGAGCCAACGACCGCGCTGACGCAGATTGAGGTGCGGTCGTTGTTCAATGTCATCAATCGGCTCAAGCAGGACGGGATCGCCATCCTATTCGTGAGCCACAAACTGGATGAGGTGCTCCAGATCGCCGATCAGGTCTTCGTCATGCGCAATGGGGAGAAGGTGCTCGACCAGTCCGCAGCAGGACTGGACCGGGCGACGCTGGCGCGATTCATGACCGGCCGAACGATCGAGTTTGATGAATCTCAGTCGGCCAGCGAGCCCGATCAAGAGACGGTCGTCCTCCAAGTGAGAGGGTTGACGCGCGCTGGTGCGTTTTCCGATATTTCCCTTGACCTGCATGTGGGAGAGATTCTGGGCATCACTGGGCTGCTGGGAAGCGGGCGGACTGGACTGGCGCTGGCCTTGTTCGGCATGCTGAAGCCGGAGGCAGGAGAGGTCACGGTTCGAGGGAAGACTGCGAGGCTCGAGAGCGTACCGAGGGCCGTGCGAAGCGGGATTGGGTACGTGCCGGAGGATCGGCTCACGGAAGGGTTGTTCCTGACGCAGGCGATCGACAACAACTTGGTGATCTGCATTGTCGATAGCCTTCGCGGCAGGTTCCGGCTGCTCGACCGCGGGATGCTGCGGCGCAGCGCGGTGGACTGGGTCAACCGCCTTAGGATCTTGGCGAGTTCCGTCCGCATGCCTGTCAGCAGTCTCTCCGGCGGAAATCAGCAACGGGTTGTGTTGGCGAAATGGCTTGCTCGCGAGCCGTCGGTCTTGATCTTAAATGGGCCAACGGTGGGGGTTGATGTCGGCTCCAAGGTTGAGATCCACGAGATCATTCGGGAGCTTGGCCGAAGGGGGATGGCCTTGCTCGTGATCTCAGATGATGTCCCTGAACTGATGAGTGTCTGCCACCGGATCCTGCTCATGCGACATGGTCGAATTGTTGAGGAGTTCTCGCGAAGTGAGTTTACAGAGGAAGCAATCAACAGGATGCTCGTGCTGGCTTAGGTCCAAACCTCTTCCTGCGGACATGTCAAATGATCAGACAAATCACACGATCGAATGAGTTCGTAATCGCCGTCTCCATCGTCATCCTGTCGATAGTGATGACAATCGTGAATCCCGCTTACTTCACCCTTGCGAACCTTTTTGGCATGTTCCGCAATGCGACGGTGTTCGGGATACTTGCCTTGGCATGCTTGATCGTTATGATCTCAGGAGGTGTGGACGTCTCCTTTGTTGCCATCGCCTCGGCGTCATCCTACATAACCCTCACCCTCTTGATCAACCGCGGCTTCCAGGGCTCGGCACTAGTCGCGTATCTGATTGCCTTGCCGATCGGCGTGCTGATGGGCTGCATCAATGCCTTCTTCGTCTCCCGGTTCAAGTTGCCGACCTTTGTGGTGACTCTCGGTACTTATAGCATGTACTACGGTTTTGTCCTGTTCTTCGTTGGGAGTGGATACCTCTACACCCTGCCGGCCGGCATATCAGCGTACGCGAGAATGCGCCTTGTGACTGTGAGGGGAGCTGAAGTTGGGACCTCAAGTCTGCACCCGTCGGTGCTGCTCCTCCTGGGGCTGGCAGTTCTTGTCTGGGCCTTTCTGAAGTACACGATGATCGGCCGGGGGATCTATGCACTGGGGGGCGCGCGCGATGTTGCGGAGCGCACCGGTTTCAACATCCCGGTTGTCCAGTTTGTGATGTTCGGCTTGGCAGGAGCCCTGGCATCCATTGGCGGGGTGACGCAGGTGGCGCTCTACCGGAATGGAAATCCGGCCGCCCTGATGGGAAGCGAACTCGACGTAATCGCCGCCGTAGTCCTAGGAGGAGCGGCGATAACGGGCGGCAGGGGCACTGTAGTTGGCTCATTGCTAGGATTGATGCTGATCGTCATACTCAAGAGTAGCCTGATCCTCGCGGGGATTTCCGCGGAGTGGCAGAGGTTCGTAATTGGCGTTGCCCTAATCATTGGGACCTCCTTGCCGGCGATTCGCGGTGCCCGACTGCGCAGGCGGCCTGGGACTGTTGTAGCAGGGTGAGAGCCTGAGGACGATGCCTCGAGCGGAGTCGTTGAGAAGCCTCAACCCTGGGTAGAGACCGAGCTGATGCCCTCAGCGGGGAGGGGGCAGCAAGATCTGAAAATGGATGAGGAGTCCGAAGTGACGGGAGACAACACCACAGCCGAAGTTGGAGAAGTGCCGGCAGGCTTCAAGGAGCCCAAGGCGTCTCGCCTCAACGTGGACGGACGCACGGTCTTCTTGACCCTGGCAGCACTCCTCATCTTTGGTTTGATGAGTCTGGCCGTGCCCGAGACATTTCCGACGGTGGCCAACTTGGACTCGATGGCGTTTCAGTTGTCCGAAGTCGGGATCTTGACCGTGGGAATGACTTTGGCGATTCTCATTGGCGGGATCGATCTTTCGGTTACGGCGATGGCAAATCTGTCAGCCATTGTTGCCGGTCTGGTTCTCCTGAATCTTGTTGATGCCAACGCTACCCCCGAGAGAATCGCACTGGCAATGGCGCTTGCGATTCTCGCAGCCATCCTCGTCGGTCTTGTGTGCGGCTACTTCAACGGGCTCCTGATCGGGCGGGTCGGTGTCCCCGCGATCCTGGCGACCTTGAGCACTCTCATGCTCTACTCGGGCCTCGGGGTCGGGATAACCGAGGGCAAGTACCTCGCCGGATTCCCGGAGCAATTGCTCAACATCGGGATCGGGAAGGTCCTTGGAATCCCGACTCCTCTCGTGATCTTCGCCGCAGTGGTGGTCATAGTCAACATCCTCTTGAACTACTCGGCCTTCGGCTTCAAGATCCACATGCTTGGGTCGAATGCCGTGGCCTCTCGATTCTCGGGGATCGACAACTCGGGGACCATCATCAGAACCCACATGATTGTTGGCCTGCTCTCTGCCATCACGGGGATTGTCACTCTGGCTCGGACGAACTCGGCGAACGCAGCGTATGGGAACTCGTACCTGCTGATGACCGTTCTGGTTGCCGTGTTGGGTGGTGTCTCGATCCTTGGCGGCTATGGGCGACTGACGGGGGTGGTTCTAGCGTTGCTCTGTCTTCAGATGATGTCCAGCGGCTTCAACATGCTCCTGGTCGAGTTCCGCGGCAGCAACTTCTTCCGCGACTTCTCGTGGGGGCTGTTTCTCCTGTTTGCCATGGTCGTCAGCTACTTCAGCGATCGCGGCGGGATGCAGGCGTTCTGGAGGGGGATCACGCATCGATAGCGCGGTGCCGGGGATGGCGGCGCCGGACGGAACCTGACTGGCGGAGGCCAAGAATCGCATGAGTTGGCTTGAGGAGTCGCTCGACGTTACAAAGCCCATCATAGGAATGTGCCACATGCCTGCCCTCCCGGGCGATCCGAAGTTCCAGCCGTCACTGGGTGTCGAGGGTGTGCTGGATTGGACTCGCCGCGACCTGTTGGCCCTTCAAGAGGGCGGCGTGGACGCAGTGATGTTCTCCAATGAAGCGAGTCTCCCCTATCTCAGGAAAGTCGAGCCCATAACCTACGTCACAATGGCGCGGGTGATTGGCGAACTGCGGCGGGAGATCCGAGTCCCCTTCGGGGTCGACGTATTGTGGGATGCGGTTGCTTCCATTGACCTGGCAATGGCGACTGGAGCGCTGTTCGTTCGCGAGGTCTTCAGCGGCGTGTATGCCAGCGATCTTGGGCTATGGGACACGAATTGTGGTGAGGCAATCCGCCATCAGCATGCCATCCACGCTGAAGACGTGAAGCTCCTCTTCAACATCGTCCCGGAAGCGGCGGCGTATCTGGGCTCCCGAGATATCCGCGACATCGCGCGGTCGACCGTTTTCAACCATGGGCCGGACGCCCTTTGCGTTTCGGGCCTGACTGCGGGAGCCGAAATATCAGCGGAGGTACTCCGACTGGTGAAGGAAGTCGTGTCGGAGGTTCCTGTTCTGGCGAATACCGGAGTGAGGGTGGACAACGTTCGACAGCAGCTCGCCGTTGCGGACGGCGCGGTTGTGGGCACAGCATTCAAGCGTGAAGGTTACATATGGAATGAAGTGGACGTTCGCCGTGTGAAAGAGTTCATGAATGCGGTGGCGGAGTGTCGCCAGGCGGGAAAGCTCGGGGGATCTGGGTAGTGGATCTTGACGACGCACGTTGGGACCAATTGGGCGACCTTCTGGTCAAGTACTCAACCGATGTGAGCCGAGGCCAGAAGGTCCTGATTGCCATGAGCGAGGTCGACGCATTTCCACTCGTGCAGTCAGTCTACCGCGCTGCCGTTCAAGCCGGCGCCTTTCCGCAGGTCCAATTCCTTTCTGAGAAGCTACGGCATTCGGTTCTTAGGTACGGTACCGAAGAACAGCTCCGTCGGGTGCCAGAGCTCGAAGCATATGGCATGGAATGGGCTGATGTCTATATCGGGCTGCGGGCGGCAAGTGATCCCAATGAGCACAGTGGAATAGAGGCAAGTCGCCTGGCGATGAGCCAAGCGGCCGCTGGGAAGGTCTCTGCGTTGCGATGGGCGAAGACGCGCTGGTGTCTGGTGCGCCTGCCGACAGAGGCTCTCGCAATGCAGGCAGGGATGGACCTTGCGGCCCTAACCGACATATTCTTCGAAGCGTGCCTTCGGGACTGGCGAGAGGAAAGCCAGGCATGGCGTCGGTGGGCAGAGAACCTGTCCCGTGCATCGCGGATTCGGATCATTGGTCGGGAGACCGACCTATCCTTCGATGTCGCGGGGAGGAAGTGGGTTGTCGGAGATGGCAGCATCAACATGCCCGATGGCGAGATCATGACCTCACCAGACACGGATTCAGTCGAAGGGGGAATCTACTTCGAGCGGCCAGCGATATTGGGAGGCCAATTTGTGCACGACATGCGGCTTCGGTGGGAAAAGGGTCATTTAATAAGCGCGTCTTCATCTTCGAACGTGTCGTTTCTTGAGTCAGTTGTCGAAAGCGATGCTGGTGCAGGGCTAGTTGGAGAGTTCGCTCTTGGGACCAATCCATCCTTGTCTCAGTTCTGCAACGATCCTTTGCTTGATGAGAAGATCCTAGGAACAATCCACATCGCCTTGGGGCGGGCGTATCCTGAGTGTGGTGGGACGAATCAATCTGCCATCCACTGGGACATCATCAAGGACATGCGCACAGGGGGCATCGTCTATGCAGATGAAAGGCCCATACTGCAAGATGGGGTGTGGGTAGGATAGGGGGGCCCCTGCGCTATCTCTTGGGCTTCGATATAGGCACGTACTCCTCCAAAGGAGTACTAGTCGATGAGCATGGCTCAGTGGTGGCAAGCCACGCGATAGAGCATGCACTGGAGCTTGTTCGCCCGGGATGGGCAGAGCACGACGCGGAAGCCGCTTGGTGGCATGGCTTCCTGGAAACGACGAAGACGCTTCTCCTAACAAGCGGGATTCCTGCTCGGCAGATTGTGGCCGTAGGGTTGAGCGCGATCTCGCCTGCAGTTCTTCCAATCGATCGGCATGGGATGCCTCTCCGGAAAGCCATTCTCTACGGCATCGACACACGCGCCACCTCTGAAGCAGCAGATCTCCAAGTCGCAACAGATGAAGATCCTGCCCTTGCGGCATATGGAGTGCGTTTTTCCGCCCAGTCTGCTGCGCCAAAGGTGCTCTGGATTCGGCGTAACGAGCCGGATGTCTGGAAACAGACTCGTCAAGTTGTCTGCGGCAGCGGCTTCCTCCTTCATCGCCTGACTGGTGAGAACACGCTTGATGTCTATAGTGCTGTGTCCTATGCCCCATTTGTGGATGCTGATGCGCTGGATTGGAGGCCGGAGGTCGAGGATTACGTCGCAGACCGATCAATTCTCCCGCGGCTGACTTGGACATGTGAAGTTGCGGGGAGGATATCGAAGGAGGGGGCGCAGCCCTCTGGATTGGCAGAAGGCACGCCCATCATCACCGGCACTGCCGACGCCGCAGCCGAAGCGATAAGTGCTGGACTGGCCCACACCGGCGATCTGATGGTGATGTACGGGAGCAGCATCTTCTTGATCCAGCGAACTTCTGAGTTGCGCAAGACGACTTCGTTTTGGTCAGCTCCCTTCTTGGAGAGGAACACCTTCGTCTTGACCGGAGGGATGGCCACCGGCGGCAGTCTGACCCGATGGTTCCGAGATCAGTTCGCACCAATTGAACTGCAAGTCGAGAAGAGCGGCGAGGAGAATGCCTACGTCGCGCTGGCGCGCCTAGCTGAGACCGCTCCTCCAGGCTCGAATGGTCTGGTGATGCTGCCCTACTTTGCGGGAGAACGGACCCCCATACTTGATCCGCTTGCGAAAGGAGTCCTTTTCGGCTTGGGCCTTGGGCATACGCGGGCGGACGTGTATCGAGCGTTGCTTGAAGGAGTTGGGTTTGGCATTGCTCATAACCTCGAGTTAATGAGGGAAGTAGGGTCTGCCCCCACAAGGATACTGGCGGTTGGTGGCGGTTCGCGCAACAAGGTGTGGATGCAGATCGTGAGCGACATCTGCAACGTCACGCAGCACATACCCGACTCCCAGCTTGGGGCCAGCTACGGCGATGCGTTCTTGGCCGGTGTCGGTGTGGGGATGTACAGTGGGATCAGCGAGGTGAAGCGGTGGGTTCGGACAAAGGAGGAAGTGAGACCGGACCCTGCGGCTCATTCGAGGTACCTCCAGTACTATCCCATCTACCGCGAGTTGTACAGGAGCACCGCCGATCTGATGCACCGAATCAGTGCGATCGAAATCCCGGAAGAAGGCTAAGCAGTCTGCGCTGCGAGGAGTGGAGGAACGCGGGGAGAGCATTCGCCTGGTCACATTGATGGCGCAGGCGATCGTTTCTCCGGGTAGCAGATGGCTGTGGTGGCACAAGGCTTTGCGCGTGCCGTTGTTGGCGGCGGGGGTTCCCACGGGCTAAGGACCCATGCGCGGCTCGCCAAAGCATCCCTCATCCAAGGCGACCCACAGATGGCTGTGCCGGCGGGGCGATGATGCGCCGATACATGATTGCCCGATGTGGAGGCGATGCGCGGCTCCAGATAGGTACCAGCGCGGCTGCTTTCTCTCGACTAGGCAAACAGGATCGAGTGTCGGAGACTCGGTGCTAGGGAGCGGAGGCGGGAATGCCAAGAAATGAGTACCTAAACCTGCTCAAGCGTGCTGAGCAGAGCGACGTGGTGAACCTCTGCAGACGACTCGTCCGGTTCGAGACTGTCAATCCCCCCGGCAACGAATTACCATGTGCTGTGTATGTCTCCGACTATCTCAGGGCAGCCGGCTACACAGTCGAGCTTGTCAATCACAGTCCTTCGCGTGCGAGCGTGGTGGCAAGGCTGAAAGGCTCGGGAGAAGCGCCTCCGCTTGTGGTCTGCGGGCACTTGGATGTCGTCCCGGTAGGGGAGGAGGAATGGTTGCATAGCCCATTCGGCGGCGATCTGGCCGACGCCAAGGTCTGGGGCAGAGGCGCTGCGGACATGAAGGGCGGAGTCGCCGCGATACTGTGCGCAGCGAGGCTTGTTGCGGAGGCGGGAGTACCCCTTCGGGGAGACCTGATCGCCATCTTCACAGCGGGTGAGGAAGGAGAGCAGTTGGGAGCCTCGGTCATCGCGGGGCGATCTGACATCGCGCCAATACAAGCCATTGTCATCGGCGAGCCTACTTCGAACGACGTGGCCATCACCGAGAAGGGAACCCTCTGGCTGGAAATCACAACGCATGGGAAGACAGCACATGGCGCGTTTCCGCACGTGGGGGAGAACGCCATCATGATGGCAGTGGACTTCCTGGAGAAGTTTGTGAGACTGGAACTCGCTCCGCCAATGGTCGATCGATACCTTGGGACCATGACGAGTAACATTGCGATGATCGAGGGTGGAGTGAAGCCCAACGTCGTTCCCGACCAGTGCACTGTGACAATCGACCTGCGTACCCTGCCTGGACAAGATCATCGTGCCATCGTTAGCAGAGTGGAGCGAGTCCTCGACGAGCTCAGTCAGGCGGAGGGGTCTTTCAAGGCCAGCTTGCGGGTGGTCAACGATCGAAGTCCGGTCGGGACTCGCCGGGATGAAAGCGTGGTGCAACGCTTCTGCAGACTGTTGGGCGACATCCGTGGCCGGGAACAAGAACCTCGCGGAGTGGCGTATTGCACAGATGGGGCGTCGCTCGTTCCCGCGTTTGGCGCGCCAATGATCATTTGCGGACCAGGCAGCGAGCACCTAGCGCACCAGCCGAATGAGCATGTCGATGTTGCCCAACTGGTCGAGGCAGTCAAGGTGTATACACTCGCTGCTATTGAGTTCCTAGGATAGCAGGCTGGCGTAGAAGCCTTGAATAGGGAGCGGCCGCGGCCGGTCTTGCTGGGGCGGGATGGTGTTGACCGCGTTAGGGTCCCTTCGAGGGGAGGTCGCAGCATGCCTTCGCCGCTGGGAAGAGTTCGAGAAATCCGATACCAGTCCGTGCGGACGAAACGGTCCGGCCCGTGGGAGGCCTCGTGTCTGGGGTGCGGAAGGACATCTGGTGCCCGAACCGCTGCATCCTACACTGCTGGAGTGGGTATGGCGAAGGATGTGGCCGCGCAGCAGGATTGCTGGACCGCGCCGGGGGCTTCCCAGCAGCGCTGAGCTGGCGAAATCAAGATGAGGAGCTGTCAGATTATCAACCACGAGTGCGTAGACAAGTGCCGCACGGCTCAATGCCCAGGAGCCACTGAAGAGACTACCCCTGACTCACGTGCCGGTGCGCGGTTGAGACTTACGCTCATGTGCTGCAAGCGATTAAGTTCTGATCCTTGGCGGCGACATGCGGAGATGCGTTGTGAGCCAACTTGCGATCATAGCGGATGACCTCTCTAGTGCCACTGATTGCGGAATCCAAGTAGCACGGGCAGGGCTGCGGACCTACGTTCCTTTGGGTACTTACCGAATCTCGGAGCGGGCGGAGATCGTTGACGTCCTGTCGGTCGATACCGACTCCAGGAACCTTTCATCCTCCCGAGCGTATGAGGAAGTTCACAAGGCCACATTGGAAGTAGCCGGCGCGGGGTTCTCGCAAGTCTACAAGTCAATGGATTCGACGCTGCGCGGAAACGTCGGAGTTGAGATAGATGCTGTGCTCGACGCGTCATCCTTCGATTGTGCAATTGTGGCCCCTGCCTACCCGCTGTATGGAAGGAAGACGTTGGGCGGAATGCATTTTCTCTATGGGACCCCAATCAATGAGACGGAATTCGCCACGGACCCACAGTGCCCGGTGGTTGAAGCCGACCTGATTCGTCTGTTCTCCTTTCAGTCGTCTCGGAAAGTAGGTCGTGTGAGTCTTGAGACACTTAGAGATGGGGCGCCTGCAGTGGGACATCGGCTAGGAGACCTGTTGTCCGGTGGGATCGAACTTGCGGTGTTTGATATTGAGGAGGAAGCGGATCTCGACAGGCTCGTCGCGACCGTTGCTGCGGCGAATCTACGAGTGCTTTGGGTAGGGTCAACTGGCCTCGCCCGATGCGTGCCAAGAGCAATTGGCTCAACAGCCGCCAATGGGCAACCGGCGATGGAGAGAAACAGACGCGATCCAATGCTGATTGTCTCAGGAAGCGTATCTGAGGTGACGGAGGGGCAGCTCGCCGCTGTCAACAGAGAGCTCGGCATTGTGTTGGTGGAGCTGGATCCGTTCAAAGTGATTGAGGGTGGGTCACCCGCCTGGGAGGAGCAGGCGAGATGTGCCTCGCTCCTGTCGAGTTCGATCGGTGCTGGGATGGATACCGCGCTTCATCTTCCGTTTGGCCGCGAAAACATCTCCAAGGCTCAGGAGTTGGGGCGTAGTCTGGGACAGGATCGCAATCGGGTTGCCGAGATGATTATGGCTTCGCTTGCGGATACCACAACGGGTATTGTGAAAGATCATCGCGTCAGGGGACTCGTGCTTACAGGGGGCGATACCGCAAGAGCGGTCACCAGGGCATTGGGGGGGAGGGCGATGCGAATTCTGTTGGAGGTGGAGCCGGGTATACCTTTGTGCCAGCTGTTGGGTCCCACCGAAACGCTCATAGTCATCAAGGCAGGAGGGTTTGGTTCGCCGGATGTTCTTGAGAAGGCTGCGGCTATGACCAGGAAAGTCCGGGTTGAGAACTAGGCGAGTGGAAGCGAGCTGTCGCTTTCTGCTTCGAGAGGAACCTACATCGCCCGGTTGGCTTTTCTTCCGGTATCGTAGCGGATCAGGCCGGACCCTTGGCGCCGATGCAAGGTTCCCCGCATACGTAGCTTCCACGGCGGATGCGAGGCCGGGGAGAAGCTATCATCGGAACCAAGCGGCAATCATGGCCTGATACCGCCCTCGAAGCGGGTGCCTCGTGGCGCAGACTCGGGAATGTGAAAGGGGCGAAAGGTGAGGACCCTTCGCCGCGGCCTCCCTCGGCCATCCAAGTCCATTTCTTCAATCTGGGCCGCTCGAACTGGTCCGAGAAGTCCAGTCTAGCGAAAGGC
>Ga0209751_10001330_pt1 | contig 25472 bp, 28 predicted proteins | sample RifCSP13_1_FD_184019 | JGI IMG/M metagenome (GOLD analysis project Ga0209751, IMG submission 184019) | Soil microbial communities from Rifle, Colorado - Rifle CSP2_sed 13_1 (SPAdes) (version 2) | ecosystem: Environmental > Terrestrial > Deep subsurface > Rock core/Sediment | place: Rifle...
CCGGACGCGGGCCGAATCGGCGGGGACATCGCCGGCGGCCGGTTGCCCCGCGCGATCCTCGCGGTCCGCGGCTACGCCCGCATGCTGATCGACGGTCTCCGGCTCGCGCGCAACGGCGACGTCCGAGTCGTCAGCCAGTACCATGTGTTCCATCCGGCGACATTCACCGCGTTCCTCGTCGCCCGTCTCCGCGGATCGAGCCTCATCGCGCGCGCGCACGACCCCCTTCCCGGAAGCTATCGGAGCGCGGCGCAGGGTCGCCTCTTCCGTGGCGTGTTCTCGCTCTACCGCCGGGTCCTCGCGCATCCGCGCACATGGACGTTGGTTCCGAGTCCGGAGCTCCGCGAGCTGGCGACGCGGGAGCTCGGCCTCCAGCCCCCCCGCGTGCTCACGATCCCGAACAACGTGACCCCTCGGCGGTTGCCCGATTTCGACCTGGCGCGCAGGCGTCGAGCGCTCGGGCTCGAGGAAGCGCGCGTCGTCCTCCAGTTCGGCAGCTTCACACCCGCCGGGACGCGGACGTTCGTCGACGCCCTTCGGATCCTCGGGAGGCCCGAGGTGAAGGGGCTCATCCTCGCGGACCCATGGCGAGGGAGCTCGTTCCGGCGCGAAGCGGAGCGGGCGGGGATCCCGGACCGCCTCGTCGTGCTGCCCACGCAGCCGTACGCGGACATCCCCACGTTCCTCGCCCTTGCGAGCGTCTGCGTCGGCATCCTGAGCGCGGATCCGACCGCACGGGGGGCGCTCCCGCGCAGCACGATGGAGGCGATGGCGGCGGGGAAGCCCGTCGTGCTGTGCCGCGGCGTCGCGTCCGCGTCGCTCGTGGACGATGGACGCAACGCCATCCTGATCCCGCCGGAGGACCCGAAGGCCCTTGCTCATGCAATTGCGCGAGTCCTCGACGACCCGAAGGCAGCCGCCTCGATGGGCTTCGCCGCGGCGCAGACGATCGAGGAACGGTTCCGCTCCGATGCGGTGGCCCGTGCGTTCGCCGCCGCGATCGAGGGAATCCCTTAAGCGCATCGCGGATGTTGCCGCCGCGTGAAGCGGTCGACCGCCGCCGCCCTCCTCGCGATCCTCCTTCTGGCGGCGCTCATGCGCCTCCTCCCGCTCCTCCAGCACCTTCATTGGGGCTCGGACTTCGGGGAGTACTACGCGCTCACGCGCGCGATCGTGGACGACGGCGTCCTCCCAGCGGCCTACGGCGGCTGGGGGCTCACGTACCCGCAGTTCCCCGGCCTATACGTCGTGAACGGCGCGTTCGTCCTCGCGGGGGCGTCGCCGGATTTCGCCGCCACGGTGCTCGTCCCTGTCTTGTCCGCGTTCGCCGTCCTCCCGGTCTTCCTGATCGCCGCCCGCGTCTCGGGCGAGGATGTCGCGGGGCTCGTCGCCGCCGCGTTCCTCGGCGTCGTCCTGTTCACCGTGTACCCCGCGTCCCACGCGATCCCTGCGTCCCTCGGAGAGCTCCTCCTCCTCGGAGCCCTCCTCCTGTTCCTTGGACTGCGCCGATCGCCGGCGGTCTTCGCGCCGCTGCTCCTGTCCGGATGGGCGGTCGTCGTCACGCACCACCTCGCCACGTACGTCCTCATCCTCGCGGCGACGTCCGCGCTCCTCCTCCGGTGTCTCCTCGATGCGCGGATCACACTCCGGTCGATCCGGTGGGAGTTCGCGTTCCTCGCCATCCTCGTCGCATCGACACTCGTGTTTTGGCGGTTCTCCGCGCCGTCGTTCTGGAGCCTCGTCGTGACGAAGTCGCCCGCGACGGGCGAGGTCCTCGTCGCGGCGGCGATCGGACTCCTCGCGCTCGTGCCCGCCACGATCGTGCTCCGACGCCGCCTGTCCTGGCGGTTCCGTCCGCGCCTCCGGTCCGTCCGCGGGGCCACCCTCGCCGTCGGGTTGGCGGTGATCACCTCCTTCGTGATCGTGGGCATCGCCGCCAAGACGTCCGTCGCGGGAACGACGATCCGCCTGGATTGGGTGTACCTGTTCCCGTTCATCCCCACGTTCCTCTTCCTCAGCATCGCGGCCGCGGGGCGCAGGGTCCTTGACTTCACGCGGGAAGGAGCCTCCGTGACCGCCTGGTTCGTCGTGCTCATTGCCTCCCTCGCCGTGGGCTCCGTGGCGGCGCCGGAGGTGTTGATCCCGTACCGCCATCTGGAATACCTCGCCGTCCCCGTGGCGGTGATGGTCGGCGCGGGCGTCCGGTGGCTCACGCTCGGGGCCGAGACGCGCGCGCAGGTCCGCGCGATTGCCGCGGTCGGTCTCCTCGTCGCCGGCACCGCGCTCGCGGCGTACCCGAAGCCGGTCGCGGTCGCGGGATTCCAGGAAGGGATCTCACCGCGGAGCGTCGAGGCCGCGCTCTGGATTCGGACACACGCAGACGGGTTGGCCGCCGGAGACCACCGGCTCTCGAGCGTCCTCTTCGGCTTTGGCGGCGTGGACGCCACGTGGAATCGGGAGGTGCGGTTCTGGCACACGGAGGACACCGCCCTCACCTTGGCGGCGATGGCACAGGTCCGCCTTCCGTCCGGGACGGCGCCCGTCGAGTGGGTCGCGATCGACGGGGACCTCCGCGCGGGGCTCCAGACGTCCCCGTTCGCGCCCGCGCTGCCCCTCACGCCCGGCGAGGAGGCGAGGTTCCTCCGGCCGCCGTTCCAGAAGACGTTCGACTCCGGATCCGCGCAGGTGTATTGGGTGAACTGGGGCCTCGCGTGATCACGGTGCGGGCGGCGCCGGGAAGCAGATGCTGCACGCGGGGTCGATCGCCGCAATCCGCTTGTGGTAGTCGCAGAACCGCTGCGTGTTCATCAGCCGCTCGACGATGTGGCTCATGCTGAGGACCTGTTCCGTCTGCGGGAGCCCGTCCGCGATCTTCCCCGCCATCTCGTGGACGAAGACGTCGATCTCGGGGAAGAGCTTCACGAGCTCGGGGTCGATCCCGCGGCTCGCGGTCTTGTAGTGGGACACCGCCGCCTGCGTGATCCCGAGGTGTTTCGCGACCTCGACCTGCTTCATCTTGTACTCGTCGAGGAGGACCTGCGCGAGGCGGGCGCGGATCGTGGGCAGGAGCTTCGCCGTCACGATTTCGAACGGCTGGAGCAAGGACGCGTAACCTCGGCGCATCCATGGCCACCCCGGGTTATAAATCATAGCGTTATACAACGGCGTAAGGGACGGCCACGCGCGCGTCTCTCGGCAGGAAGTACACGCGCTGGCGCGCGTCGCGGAGGCTCCACCGCCAGTCCACGCGTCCGCTCGTCCGGAGGCGCCCGAGCGCGAACCGCAGGGTGCGGGGCGGCAGGCGGGTCGCGGCGACCAATTCCTTGTGCGTCAGCGGTCCGTGCGCGACGAGGACTTCGAGAACACGCTCCGCTGAGGGCGGCAGGTCACCAGCCGCAAAGAAGACCACGGGACGTAGGTCCCTCAGCGATCGTGGGCATCGTTCTCCCGGGAACGAGGACGAGGAGCGGCATAAACCTTCTCATGGCGGCAAGTGGACGAACGTGAGGTACGGGTGCTCCGCGTCGACCCACCGTGCGGTGCGCTCGATGGCGAACGCTTGGTCGGATCGGATGGACAGCACCGCGGAGTCGCGGAGGGCGAGGTCCTCCGTCGTGTACACGTCCTGGAGCGGGACGAACGGATGAACGGGGATCCGCAGCGGCCGAGCCGCCACCGCCGTTCCCGCGACGACACGGATTGCTCTGGCGGTGAACTCGATCTGATACACAGAGCCGGCGACGGTCGTAGGCAACGCGAACGGCGGGTCGTGCGAGAGAAACGAAACCTCGCCGCCAATTGCGGAGACCGCATCGAGCTGGTGGGCGAGGTGGCTCGCGAGACCCTCGAGGGCGTCCCGGACCGCATCCCCTTCGTGCAGTCCCAGGACGGCGAGACCCGTCGCGAGGAGCAGGAAGGCCGCAACCGTCATGGAGGCGCGCGTCGCGAGATCGTCGATCATCTGAGGGCCAGCCGGACGGGGCCGTCGCCCTCGTACGAGACGCGCACGACGTGGACGCCGGGGCCCAAGCGGAACGGGCCATCAGGTCCTGCCATCGGGACGGGCGGCTGCGAGAGCAGGAACGTCTCGCGCTGCCCCGTGACCTTGTACGCCGCGGACGGAGCGCGGGGGCCGCCGACCCGGTCTCCCAGCGCGACGTGCTCGACTTTGGCGGTGACGCCGCCGGCGAGGTCGACGCGGATCTCCTCGGCACCCCCGCCCGCGACGTAGAACACCTGCGCCACGCGCACGATCGACTCGATCGCCTGCTGCGCGCGGACGGACGCCTGCTGTGTTTCGTACGCGGACAACCCGCCGTGAACCGCGGGGACGGTGATGCCCACGACGACCGCAGACACGACGAGGCGGAACGGGAGGTCCATGTCGTCACGCGCGCACGACCGGGATCGACCACGTCTTCGACGGGTACCCGGACTTCTGGATCGTCAGGGTCAGCTCGCCGACCGTGACGCCCGGGGGCAGGACCGCGGTCACGCCCGAGAACGTGGCGGTCCCGTCCGTCCCGTCCGCGCTGTCCTGTGCGACGTACGTCCGCGCCGCCGACCCCGTCATCGTGACGACGATCCCACGGATGGGCTGGTCCTTCGCGTCGAACGCGCTGACCCGGACCGTCAGCGTCGTCTTCGCGACTTGCTCCCCGGACGGCGCGACAATCGTCACCGACTCCGGATCCGTGCTCACGCTCTTGATCACCATCGGGCCCTGGATCGACAGGGTCCACCCGAGGACCACCGCCAGGACGAGCCCCGTGACGATCACGAGGATCATCAGCTGGAGGGGCATCCCTTCGATCCCACCCGCCTCGTCTCGCACCGATCGCATGTGTGCGTCCTCCGGAGGCGTCACGACCCGACGACGGCTTCCGGGTTTGGCGTACATGCAACAACGGTTCGAGGGATTCGGCGAGCGTCGAACCTCGCCGTTTCCACGGAGGCGCGGGGTCGAAGGTCGAATCGGTTCTGATAGGGCGGAGGAAAGGTTCATATGGACACGTCCCGCTCCCGCGCGCAATGATAACGACCGAGGAGGTCCGTGCGCTTACCGACAGGCAGCGGGAGGTTCTCTCGATCGTCGTCGAGAACAAGCTGTACAAGGGGAAGGAGACGAACATCATGGAGCTCGCGGAGCAGCTGGGGGTTGCTCCCGCGGCCGTCTACCGCCACCTCGTGGAGATTGAGCGGAACGAGCTCCTGAGGATCCAGATCCTGCCGTCCGAGAAAGGCACGCAGATTTACGAGCGGCTCCGCCTCGACGAACGGCCCCGCCGGCACTACACGTCGGAGGCACTGAACGAGACCCGCAAGCAGATCCTTCGGTTCCTCCTCGACCACCCGACGTCGACGCTCGTCGAGCTGTCCGAGGAGCTCGGGATCAACGACCGGACGATCTACCACCACCTCCGCGTCCTCGAGGCGGTCCAGTTGATCTCGCGGGAGCGGGGGCGGGCGACGAAGCGCGGCGTGCCCCCGTTCATCTACAACATCACGGACCACGGGCGCGGGGTCCTGTTCCGCCTGTAGAAATCCCTCCTCTCGCTCCGGAATCGCGTCCGTATGCGCGCCCATTCCCGAGCAGCGAAACCTGGAACGCTCGAGACTAAATAGCCGGAAGATAATCGATGGGCGGAGGGGCAGATTGGAGGCGCCGGTGCCGTCTGGTTCTGGACTCACTGAGACGAGACGGGCGTTGAGAAACGGCGTCACAGTCTGGACCGTGGGCTGGATTCTCTGGGCAATCCACGCCATCCTTCTCCTCGTCGGCTTGGCCGCCCTGGGGGGGCTACTCTCCGCGGGCGTCGGCGGAGCCTTGCCGCCTTCCGCGGTCGCCGCCGCCATCGCGTACCCGGGTGCCGTTGTCTCGGCCGGCGCCTCCGCGCTCCTCTTGGGAATCGGGTGCATCGCGATGGGGACGGCGGTCGCATCGAGTGAGGCTGACGCACCGCCAGGGGCCTCGAAGAAACCGTGGGGGATTGCCGCCTTCTTGTTTGGATTCACCGCTCTCTCGATTGTCGCGCTTCTGGGAATGATGGGAGCGGCTCGAATCGGTCCGCGGGACGAGATCATCGCAGCAATCGCCCTAGTGCTCCTTTCTTGGATCCTCTCATCCCTCATCTTCGTCTTGGCGGCGGTCGCCATGATCAGTTTCCTCGAAACGCTCCGTCAGGCGATGCCTGGAGCCCCTCCCCTCAACGGCCTCCTGCCCGTGGTGTATGGAATCGTGAACGTTATCGGGGTGGTGTTGTTCGCGCTACTCCTCCTTATCTCACTCGGCGGGACAATCTCGCCCGGACTCCTGTCCTTGGGGGCCCTTTTGGCGCTCCTTGTCGCGCCGATGTTCGGCGTAATCGCAGCAGTAGGCCTGTTGATCCAGGGTTTGCGCCTGCGAGGCGCGTTGACCGTGGGCGTGACATAGCCGCCAGGCGGGATTCGAAGCCACCAGGGAGAATCGAACTCCCGACCGCTCGCTTACAAGGCGAGCGCTCTACCGACTGAGCTATGGTGGCGCGGGCCCGATATGGGCGGGCCGTAAAAAGCGTTGGCCGCCGGATAACAGCGTCCGAACCCTTTATTATCGGCTTTCGAATCCATGCACCCCTCCGGGGGACCTCATGGTCGCGTGCCCGACGTGCGGGAAGGAACTCACGTACATCCCCCAGTACGACCGCTGGTACTGCTACGCGGAGGGGAAGTACGCGCCGAAAGGCTTCGGAACCGGGTCGGACGCCCCCGCGATCCAGCTCGGCGCGCCGGAGTCGCACGAAGGGCACCACCATTGCCCGAGCTGTGGAAGGGAACTCGCGTTCATCAAGGAGTACGACCGCTGGTATTGCTACGCCGAGGGGAAGTACGCGCCGAGGGACATCCAGCCCGTGACGGCCGCCAAACCGGTTGAGACCGCTGTCGTGCAACCAACCACAGAGGCCGGGACGCCGGTCGCCGAGTCCGGTCCCGGGACGGAAGTCCCGCTGGCCGAGCCGCAACCGGCGGAACCGGTCGTCATCCCCGAGGAACCCTTGGCGGCAGAACCCCAACGGGTGGATGCGACGCCCGCGGAGACGCCCGCGCAAGAAGCGTCGCCGGAGCCCGCGGCGGCGGAGACGCCGGCGGAACCCGCGCCCGTCGAGGAACCTGCGTCCACTTCGGAACCTTTGGCGGCGGAGGAAACCCCCAGGGAGCCTGAGCGGCCGCCGGAACGGAAGAAGAAGCCGAAGGGACCGAAGCTCACGCGGGCCGGCGTGACGCGCGCGAACAAGACGAGACTTGTGAAGTGGTGCTCCGCGTACGACCTTGACCCCACTGGGACGCGCGTGCAGCTCCGCGATCGGTTGCTCGCGTTCATGGACGACTATCGGATGGACGCAGGGGACGTGGCGATCGTCGAGGCGCCTCTGCCTGAGCCCGCGCCGGTCGCCGAACCCGCTCCTGAGGCAGCTCCAGCGGTATCGCCCGTTTCGGAACCATCCCCTCAGCCGCAATCGCAACCCGAACCCACCCCTGAGCCGGAGGACGCGCGGATGGCCGGCCTTGCCGAGGACTTCCCCGAGCCCGAACCCGCCAAGGAACCCGTCCCCGAAGCCGTTCCCGCGGAGGTCGAATCCACCCCTCCGCCCTCCGAACCGGAACACCTACCGGAGCCCGAACCCGCGCCGGAATCGGAACCGACGGCGGAGCCGGCGCCCGAGCCCGAACCGGAACCCGGGCCCACCCCGGCGGGGTCTTCGATGGTAGAACCGCCAAGGGGGGAACCGAGATCCGCCGAGGCCCCAAGGGTCGAACCGCCGCCGATCCCGGCACCTGCCCCGGAACCGATCAAGGTCGAGATCGAGAAGGCGCTGCCGTGCCCGAACTGCGGGAAGGACCTCACGTACATCGCGCAGTACGACCGCCTCTACTGCTTCTCCTGCGGCCGGTACGCCCCGAAGACGTACGGGAAGGAGGGAGTCGTGGAGGCTCCGAGACCCGTCGAAGTTCCGCGGCCCGCGCCCGTGGCGGCGCCCGTCGTCGTTCCACCGCCAAAGGTCGAGGTCCCGAAGGCTGCGCCGAAGGCGGAGCACCCCTGCCCGACGTGCGGCCGCGAGCTCCGGTACGTCCGCGACTACGACCGGTGGTGGTGCGAGGCGGAGCGGAAGTACGCGCCGAAGGAATACGGGAAGGCGCCGAGGTACGCGTGCCCGACGTGCGGCCAGCCCCTCAAATGGATCAACGAGTACCAGCGGTGGTACTGCTACGTGGAGGGGAAGTACGCGCCGAGGACGGTCCCTGCGCCCGCGGCGGCGATGGTCGCGCGCCCGGTGCCCGTGACCCCCGCGGTGCGTGCGGAACCTGCGGTCGCCCCCTCGGCGGCCGCGACGGTCGTTGCAGAGGCACGCGTCGAGCACCTGCACGGTCGGCCCGGGTTGGGGATCGGCTTGGCGGTGACGGGGTTCGTCTGCCTCCTAATCCAGCGCCTCCTCATCCTTCTCGTGACGGCGGGCCTGTTGGACGTGACCGTGCTCGGGGCCATCCCGATCTGGTTCTTCCCCGTGCTCGAATTCGTCGGCGTCCTCCTCGCCCTCACCGGTGTCGCGGTCGGACTCGCGGCCGCACGGAGCCGCTGAGCGCGCAAACCTTATCCCGCCCCCATGGTTGGGCGCCGCGTGCGCCTCCCGCAGCTCGTCACCCAGCTCCGCGACGTCCGCCCCGCGAACCCGCGGGAGTACATCTCCACGTGGACGGAGAAGGACGTCCTCGACGGGAAGGTCGTCGACGCGTGGGTGATCATCTTCCGCACCCGCGGCTGCTATTGGGCGCGCAAGTCCGGTTGCTCGATGTGCGGGTACGTGAACGACGTGGCGGTGGAGGTCGCCCCGGAGGACTTGGCGGTGCAGCTCGAGAACGTCCTCCCGCGGCACGACGGCCAGCCGTTCGTGAAGGTGTACACGAGCGGGAACTTCTTCGACGACCACGAGGTGTTCCCGGAGGTCCGCCGCCAGATCCTGAAGGAGCTCGCCGCGCGGTGCGAGAAGGTCATGGTCGAGACGCTGTCCCACCTCGTCCGGCGGGAGCCGCTCGAGGAGGGCCGCCGCCACGCGCAGAAGTTCGAGATCGCGCTCGGCCTCGAGAGCGCGAACGACGTCGTCCTCCGGCACGCGGTGAACAAGTTCTGGGGTCTTAGGGAGCACGTCCGCGCCGCCAATCTGGCGCACGAGGCTGGGGTGACCGTGAAGTCGTACCTCCTGCTGAAGCCGCCGTTCCTCACGGAGCGCGAGGCGATCGAGGACGTCGTCGAGACCGCGCACGCCGTGGACCTGGTGAGCGACACGATCTCGATCAACCCGATGAACGTGCAGCGAAACACGGTCGTCGACCATCTGTTCCGGCGGGGCGAGTACCGGCCCCCGTGGCTGTGGTCCGTCGCGGACGTCCTGCGTCGGTGCCGGGACCTGAAGGCGCACGTGAAATCCCACCCGACGGCGGGCGGGATGCGGCGGGGCGCCCACAACTGCGGGGAATGCGACGCCGGGTTTGTGCACGCGATCGAGGACTTCTCCCTGGGGCTCGGGGATCGATTCGACGAACTCGGCTGCGAGTGCCGCGCGGAATGGGAGGACACCCTCGAGCTGCAGTCGTTGATGCAGACGAGCGCGGACATCTCCGGTCTGCTGCGGCGATAGCGTCCCTCCGCCGCCAAGGCTTTTTACCCCGCGGGCCTTTCCGCGAAGGGATACCCGTGCAGGCGTACCCGCTCCGCCGCGGCCAGTTCAAGAACATCGAAGGCGTCCGCCTCAAGGACCTCCTGGAGATGTCGTTCGGCCCCGTGCAGGAGCAGGACGGGAAGTTCGTCTGCGCGTACGGGGCACTTGAGCGGATCACCGCGTGGACGGACGGGAAGTCCCTGTTCGTGGACACGGTCGCGAACCCGAAGGTCGACAACGACACGGCGGTCAGCACGCGGGAGCGGTGGAACGCGTTCCTCGAGACGGCGACCGGGTACACCGCCAAGCAGCGGGCGAAGAAGATCCAGGAAGAGACGAAGAAGGGCGCGCCAGACGTCGACGTTTGACGCAAGGTTTATTTCTCACGTTCACCCGTCCTGCCCCGTCAGCAGGGTGATGGGATCCCGTTTCTGTCACGGTTGCGCGAGGGACGCCGCCCGCTCTACGCGCACCAGGCGGTGAACCAGTTCGGCCACGGCCTCGCGGCTCCGTTCGTGCCGTACTACGCGACGCGGCTCGGGGCGACGACCGTCGACCTCGGCTGGCTCCAGGCGTTCACGAACCTCTTCCCGAACCTCCTCCAGATGCCGTGGGGCCGCCTGAGCGACCGCGTCGGACGGCGCGTGCCGTTCATCGTCTTCGGCACGATCACCGCAATGTCCCTCTTCCTCTTGATCGCAGCGTCCGCGTCGCCGTGGCAGCTGATCCTCGTCGTCCTCGTGCAGGCGATCGCGACCTCGATGATCGTCCCGAACTGGAGCGCCCTCCTCGGGGAACGCACGGACTTCGGGCGGCGGGGGCGAGTGTTCGGCACCGTGAGCCAGATCGGCGGCGCGATGAGCCTCGCCGGCACGCTCCTGGCGGCGTACATCGTGTTCCACGCGCCGCCCACGGAGGCGCACGCGTTCCAGCTCCCGTTCGTGATCGCCGCGATCGTCGGGGTCGCCTCCGCCCTCGTCCTGTTCCTCGTCCGGGAGACGAAGCGCGTCGTCGCGGATCCATCCCCCGCGCCGGGGGCGGCCGCGAACGACCACGACCGCCGGGCCGACTTCCTCTTCTTCGTGAAGGTACAGACGCTCTACAACTTCTTCATGTCCATGATCTGGCCGCTCGCCCCGATCACGGTGGCGGTGATCCTCGGCGCGAGCAACTTCGACATCGTCGTGATCACGGTGATCTCCGTGGTGTCGACGATCGTCATCCAGTCCCAGGTCGGACGGCTCCTCGACCGCGTCGGGCCCGCGGCCCTGATCCAGGCGAGCCGCTTCCTGTTTCTCCTCGTGCCCCTCGCGTACGGGTTCGCGAACAGCCTCTTCTGGATCTACGTCATCACCGCGCTGATGGGCGTGGCGGTCGCGATCGTGAACATCGCGTTCAACGCGTACATCCTCGACGTCGCGCCGCCGCGGAAGCACGCGGAGTACTTCGGGCTGTTCAACGGGGCGATTGGGGTCGTCACGTTCGCCGGCAGCCTGATCGGCGGCTACCTCGCGCGGCTCCTCTCCGGTTCGTGGTCCCTCTGGCTCGCGCTCCTCGCCGTCTACCTGATCTCCTTCGCCGGGCGGACGGTCGGCGCCGTCCTGTGCCTGCGGATCCGGGATCCCGCGAACTATCCGGAGTCCGTGAACGATGTCTGGCGGCGGTTCCAGCGCTACTTCGCCTACGAGCGGCACGGGAGCGCGCCCTCCGCACTCAATACCCCAATCCTCCCCCCGAGCGCTCACCGGAGGGAGTCCCATCACCCGGCGGGGGAACGCGCGCCGCGGGAGGAAGGCTCACCGTCCGTACCGAACCCGGTGGTCCCCGTCGAGCCCCCACGTGCCCGTGTCAAGGAAGACGTGGTCGACCGCGACGCGACCGCCGTCCGAAAGGAACGTCTCTAGCCCGAAGTGGTACGGGTCCCGCGTCCGGTTCTCGAGCCGCGCGAAGAAGTCCGGCCCCTCCGGTGCGAAGTGGTAGTACCCGTGCGCGAGGCAGGCCGCGAACACGCCCGGGTCCCCGTGGGTCGTGTACGGATGATTCGGATCGGCCAGGATTTGCGCCTCGATGCCGAGGCGGATCGCGAGGAGCGGGTCGCGCACGCCCTCGATGTCGAAGCGGACCGAGAGCTGACCGACCTCTACATGGAAGTAGAACGCGGCCCACGGATTCAGATCGTTCGGTCGTCGCAGGTGCACCGCCAAATCGCGGAACCCGAGGAGCTGCAGATTGGCGGTGATCTCCGAGCGGACGAACGCCTCTGCGTCCCCGAGGCCTCCGGTTGCGATGGCGGCATCGACCGCGCGGTCCACCGCCAAACGAGTGGCGGCGGAGAGTTCGGCGGACGTCAGGGGCTTCGGGGCCTGCACGTACGCGCGGACGAGCATCGCCGCCAACACCGCGCTGCAGGCGACGACGAGGAGGAGGGCTTGATGGTACTGCCGCACGGAGGTCCCGCGTCTCCCGAGACCGTCAACGTGCGCCGTACGTCCACGGGAAAGGCTGAAGGCGGGCGGCTCATCCGCTCCCGGGACGGCGCCCGCGCAAAGGGTGACGGGCTCGGACTACCCGAACAGGGCGCCGAGCCCCGCGGCCGCCTCTTCCTCGGAGACCTTCTCCTCTTCCTTCTCCTTCTTCTTGTCTTCCTTCTTCTCCGCCGGTCCGGCCGCCGGTGCGGGTGCCGCGCCCGCCGCGGGCAGGGCCACCGCCGTCGCGATCGCCTCGTCGATGTTCACGCCCTCGAGGGCCGCCGTGAGGGCCTTCACCCGCGCGTCGTCGACCTTGACGCCCGCCGCGCTGAGGACCTTCTTCACGTTCTCCTCGTTCACGGGCTTCCCGGCCGAGTGCAGCAGCATCGCGCTATACACGTATTCCATCTCGTTGTCACCTCCCTTCCGTTTTCGCCGCCGATGGGCCCGCCCCCGGCGCGATCGCCGCCACGGCGAGCGCCTGGGCTTGGGCCTTCGCGAGCAGGAACTTGACCGTCTCCTTCGTGGGGAACCCCGCCGTCACCGCCAGGCTGAGGGACCTCCGGAACGCGGTCTGCAGGAGGAACGGGAGCGTGAACTTCGTGGTGTGCCCTGTGAAGACGGACAGGTTGATCGCGCCGCGGATCGCCTCCCCGACCTGCGCGAGGATCTTCGCGTCGTCCACCGCGAGGACGTCGCGCCCGTAGATCTGCCCGTCCTCGTACGCGCCGCGGAGGTCGAGGCCGACGACGAGTGGATAGATCTCCAGGCGGGTGAGCACTTGCGCGACGTCCCGCGGGATCCGGTCCCCGGCCTTCACGAGGAGCTTGTCCTTCTTCACGAGGACCTTCCCCTTCTCGATCACCGCCGGGACGCCCGCCTTCTGGAGCTCCCCGACGATCGGCCCGGGCTTGAAGGGCGTCTCGCCCTCCCGGACCCAGATGTCCTCCGGCGCGACCTCGCCGCCGCGCGCGGGCGCGCTCGTCTTCGTCGCCTCGAGCTCCTTGAACAGACGGAACGGGTTCATCGACGTCGTGACGACCGCCATCTGGCCGCCGAGCGTCACCGCCAAGTCGGAAAGCCCCTTCCGCTCCGCCGCCACGCGCTCGAGCGCGAGCCGGAGGAGGCTGTTCTTCGCGACGCGGATGTCCACCTTCTGCCGCAGCCGGCGGCGCATCGCCTGGAACTGCTGCGCGGGGATCCCCGCCACGCTGACGAGGCCGACGACGGGCGCGTCCCGGAGCCGCGCACTCAGGCGCTCGACCTCCGCGACCTTCGCGGGGCTCGCGTGCGCCGCGGCGGCCATCACAGCCACCTCACGGCGGGGCCCATCGTCGTCTTCACGAACGCGGAATGGATGTTGAACTTCCCCCGCTCGAGCTTGGCGGTGACGCGCTGCAGGAGGAAGTCGAGGTTCTCCGCGAGGTCCTCCACCGCCATCGTGCGAATCCCGATCGGCGCGTGGAACGTCCGCAGGTTCTTCGACCTCACCCGGACGGTGTTCCGCATCGAGCGGATCATGCCCGCGGGGTCCGCGGTCGGCGGGATCGGGCGGGGCATGCGGCCCCGCGGCCCGAGGACCTGGCCGAGCCGCTTCCCGATCACGGGCATCAGCGGCGCCTCCGCGATGAAGAAGTCGTACTCCTCCGCGAGCTCGCGGGCCTTCCGCTTGTTCCCCGCGAGGTCCTCGATCTGGTCCGGCGTGATGATCAGGTCCGCGGCATCCTTCGCCCGGAACGCGAGCTGGCCGCTCGCGAACAAACACACCTTGATCGGCTTCCCGCGGCCCTTCGGGAGGACGACCTCCTCATCGAGGCGATTCTTCGCGACGCTGAGGTCGACGTCCTTCAAGTTGATCGCGACCTCGACGGACTCGGGGAACTTCCGCTCGGGGGCGGAGTCCACGGCCTTCTTGATCGCTTCGATCGTCTTCGCGTCCGCCATCGGCGGACCACCTCCCGCAGTATCCGGCGCGACGCGCCTCCTGCAGTGGGAAGGCGACGAGAGAACTGGGGGTATATGAGGGTTTGGACTTGGGGCGCTCCGCGGCTCGGTGTCCCCGGTTCTGGCAAGGATTCAAGTATAACTTGCGTTATATTTCTCGCGCAGGTAGTATAATGGCGGAAACTGTTGGAAAAGTCCGACGGGTCGGCGGCTCCCTGATGGTCACTATCCCCAAGGAGGTCGCCGCTGCGGAGGGAATCAGCGAGGGCACCACTCTCCAGATGCGAATCGTGAAGAAACGCCGCAGCGCGTTCGGGGCGTTCCCCGGCCTTGCTCCATGGCGCCACGAGGGCGATTGGGGACATGACTAGATACATCGTCGACGCCTTCGCGTGGGTCGAGTACTTGGCCGCCACCCCCCTCGGAGCGAGGGTGCGCGGAATCGTCGAGGGCGAGGAGAACGACATCTTTACCGCGGCGCTCTCGGTGAGCGAGATCGTCAGCCGCGCCCAGAGGGAGGGCCGGGACGGCCGCCGCGCCGCGGACCTCCTTGAGGGGGTCAGCGTCATCGTCTCGATGGACTTCACTTTGGCGGTGAGCACCGGCGTGATTCACGCGGAAAGGCGCCGCGAGATTCGGGACTTCCCCTACGGTGACGCCGCGATTCTGGCGACGGCGAGGAGGCTGAAGGCGAAGGTGCTCACCGAAGATTCACACTTCCAAGGAATGGAGAACGTCGAGTTCCTCGCGTAGCAGCGATGCGCGTCTTCCTCGACTTGAAGATGACCGGCCAAAGGGGCAATCCCCATCACGCGGCGAGCTGCTTGTCGAATTTCCCTGCCTTGATCTCGGCGATCACGTCCTTCGGCTTCTTCCCCTCGACCGTGACGCCCATCGACACGCACGTCCCGACGATCTCCGTCACGCGGGCCTTCAGGTCCTTCCCCTGGAGGGCGTCCTTCTTGATCTCTGCAATCCGCAGGATCTGCTTCAGCCCGACGTTCCCGACCATCGTCTTCCCCGCCTCTCCGCTCCCCTTCTCCGCCCCAATCTCCTTCAGGATGAGCGCGGAGACGGGCGGCGTCCCGACCTCGATCGTGTACGACTTCGTCTTCGGCTCGATGACGACCGTGACGGGGACCTTCATCCCCTCGAACGACTTCGTCCGCTCGTTGATATCCTTCACGACCTGCATGATGTTCAGGCCGTGGGGGCCGAGGGCGGGGCCGAGGGGCGGGCCTGCCGTCGCCTTGCCGCCATCGACGAGGACGGGGATCCGCTCGGGCATCTGCGGCGCCCCAGAGACGGACGCGATATAAAGGTTTAGGCGGCCTCCTGCTTCGGACCACCTCCATACCTGCTTCGCTTCTGATTCGCTTCTGATTGCATCCGAAGAGCCGGGCCGAGGCGGGCTTCGGGCGGTTGGTTTATCTCGGAAATCCGCGTCGGGGCGTCGGGGTTCCAATGCCGAAGAGAGGCGCGGGCAGCCAAGTCGAGTGGGAGATTGAGGCGGACTACTACACGTGGTGCAACTGCGACTGGGGATGCCCGTGCAACTTCAACGCGAGGCCGACGGACGGGACGTGCCACGGCGGCGGCGTCTGGCGGGTGCGGAAGGGGCATTTCGGCGAGACGGACCTGAAGGGCGCGAAGTTCGCCGTCTTCTACTGGTTCCCGGGCTTGATCGAGAACGGGAACGGTCGAGCCCGGAACTACGTGGACCGCAAAGCGACGCCGGAGCAGCGGAAGGCGCTCGACGAGATTCTCAGCGGGAAGCACGGCGGCGGCATCCTCGAGGTATTCCCGAAGCTTGTCTCGAAGTGGTACCCGTTGATGGTCACGGACATCGAGTTCACGATGAAAGGCCCGAAGGCGTACGCGAAGGTCGGGAAGGTGATGGAGGCGGAGTCCGAGGGGCTCGCGTACCCGGACGGACTGAAGATCTTCCCAGAGTTCATCCTCCCGCACGGGATCGAGTTCAAGAAGGGGCTCGCGACGAACACGAAGGTGTGGTGGGTCGAGGACGAGGACATGCTTGCGCACCACGTGAACAAGTACGGCGTCGTGACGACGGTGACGTTCGACAACACCGGGTGCATTGCGTAGGCATAGAACAGGGAAAAGGGCCGAAGCGTCGCGTCGGAAAACGGGACCGTGCGGGTCAGCGAGAATCTCCGGATAATTCCCGAGCCCGTCGCTCCGTTTCCTCAATCTTCGCGACATAGGGGGCGGAACCTGGACCGGAGCGCCGGAACTGCACGGCAGTCTCATGGAGCTTGTCGAGGGTTTCCGCGAGTCCCGCAGATGCCCCACGACGCGCCATATCCGATCGCAAGCCACTGGAGACGTTTCGTTTCTGAAAGACCGTCCACAGGCCCCGCGCGCCAAGACTCCATCGCGCGGGAGTCATCAGCGAGACGATCAAGAAGCGGCAGTCCTTCACTCTCAAGCCACGAACGGAGATCAGGACCGAAAGTGATTGGCTGCCACATCCACACGGAACGCCAGTGACCGTGGTACTCTTTCAGCAAGTCCTCCCTGGTGGGGAATTCGTCGAATTCGCGCATTGCGCCGTAATAGACGCCAAGGGCCACGCCTCGTTTGAAATCGTAGTGAGTGGACCCTCGTCCTCCGAGGTCAATGAACTGGTAATTCCCCCCGACGCGTCTCGTGAACTGGCGGTCCCTGCGGCGGAAACCACGGGCCTTGAGCAACGGCGCAATCTCCGCTGAGATGAACTCGTCGAACGGATTGCGGGGCTTGGACACTTTCGCAGGCAGGGCAATTCCCGCCCCTGAATCGGGGCCCTACCTTTCTTCCTTTTCCTTCTCGATCACGCGCACGTGGTCCCCGCGGACGGTGATTGGGATCGGGACCATCGCCTCGAACAGTTCGACCGTGATCTCCTCCTTCGCCTCGTCGATCTTCTGCACGCGGGCCTTCTCGCCCTTGAACGGCCCGGCGACGAGCTCGACGATGTCCCCCTCCATGATCCCGCTCACGATCGGCTTCGGAGTCAGGAAGTGCTCGATCTCCGCGAGGCTCGTCGCCCCCTTCGCGACGCCGCGCGCGCGGCGGATTCCGCGGACGACCTCGTCCAGCCGGTCGGGGTTCATGCTCTCGACGAACACGTAGCCGCGGATCGTCGCGGGGGCGAGGATCGAGAAGATCCCGATGTCCTTCTCCTTCGCCCGCGCCGCCAAGCTGTCCGCGACCGTCCGCTCGTGCCCGATGCTCGTCTTCACCGCCATGACCGCGGGCCGCGCGCTGGCGGTGATCGTCCGTTTGTCCTTCAGGTCGGGATCGCCGACGGAGGTCGCCGTGACCTCGACGTTCACCTTGTCGCCGAACCGCGCGCCGCGGGGGCACGTGACGACGAACGTGAGATCCCGCGACCCACCGCCAATCAGGTGGATCTCCTTCTCGTAGATCTTCGTGAACGTGACGTCCCACGGCTTGTCCTCGACCCCGTGGATCTTCACGCCCCACTCCGGGAGCTCCGCCTCCTGCGTCCCGTATAGGAGGTCTGCGCGAATCCGGACGCCGTCGTCCTCCCGCCCCGTGTTCATGACCGTGACCTCGAAGTCCTGGCTCGTGCCCGCGGTGAGGGACGTCGTGTCCGCACCCTTCAGATCGAGGCGCACGCCATACGTGCCCGGGGCCGCCTTCACCGCCGGCGGCGGGGGCGGCGCCGGGGGCGACGCTTCGTCCCTCGGGAACCCTTCGAGCAAGCTCATAGACCCCTCACCGGAACAGCCCCGCGAGCCACGGGCCGCCGTACTGGAAGATCAGGTAGATCGTGAAGCCGACGGCGCCGATCAGGAGGAGGCCGAGGGCGGTCAGCTGCACGACCTTGCTGAACTCGTCCTGCGTCGGCTTCCGGGCCATCTGGAGGACGCGCCCGTACTTCCCCTTCCCGAGGCGCTTCGCTCGCCCCTCGATCCGCTTCTGGACGGTCCACGAGGCCTCGACGAGCTTCCCCATCTACCGCACCACGTCCACGCCGACTTCCTTCCCCTTCCGGGCCTCCCCGGGCCCGAAGATCTGCTTGCTCTTCACGCCGGTCAGGATCACCATGCACCGCATCTTGTGCTGGAGCGCGGGGTCGATCGCGGCGCCCCAGATGATCCGGGCGTTCGGGGAGATGCGGGACTGCACGATCTCCGCGGCGCGTTCCGCCTCGCTCACGGTCATGTCCGAGCCGCCGGTCACGTTCACGAGCGCGCCCGTGGCGCCCGCGATGTCCACATCGATGAGCGGCGAGTTGATCGCCTCCTCGACGGAGTCCTCCGCGCGGTTGTCGTCCTCGCCCTCGCCGAGCCCGATCATCGCGACGCCGCCGCCGCGCATGATCGTCTTGATGTCGTTGAAGTCGAGGTTCACGAGGCCGGGCTTCGTGATCACCTCCGTGATCCCCTTGATCGCCCGCATGAGGACGTCGTCCGCGACCTTGAACGCCTGGTTCAGGGCGAGCCGGGGGACGAGCTGGAGGAGCTTGTCGTTCGGGATCACGATCACCGTGTCCGCGAAGTTCCGGAGCCGCTCGAGGCCGTACTCCGCGTTCTCCCACCGCACGACGCCCTCCGCGCGGAAGGGCCACGTGCAGATCGCGACGGTCAGCGCGCCCAGCTCCCTCGCGATTTGGGCGACGACGGGCGCGGCGCCCGTCCCGGTCCCGCCGCCGAGCCCGCAGGTGATGAACACGAGGTCCGCCCCCTGCAGGATCTTGCGCAGCTCCTCCTCCGCCTCGCGGGCGGCCTCCTCGCCGACCTGCGGGAGCGCGCCCGCGCCCAGGCCGCGCGTGCTCCGCCGCCCGAGGAGGATCTTGTGCGGCGCGCGGACGATCAGGAGATGCTGCGCGTCCGTGTTCGCCGCGTAGAGCTCCGCGCCGACGACGCCCCCCTCGACGAGGCGGTCGATCGTGTTTGTGCCCCCGCCGCCGACCCCGACGATCTTGATGTTCGTCCGCAGTCCGGAGAGGATCCGCTCGAGCTCCGCGTCGTCGGCCGCGTACCCCGAGAGCGCGGTCTCCCGCGCAGGGCCTTCATCCGTCGCGCGCGTCAAAACCTCCCGAACGATGGAATCCATGGGATGCCTCCGCCGCAAGAGCCGGTAGGCTGCGTTGAGGGGCCACGTAACTTTCGAGCGCTTAAAGACCTTTGCCTCGCCGCCGGCGCGTGTCACCGCGGAGGGGTCACGCGTCCCCCGGGGAGCGTGCGGGCAGTGTCACCCGATACGGTGACAACCTATTTATCGCGGCGTCCCGTACGTCCGCTGCCGTGCCGATCAACGCGGACCGGATCCGGAAGCTGATGGACCACGGGCTCACGGAGTACCAAGCCCGCGTGTACCTGACGCTCCTCGACCTGGGCACCGCCACCGCGTCGCAGGTGACGCCGCACGCGCGCGTGCCTCGCACGCGGATCTACGCGACGATGTCCCAGCTCCACGAGAAGGGGCTCGTCGAGATCATCCCGGAGACGCCCCTCCGGTACAAGCCCGTCCCGTTCGAGCGGTTCCTCGCGAAGACGGTCGAGGAGTTCCGAGACCAGGCGACAGGGCTCGAGAAGAACCTCGAGGGGATCGCGCGGGAGTTCGCGGTCGTCGGGCAGATCTCCCCGGAGGAGAAGGGGCGGTTCGAGGCGATCTACGGCCGCCGGAACGCCCGCGAGCGGCTGATCAAGATGTACGAGGCGACGCGGGCGACTTGGGTCGGGATCGGCACGACGCGGAGCCCGGGCCGCGTGATGCGCGGATTCGGGGAATACATCATCGACAAATCGCAGCAGGGCGTCCGCTTCCGGTACGCGTTCCCCGTCACGCCGGACAACATGAAGGACGTCCAGCGGCTGAGCAAGTACGCGGAGATCCGGAACGTGGACTTCAACGTCCCGATGTACATGCACGTCTCCGACGCCCGGGAGTTCATCATGTCCCACCCGATCCCGGACGACGACTCCTTCTACCGGGGGGACGACATCTGCATCTGGACGGACGACAAGGCCCTCGCGGAGGCCGTCGGGAACATCATGGAACGGACGTGGGAGGCCGCGCGGAAGATCGACGTCCTCCCGGACGCGCGATGATCACTTCGCGACCCGCACCTTCGGCGCCCGGCCGCGCGGGGGCGAAGGCATCCGGAGGGCGGCGTCGTGCACGTACCGGAATCGGTTCCGGAGGGTGACCTCGCTCACGCCCGCGACCTTCGCGACGAGCTTCTGGGGCCGCCGCTCCCCGCACGCGAGGGAGGCGAGGTAGATCGCGGCGGCGCTCGTGCCGACGGGGGACAGGGACAGCGAGCCGTCCGCTTCGTCGATCTCCCGCAGGATCCGCCGGGCCTGCCGCTGCACGTCCGCCCCGAGGCCGAGCTCACTGCAGAACCGGGAGAGGTAGTCGGCGGGGCGTGCGGGCGGGACCCGGAGCCCGAGGGCGCGGAGCAGGATCCCGTACGACTTCCCGATCTCCTTCTTGCGCACGCCCGTCGCCTGCTGGAGTTCCTCGAGGGTCCTCGGGACGCCGCCCATGCGGCACGACGCGTACACCGCCGCCGCGACGATCCCCGAGATCTTCCGGCCCCGCAAGAGGCCTTTCTCGAGCGCCTTCTTGCACAGGAAGCCGGCCTGCTCCTTGAGCGTCTTCGGGAGGCCGAGGGTCGAAGCGACGCGGTCGAGGACGACCATCGTCTCCGGCAGGCTCCGCTCCCCGGGCCGGCTGTGGCCGGAATGGCGCTGGAGCTTCCGCATCCGGAAGTACTTCTCCCGCTCCCGCATCGGAATCGGGTTCCCCCGGGAGTCGCGCGTCGCGAACGGGATCACGGTCGTGAGGCCGATCGATTGACCCGTGTATCCGCGGGGCGCGCCCGTCCGGGCGAGCCGGTCGTGCTCCTCCGCGCTGAACGCGTTCCACTCCGGGCCGAGATCCACCGCGCTCTCGCTGACGACGAGCCCGCAGGCGTCGCAGACGACCTCCCCGCGCAGCTCGTCGCGGACGAGGTGGGCGCTCCCGCACTCGGGACACGCACGAACCTCGTCGATCTCGGGCCGCTTCGAGGGCGCGACCATCGTCCAAGCACCCGTTCCTGGACATGGATATAACGGACTTATACATATGGGTGTCCCCGGGAGGTAGGACACCCCCTCACGGATCTCGGAGTCGAGTCACGTGACGACGAGCTCGTCCAGGAACTGGTCGAGGCGGACCGCCGGACGGCCCTGTGCGTCCGCGATGAGCTGCTTCGCGGGGGGCTCCTGGAGGTAGTTCGGAATCCGTTCCTGGAGCCGCTCCTCGTACGTGGTCACGAGCCCGTTCTGGTAGAAGATTCCAATCGGAATGGAATCCCCCCACTCGAGCCCGACCTTCAGCGCCTGGAGCTGCTTCTCGGCCACCTCGTCGGGGGAGTGGACGACGGGGTCGTACCCGCGGTCCTCGAGTTTGTACACGCGCGGCATCCGCTTCCCGGTCCCGTCGAGCCGGTCCTCGCCGCCGTACCACTCCTTTGTGTTCAGGTCGTTGTACGTCGGGCATGGCTGAAGGGCGTCGATGAACGCGTACCCCTCGTGCGCGATCCCCTTCGCGATCAGGTCCTTCATGTGGCGGATGTCGAACGAGTAGGCGCGGGCGACGAACGTCGCGCCGGAGGCGAGGGCGAGCCAGATCGGGTTCACCGCCTCGTGGATGTTCGGCTTCGGGAGCGACTTCGGCTGGAGTCCGAGTTGGAGGGTCGGGGACGCCTGCCCCTTCGTGAGCCCGTAGACTTGGTTGTCGTGGAGGATGTAGCAGAGGTCGAGGTTCCGGCGGCCGGAGTTCACGAAGTGACCCGCCCCGATCCCCATGCCATCGCCGTCCCCGCCCACGCACACGACCTCGAGGCCGGGGTTCGCGATCTTCGCGCCCGTCGCGTACGGAAGGACGCGCCCGTGGAGGGTGTGGACGCCGTAGGTGTTCACGTAGTGGGGAACCTTGCCGCTGCAGCCGACGCCCGAGAAGAGCGCGACCTGGTGGGGCGGGATCTTGAGGTCCGCGAGCGCCATCTGGAGCGCCTTCAGGATCCCGAAGTCCCCGCAGCCGGGGCACCAGTCGTTGTGGACGTCCGTCTGGTAGTCCGCGGGCTTCAGGAGCTGCTCAGGCGCCATGGGTCAACACCGTCCTCGCGGAGGCCTTGCCGTCGAGCACCGCCTTCAGCCCCTCGCGGAGCTCCGTGCTCGACATCGTCCGTCCCGTGAACTTCAGGATCTTGTGCGTGACCGCGATCCCCGTCCGCTCGCGGAGGAGGCCCGCGAGGAGGCCGGAGAAGTTCTGCTCCACGTCGACGATGGTCCGCCGGCCCCTCAGGAGCCGTTCGACGATCGCCGTGGGGAAGGGATGGAGGAGGCGGAGCTGCAGGAACCCGATCGTGTGTCCCTCCTTCCGGAGGAGATCCATCGCGTCGAGCAAGGCGCCCTTCGTCGAGCCCCAGCTGATCACGACCGTCTCCGCGTCCGCGTCCCCGTGGTAGACGACCTGGTCCTCGGGCGGGATCTCCCTCAGGGCAAGGTCGAGCTTGCCCATCCGCTTCTCCATCATGAGGATATGGAGCACGGGGTCCTCCGTGATGTGGCCCCTCTCGTCGTGTTCGTCGCCCGTGTTCCAGAAGGTCATGCCGGGCATCCCGAGGACCGCGCGCGGGCTGATCCCCGTCTCCGTGAACTGGAACCGGAGATACCCGTCGTCGCCGCTCCGCGGGACCACCAGGGCGCCCCGGTCGATGCGGACTCCGTCCGGCCTGAGGTACGCCTCCGTCTGGTAGCTGTTCGCGAGCGCCTTGTCGACGAGGTGGATCACGGGCATCTGGTAGCGCTCCGCGAAGTTGAACGCCTTGACCGCATCGTAGAAGCACTCGCGGACGTCGCCGGAGGCGAACACGATCCGCGGGGACTCCCCGTGGCCCGCGTGGATCGCGAACCGCAGGTCCCCCTGCTCGTGGCGGGTCGGGAGCCCCGTGCTCGGGCCGGCCCGCTGGTACAGCGTGATCACCACCGGGACTTCGTTGATCGAAGCCCACCCGATGCCCTCCATCATGAGACAGAAGCCCGGGCCGGACGTGGCGGTCGCGCTCCGCGTCCCCGCCAAAGCCGCGCCCGTGGCCATCGTGATCGCGGCAATCTCGTCCTCCGTCTGCACGACGAGCAGGGAGCTGGACCCGCCGTTCTCCGCAAGGACCGCGGCCTCCTGCGCCTCGGGGCTGTCTGGCTCCGCCGCGAGGGGGATGACCTCGTGGCTCTCCATGTACTCGCTCTCGTCGGAGGCGGGGGCGATTGGATAGTACGTCTGAAAGCGACACCCTCCGAGCATCTTCCCCATGGCGATCGCTTGGCTCCCGGTGAGGTACACCCGCCGCTCCTCCGTCGGCACCGGCGTGAGGCGGTAGGTGAACCCGTCCGACCCCGTCGCGCGCGCGTGGTCGTACGCGAGCCGCGCGCCGTACACGTTCATCTCCGCGACCTTGGGCTTCCCGGAAAACGTGTACCGGATCGCCTTCTCGAAGGGCGCGAAGTCGTACGCGAGTAGGCCGAACGACGTGGCGACCGCGAGCACGTTGACCATCCGGCTGAGCTTACTCAACGAGTCGACCTGGAACTTCTTCTGCACGTTCGTGAGGAAATCGTTCATGGGGATTGGCCGCAGCTGCACGCCCCGCTGGGCGCACGCGTCGAGCACGCCCTGGACCGACTCGCCCACGCCCCGCGCGATCAGGTACGCCCGGAGATCCTGGGCGACCCGCGCCTCGAGGGTGGGGATCTCGTCGATCTTCACGTTCGCGACGGCCGGGTCGTAGACGATCGCGCCGTCGTTCGTCACGTCGTGCGCGTGTCGGAACACGGTCTCCGCGTCGAACGTCGCGAGGACGTTCACCTGGTCCACGACGGAGCGAACGGGCCCCGCGCACGCGCGGATCAGGAAATAGCTGTGCTCTCCCATGATGTTGGAGTAGTACTCCCGCTTTCCGAAGAGTTGAAGGCCGCCGAACGCGCACGCGCGGCCGAAGATGTTCGCGCTGGAGTCGACGCCGCTGCCCTGCGCGCCGCCGATCAACCACGCGAGGTCGTTCGTCCTCATCGTTCCCTACCCGCCCGTCGCCGCGTCGGCCCCGATCGCGCAGTCACAGTCCTCGATTTCCCCGCAGTAGGGGCACCGACACGCGCAGTCATCGATCGGCCGTCCGCAGTTGTCGCACTCCTCCGCGCGGGAGGATTCCATGCGTCTGGTACCTCGGAACCAAAACGCGGCCCCGCTTTATCCTGATTGTGTAACCTTCGATGTCCACACCGCGCGTTCCATCCTAGCGGGTGAGCGATTCCGTGTCGATCTGCGCCTTCTGCAGGCGGCCCGAGTAGTCCACGTATACGGTCTTCCAGTACGTGAACTCCTCGAGCGCGGTCGTCCCCGCCTCGCGCGTGTCCGTCGGCCCCGTCTCCTTCGTGCCGCCAAACGGGAGCTGGACCTCCGCGCCGATCGTCGGCGCGTTCACGTACGTGATCCCGGCCTCAAGATCGTGCATCGCGCGGAACGCCCACCGCAGGTCGTTCGTGTAGATCGAGGAACTGAGGCCGTACTTCACGGAGTTCGCGATCGCGACCGCGTCCCCGTAGTCCTTCGCCTTCAGGACGCTCAGCACGGGGCCGAAGATCTCCTCCTGCGCGAGCCGCGCCTTCCGATCGACCGCGAAGACCGTCGGCTCGACGAAGAACCCCTTGTCGTACGCCCCGCCCGTCAGCTCGTTCCCGCCGGTGAGGAGCGTGTCCCGTTCCTTCTTCCCGATTCCGATGTACTCGAGGACCTTCTCCTTCTGGTCCGCGGACGCGACGGGGCCCATGTCCGTCTTCGGGTCGAGCGGGTTCCCGACCTTCAGCTTCTCCGCGCGTTCGACGAGTTCGTCGACGACCTGGTCGTAGATCTTCTGGTGGACGACGAGTCGGGAGGTGGCGGTGCACCGCTGCCCCGCGGTCCCGAACGCGCCGAACATCACGCCGTCCATGAGCAGGTCGAGGTTCGCGTCGTCCATCGCGAGGATCGCGTTCTTGCCGCCGAGCTCGAGGCCGACCTTGATCATCTTCTTGGCGGCGGCCTCGTACACGTGCTTCCCCGTGTCCACGCCGCCCGTGAAGGAGACCGCGCGGACGTCCGGATGTTCCACGATTCCGTCGCCAACGACGGCGCCGCCACCCGTGACCATGTTCACGACGCCCGGCGGGAAGCCCGCCTCCTCGAGGACCTCGACGAACCTCGCGCCGCACAGCGGGGTGAGGGACGAGGGCTTGAACACGATCGGGCAGCCCGCGATGAGCGCCGCGCCGCTCTTCCACGCGGGGATTGCCATCGGGAAGTT
>Ga0209751_10001332_pt1 | contig 25455 bp, 9 predicted proteins | sample RifCSP13_1_FD_184019 | JGI IMG/M metagenome (GOLD analysis project Ga0209751, IMG submission 184019) | Soil microbial communities from Rifle, Colorado - Rifle CSP2_sed 13_1 (SPAdes) (version 2) | ecosystem: Environmental > Terrestrial > Deep subsurface > Rock core/Sediment | place: Rifle...
GAGCACCCGCCGGGTCCCGGACCCGTGCGGATCAACGACGGCTGTCCCTCCATCGGTGGCGGACAGCCCCTGGCCGGCGTCGTCAGCCTCATCCCCGGCGCCAAGGTAAATGTCCCCACGGGCCTGAGCGACTTCAACTACTACGTCACCCGCGGCCACAAGGACACCTTCAGCGGCACGGTGCCCAACGGCACGCAGACCATCCACGCTGTGTTCGCCGTCAACATCAACTTCGGCAACGCCGACCCGGTGTGCAACAAGACGGTGGGCAGCGGCCCCGGCGGCTTCGACCTCGTAGACCGCGCCCTGCCGGCGACCCAGGGCGAGGGCCCGGACCAGGCCACCGGCACCCTGGCCGAGCTGACCAACGCCGCCAACTGGTCCACGCGGGTGGAGAAGCACGCCCTGTTCAAGGCGTTTGACCCCAACGGCACAGCCGTCGCCGGCGGCGCCCCCGTCTGGCGGGCGGCCACGGCCATCATCCCCGGCCTGAACCAGGCGGCCAACCTGGTGATCTTCAACCTCGGCGGCCCGGCCACGGGCGGCTACTTCGCCTGGGTCCTCATCACCGGCGACCCCGCCGCCCTGGTTGACCCCACCAAGCCGCAGACCTGCACGCCGCTGGTGGTCCTGGGCGACTTCCTGGGCGAGACCAACGACCTCGACGCCGACGGCGGCGACCCCTGGGTCGGGCTTGACCCCGGCAACGCCTTCGCCGACCCGCCGACCAACGCCGTCCCCTGCCCCGTGGTCAACGACCCCGACTGCGGCGGTCTCAAGAACGTCAACGGCCCCGGCCGCGACCTGCTCACCTGCGAGACGATCAAGGGCGGCAGCAGCCAGGCCGACTACCACTATGTCGTCGGCAAATTCCGGCGGGTGGACACCGGTCAGTCATCGCAGTATCTCGACCCGAACAAGTGCACCGCCACCAACGACGTGCTCGTGGAGAAGGAAGACCCGCAGCAGGTTGACGTGCCGGCGGACATCACCACTACCATACCCATCAACATCCACGTCAAGAACGGTCAGGTGCCCGGCAACGTGGCCGTCTCCGTGTCCCTCATCGGCCCCTTGGTCTGTGACCCGCAGCTGGTGCCGGTACTTGGAGACGTCCTCACCGGGCCAACGCCCATCATCCCGCCGGGGTTGCAGAGCAGCCGCCTCGACTGGATAGAGGTCGGCATGATCGCCAACGAGGACCGCTACCCGGTGCGCAACTACACGGTGAACTGCCCGCTGGGCGGCCCCTACAACTTCCAGATCGTGGTCAGCGGCAGCTCCATCTTCCCCGACCCTGAACCGACCAACAACACGATGGAGAACCACCCGGTCATCGTCTCCACGGACGACGATCTGGACAACGACGGCGTCACGAACGCCAACGACAACTGCCCCAGCATCGCCAACGGTGCCGCCGAGGCCCTCATCCCAGGCGTCGGTAATCAGACCGACACCGACAACGACGGCCTTGGTGACGCCTGCGACGACGATGACGACAACGATACAATCGACGACATCGACGACGCCTGCGACACCGCCGCGGAGGACTTCGATGGCCTCAAGGGCGACGAGGTAGCCGCCGGCGAATACGACGGCTGCCCGGACACCGACGCCACCATCAAGTACGTCACCAAGGACGAGCCGCCCACCCAGGGTGCGCCGAACTACGAGGTCATCGCCAGCCAGAACACCCCGAAGCAGGTCAAGGTGGGCGTCGAGAACAACGGCAACATCGTCGCCGACCTGGAGCTCACCCTCCTGCTGAAGAGCGACGTGGGTGTCTGCGAGGCCCACTGGATCCCGGTGCCGCCCGACGGCTTCCTCGATGAGAACATCGGCGGCGTAATCCACAGCCAGCTCACCATCATCGTGCCCAACGTACTGCCTCAGCAGACCGTAGAGGTCGTCCGCACTTACACGGTCCACTGCTCCACCAAGTCCCTGCACGACAACGCCATCCGCTTCGAGGCCGGCGTCGTCCCCGTGTACCCGGTGATGGAGGAGAACCCGAACGAGACGACCTGCGTCGACTTCGGCTTCCCCTGCCAGGTCCACAAGCAGAACATCGACATCAGGGTCAAGGTGCTGGCGGACGTCAAGAAGCTGGGGCTGGTCATCCCCGACCCGCCCATGATCGTGAGCCAGACGGTGGATCTGGACGTCAACGGCGTGCTCCACAACAACGGCCCCTTCGGCCCGGTCACCGTGCTCGACGAGTTCACGGGTACCGCGCCGCCGGACTGCACCATCAACGGCCAGACCGGTGAGGTCGCACTGGGCACTGCGCAGGTGGACCTCGATGTGAGCGTGACCGTCCTCGTGCCCGCGCCCGAGCCGGTCAACATCCACTGCACCAAGCCCAGCAACCACCAGTTCGTGTTCAGCGACGAGATCATCGACATACTCGATTCCCACGTCGATGACCCGAACCCGGACAACAACAGCGCCAGTCTTGTCGTCAACCAGGTGGTCACGGCCGTGGCCAACGTGGCGATGGACAACCTCATCGTCAACGCGCCGGCCAACGTCAACGTCAACACCAACTTCAACGTCAGTGTTGATGCGCACGTCTTCAACTACGGCCCGTACGGACCGGTCACAGGCAACGTCACGGTCAACCTGAACGTCCCGGCGGACTGCACCAAGGTCCCGAACGGCTCGCAGGTCTCCAACGGCGTCAACCTGCCGTTCAATACCAACGTCATCGTGACCAAGAACTGGCTGGTCAACTGCAGCAGCCCCAGCAACCACGACTTCAACGGCTCCGCCACGGTGGTGCCAATCCTGCCGCTGCACGTCACCGACCCCAACACCATCGGTAGCAACACCAACACCAACAGCGATACCACCGCCGTGCAGAAGCCGCAGGACAAGGACATCACCGCCGCCAACGCGCAGCAGGAGCCTCGTGCCGTCGACCTTGACGGCGTGGCCCTCACCGAGGACCGCCTCGCGGCCGACCCCGGCGACGCCAACAACGACGCCGCCAACAAGACCGCCGTGTTCGCGGTGCCCGGCACAAGCTACGAGTTCTTCGCCAGGATTGCGACGCTGGCCGTCACCAACACCACCGCCTACAACCTCAACGTCACCCCGTCCACGGGTGGGTGCTCCGCCCTCAGCGCCGCCGTCAACCTGGCGGAGGCGGCGGAGACTGCCGGAACCGTCAACGCCATAAAGGCCCCGGTCAACGCCACCCTGCCCGTCGCCACTGACGTCTGCACGTTGACAATGACCGCTACCCTCACCGCCAACGGCGGGCAGCACAACACCGACAGCGACCAGGACCTCGCCGTCGTCAACGTGCTGCTCTGCTCAGACAAGGACGACGACGGTGTGGCCGACCCGGCCGCCTCCGTGGCCAACCAGCTCTGTGGCCCGCCGGACAACTGTCCGGACGACTTCAACCCCGGCCAGGAGGACACGGACAAGGACGGCAAGGGCGACGTCTGCGACGACACACCCAACCACGACGACGGCGTGAAGTACTGCCTGAAGTTCGGTCCGGCGCCCATCAACCTCACCGACCACGCCGGATCCTACCTGTGGCTGCTGTGCGAGATCGGTAACTTCTCCGGTCACGACGACGAGGTGGTCATCACCTCCGCCGCGGCCCTCATCATCTCGCAGCTCCCCAACGGCTGTATCGAGAACGACGCTGTGGGCATCGACCCGGTGCTGATCATCCCCGGCCGCACGCGCTTCGTCCTCCTGGAGGACGAGCAGAAGTTCATCCTCTACAGGGTGAACATCGAGTGCCACAACCCGGCCGTCCAGAGCGTCTTCCCGCTCACCGTCCAAGTCAACATCAACCACCTGAGCCCGTGTGACAACGACAGGCAGGACGACAACCAGATCGATAACCTCAACGACGGTTGTCCCGCCGTTGGCACAGCGGAGACCTACCCGGCCCAGTGCGTCGACACGATCGACAACGACAACGATGGCCACATCAACGACGGTTGCCCGGTCGACAACGCGGTCTCGGAGTTCACCGACGGTGACGACGAGAACGCGGCCAACGACACGATTACCATCACCCAGAACGTCAACATCGGTCCACCTGCGCCGTAAACGCCCGGGTCGACCACCCAGGCACATAGTCAAGGCGGGAGGGGGTGAAACCCCTCCCGCCTTGGGTTTTGAGAGAGACAGGGAGCAACGCAGAAAGAACGAAAAGACCGCCGGCACCGTCGAGGGGGCTAGGGCCTGAGGAGGTAGCAGCAAAATGCGAATAATGACGGCTCGCAGAGGTCTGACTGCTCTATCCGGCTTCGTCTTGCTTGCGGCCGTCGCCCTGGCCCTCTGGTTGGGCCCCGCCGCCACGGATAACCCCGCTCAGGCCAATCACCAGCTACAGCTGGGGATAGACGCCAACCCCTACGGCAACAACCCACCCCCCAGCGGCAACTACGAGACCGGCACGCAGTGCTCCAACAGCAGCGACGATGACGGCGATACGGTGGTCAACGACGGCTGCTTCCAGAACACGGCCCTTTCCATGGGCAGCCTGCAGGCCTGCGTCGTCAGGAGCCTGGGCCAGGTCTTCGACGTGGACCTCTACGTCACAGGGCTGGACAACCTGGCCGGCTGGGAGGCCTACATCCGCTACGACAAGAACATACTGAACATCACCGCCCCCGGCGATAACACCCAGAACAACAACAGCCGCTTCCTCCTTCAGCAGGCCCAGCCCTCACCCCCCGGCAACAACCTCCGCAACACCTCGGAGCACCTCCCTGACGCGGCCAGCCCCTACCGGGTGGGCGCCTACGACCAGGTCGTCATCCCCGGCGTCGAGGACCCCGACCCGATCACTCACACGCACAAGGACGGCGTCCTGGTCCGGCTCCAGATACAAGCTCTCGCCACCGGCTCCAGCATCCTCGCCATCAAGCCCTATAACAGCACCGCCGGGCCGGTAGGCCCCGCCCTTACAAACTCGTTCGGCGCCCTCATCAACCCGGACGCCGACGGCATCTTCGCAGGGACCATGGTCGACGGCCTGGTGATCGTCGGTAGCGGCGACTGCACCGATAACGACGGCGACGGCTGGCCCGACAGCCTGGACAACTGCCCCACCGTGTTCAACGACACTCAGACGAACACCGACGGCGACAGCCTGGGCAACGCCTGCGACCCCGACGACGACAACGATGGCTTGCTGGACACGGCAGAGCCCTCCTGCGCCCTCGACCCGGACTGCGACAATGACAACGTCTCGGACGGCCCCAACGACCCCGACGGCGGGGGCGGCGCCATCGTCCCCGGGCCGGACAACTGCCTCACCCTGCCCAATACCGACCAGACGAACACCGACGGCGACTCCCAGGGCGACGCCTGCGACACCGACGACGATAACGACGGTAGGCTGGACGGCGCCGACAACTGCCCGCTGACCTACAACCCCCTCCAGACCAACACCGACGGCGACTCCCTGGGCGACGCCTGCGACCCCGAGGACGACGGCGACGGCTTCTCGGACGATGCTGAGTCCTGGGTGATCACGCTTTCGCTGGACAACTGCGGCAACGCCACAGCCTCGGACCCGATATACAGCCAGGCCTGGCCCGCAGACCTCAAGAGCGTCGGCCTCAGCCTGAACAAGGTGGACATCCAGGACCTCGCCAGCTACATCGCCCCCGCGCGGCGCATCAACACCAGCCCCGGCGACCCGTCCTACCATGTGCGCTGGGACATCTCACCCGGCAGCAGCTTCGGCAAACAGATCAACGTCCAGGACATGGGTACTCTCATCACCGTGCAGCCGCTGATGCTCGGCGGCGCCAGGGCCTGGAACAACGTGGCCTGCACACCCTAAAAGGCGATCGTCTTGAGCCAACGTTTCGATGCCCAGCCGGGGGGGAAGAGAGCTTCACTGAGGTTGCGGGTGGGGAAGGGACCGCCCACGCAGCAGCAGCGAGGAGGGTGGCGGTGCGCGGTAACAAGCTGAAGGCCACCGTAGCAGCCACGGCCCTGGCGGCAGCTCTGCTCCTCACCTTCGTCCTTGCTTCCGGCAGTCTCCAGCCCGCACGGGCGAGCCACTCCACCGCCACGGCTGACCGGATAGCGATCGACACGGACATCAGCGGCAATACCGCCACCGCCGTAGGGACGCTCAACTCCTGCGCTATCATCCCCACCGTCGGCGGCACCGCCCAGATCGACGTGCTGGTGGGGCCGGTCGGCATACCGTCCGCCCGCCCCCTCATCGGCTTCGGCTTCGACCTCAACTATAACCCCTCGCTGGTCAACGTATCGGCTGAGAACCATAACCTCCTCCTGGCGTCCAAGTTCGGCAGCAGCCTGTTCGCGGCCGGCGACGAAACGCTGGGCCTCCCCGACAGCGACGGCTCCTTCAACGAGTCCACCGCCGACCTGGGGCCCATACCGTCCAGCGCCGAGACCGGCCCCGGCGTCCTCAGCCGCATCACCCTCACCGCCGTCGCCACCGGCACCAGCCCCCTGACCCTCACCGGCGTCGGCCTCCTCGATACGCAGAGCGAGGTCATCCCCGTCGTTACCACCCTTAACGCCTTCGTCATCGTCGGCAGCGGCAGTTGCACCGATACGGACGGCGACGGCATTATCGACTCCGAAGACCTCTGCTCCGGCACCCCCGCCGGTCAGACCGTCGACGGCGACGGCTGCTCCAACGCCCAGGTGGACAGCGACGGCGACGGCATCTGCAGCCCGGGCGCCCCCTCCGGCGGCCCCGCCGGTTGCACCGGCTCCGACAACTGCCCCAATACCGCCAACTCAAGCCAGCTTGACGCCGACGGCGACGGCGTCGGCAACGCCTGCGACCTCTGCCCCGGCACGGCCCCAGCCGCCGTCGACAGCAACGGCTGCTCCCAGGCCCAGGTGGACAGCGATGGCGACGGCGTCTGCAACCCGGGCGCCCCTTCCGGCGGCCCCGCCGGCTGCACCGGCTCCGACAACTGCCCCAGCACCACCAACTCAAGCCAGCTTGACGCCGACGCCGACGGCGTCGGCAACGCCTGCGACTCCTGCCCCGGCACCGCTCCCGCCGCCGTCGTAGACGGCAACGGCTGCTCCAACGCCCAGGTGGACGCCGATGGCGACGGCGTCTGCAACCCTGGCGCCCCCTCCGGCGGCCCCGCCGGCTGCGCCGGCTCCGACAACTGCCCCAACAACGCCAACCCGGGCCAGCAGGACACCGACGGCGACGGCGTCGGCAACGCCTGCGACTTCTGCCCCGGCACCGCACCCGCCGCCACCGTCGATAGCAACGGCTGCTCCCAACCCCAGGTGGACGCCGACGGCGATGGTGTCTGCGACCCCGGCAAGGCCAGCACCCTGTGCACCGGTACCGACAACTGCCCCAGCACCGCTAACCCTACGCAGCTGGACGCCGACGCCGACGGCGTCGGCGACGCCTGCGACGCCTGCCCCGGCACGGCGGCCAGCGCCGCCGTAGACCCCAACGGCTGCTCCCAGGGACAGGTGGACGCCGACGGCGATGGTGTCTGCGACCCCGGCAAGGCCAGCACCCTATGCACCGGTACCGACAACTGCCCCATTGACGCCAACCCCAGCCAGGCCAACTTCGACGGCGACGGCGACGGCGACGCCTGCGACCCGGACGTCGATGGTGATGCTGTCCTCAATGGGCCCGACCTCTGCCCCTTCACCGTCCTTGGCTCCATCGTCGACGTCAATGGCTGCTCTCAGACACAGGTCGATGCCGACGGCGACGGCGTCTGCAACCCGGGGGCGCCCCAATCGTTCTGCGCCGGCAGCGACCTCTGCCCCGGCACCGCCCCCGCCGCCACCGTCGATAGCAACGGCTGCTCCCTGGCCCAGGTGGACGCCGACGGCGACGGCGTCTGCAACGCCGGCGCTCCCTCCACCGGGCCCGCCCCAGGCTGCGCCGGCAGCGACCTCTGCCCCGGCACCGCCCCCGCCGCTACCGTCGATGGCAGCGGCTGCTCCCTGGCCCAGGTGGACGCCGATGGCGACGGCATCTGCAACGCCGGCGCCCCCTCCACCGGGCCCGCCCCCGGCTGCACCGGCAGCGACCTCTGCCCCGGCACCGCCCCCGCTGCCCCCGTCGACGGCGACGGCTGCTCCGACGCCCAAGTAGACCCGGACGGCGACGGCGTCTGCAGCCCAACCGCCCCCTCCGCAGGCCCCTCCGGCTGCACCGGCGCCGACAACTGCCCCAATACCGCCAACTCAAGCCAGCTTGACGCCGACGGCGACGGCGTCGGCAACGCCTGCGACCTCTGCCCTGGCACGGCCCCCGCCGCCGTCGACAGCAACGGCTGCTCCAACGCCCAGGTGGACAGCGACGGCGACGGCATCTGCGCCCCCGGCGCGCCTTCCGGCGGGCCCAGCAACTGCCTGGGCACCGACAACTGCCCCAGCAACGCCAACCCCACCCAGACGGACGCCGACGGCGACGGCGTCGGCAACGCCTGCGATTCCTGCCCCGGCACCGCCCCCGCCGCCACCGTGGACCAAAACGGATGCTCCAGTGCCCAGGTGGACCCGGACGGCGACGGCATCTGCAGCCCCGGCATCACCTCCACCCTGTGCACCGGCTCCGACAACTGCCCCAGCAACGCCAACCCCACCCAGGTGGACAGCGACGCCGACGGCGTCGGCGACGCCTGCGACCTTTGCCCCGGCACCGCCCCCGCCGCCGTCGTGGACCAAAACGGCTGCGCCGGCGCCCAGGTGGACAGCGACGGCGACGGCATCTGCAACCCCGGTGTCACCTCCAACCAGTGCACCGGCACGGACAACTGCCCCTCGACACCCAACGGCCCGAGCCAGGCAGGCAGCCCCCTTGTGGGCAACCAGACCGATACCGACGGCGACGGCCTGGGCAACGCCTGCGACCCCGACATGGATGGCGACGGCCTGGGCAACGCCCCCACTGACCAGTGCCCCCTCCATCCGGAGGACTACAACGGCTTCCAGGACGGTGACGGCTGCCCCGACGACATCGATGGGGACGGCATCATCAGCAGCGCCGACGCCTGCCCCTTCATCAGCGAAGACAACGACGGCTACCAGGACAGCGACGGCTGCCCTGAGCCCGACAACGACCTCGACGCAGTCTGCGACAGCGGCCAGACGGCCGTCAGCTGCACCGGCTCCGATCTGGGCTTCCTCGGCTTCCCCAGTAGCGGCAGCCCGATAGACTGCCGTAACATCGCCGAAGACCGGGACGGCTTCCATGACAGCGACGGCTGTCCCGAGCCCGACAACGACAGCGACGGCTTCCCTGACTTCGCCGACAGGTGTCCCGCCACCGACCTTACCGCCGGCCCTGACGGCATCTCCGACACCGGAGACGAGCCCCTCACCGGCCTCGGCGTCCCCATTCAGACCAAGGAGGACTTCGACGGCGTCGCCGACGACGACGGCTGCCACGACTCCCCTACCGACGACTACGACGAGGACGGCCTAAGCGACGAACAGGAGGCCTTGATCTACGGCACCGACCCCATCAACCCAGACACCGACGGCGATACCATCCTGGACGGGCCGGACAACTGCCGGCTGACCGCCAACACCGACCAGGCCGACACCGACGGCGACGGCATCGGCAACGCCTGCGACCCCGACTCGGACAACGACACCGTCTCCGATGACACCGACCTCTGCCCGGCCACAGCCGCTCAGGGAGCGGTAGACGCCAACGGCTGCTCACGGGCCCAGGTGGACGTCGACGCCGACAGCGCCTGCGACCCCGGCGCCGTCTCCGCCGGCCCCGCCGGCTGCACTGGCATCGACAACTGCCCCATTACAGTCAACCCCACCCAGGCGAACACCGACGGGGACAGCCTGGGCGACGCCTGCGACCCTGACGCCGATAACGACACCATCGCCAACGCCGCGGACAACTGCCCCCTCACGCCTAACGCAGGGCAGGCAGACCTGAACCGCAACGGCCAGGGCGACGCCTGTGACCCCGACGACGACGGTGACGGCAGCGATGACCCGGCAGATAACTGTCCGGTGGTCTTCAACCCTACCCAGTCCGACCTAGATGGCGACAGCCTGGGTGACCTGTGTGACACGGACGTTGACGGTGACGGCATCTGCAACCCCAGCTCCGCCTTCGCTCCCGGCTGTGTCGGCGCGGACAACTGTCCCTCCGCCGTCAACGCCACTCAGGTTGACAGCGAAGCCGACGGCCTGGGCGACGCCTGCGATCCTGACGACGACAACGATAGCGTCTCCGACACGGCCGACAACTGCCGCGTAATCCCCAACGTGGGCCAGGAAAACAACGTCCACTCGGGGACGCCTGAGGGCGACCACTGCGAGGACCCGGACGGGGATTCTGTGTTCGACATCAACGATAACTGCCCCTCCCAGGCCAATTCCGGCCAGGCAAACTTTGACGCCGACGCGGTGGGCGACGCCTGCGATCCCGACGACGATAACGACCTGTTCTCCGACAGCGATGAGCTGCCGTGCGGCAGTAACCCCCTCAATCCTGCCAGCCGCCCGGAGCGCATCGACGGCGCCTTCAGCGCCACAGACGAGGATGGAGATGGCGCACTCGACGAGGCCCTGCCGTCGGGGAGTGAGGAGGCCGACTGCGACGGGGACGGCTACAAGGGAACGGTGGAGGGCCACGTCTTCAGCGCGGTCACGAACCGCGGCGACCAGGACCCCTGCGGCACCAACGCCTGGCCGGCAGACCTGATGACCAGCGCCTTTAGCGCCAACAAGGTCGACATCCAGGACCTCGCCAGTTTCATCGCGCCGCTGCGCCGCCTCAACTCTTCGCCCGGGGACACGGCGTATGACGTGCGTTGGGACCTAGCTCCCGGCGCTGGCCTTCTAGCCAACGTAATCAACGTGGAGGATATGGGAAACGTCGTCGTGGCGCGCGCGCCCATGCTGCACGGCGGCAGGGTCTTGAACTCGACTTGTCCCTATCCGCCATAGGTTAACAGTAGGTGTAAACAGGCGGAATTGCCGCGAATTTCGCTTCCCGCCTGACCTATCAATGGTAGATTTGATGCTAGAGGGAGTGGCGGCAGGCTGACCGCCCCGCCGGGAATATTTCACGTACGGGAGGGGGTCTTCCCCTCCCGTACGTCGTATATAAGGCAGAGTCTGATGCCGGTAATGACTTCAGTACCTAGAAGGGGACCTTGGGACGCCGCGGGCGGTGGGCGGCCAACGAGCCGTGGAGGCGGAGGTCGAGGGCAGGCGGCCAGCCAAGCCTCCGGTTAGCACCCTTCCCTCCCGACGCCCGAGTGGCCGAGCTATGAGTCGGCTATCGCTTTCCCTAGCGACAGTCACCCTCCTGGCTGCCACGCTGATCGCGCTCTGGGGCCTGGGTGGCCTTGCCGTTGCCTCTCAAGGCATAGGCCACCTGGCCGGAGATGCCGGCACAACGTCCGTCGCCGCCGCGGCCGACTCCGATCAGGACGGCATCCCAGACGGGGACGATGCCTGCCCGTCAACCCGCGAGGACCAGGACGGCATCGACGATAATGATGGCTGCCCAGAAACGGACGCCGCCATCATCGACGTGGTGAAGGAGCACCTCATCGTCGCGCAGGTAGGCGTCGCCAAGACCTCCGACGTCACCATAACCTTCGCCAATAACGGCAACTACACAGCCGACCTGGCTTTCACGCTGCTCCTGCGCTCCACCGTGGGCGAGTGTGAGGCACGCTGGCTCCCGCAGGCAGGCGACACCTACATCGAGGACCCCATCGGTTCCCTCCTCCTCAGCGAAATCGACCGCACTGAGCCTACTGTCCTTCCCAGTGACACCGTCATCCTGACCCGCAGCTACTCCGTCATCTGCTCCGAAGCAGGATTCCACCCAAGATCGATCCTGATGGAGATCGGCGTCGTACCCTCATTCCCCGTGGCCGAAGAGAAGGACAAAGCCCTGGACAATGTCCGCAAGCAGACCATCGACATCGTAGTCGGACCTCATGCGGATATCCGGAAGGTATCCATGACCGCTACAGCTCCCAACCTGACAGCCGGACAGGAAGGCCCCCTGACGGTACACGCTGTGGTGCTCAACAACGGTCCCGCCAGCGTTGTAGAAGCCTTGGACAGCCTGGTCGCTGCCGCTCCGGAAGATTGCACGGTGGATCCGCCCGCGTATCTGGACCAGCTCCTGGTTCTGCCCGCCAGCGTCAATGTCACCCTGGACTTCGACTTTGACATCAGTTGCAACAGCCCCAGTTCTCATGACTTTGTCTTCACTGACACACTGACGATTAGCAGCCCCGACATCCCGGACCCCATCCCGGGTAACAATGTCGCCACCCTCCAGATCACTATTCCCGTCTCCGCCGAGGCCGACCTCAAGCTGGCGTCGGTCAGCTTGGATCTGCCGGACTCCGCCGCTACGGGCACCCCCTTCACCGTCGCCGCCACAGCCTCCCTCCACAACAACGGCGACGCAGGTCCCGTCGACGCCCTCGCCTCTTTCTCCCTCGACCTCCCTCCCGACTGCTCCACTACGGATGACAACCCGACCCAGTCCGGCCTCTCCCTGCCCGTCTCCTCGCCGGTGGAGGCCAACGCCTCCTGGTCCGTCTCCTGCTCCCTACCCTCCGACCACTCCTTCCACGTCACCGCCGCGGTCACCCTCGACCAGCGCCACATCCAGGACCCCAACCCCGGCAACAACTCCGCCGCCGGCCAGGCCGCCACCGCCGTCTCCGCCAACGCCGACCTCAAGCTGGCGTCGCTGGCAACGTCAGACGACCTGCCGGACCTGCCCGGCACCCAGATCCTGCTTGTCGCCGGTGCCCCGGCCCAGATCCCGTTCACCGACGCCCCGATCCCGCCGCAGGCACGGACCTTCCAGACCACTAGCACGCTGCACAACAACGGACCCTTCGGCCCGGTGAACGTGGGCGTCGCCGTCAACGTCGACGATGGCCAGGAAGACCCATGCGACGTCGTCCCTGACACCCGTTCAGCAGGGCTAAGCCTCCCCGTTAGCAACACCGTCCAGCATGTCGAGGGCTGGACCGCTTCTTGGACGCACGAGCAGTTCGTAAAGCCCCCGTTCTCCTGCTTCGTGACCCTGAGCGGAACGCTGGAACTAGACACGGAGCATGTCAGCGACGCCGATCTTCAGAATAACGGTGCCCAGTTGCAGTTCACCTTCGTCCGCGACGCGGACGGCGACACGATACCCGACAACTTCTCTGGGAACATCGACAACTGCCAGGACGTCCCCAACCCGGACCAGGCGGACAGCGATGGAGATGGGGTCGGCGACGCCTGTCAGGTCTCCGCGGAGGGCTGCAGTCCCGGCTTCTGGAAGACACACGCCGACCTCTGGGACAGCGTTGGTCTGCCCGATCTGGCGCCGAGCTACGATCCCGACGACGGCTTCGTCGCCATCTTCGGAGACGACAACGGCGCCGTCAGCGACACCGCCACGCTACTCGACGCGCTGGCTCTCCTCAGCGGCGACGAGCGGGCCCTGGCCCGCCAGGCCGCAGCGGCCCTGCTCAACGCCGACTCCCCGCTGGTTGACTACCCGATAGCCGACCCGGCGGATGTGATAGCGCTCTATCAGGACGCCATTGGCTCGCTCCCGGGGCCGGAGACGGTGGACAGCGTTCTCACTATCCTGTCTGCGTCCAACGAGCTGACGTGCCCGCCCGTACCGGTTGCCTTGCCGGTGGTGGTCGGGCCCACACCCACGCCCACGGCGACGACGGCCCCGGGGGCGTTCCCGCCGACCGGTTCGGGCCCGGACGTGGGTCCCCTGTCAGGACTCTCCTGGCTGGTTCTCGGTCTGGGAGCCCTAGCGGCGTTGAGCGCGATCGCTTTGATGCGCAGAAATGGCAGGTAGAAGGAGGGATCATATAGCCCGATCGTGCTACGGGCCCCATGGACTGGCCTCCGCCCTCGCCATGGGCCTGGCGTCCCTGTCCGTGCCCCTGACAGGCAGGAGCGGCCACGCCGGGTAGCAGGCAACCCTGGAAAGTGATATCATTTGGTCACTCAGGGAACCTGGGGGTGCGGCGACGGCGGCCTCGAGTACCCATATCGTCTGCTGAGGGGGTAGGAGATTGTCGAGAGATGCGTGTGCGTGCACATGGAAGCGGCCTCACGCGACGGCCTATGCCAGCCCCCGCGCTAAGTGTTGCCGCCCTGCTGCTCGCCCTCTCCATAGCTCTCTCCCCACAAGCCGCCCGGTCCCAAAGTGATACGACCATCGGCATCGATGCCAACCCTGCGGACAACAGCGCCACCGTCCTAGGCGCCAGGGACAGCTGCATCTCGGTCAGGCAGGGTGATTCGTTCCAGGTAGACGTCATTGTCCAGGACGCCACGGACCTGCTGGCCTGGGAGGCCTACCTTTCCTTTGACCCTGACCACCTCCACGTCACCGGCCGGGATGTCCAGCGCTTTCTCGCCTCGATCCCGGAAAGCAGTGCCTTCGATATCTCCGAGGTTGTCCCCGATGACGACGGCCGCTATCGGGTCGGTGCCGCCAACATAGCGGACCCACCGAAAGGCGGCAGCGGCGCCGGCGTCTTGGCCCGCCTCACCCTGGAAGCCCAGGAGCCGGGCATGGCCTCTCTCAGCCTTGCCCCCATAGAGACCGACATGGGCATGGTTGGAGCCACCCTGACCGCCACCGACGGCTCCCCCATCGGTGACAGCAACGACGATGGCTTGTTCGACGGCTCGACGCTGGAGGCCCAGGTGGCCATCGACGAGGCCTGCCCCGGCGGCGGTAGCAGCGCTAACCCTGAAGACGAGGGAGACGGCGGGGGTTCGGTCTGGTGGGTGCTCCTTGCCGTGGCGGCAGGAGCAGCCGGAATTCTCGGCATCTCAGCTGCCCTTCTCATCGCCCGCCGCCGGGCTGGCGCCAGGTGAAACTGTCCATGGTTAGGCTGGGCGCGGCCCATGAGTAGATCGCTGATCCTGCTACTGGCAACGTCTCTGGGCCTCTTGGCCATAGGTGCGGTGGGCGCCGCGGACTTTGGAGCGGCCAGCCGAGGCCCCGGCCTCGAGATGCCGGCCCCGGCCTCTCAGGACTCCCAGGTCGCCCCGATGCTAACGGCGGACCCCTGCATCACCGTTAGTGAAGGGGACACCTTCACCGTGAGCATCAGGGGCCTCAACGTCGCCGACCTGCTGGCCTGGGAGATATACTTCGCCTACGACCGCAGGATCGTTGAGGTGGTAGACCGCGACGTACACGTCTTCCTGGCCAGCCAGCCCGGCAGTGACGTCTTCGACTTTTCCGATCCGCTCCCCAACAGCACCGGTCTCTACCGGTTGGCCGCTGCCGACTTGGGCGGCAGGGAGGCCACAGAGACCGGCTCCGGCATCATGGCCCGCCTCACCTTGACCGCCAAGAAGGGCGGCCTCAGCGCCGCCAGCATCGCCCTGCTCGACTTCAACGGCGACGGCGTCACTGACCTGGCCCCCGTCCTGACCAACAGCAGAGGGGAACACATCGGTGACAACAATGGGGACGGCCTCTTCGACGAGGCTGTCAGATCCGGCCAGATCGCTGTCGACCGGCCCTGCGCCACCCCGGTACCAGAGCCTCCCGTCGAGGACATCGTGGATACCCTGCCCACCATCGCCACTCCTGCGATCGGGCACCAACCCCAACCGCAGGAGACGGCCTCCCCAGGCGATACCCCCGGAGCGGAGACGCCCGGCGCCGGCCAGACCCCCGATCCAGGTGGAGATTCCGCTGACGGGGACGCCACCCCCGTGCTACACTCCGGTTCGGACGGCAGCAGCAGCGCCCGCACTAGCGGCCAGGGACCGCCCTCCTGGTTCATCGCCGCCATCGCCGCCATCGCCGGCCTGGGGCTGGTCTTTAGCATCGTGATCATCAGATCCACCCGCCGTTCTGCATGACTAGACAGCCGCTGATCCTCACCTTGTCCGCCCTGAGCCTCCTGGCGCTCTCCGCCGCCATCGCCGCGGTGACCGGAATACGCGCCACCGCCGGACAGTCGGGCTCCACCATCCAACTGGTAGCGATAGACGCCGTACCGCAGGGTAACACCGCCACCTCCATCGCCAGCATCGACTACTGCCTCCGCACAGAGGTGGGGTCCCAAGTTACCGTGGATGTCGTCGTGGACGCGGTTCCCGACGACAAAGACATGATCGGCTTCGAGATTCATGTCCTGTACGACCCGAAATTCGCCACGGTCACGGCCGTGGACAACCAGCAGCTCCTGGCGGCCAGCGGGATCTTCCAGCCCGTCCCTCTGAGCGATCAGGTGCCGGACAGCGACGGCGATTTTATGGCCTCGGTCCTCGACTTCGCCTCCGATGTCCAGGCCAACGCCAACATCGAGTCCGGCCCCGGCGTCCTCACCCGGATCACTCTTCAGGCCACGGCCAAAGGCCTCACCAACCTCAACATCGGCTTCGACCCGACGGACTTCAACCCCTACCCGGTTGTCCTCGATAACCGCAGCGAGCCCATCGAGGTGGACCAAGTCCGCCCCGCCGTCCTGGCCATCGGCCAGGCCTGTCCCCCTGCTGAGGCCCAGCCATCGCCGACCAGTCGGCCCGGCCTAGACAGCACGCCTGTGACAGGGCCGGCGGCCACCGCCACCGCCCAGCAGGGCACACCGCGCCCGAGCGAAACTCCTGCCGGCCCCGACGGCCAGCCCATACCGGCCAGCGCCGGCCCCGGTACCCCGGACCTGCGCACCCCCTCCGTCCAGGCCACGGCCTCCGCCATCGCCGGCGCCGACGGCGACAGCGACGGCGCGGGAGACAGCGGCGGCGATGGCGGAGGCTCCGACGGCGCGCTTATAGCGGTCATCGCCGTCGTGGCGGCCCTCGGCCTGGCAGCGGCCGCTGGCGGCGCCTGGTACCTCTACCGCCGGGGACAGACGCGCGCCTGATGGCGTCTCAAGGCCGTCATGCCGCGCATAGGAGCTGACCCTGCCCGGCCGGGGTCCGGCAAGGTTGCACAATCCACACTGATGTGGTAACAATGGTGGAAATCGCGGACTCGCACATATATCAGCCCCCAAGACGCCCTACACCCCAGGGGCCAGGCCACGGTGAAGGAGGCGACGAATGACGAAGGCAGCCCTCATCCTGGGTTCCGCGGCGGCATTCCTCACGGCAGCGGCAGTCTTGACGGCTGTACTGATTAACGATGCCGCCAGCCCGGCCCAGGCCCAGGCGGTCGGCGGCATGGACGCCATGTCCATCGACATGGACCCATCCGCCACCCCGGCCAACGCCCAGAACAGCATCGGCAGCCGCGAGGAATGCGCCCGCATCAACGAGAACGACCTGCTAGATGTCGACGAGGACGTGGCCGAGGTGACCACCATCTTCGGCAACGTAGCGTCCGCCACCAGCAACTCGGTGACGGACACCGACCAGGCTCTGGACAACGGCCAACTGGTGGGCAACAAGGTCAGGATCACCTCCGGCGCCGCCCTCAACGACGTGCGCACGATCACAGCCAACACCGCGACCACCATCACGGTGGGCTCCAACTGGTCGGCGACGCCGTCGCCGGGCGACACGTTCGAAGTCATCGCCGACGACGTGCTGGAGTTCGACGTCACCGCCGACAACATCCCCGCCCTCGACCAGAGGATGCTGGGCTTCGCCTTCACCCTGGCCTACTCCAGCGGCAACATCAAGGTGGAGACCCGCCAATTCCTCGACCCCGTGGGGCTGCTGGACTTCAACCCCGGCAGCAGCGTCACCGATGCCGGCGACACGGTGCCCGACGCCAACGGCACCTGGACCGGCGGCGCCCTGGATACGGCCGGCACCGCCGGCAGCTCCGAGAGCGGCGACGGCATCCTGGAGCGCGTCGGCATCGCCTCCACCGAGGCGGCCGTCAACGGCACCTACGCCCTCACCATGACCGGCGCCGTCCACCTGCGTTACACGGACTCCACCGCCTTCGACGCCGGCACCGTCAACAACGGTTTCGTGGCCATCGGCCAGGCCTGCCCCTCGCCCACCGACGTCAAGCTGGTCAGCCAGACGGTCACCTTCCCCGCCTCCATCGGCGCCGGCCAGGACGTGCAGATGACTATCGATAAGGTCCTCCACAACAACGGGCCCGACGACCCGGTGGACATCAACATCACCAAGACCCTCACCGTCCCCAGCGACTGCACCGTCAACGGTCAGGCCGGCCCCACGGTGCTGATCAACGACAGCGAGACCGGCGTGGCGATCAACAGCAGCACCACCGTGCCTTACCAGGAGTTGGACACCATCAACTGCAGCCAGCCCAGCGACCACCAGATCACGGTGGAGAACTGCATCCTCCCCGCCGGCGGCCTGGACCCCAGCCCGGGCAACAACTGCGACACGGACGTCGTCAACTTCACCGTCCTGGCTGAGTCCGACCTCAGCGTGGTAAACCTCAGCCTCAGCCCCGCCGGGACTCCCATCGCCGGCACCGCGTTTGACCTGACCGCCACCGTCGCCGTGGGCAACGGCGGCCCCTTCGACCCCACCAACGCCGATGTCAGCGCCACCCTCACCCTCCCCATCGACTGCACCACCGGCGATAACAACCCGCAGACCGTCCAGGACACCTCCATACCGGCATCGCCACCTGACACCGACGTGGACGTCATCTGGTCCGTCACCTGCACCAACAGTTCAGACCACGCCTTCTCCGCCGATGCCTCCGTTGCCGTTGATCAGACTCATGTCAGCGACCCCGACGGCACCAACGACCGCGGCCAGGTACTAGACCAAAACATCGAGGTCTTCAACGAGGCCGACCTTAAGGTCCTCAGCGTCACCGTCACCGCCCCAGCCACGGCGGCTATCGACACCGACTTCGACGTCAGCGTGGACGCCAGCTTCCACAACAACGGCCCCCTAACCCCCGTCGTCGGCGACGTCGACGTCACCCTCAACCTGCCTCCCGACTGTACGCCCAGCCAGCTCGGTATCGAGGCCGCCCAAGCGGGGACAATTGACCTGCCCGAATCGGTGGACACGGCGATGGGGCCGGTAACCTTCACGGTTTCCTGCAGCGCGCCCTCCGATCACTCCTTCACCGCCGACGTCTCCGTGGACATTTCCGCCCAGGAGGTTCACGTCCTCGACTCCACCCAGAGCAACAACGCCGGCTCCGGCGAAGATTCCACCGCCGTCACTGCCGTGGCCGATCTCTGGATAGACAGCATCAACCTCACGATCTCCGACACCATCGTTTCCGCCGGCCAGCCCTTCAACGCGACGGTGGACGCCACCCTCCACAACGACGGGCCCTTCGGCCCGGTGGACGCCACCGCCACCGCCACCCTGACGCTGCCCGCTGACTGCACCACCGCCTCGGGCAACCCGCAGACGGACAGCGGCGTGTCCCTTGCCGCCTCCGGCTCGCAGGCGCTGCCCCGGAAGACGTGGTCCGTGACCTGCAGCGAGAAGGGAAGCCACAGCTTCACCGCCCAGGTCGTGGTTGTCGGCCCGCTCCACATCTCTGACACAAACCAGGCCAACAATTCCGCGACCTCCGCTGCCCTGAACGTGGTCGTCCAGCCGCTTCCCCAGCCCAGCCCCACCACTACCCCCAGCGGCCTCCCACCCTCGGGCGGCGAACCCCCCGACGGCAGCGGCAACTGGCTGGCGGCCTACATAGCGGCCATCGCTATCCTGGGCCTCATCACCGCCGCCGGCCTGTACGGCCTGCGACGGTGGCGGACAGACGCCTAATCCGGCAGCCAGACGGGGGGCGCCCCGGGTTGGGGCGCCCCCCGCTTCGCCCCCGTCCCCCAACCACCACTGCGAAATTGGCCGCAAATGAGCCGATCCATGGTGATTAAGCTTGACAGCAAACCCCCGATTAGGCTATACGGAAAGGCGGCGGGGGTGCCGCCTCGCCTCTACCCCTGTACCGCCCAGCGCGCAAGGAGCAGCACATGAGCAGAGCCATAGGCCTACCGTTCCCCACCTTCATCTTCCTCCTCCTGATCTCGGCCTTCATCGGCTTCTACGCCCCTCGGGACGCCGTTGCCCAGACTACGCCGCCACCCTTTGAGCCCGGCGCCGTCGCCTGCATCGAGGACGCTGCCTCAACCATATACATCTCTGACACCTCCCCGCTCAGCAACTTCTGCAAGGGCAACCCCGCCCCCGGCGCCAACTCCGATATCCGCACCAGGTTCTGCATCGGCTGGGACAACCAGTGCACCACCAAAGACTCCGCCGTAAACGACTCCAACTTCGGCGCCGTGGTCGGCTTCACCCCGCAAGGGTTCACACTTCCCAAGGGTGACACCGTCCCCATCGGCGCCCTGGCCGGCCGTCTCACCTCCCAAGCCACCCTGGGCCTCCTGAACGGCCCCTGCAGCACCACCATCGGCGTCTCCTTCACCATGATGAACGCCAGTATCGACGTCGCCGACATCATCAAGCCCAGGCCGCCCGGCGAGGCGGACGTCTTCACGCCCCTCGCCGTCGACGCTAGCCCCAAGAACGGCATCCCCGATGGAGCGGACCACTACCCTTCATTCCTGTCCGCCTTGTTCGACCCCGACTTCGACACCTACGGCCCCGACAACCTCCCCTTCACCGGCGACGACGAGAACGGGTCCCAACCCCCTATCCAGCCCCGCGCCCGCCTGTTCGGCATCACCAGGATCCAGAACACCTGGATCAGCCTCAACTTCGTGTACTTCGAGCCAGGGCAGACCCTTCGCAGCCCAAGGGGGCCCGTCACGCTGAACCCGGACCTGGGCTACCCCAGCGTCACTATCCTCGTTGACCCCACCGCCCCGCCCGCCCAGAGCCCTATCACCAGCTTCTGCGCACCCCTGTTCAGCAGCACCGTCACCTTCGGCCTAACCCGGGACAACCCCTGCACCCCGTCCACTCCCAGCGGCCAGGCCAACTGCCCCGACCAGACCCCCGAGCAAAACCGGGGCTATCCCATGATGCCCTGCGAGGTCAAGAACGCCGTCGACGAAGACGCCGACGGCAAGGTCAACGACGGCTGCCCCCAGGAGGGCACCACCGCGGAGAGCGGCGCCGAGTGCGACAACGCCACCAGCGACGACCTGGAAGACTCCGTGGTGAACGACGGCTGTCCTGTCGTCGGCGCCGTGTCTGAGGGCGGCTTCATCCCCGGAAACTGCGCCGGCACCAACGAAGCCAGCTGCGTTAACCGCCAGAACCCCAGCGGCGCCGGCGCCGCGGAGTTCGTCACCTTTGTCGCCAGCCAGCGCGATGCCGACGGTGATGGCATCGAGAACTCCCTGGACCCCTGCGACCTTATCCCCAACCCCGACTGGAACCCCAGGGCCCTAGACGCGAACTCCACCGACAACAAGGGAGATGACGATAACGACGGCCTGCCCGAGGAGTGCGACACCGGTGGCTCCGGGCCCGATCTGCCGTCTCCCCAGTCCCCCCAGACCTGTCCCCTGGGCGCCACCGGCCAAGACGACGACCAGGACTGCTTCGCCAACCGCACCGACAACTGCCCCCTCAAGCCCAACGACCCGCCCGTGGACAACACAGACCTCAACAGCGCCGGCCAACGCACCGGTGACGGCATCGGCAACGCCTGCGATACCGACACCACGCCCAACGGCGCCTATGCCGCCCTCTGCGTTGTCCTGCCGGTGACCATCGGCGCCGGCGCCAGCACCGCACCGATAACCCCCCAATTCATCCAAGGCGAGACCTGCGCGGAAGCCGCAGGGGCCGGTAGCGACAGCGACGGCGACGGCGTGGCCGACAGCGCCGACCAGTGCGCCAGCACCGCAGCCGGAGCGGCAGTCGACGCCAGCGGCTGCTCCAAGGCCCAGGTCGACAGCGACGGGGACGGCGTCTGCAACTTCGGCAAGACCAGCACGCTCTGCACCGGGACCGACCGCTGCGAAGGCACGCCGGCCGGAGCTACCGTTGACACATTCGGATGTACGCCGGAGCAGGCCGTGCTCGACGATGATAAGGACGGCGTGAAGAACGTCGACGATGCGTGCCCCGGCACACCCACTGGCGAGTCAGTGGACGCCAAGGGCTGCTCCGCCTCGCAGCTGACCGGTTCGGGAACGGACGGCGGGCCGGGCACCGGCGTCGGCAGCCTGGCCCCTGCCGTGTCCAGCATCCCCGCCTGGGCCGCCATCGCCTCCGGCCTCGGCGGCGCCGGCCTTCTGGGCAGCCTTGGCGCCTTCGTTTCCCGCGTCTTCAGACGCCGTCGCGAATAGAAGCAACCTCACTTGAACTGATCCTTAGGCGCGCACCCAAGGAAAGGAGAGTGCCAGTTGGAACGTAGGCTCCTGCTCACGGGAGGAGCCCTCCTGGGGCTCTTGGCTGTCATCCTCATCCTCGGCGGGGCTGACACTGCCCGGGCCGGCACCTTCAACCCGACGATCCGCTTCTGCTTCGACGATTTCTCCACCGCCGACATCAACCCCACCCAGCCAGGAGACCCGGGTGAGTGCGACGGAGACAACTCTGCGGGTGCTGCCTCGACCTTCGCCTTAGGGTTTGACGTCCCCAAAGGCGACGTCAACTTCGCCGGTCTCGTCACCTATGTCCCCAACGACTGGACGATCACACCCGGAGCCGACTTCCCGTTGGGCACCATCGTCGGCCAGCTGGAGGCGATCGCCACCATCGGCATCATTGGCGCCCAGTGCGATAACATACTCACCCTCGTCGGTACGGCCGGATTCACCCTCTATAACTCGTCCCTGGACATCAACGACACGATCGAGTTCCTGCCCAAAGAGAAAGGCGTCCTGGAGAGGAGAGACTGGGCCGAAGACCTAGACGGCAACGGCCTCTTCGACGCCGTGGACAAATATCCGGACTTCATAAACCGGATCATCGAGGACGAGGACGGCAACCCCCAGCAGCCCTTCCGGCGCTCCGCCGGCACCATCATCGTGGCCGGCACCGACGTCCTCCTTCAGTACCTTGTGTTCGAGCCCGGCACATTCATCAACAAGAACCTGCCCAACGACCCCGCCCTGGGCTACCCCACCGTCACCCTCCTCCAGAACCTCGGTGACCCGGACATCATCCCCGAGCCCGGCTCCATCACCGACTTCTGCACGCCTCTCGGCGCTACCGCCACCAACTTCGGCAAGGCCGATCCCTGCAACAGCGTCGTGAACGATGACGAGGACGACGACGACAAGGTGAACGACGGCTGCCCCGCCCTGGGCACCTCCGAGACAGAGGCTAAGACCGAGGACGGCAGCGACCCTTGCGACAACAACGTGGACGATGATTGGTCCGAGGACCTATTCTCGTCACGCAAGGAAACCGGCGAAGACAAAGCGCGAGTCAATGACGGCTGTCCCAAGGAGGGCGACACCTCCGAGGAGGACGTCGAACACGTCCTTTATCGCAACCCGCCTGAGGAGGGAACATATACGATCAGCACCACCGCCGTCGGCCAGGCGGACGCCGATGGGGACGGGATAGAGAACAGCTTCGACACCTGCCCCTTCGATGCTAACGAGGGCGATCCCCGCGTCGGCAGCGATGGCGACGCCGATACCGACGGCCTGGACGCGGCCTGCGACCCTGTGGACGATCCGCTGGCCGGCGGCACAAACTCCGACCAGGACGGCGACGGCTACCTGAACCGCGGCGACAACTGCCCCCTGATGTCCAACGGCGAGGAGAGCCCGAGCAACCAGAAGGACAGCGACGTCGACGCCGACGGCGACCGCCAGGCCGACCAGATCGGCGACGTCTGCGACAAGAACCCAACGTCGTTCGACGGCGAGCCCCTGTCGGAGAGGATCCGCACCCTCACCTTCGATGTCGACATCGGCCCACCCGCCCCCGGCGAGACGCCCAGCCCCACTACGACCCCCTCCGACAACGGCGGAGACGATGGCGGTGGTTCCGGCACGATCATCATAATCGTCGCCGTGATCGCAGGAGTGGTGGTCCTGGGAGGTGGAGCGTTCTACTTCATGCGGCGGCGCGGCGGCGGAGGCGCCACCGCCTAGCGTAACGTTCAGCCACACCAACAAGAAGGGGCCGGCCTTGTGCCGGCCCCTTCTTTCATCCACGGCCTCTCAGGAGAACGAGGCAAGCGAGCGGAGAAGGTCGCGGCGGCGCACCTTTCGCGCTTCGTCTGCCGGCCCAGCGCGATGTCGCGGTGGGGTGTCCACCGCGGAGAGGTCGAACGGCGCCGTCAGCAGCAGTTCAGCGTTGCGATCGCTGACTGCCAGGCCGACTGCTGAGGGGTCCATCTGGGGGTCCCGCGCGGCCAGCCCGCGGGCCACGGCCGCCAGTAACCCCTCGTTCACATCGTCCCCTGGCGTCGGGTCGCCGGCGTCGCGCGGGTCGATGGCGGCGTCAAGGTCGTAGACAGCGCTGAGCAGGGAGATAGTGCCGTCAGCGTTCTCCACAACTTCCAGCAGCCGCCCCTGCATCGGATAGCCCACAGACCAGGTCGTATTCACTTCCCAATAGCCGCCACCGCGACCCTGCGGGTCCGGCCTGGGCGTTATGCTGTTCGCCAGCGTGCCGCCCGTCACGTGCGCGATCACATTGGGGAAGCGGCGTAGAAGCTCCTCCAGCGCCGGGCCCTGCACCCGCTCGTGTCCCGACGCATCCGGCAGCGGGTTGTTCAGCCGTTCCAGCGGGTGGTGGCTGACCACGACAATGAGCCGGTCCTCCACGTCCGCGTCCACCAGCCTGCCCTCCGCGTCGAAGGAGCGCTTACTGCGGGCCTTCATCTCACCCTCCAGCCAGGCGAACTGTGCGGCGTCCACGCTCCCGGCGGCGAATCCCCCCGGGTTCACGGTGTCCAGCACGATGAACGCGAGAGGGCCGTGCTCGAACACGTAGTAGGCGGTGTCCCCGTCCAGGTTACGCTGCGTCAGGCCGTGGCCCCGCGGGCCGGGCCGCTCGATGCTGTTGAACATCTCCTTCACCCAATCCGCGCGGGTGAGCAGGCGGCGCTTCTCGTCCGGCGTGACGTCCCGCACCTCCGTGTCCTCGTCAGACAGTATCTCCTGCGTCCGCTCCGGGTCCAGGAGGATGGCCGGGTCCTCGCACACCTCGTGCTTCCGCGCCGGGGAGAGGTCGATTATCTTCTTGCCGCCCCGGGCTATCTGCCGGGAGGCATCGCTGGGCGGGAAGTTGCCCTGCACGAGCACGTCGCGGTTCCCCAGCGCCGTGTACCACGGATAGCGGCATCCCTGCGGCTTGAACGGGACCTGCGCCAGCGACGGCAGGTCAGGGTACCGCTGGTCCGGGCTCTCCGACTGCACCCCCTCGTAGCCGGGGCCGCCGGAGTTCGGCGCCACCTGTCTGCCGTCCATCAGGTCTATGAACCAGCGCAGCTCGTTGTACTGGGCGTTGTCCGCGGCGTTACCGGTATGCAGGACGAAATCCACCGCCCTGTTCGTCACGGGGCTTCGGTCGATCCGGTTCGCCTGACGGATGAGCGAAGCCGCGACCTGGAGGGTGAGCGTCTCGTGCGGCCGGAAGGCGGCTGTGGAGATC
>Ga0209751_10001335_pt1 | contig 25432 bp, 14 predicted proteins | sample RifCSP13_1_FD_184019 | JGI IMG/M metagenome (GOLD analysis project Ga0209751, IMG submission 184019) | Soil microbial communities from Rifle, Colorado - Rifle CSP2_sed 13_1 (SPAdes) (version 2) | ecosystem: Environmental > Terrestrial > Deep subsurface > Rock core/Sediment | place: Rifle...
GTCGCACTCCGCGCGCAGGCGGTGGACGCGGGCCGCGTCCTTCTCGCCGGAGAGCTTCGTCTGTTTCCGTGCGGCGGTCGCGATCTTCCCGTCGGCGGACATCGCGCAGTTGACGGCCACGTGAGGGCGCACGGCGCGCGGAGTGTCCCCGCGGGTACGTAAAGGTTCCCGCACCTCTGGGGAGGTGTCCTATCCCGAAATAAGTTCCTTGGAGGGGACGTCTGGTGGCGAGGGCCTGATTCTCAGGGCGCCGACGGGCCTGCCGCAGTTTTAAGTACGCACCTCCGGTTGCGTGCGCCGTGGAAGGCATCCAGGTCTACGAGCTGAAGCGCATGGACCTGCGGGGAGCCGTGGTCATCGACGGCTTCCCCTCCGTCGGCCTCGTGTCCTCCATCGTCGCGAACTACATGATCAACGCCCTCGGCCTGCAGCAGGTCGGGATCATGGACTCCGTGTACTTCCCCACGGTGAGCCTCGTCCGCGACGGGCAGCCGATGAACCCCGTGCGCATCTACGCGGGCCCGAAGAAGGACGACAAGACCGACCAGATCGTCGTCTTCATCTCGGAGTTCCAGCCCCCGCCGAACCTGATCAAGTCCATCGCGGCGACCGTCCTCGACTGGGCCCAGGACCAGCGGTGCTCCCTCCTCCTCTGCCCGGAGGGCCTCATCGTGGACACCGAGGAGGCCAAGGAGGGCCAGGTCCCCGAGGAGGAGCGCCCGGTGCCCGTGTACGGCATCGGGAGCACGGAGCGCACGATGGAACTCCTCAAGCGCAAGAACGTGGAGATCTTCGAGGAGGGCGTGATCACCGGCGTCGCCGGCGTGCTCCTCAACGAGGGGCGGAGGCGGGACTTCGACGTGATCACGCTGCTCAGCGAGGCGCGCCCGGACTTCCCCGACGCCCGCGCCGCAGCGCACGTCATCGAGACGATCGACCGGCTCCTGCCGCACACCCCGCTCGACGCCCGTCCGCTCTACGAGGAGGCGGGGCGCATCGAGACGCAGCTCAAGGACATCCACACGAAGACGGACCGGGCAAAGCAGCCCGGGAAGCTGCCGACGCGGCCGAGCATGTACGGCTGAGGGTCACCGTCGCGTCACCGCGACGCGCACGTTTTCTCCCTTGGAACTCGTTTCAAACCCGCAGTCGAGGAACTGCGGGAGGAGCCACATCGTCGTCTCCGCGTGGCCCGTGACCTCCCTCGCGGTGAACTCCGACGGCCCGTCCGCGAGCGCGGCGTACAGGAGGATCTGGTCGGACATGTAGCGGTCCAAGGTCGCTCCGGCCTCGAGTTCCTCGTGCAGGTTCTTCGCGGCCTCAGCCCCAACCGCCTCGGCCTTGACGCCTCTCCGCCCCAAGGCGTTCGCGCCAACCTTCGCCTCACCGATGTGGGCGTGGGCATGGAGGGAGGAGCCGGGGGAGAACGCGGGGACGTACTCCGCGGTGTGCTCGAAGGGGCCGTAGTACCCGCGGCGGAAGCCCTCCACTTGGCGCTCCGCGACGCGGGCGTGACTCAGGTCTTTCGAGGCGAGGCTCAGGACATGGAGGGAACTCACGTCTGCGGCCTGGGTGACGCGCACGGGGCGAAGGCTCGAAGCGGGGTGCACGGTGACCTCGACCTGGCCGCCCCCCTTGGGGTAGAACCCGTGGCGGCGGGTGAGGATGTACACCTCCGCGCCCATCCGCTGGAGCCACCAGCAGAAGATGTGCTCGAAGTACTCGATCGGCGGGGACCACGGGACGTCCGTGCCGCCGCGGAGGACGAACGTGCTCGCTTGGTCCGCCCGCAGGGCGATGGGCACGAGGCCCTGGAGGACCAGGGTGACGGCGCCGGCGGTGCCGATGTCGAACTCAAATCGCCCGCCCCGGATCTCCCCGGGCTCGAACTCCACCGCGGAGCTCCCGATCTCCGCGCCCCGGAGCTGGCCACCACACACCGCCGCCGCGGCGCGCAGCGCGGTGAGGTGAGAGGCCGCGAGCCCGGGCTTCGGCCTCCCCGCCCGGATGCGCTCCACGCGGCAGGCCTTCCCGGTGATCGCCGCAAGCGCCACCGCCGTCCGGAGGATCTGGCCGCCGCCCTCGCCGTGGGACCCGTCGACGACGATCACTTCTCGCGCCGCCTCCGGACCCATTTCTCGAGTTCCACCGCGAAGAAGACAGAGCTGGCGATGAGCGTCGCCCCCGCGAGCTCCTCGAGCGGCAGCGCGATCGTCTCGAACGCGGCCTGGAGCGGGCCGGCGTAGATGACGAGGAGCTGGAGGAACACCGTGAGGAGCACAGCCGCGATGAGGTATCGGTTGCGGAAGAAGCCCTCCTTGAACACGGAGTCGCGCTCGACACGGATGGCGAGGACGTGGAACACCTGGAACATGGAGATGGTGTAGAAGACGAGGGTGTGCGCCTCCACGCGGTCGACATCCCAGGGCTTGTTCACGAGGGCCCAGGAGTAGACCGCCAGCCCTCCGACCATCATCAGCGTCCCCACCCAGGCGATGTGGAAGTAGAGGCCCCCGGAGAGGATGCCCGCCTTCGGGTCGCGCGGCTTCCGCTTCATGAGACCCTTCTCCTTCGGCTCCACCGCGAGCGCGAGCGCGGGGAACCCGTCCGTGATCAGGTTGATCCAGAGAATTTGGAGGGGGGCGAGCGGCGACTGGAGGAAGATCAGGGAGCCGAGGAACACGGTGAGGACCTCGCCGGAGTTCGTCGAGAGCATGTAGCGCACGAACTTCCGGATGTTGTCGTAGATCCAGCGCCCCTCCTCGACGGCGCCGACGATGGAGGCGAAGTTGTCGTCCGTGAGGATGATGTCCGCGCTCTCCTTCGCGACATCGGTGCCCGTGATCCCCATGGCGACGCCGAGGTCGGACTTCTTCAGCGCGGGGGCGTCGTTCACGCCGTCCCCCGTCATCGCGACGACGTGCCCGCGCGCCTTCAGCGCGGCGACGATCTTCGTCTTGTGCTCGGGGGAGACGCGGGCGTAGACGGAGACGCGCTCCACCTGCTTCGCCAAGTCGGCCTCGGTCAGCCGGTCGAGCTCGGCGCCCGTGAGCGCCTGGTCCGCGGTGGCGAGGATCCCCATCTCGTTCGCGATGGCCATCGCCGTGTGCTTGTGGTCCCCCGTGATCATGACGACCTTGATCCCCGCCGCCTTGCAGAGGCGCACGGCCTCCAGCGCGTCGCGGCGCGGGGCGTCCATCATCCCGACGAGGCCGAGGAAGACGAGGTCGCGCTCCACGGTCTCCGAGTCCACCGCGGGAATCTCGGACGGGAGGCGGCGCAGGGCCAGGGCGAGGACGCGGAGCGCCTTCCCCGCCATCTTCAGGTTCTCCTGGAGGAGGCCTTCTCGCGTCGCGGCGTCGAGGGGGACGACGTTCCCGTCGAGGCGCTGGTGGGTGCACCGCGGGATGACGACGTCCGGGGCGCCCTTGACGAGGGCCGTCTTGTCCGCGAGCTGGGTCACCAGGATCTCGCGCTGCTCGTCCGTCATCGCCCGCAGGCCGTCGAGGAGGTCCTTCGTGAGCGGGGCGTGGACCGTGGTCATCATCTTGCGCTCCGAGCTGAAGGGGATCTCGGCGACCCGGGGGTGGGCGGCCTCCATTGCGCCGGCGTCGATCCCCGCGCGCCCGGCGAGCACGAGGAGGGCACCCTCCGTGGAGTCGCCCTGGACCTCCCAGCCCTTCTCCCCGCGCTTCAGCGCGGCGTCGTTGCAGAGGAGCGCGCACTCCAGCGCGAGGCGGAGGTCCTCGTCCGCCGAGGCGGCCACCGCCCGGCCCCCGCGCAGGACCCGGCCGGCGGGGTCGAAGCCCTCGCCCTCCACGGTGTACCGGTGCCCGCCGACGAAGACCTCGCGGACGTTCATCTCCCCCTTCGTGAGCGTCCCCGTCTTGTCCGAGCAGATCACCGTGGCGCTGCCCAAGGCCTCCGCCGCGGGCAGGCGACGGATGAGGGCGTGGCGTTTCGCCATGCGCTGGAGCCCGATGGCCAGGGTGATCGTGACGATGGCGGGCAGGCCCTCCGGGATCGCCGCCACGGCGAGGGACACCGCGGTGAGGAACGTCTCCACGATGCGGTCGACGTCGCCCCCGGCCTGGACGTAGCCGACCGCGAAGATCACCGCGCAGATGCCGACAATCGCGACGCCGAGCTGCTTCCCCAGGCGCTCGAGCTGCTTCTGGAGGGGCGTCTCCCCCGCCTCCTCCTCCTGCACGCTCTTCGCGATGCTCCCCAGCTCCGTGCGCATCCCCGTGGCGACGACGAGCCCCTTGCCGCGGCCCGTCTCCACGATCGTGCCCATGTAGGCCAGGTTCCGGCGGTCCGCGAGGAAGACCTCGCCCCGCAGGGCGTCCGTGCCCTTGGACACCGCGGAGGACTCCCCCGTCAGGGCGGCCTCGTTGATCCGGAGCGTGGCCACCTCGGTGACGCGGAGGTCCGCGGGCACTCGGTCGCCGGTGGACAGGAGGACGAGGTCGCCGGGGACGAGCTCCCGCGCCGGGACAGTGAGCGTGCGCCCCTCGCGGACGACGTGGGCCTGGGGGGCGGCCATGGCCTTGAGCGCCTGGATCGCGCGCTCCGCGCGGTACTCCTGGACGAAGCCGAGGATCGCGTTGAGGATGACGACGACGAGGATGACGGCGACGTCGAGGTACTCCTCCGTGGTCCCCCGCACGACGGCGACGGCGGCAGAGACCACCGCGGCGACGAGGAGGATGATCACGAGGGGCTCGACGAACTGCCCCAAGAACAGCCTCAGGGGCGACACGCGCGCGGTCTGCACGAGCTCGTTCGGGCCGTGACGCTCGAGGCGGTGCGCGGCCTCGTCGCCTTGGAGACCGAGGGGGGAGGAGCCCTCCCGGTCGTAGGCCTGCTCGACGGAGAAGGAATGCCACGGCTCGGCCACGGGTCCGCCCGACACGCGGGAGGATATAAAGCGATTCATGGAAAGCCGCGGAGCCCTCGCCAGAACCGGGGGATGGACAATCTATTAGTACGCGGGGGATGCATGCGCCGCCCGGGATGGGACAAGGTCCAAGGTCCCTGTCGCTAGCGGGGACGCCGCGCGCCGAGCGGGGGCGCTGAGATGGCCGAACTCAGCGGGCTCATGCTCCAGCTCGGCATGGTTATGCTCCTCGCCTTCCTCGGCGCGGTGATCGCCTCGCGCCTCCGCGTCTCCATCATCATCGGGTACATCGTCGCGGGGATGCTCATCGGGCCGCACATCGCCTTTGACTTCGGTGGACTCTCCTACCGCGGCCTCATCAGCGACACCTCGCTCATCGACGTCCTCTCCCAGATCGGCCTCATCCTCCTCCTCTTCTTCGTCGGCCTTGAGTTCAGCGTCGCGAAGCTGCGGAAGGTCAAGGAGGCCGCCGCGGTCCTCGCGGTAATCAACCTCGCGGTGAACCTCTTCGTCGGGTTCGTCCTCGGCGCCTGGCTCGGCTGGCCCCTCGTGGACACGATCTTCCTCGCCGGGGTGATCAGCATGTCCTCGTCCGCGGTGACGGCGAAGCTCCTCATCGAGCTGCGGCGCACGCACAACCCGGAGACGGAGTTCCTCCTCGGCTTGGTGATCCTGGAGTCCTTCATGGCCATGTTCCTCCTCACCCTCGTGAACGGCCTCGTGATCCGCGAGGGCGGGCCGCTCACCATCCCCGCGGTCATCCTGGGCTCCCTCCTCTTCATCGCGTTCTTCGCGTTCCTCGCCGCCCTCGTCATCCCCCGCGCCATCGGCCTCTTCGAGAACCTGAAGAACGACGAGGTCTTCCTCCTCTTCGCCCTCGGCATGGTCTTCCTCGCCGCGGCGCTCGCCGAGGTCTTCGGGATCCCGGCCATCATCGGGGCGTTCTTCATCGGCATGGCGTTCGCGGACACGAAGGCCGCGGAGCGCATGAAGGCGAGGATGACGCCCCTGCGCGACGCCTTCGTCGCCCTCTTCTTCCTCTCCTTCGGGATGATGATCGACCCCTCCACGTTCCCCCTCGTCGCTCCCATGCTGATCGTCGCCGTCCCCCTGATCTTCCTCAACGACCTCCTCGTCACCGGGGCGCTCGCCTACCTCATCGGGTTCTCGGGGAAGGCGGCCACCGCCATCGGGTCGAGCCTCGTCGCGCGGAACGAGGAGGCCATCCTCTACGCGTCCGTGGGCACGAAGGCGATCCAGTCGAACCCGACATGGACGAACGCGCACGCGGGGACCTTCCTGAACCCTTTCGCGGGCCTGCTCTGCATCATCATGTCCTCCCTCGCGCCCACCGCCATGAAGCACTCCGACGGTATCGCCTCGGGGCTCAGGCGCGTCACACCGCGCTCCCTCGCCTTCGGCGGGGACCTCGTGAAGCGCACGCTGCGGACCTTCCTCCTCCCCGCGAAGCTCCCGATCTACGCGCACTCCCGGGCCATCCTCGCCGCGCTTGTCGCGTTCTTCGCCTATGTCGTCGCCCTGATCGTCACCACCGATCTCGTCCACCTCGTCCTGATCGTCCCGCTCCCCCTCGTGATGTACGGGGTATGGGGGGCGTTCCGCCGCGCCTCCACGGAGCCCGTGCGCCACACGAACTACGGCGTCGAGGGCGGGTTCAGCTGGGTGTACATCCACCGCTTCGTCCTCAAGTTCGTCGTCAGCGCGCTCGCGGCCATCGCGGTCATCGCCGCGCTCTGGCAGATCTACTGGCCCGCCACGCTCGTCGTCGTCCTCGTCTACCTCGCCTACGTCGTCGGCCTCATGCACGCGGCATACCGGCGGTTCAAGGGCCCGCAGGAAATCACCGCTAGGCCGATTGCTCGGTGGAAGGCGCGGCCTCGGAACGGGCGGTAAAGACGGCCTGCACAACCAGGCGGGAGCCTCGTCGAAGAGATCGTCATTGACCAAGACCGGGGAGAGGGGAGCAAGTCCCTTCGGGCCGGGGGCGGGGGCCGGCTCCGCGGTCGTGACCATGACCTCACGGACAGGCGGGGGGTGTCCGCGGCGTCCAAGGTCGCCGCGCAGGGGGACACGGGGGGAGCGGCGGTGGCCCGCCCGCCACTGGCTCGTCCTCGGAACCTGGCGGCGGGCGCCCGGAACCGATCGCCGGTTGGCCCAACCCACCATCTCCGCCTACGGCGGAAGCTCGTCCGGGGCCAGCGGAAGTTCGCCCGGCGAGGCGGCGAGCGCTCCCTGTCTCCCGCCGCGAGCCCCCGACGTCCCGGGATTCCCCCCACGGCGCCCGGCGTCGGCTCCAGCCCGCGCGGGGCTGGCGGTAGCCTTCCCGACGCTCGCGGGACCTTCCGCCGACGACGGGAAGTCCTCCGGGACCGGCGGAGGACCTTCCGGCGGTCGCTCTGAACGAGGGGAATCGCCTTTGGGAGACTGGTGATGCTCGTTTGTGGAGCCCAGACACCACTGGCCTGCATCCGTCTGCCGGGGGAGCGCGAACGCCGTGACAGGGACCTCCTGACGGCGACGATGTCGGCGTGACCGAGAGCGCTAGTGCGAGCTCTGATACCGCAGGTTCTCCATCCAGCCGGACTCGGCCTCGATCGTCGTGAACTCGCCGTGCCCCGGGAAGACCCGCGTTTCCGACGGAAGTTGGAGGAGAGCCCGCACCGTCTCCACGAGCCTGGCGAAGCTCCCCCCGGGCCCGTCGTAGCGCCCGTACGTCCCCGCCATCACCGTGTCCCCGCTCCAGAGCCGCCCCGAGTCGCGGTGGTGCAGGGCGATGGAGCCCAGGGTGTGTCCGGGGGTGTGAATGACGCGGAGGACCTCGGGCCCGACCCTGACCTCCGAGCCCTCCTTGAGGAGGATCTCGGCCTTCGAGGGCGGTGGGGGCACGGGGAGGTACCACCGCGCCTCCTTCGCGTTCCTCTCGAGGCGGTAGGCGTCCGTCTCGTGGATGGCGATCTTGCCGCCGACCGCCTGCTGGAGCGGCGCGTTGTCCGCGGTGTGGTCGTGATGGCCGTGGGTGTTCACGATGGCGGTGACCTTCAGGCCCTCGCCCCGCACCGCGGCGGTGATCTCCGCCGACCCCGCGGCGGGGTCGATGACCACGGCCTCCCGCGTCCCCTCGTCGTAGAGGAGGTACGCGTTGTTCTGCAGCGGAGGGACCTGGAAGTGGAGCATCTCCATGGGCGCGTCGCCGGATGAGGACTCCCTTCATAAAGGGTTCGGGGGGATGCGGGACCCTCGGGCACCCCATCCCAAGGAACCGTGCGGGACACACCGCGAAATCCTATTCTCGCCCTCCGAAACACCCACAACGCGTTTAAGTAGCCGCAGGCGAGTGTTTTCTCGGGGAGGAGTCTCATGTTCGCCCCGGCTCGCCTTGCGTCCAACGCCCTCGTGATCACCGTCGCCGCGCTCAGCGTCCTCGCGTCGCTGGGCGCGCTCGTAAGCCTCTCGGATCCTGCTCCGAGCCCCGCCCTCTCCCCGGGGGCGCCGATCATCTCGCGGTACAACGATCACCGCGACGGGAACGCCGAGGCGGTGAGCAACATCGCCCACCCGGTCCTCCTCTGGAGCTTCGACACCTTCTCCACCGCGGCGACGTCACCGCTAGTGGGTGACCTCGATGGCGATGGTAGGCCCGAGGTCGTCTTCGGCGAGGTGCGGTCGGCCATCCCCGCGGGTCCGGCCTCGCGCCACCTCTACGCGCTGAACGCGGACGGGACGCTGAAGTGGACGGCCCCGGCGCGGTACGACGTGAGCCCGCGGGCCCTCGTCGACCTCGACGGCGACGGGACGGTCGAGGTGATCTATGGCGAGGGCTGCCACTGCGCCGCCGGGGGCCTGTACCTCTACGTCGCGAACGGGGTGGACGGCAGCCTGCGGTGGTCCTGGCTGAACACCTTCTGGGGCCTCGGCCACGAGGGCAGCTTCGCCTCGCCCTCCCTCGCGGACATCAACGGGGATGGCGTCCTTGACATCCTCATCCCTGCGATGGACCGCTACTTCTACGCGCTCAACGGGGTGGACGGCAGCGTCCTCTGGAAGAGCGCGCAGTTCTCGCATTACCTGCGCACGTCCCCCGTGATGGAGGACCTCGACTCGGACGGCCGTCTGGAGGTCACCGGCTTCGCGGAGTCCGGCATGGTCCGGGCCCTCGACGCGGCGTCGGGGGCGACGGAGTGGGAGCGGGACTACGGGGCCATCGCCGCGGCGACGCCCGCCCTCGGGGACCTCGATGGCGACGGGAGGCCGGAGATTGTCTTCCCCGTCATCGGCCAGCCCGCGGAGCCCGGGCACACCGTCGCGGTGAACGCCGAGGACGGCTCCCTCCTCTGGGACAACGCGGCACATGATTACTCCTACCGCGGCCCCGCGCTCGCGGACGTCGACGGCGACGGGTTGCCCGACGTAATCGACGGGGACTCCGACAACGCGGTGGTTGTGGCCTACCGCGGCACCGAGGGGACCATCCTCTGGGAGCGGCCCCTGGGGGCCCCCTGGGCCTCCGGACCAATCGTGGTCTCCGACATCGACGGGGACGGCGCCCTGGAGGTTCTGGCCGGCTCCGACCTCGGCCTCCACGTCCTCACCCTGGCCACTGGAGCCACGGAGTGGATGTGGTCGGCCCCGCGCGTGCGCGGGGAGCCCTGGGTCGCCGACCTCGACGGGGACGGCCACGCGGAAGTCCTCTTCGGGGCCGGGGACGGGAAGCTCTACGTGTTGACGCAGGCGCCGGCATGCCCCCCCGGTTCCGTCTCCCTCCGCCTCGAACCCCGGACGCTGAACCTGAAGTCTAGCGGGAACTGGGTGAACGCGAGGATCACCCGGGCAGCCGGCTGCACGGCGGACATCGACCTCTCGAGCCTGACTCTGAACGGCGTGCCCGCGGCGACGGCGAAGGTCCTCGGCGACGGCAGCATCCTCGCCAAGTTCGACCGCGGCGAGCTCGGACGGACGCTCCTCCCCGGGGACGCGGTGACCGTCGTCGTCACGGGCCGCTGGGTGAAGGGCGGGAGCTTCACCGCCACGGACACGATCCGCGTCATCCGCCCGGGGAAGTGACGGGGCCTCGCTCCCCGCAAGGGGTCCCTACCCGACCCCGACGCCCCGAACCTTGATACGGCGAGGCGTTGTCCCCAGCAGGATGCCCACCGGCGGGATGAACTTCATCTGCCCCAGGGACGGGAACCCCCTCTTCATCACGTTCCGCCTCACCGACGCGAGCGACAAGCTCGTCCGCAAGGTGAACTGCCCCGCGTGCAAGACCGTGTACGAGGTGGAGCTCGCCATCAAGGAGCCGCAGCCCGCCGGCACCCCCGAGACGAAGGGCTGAGGGAGTGCGGCTGGCGGGAATCGAACCCGCGTTGGAAGCTTGGGAAGCTTCAGTCCTACCACTAGACTACAGCCGCGGCGCCCCGCGGTAGGCGGAGGAGCTTAATGGGGGTTTCGTCACACGCTCGGAAGGAGAAGGAACTGCCACACGAGGAGAAGGACGGGGAGGACCTCCACCGCGGCGAGACGGAGCACGGAAGAGCGAAACCAGACATCCACAGGTCCCTCCGTGATCCGAGCCACGTAACCCTGGAGGAGCGCGACACCCGCGTAGAGCGCAAGGGTATTCGCGACCGCAGTCGACGTGCCTACGAGGTACGCGACGGAGGACGTGGGGTCGCGGAGCCTCCCGATGAGGAGGTCTCCGATCACGAAGGCAAAGAGGACGTTCGTCTCGGGGAGAACCGCGACGGTGAGGACGCGCCCGAACCCCTGCGGTGCCTTCCAGAGTCCTGGCAAGCGCGCCGCGTAGAACAGGCTGGGAGCCACGGTGGTTCCCAGTGACGCAAGACCAAAGCCCAGGGCGAGGGCGTCCACGGCGGGGCCGACCGAGGAATCGAGCCGGAGGGTGAGGAACCAGAGGACGAAACCGAGAATCGCGGGGAGGGCCGCCTGCTGGAGGAAGACCAGCCTCCGGTCCCTCATGGCTTTCCCCAGTGCCGGGTCGATGTTCCCTGACGGACGCCGCATCGCGACCGTGGTCACGTACGCGGTGACGCCGAATCCCACCGCGGGGAGGACCACAAACAGGGCCGAGAAGTGAGACATCCGGGGGCGAAAGCGCGGCGAAGCACCTAAGCGTTCCGGGGGAAACTACTTCTTGACCTGCGGGCTCGTCTCGATGTCCCGGCGCGTGTTCTCCAGCCCCGCGAGAAGCTGGAGTACCGACGTCCGGCCGTGCATGGGGATGTTCGGGTCGTTCGCGAGCTCCTCGAGGATGAAGATCGCGCTCGCGAGGCGGATGTCCAGGGCGTCCTTCATCCGCGTGAGCCGGTCCTTCGCGTCATTCGCGCCGCGGCGGATGTTCCGGGGGACCGACGTGTCCTCCGCGAGCTGGTCCAAAGCCTCGATGAGCGACTTGACTCGCGAGTCCACGTCCATCATGCGTCCACCTGATGCCGGCGAAGGTCACTAGCTGATCTCCCGTTTGGCTCCGCCTTCCTTGTACGTGGTCACCACCATTAAGGTTTTGGTATCCTTCACCCCCGCGATGGGGGCGAGGGCGTTGAGGACGAAGTCCTTGAGTCCGCGGTAGTTCGGGAAGCGCGCCTTCGCGACGATGTCCGTGTCCCCGGTGACGAGGAACACGTCCTGGATCACGTCGAACTCGGCGACGGCGTGGGCGATCGAATCCGCCTGCTTCGTGTCCACCTTGATCGCGATGATGGCAGTGACCTGGTCCTCCCCGTAGTACTGGACCACGACCTCCTCAATCTCCTGTGAGGGTATCATAGGGACGGCGAACGCCCGTGGCGGGGATAAGTCTTTGCGCTGTGCCCATGGAGGTGTGCCACGAATGACCTCGGGGAACCGGTCTCGCGTGAGGGCTAGGGCGGTGGCGGCGGGGGAGGGGGCGACTCCTCGGAGGGCGGCGGCGCATCGTCGACGGGTGGAGGCTCCGCACGTCGCTTCCGTCGCCGGAGAACCAGGAAGAGGATGAGGCCGAGGGCCACTCCCGCGACGAGGATGGCAACGAGGGGCACCCACTGACTGACCCACGGATTCCCGATGGGGCGTGCGTTGACCCTGAAGGATGCGGTGGTCGGTTCGGACACAAGCCCGGCACGGTCGGCGGCGGTGCACACGGCCTCATAGTCGCCAGGCTCGTCGACAATCGTGATCTCCGTTCCGTTGCTCGGGTCGAAGAGCCGCACCGTCGCGCCGTCGCGCCGCAGCACAATCGTGTAGGACCGGATTCCGGCGCCAAGGTCCGTCGCCGCGGCGGAGACGGTGACAGTTCCCCCAACCTCCGCCGGCGATGGGCTGACGGCGCACTCGGTGACCGCAGGCCTCACTCCATCGAACGTGAGGTTGCGAGCCACGAGCGGCGACGGGTTGCCGGCGTTGTCCCAGGCTTGGGCCTCGAGGAGGTTGACCCCAGCGGTCAGGTTGAGGGAGAGGTTCCACGACCCGGCGCCCGCAGCAGTGCGCCATGGGCCACCGTTGAGGCGGACATCGACGCGTTCCAGGCCGCTGCCGCCCGCGTCCGATGCCGTCCCGGTGACGACGACGGTGCCTGACGCGAGGACGCTCCCGTCGGCGGGGGACGTGAACGACACGGTGGGCGACGTATCGTCGATGACCTCGACGGTCTGCGTTAGGGTCGCGGCAAGGCTGGCGGTGTCCCTGACCTCGAGGCGGATGGTGTGATCCCCTAGGCTCGAATAGAGGTGCTGCGCGACGGGGGTCGTCGACCAGGCGGTGTCCCAGGCGCCATCGTCCTCCCAGTCCCAGCGAACCTCGATGGCGGATACGGGGTCTTCCAAGTCGGACGAAGGGGACGCGTCCACGGTGAAAGCCGTCGTGAGGCCCCCGACAATGGGGGCCACCAGGAATGCGGCGATTGGGGCGGTGTTGTTGACCCAGAGGGCCTCGGTCGCCGTCGCGGACGAGCCGAAGGTGTCCCGCACCTCGAGCCGAACCACGTAGGACCCGAGGGCGGCATACCTGTGGGCGGCGGTCCTCGTGGTCGACCATGCGCTGTCCCACGCACCGTCGTCCTCCCAGTCCCACCGGACCTCGAGGGCGGAGGGTGGGTCCTCGAGATCGCTGCTGGGGGACGCGTCCACGGAGAAGTTCGTCAGAAGGCTCCCGCTGGTGGGCGAGAGGAGGAACGCGGCCGTCGGCGGCGCGTCGACGTAGGCCGAGGTCTCGTTCGACGGTGGGCCCTCCCCCTGGTCGTTCACCGCCGTCACCTGATAGTAGTAGGTCTGACCGGGGCCGACGCCGCCATCGACGTACACGAGCGAATTCCCGATGCGCACCAGATAGATTGCGGTGCCGGGAGCGAGCCCTCGGTAGATCGTGTAGTTCGTCACCGCGGACCCTCCGTCGTCGGTCGGCGGCTGCCACGACAGGGCAATCTGCGCCGCACCCGCGCTCGCGACGAGGTTCCTGGGGGGGCCGGGGATCGTCGCGGGGGTGGCCCAGGCCTCGTTCGAGGGCGGACCTTCTCCGGTCCCGTTTGTCGCGGTCACGCGGTAGAAGTACGTCTGGCCGTTCACGAGACCGGTGTCCAAGTAGATGAGCACGTCCCCCAGCGTGACCAGGTAGACCTCCCCGCCCAGGGAGAGGCCGCGGTAGATTGTGTAGTTCAGCACCGGGAAGCCCGGTGATTCCCAGGTCAGCGTCACCTGCCCCGCGCCGGGGATCGCGGTGAGGTTCCGCGGGGCGCCGGGGACCCCCAAGGGCGTGGCGGACACCTCGTTCGAGGGGAGGCTCTCCCCGACCGCGTTCACCGCGGTGACCTGGTAGTAGTAGGTCTGGCCGTTCGTCACCGCGAGGTCGGCGTACAGCGTCACGTTCCCGACCGCGGCGAGGAACGTCTCGCCTCCGGACGTCGTCCCGCGATAGAGGGAGTAGCCCGCCAGCGGCTCCCCGCCGTCCCAGGTGGGGGGTTGCCAGGACAGCGCCACCTGCCCGTCGCCGGCGACCGCGGTGAGGTTCACGGGGTTCATCGGCTCGTAGGGCGGCGCGTCGTAGACCCAGGTTTCGGCGTTCGCGACGAACGGCGACAACGTCCATCCCCCAAAGAGCACGACGCGGTCCGACTGCGTATCGTAGGCGAACCCGAACGCCTGGCGGGCCGAGGGGCTCGAGGCGGGCGTCATCCGCTGCCACGTGTTCGCCTCGGTGTCGTAGATCCACGTCTCCGCAGAGACCCCGAAGAGGACGACGAGGTCGGACTGGACATCGTAGGCCATGTTGTGCTCACCGCGGGGGCTGGGGCTCGTCGCCGGGGTGACCTCCGCCCATGTGTTCGTGTTGAGGTCGTAGGTCCACGTGTCCCCGAGCCTCGTCGCGATAGGTCCCCCGACGTAGCCGCCGAAGAGCACGACAAGGTCGGAGCCTGCGTCGTAGGCCATCCCGACATAGTGCCGTGCGGGCGGTGCAACGGGCGGGTTCATGTTCGTCCACTGATTCGTCTCGTAGTCGTAGGCCCACGTCTCGTTGCTGTCGGCGTATCCCGCGCGGTTCCATCCCCCGAAGAGGACGATACGATCCGACTCGGAATCGTAGGCCATCCCGTGACCGTCGCGCGAGGAGGGGCGCGTCGCCGGATTCCGGTCAACCCACGTATTGGCCTCGACATCGTACGCCCAGGTCTCAGACCGGTCGACACCGGCATAACCCCCGAAGAGGACGGTCTGGTCCGATCCGGAGTCGTAGGCCATGCTCACGAAGGCGGTCGGCTGCGGCGCCAGGGGAGGGTTCATCTCGGTCCAGTTGTCGGCCTCCAGGTCGTAGACCCAGGTCTCGTCGCTCCGGATCATGCTCCCCAGGTGACCCCCAAAGAGCACCGTCCGGTCGGATTCCCCGTCGTACGCCATGGCGGGGCCGTTGCGGGCCTGGGGCCTGGGGGCCGGGCTCATCGCCGTCCATTCGTTGCCGATGTGCGACAGGGGCTGGGGCCCCATCCCGGAGCCCAACACCGCAGGCTCGGAAGGAACCTCCAAGGCGAGGGCCGGGGTCGAGGCGTACCCCACGACGAGCGGAGCCGAGAGCACGATGACAAGGAGCAATACGGAGCCCCCCGCGGTCTCGCGACGCGTCACCCGTCTCCCTCCCGTGCGCACGTGTGGAAACGCGGATAAACATTTCGTACGCACAGGCCTCCCCCTGCGGAGTGATCGCCTACGGGCGAGCCCGGCCTTGCCGCTAGACCTTCGCGCCGCACTTCCGGCAGAACGTGTCCCCTTCCTTCAGCGGCGCCCCGCACTCGCCGCAGGCGCGCGGCCGCGCCACGCGCGCCCCGCACTTGCGGCAGAACTCGTCGTCCGCCCGCAGCTCCGCGCCGCAGAAGGCACACCGCGGGCCGGTCCCCTGGATCACCGCCATCACCGGGGCCACCGCGGCAGGGGACCCCTCCACGACGACCTGGACGTTCGGCGGCAGGGCCTCCTCGGCGGCGCGCTTCGCCTGGAGGGCCTGGGCCAGCGCGGCGGTGTAATCCTCGGCGTCGAAGGAGGCCCGGGAGGTCCGGAGCAGGGCCTCCGCGGCGGACACGTCCCTCCCCCGCTTCCGACCGACCTCGATCGAGTCCTGCGCGAGGTTCAGCGTGAACTTCGCCTGGAGGTAGTTCGGGGGCGTCTCCTTGACCAGCTTCTCGTGCGGGGTCTCGTCCGGGGTGCCCTGGACCTTCGCCAGCTTCGCGAGGTCGCCCTCCGCCTGGGCACGGGCCTTCTGCCGTACCAGGGCCTCTCGGGCCTTCCCGCAGAGCTCGATGCACTCCTGGTAGGCCCGGCGGTCGTGCGCCCCCTCCGCTCTCAGGATGAGGATGTCCGCGTCCGGGCTCTTCACGTCGCCGCGGCCGATGGCGTCGCGGATGGCCCGCGTCGTGACCAGGGCGTTGTGCGAGCGCTCCGGCAGGTCGCCGCGCTCGGCGAGGGTGGCGCGCCGCCTTCGCATCACTCGGAGCTCGTACCAGATGAGGATGGAGACGCCGGCGACCAAGCCGAGGACGAGGGCGGCCTCGAAGGGGCCGAACTCCGCCATGCCCCGGCCTACCCCGCGTCGCGGATAAAATCCTTTGGCGGTGGGTATCAGCCGGGCCCTCAGGACATGATCTCGTCCAGCCGGCCGGCCTTCTGCGCGACACGGATCTCCCGTGCGATGCGCCGCCCCGTGGACATCCCCGGCTCGATGAGGTCGCTGTAGGGGCTTCCCTGGATGAACAGGTTCGTCCCCGCGACAATCCGTGTGCTGATCTCGAAGACCTTGAACTTCAGCTCGTCGTCCACGATGCCCTCGAGGCAGAACGGCCCGATCATCCCGCCGAAGAGGTCGAAGGAGCGTTCGACGACGCGCTCGCCCAGGTCGAAGAGGATCGGGAGGAGGGACTCGCGGAGGACGACGGGGACGTTGCCCGTGACCACGAAGGTCGGGTACAGCCCGTAGTGCCGCAGGGTCTCCTGCGCCCCGAGCTTGTACATCTCGTCGATGTTCGCCTCGTCGCGGCGGTCGATGCCGAGGAGCTCCAGCGCGCCCTTGCTGAGGGCGTACCCCTTCTTCGCAATTGGCGAATAGAAGAAGTGCACGTAGTACCGCGTGCCCACGATGTACTCCTGGATCGTGAAGCTCTGGCCGCTCTTGATCCCCGCGTAGAACTCCTCCTGGTTCTTCGCGATGAAGGCGCCCTTCCCGCCCTTGGCCCCGTAGTACTTCACGAACACGGGGCGGTCGATGTCGTCCGAGGACGCGATCTTCCGCGGCATGTCGACGCCGGCGGAGAGGAGCCACGCGCGCTGCTTCTCGCGGTCGGCCTCCCAGGACAGCACCGCGCGGTTGCCGAACGTGGGGACGCGAAGCTTCAGGAACGCCTCGGCGCCCATGTACTCGACGAAGGACCCGTGGGGCACCGCGACCACCTGCTTCGCGACGAGGTCGTCCGCGCGGTCCAGGATCTCCTCGTACGAGTCCACGACGAGGAACTCGTCGGGTTTCGCGAGGGGGAAGGCGTCGTAGAACTTGGGGCGCTTCTTGATGGCGATGCCGAGGGTCTTGAAGCCCTCTTGACGGGCGCCGTGGAAGATCTGCAGGGAGGAATGCGAGCACACCGTGGCGACCGTGATGTCCTTGTAGTCCCCGAGGGCGTCGAGGACTCCCTTCGCCCGCCGCCGCGACGCCATGCGGGACCATCGCCTGCGGCCCTTAAGGGTTTCGCGCGGCCCTGGGGCGCGGAGGATTCCAAGACCGCTCAGTTATCGTTATAAGGGCTTCCCTGGATGGAGGCCGGTCCGCAGGCCTAGCGGTAGGTAGGGGTACCCATGTCGAGGTCTTCCAAGAGTGTTCGACTGCTCGTCGTCGCGCTGACCGTGCTCGCATCGCTGAACGCTGCTTTCCTCTTCACCGCGGAGCCGGCGCCCGCCGACCGGGGCCTCCCGGACGGCTGGGGCTACCAGTGGGTGGACAGCCTTCCGCCCGCGCCCACGGTCCCGTACAACTGGATCGACGCCCAGTCCGGGACGAAGATCCTGTCGACGGACCAGACCGACGGGCTCGTGACCTACGTGAGCACGCCCTGGGGCATATGGAACTACTACGGATCGCTCCCGGGCGGCATGTTCGTCTACGTGGACGGCTGCGTCGCCCCGCAGGGCTACGACACCCCCTGCGACGACACGTCCGTCGGCCCGCTCCCCATCCCCAACGCCGGCGACGCGATGATGCCCTTTCTGTCGTCCCTCGACATCCCCGCGGGTTCCAACGCCACGTACGGCATCTGGACCGTGACTGTGGGGAGCCCGGGGAGCCAGCAGTTCGTCATCGAGTGGCGCGCGACGTACGAGGGCGGCGCCGGCGGCGACGTGAACTTCGAACTGGTCATCAACGAGACCGGGGAGTTCTGGTTCCAGTACAACGTCATGACCTACCCCGCGTCACCGCCAACGTACGTGGCCGGCCTCGAGAACTGGAACAGCCAGATCGGGAACCAGTGGCGCATGGGCACGAACGACATCGTCGCGGGGACGGCGGTCCGGTGGGATTCTCCCAACTACTGGCCCGCGTTCAACCAGACGTCCCTCAGCGCCTGGGGCTATGGGGGAGACACCGTGGCCTTCCCCTTGACCGTCTGGAACACCGGCGTCCTTCCGGACACCATCGACCTGCAGGCCACGGGGAGCTGGAGCACCTCCTTCTGGAACGCGGGCGGCACGAGCCCGCTCGCGGACACGAACTTCAACAGCCTGCCGGACACCGGAGTCCTCGCCAGCCGGTACAATCTGGGGGACAATCTGGCAATCTTGGTGAAGGTGGACATCCCCCCCTCCGGGCTCGGCGTCTTCGACAGCATCACCGTTACCGCCACTTCCGAGGGGGACCCCACCGCCGTCGCCACCGCCAACCTGAGGCCGCACACCCCGTGGGCCGGCAACCTCGTCGCGGGCTTCGAGTCCCCAACCGCCTTCACCCACCAGCACGCGAGCCCCGACGAGTGGCAGCTCGGGACGCCCCTCGACGGCCCCATAGGGTGCCACACCGGCCTGACCTGCTGGGGCACGGACCTCAACGGGACGTACGACATCGATCACAATGGCTGGCTCCTTAGCCCCGCGGTGGACCTTGGAATCTTCAACGCCGCGTACCTCCGCTTCTGGCACTGGTTCGACATCGAGGCGCCCTGGCCGCCCGCCTCCTACGACGACGGGGGCTGGGTCGAGATCAGCGTCGACGGAGGGAGCTGGACGAAGATGGCGCCGACCTCGGGGTTCCTCTACAACGAGACGATCAGCTGGAACGCGCCCTCCGACGCGGGCGGACCCGTGTTCGCCGGGATGTCGAACGGCTGGGTGCAGTCCGAGTTCGACCTGAGCGCGTACGCGGGCAGCGTCGTCCAGGTGCGCTGGTGGCTCTGGAGCGACCCGTGGGGCAGCCAGGGCGCCGGCTGGTACATCGACGACGTGGAGCTCGTCGGGCTCGTCGAGGGCGTCCGCTTCCTCCCCGAGGATCCCCCGCAGCTGACCGCAGTCGCCGGCGGCACGGCGCGGCACGCGCTCTCCGTCACGAACGTCGGCATCAGTTCGGACATCATCGACCTTTTCCTCAACGGGACGCTGCCCGGCTGGACCTACACCTGGCTGGACGGGGCCGGGAGCGCGCTGCCCGACAGCGACCTGGACACGTGGCCGGACACCAACTACCTCCTCCCCGGCGAGGGGCGCATCGTCCTCCTCGACGTCACCGCGGACCCGACCGCACTCCCAGGGACCCTGGACGCCGTCACCGCCATCGGCGTCTCGACGAACAACGGGAGCGCCCAGGACAGCGTGGTCGTGCCGACGCTGGTGCCCCTCGTCCTCCCCTACCTCGAGGGCTTCGAGGCGGGCGGGAACGCGAGCCTCTGGCAGCCCGGCGGCCCGGCCGGCTTCACCAACGAGTGGGAGATGGGCACGCCGACCGACATCTTCGGCTGCTACGACGGGTCCACGTGCTGGGGCGTCGACCTCGATGACGTCTACGAGAACACGCACGATGGCTGGGTCGAGGCCCCCGCGGTGGACCTACAGAGCGCCCCGAGCGCCCGCCTCGGCTTCTACCACTGGGTCGACGTCTCCGGCCCCCCCGCGGACGGGGCCTTCGTCGAGGTCTCGGCGGACGGGGTGACGTGGGAGAAGGCCCCGATTGCCTCGGGGTTCGACTACAACGGGATCATGACCACCTCCACGGCAAGCCCCTACCCGGGAGGGCGGGTGTTCGTCGGTTGCTGCCCGGGGTGGGTGTACAGCGAGATCGACCTCACGCCGTGGGTCGGCGGCGTCCTCCACAGCCGCTTCCGCCTCTGGGGTGCCTGGTGGGGCTGGAGCAACGGCTGGTACATCGACAACGTCACGTTCTACGTCCCTGTGGATTCCGTCGACATCCGCCCGAGCCTGCCCACGGAGGTCCCCGACCGATGGACGGGCTTCGGCGACCCCGGGGACTCGTTCCGCTTCCCGTTCAACGTGACGAACCGCGGCGGGGACTCGGACATCGTGAACGTCTACGAGACCGGCTTCTCGCCGTTCTGGAGCGTGATCTTCTACGGACCTGACGGAGTGACGCCCCTGACCGACTCGAACGCGGACTTCCTCAACGATGTGGGCAGCGTGGCGCCCGGGGCGTCGGTCCCCATCTTCGTGGACGTGACCCTGTGGGCGACCGCCCCCGTGTGCAGCGCGGACGCGATGACCATCCTGGCGGAATCGACCGACGACATCAGCGTCTCGGACACGACACAGATCAAGATCTACGTCCTGTGCTCCCCGGGCCTCTGGGAGACGTTCGAGAGCGCCAGCGTCAAGTGGGAGGCCGGTGCGGGGACGCCGGGCGCACCCAACGAGTGGGAGTGGGGCACGCCTACGGACGGCCCCCTGTCCTGCCTGAGCGGCACGAGTTGCTGGGGCGTCGACCTCGACGACACCTACGACCCGAGCCACGACGGCTGGCTCTCCTCGCCCCCGGTGGACCTCTCCGGGTTCAGCCAGGCCGAGCTCCGCTTCTGGCACTGGTTCGACATCGAGGGGGACTTCCCGCCGACGTCCTACCAGGACGGGGGCTGGCTGGAGGCGCGCGCCGGGGGCGGGCCCTGGACGAAGTTGGCCCCGACCGCGGGGTCCCTGTACAACGACCGGGTCCAAAACGCGCCGGTCAACCCCTACGGCCCCGTCTTCGCGGGGCAGTCCGGGGGATGGGTGGAGAGCGTGGTGGATCTCACCGCGTTCACGGGCGGGGTCGTCCAGGTACGGTGGCGCCTCTGGGACAACACCTGGACCCAGTACGCGGGCTGGTACCTCGACGAGGTCCAGCTCTACGGCTTCGCCCAGGGAGCGGACCTGGAACCCGAGGGACAGGTCGCCGTGGGCCAACCCGGGGAGACCGTGTCCCTCTCAATCTCCGTGCAGAACATCGGTGTGTCCACGGACACGGTCGACGTGATCGCGGGCGGGGTCTGGCCCGTCACCCTGTTCGACGCCGGGGGCGCGCCGCTCACGGACACGGACGGGGACACGATCCCGGACGCGGGACCCCTGGCGGCGGGGGCGTCCGTGGACATCCGCGCGGACGTCGCCATCTCCGCGCTCGCCATGCCGGGGGATTCCGACGACGTGACCGTGACGGGAATCTCCGTCGCGAACGGTTCCGCCATGGACGCGGTCCTCCTCCGGGTCTTCGTAGGGATCAGCCAGCCCTACCTCGAGTCCTTCACGTTCCCGCCCTCGGCTTGGACGACAGCGGGCGCCGTGAACGAGTGGGAGTGGGGGCAGGTGAATTACGTGGACGGTCCGCTGTACTGCATGAGCCCCCCGAGGTGCTGGGGCACGGACCTCGACGGCACCTACGACCTCGACCACGACGGATGGCTCCAGACACCCTGGTTCGACCTCCGCACCGCGGACCAGGCCGAGGTCTCCTTCTGGCACTGGTTCGCCGCCGTGGGGACGAGCCCGCCCTCCAGCTACGAGGACGGTGGCCGGGTCGAGGCCTCCGCCGACGGCCTGATCTGGGATTGGGTCCCGGTCACCGCGGGGGCGCCCTACAACGAGAGGGACTGGGACGGGTGGGAGGTCTTCGGAGGTGACTCCAACGGATGGGTGCAGAGCACGATCGACCTGAGCGGCTTCCTCGGCGGCCCGGTCGCCCTGCGGTTCCTCTTCTCCGACGACGGGAACACCTGGCCCGCGCCGTCCGTCGCCGCCGGCTGGTACATCGACGACTTCGAGTTCAGTCCCGTCGAGCTCCCCTACGGGGTCGACCTCCAGAACAACGACGCGCGTTCCGGGAGGGCCGGCGATGTGGTCGCCTACTCCGGCTTGGCGGTGAACCGGGGGAACAACCCGGACACCATCGAACTCTCCTTGAGCACGGGGCCTCAGTACTGGCCGACGACCCTCCTCGACGCGGGCACCCTCCTCCCAATCGCGGACACGAACGGAGACTTCAACCCGGACACGGGCCTGCTCGCCCCCGCCCAAAGTTTCGCGTTCGAGGCCTGGGTTTCCATCCCGAGCTGGGCCGCGCCCGGAGACGTGGACATCGCCACGGTGTCGGGCGTCTCCGTCGCGGATGCTGCCGCGACCGACTCCGTCGCCTTCCGGACCCGGGTCCAGGCCTTCATCGTGGCCCCCCTCAACTCGCCCACCGTCGACGGGACGATCACCCTGCAGTGGGGATCGGAGCAGGCCGACCTCGGCCTTGTCCAGTCCAGCTCCCTCAGCGCCCTCCTCTACGTGCAGGCGGACTCGACGTACCTCTACGTCGGCGTCGACTCCATCGGCGACCCCACGCCGGACACCTACGACGGCGTCTTCTTCGCGGCGGACACCGGCGTGGTCGGCACCCGGGATGTGCCCGACTCTTGGTTCGAGGCGGAAGCGAGCGGCTGGCGGGGTCATTGGGCGTACAGCCCCGTCGGCGGCTGGTGGTCGCTCGAGGACAACTTCGACACGGGGCTGCCGAACCACGCCGGCCTCGCGTGCGCCATCGGCTTCGGGAGCAGCCCGAACTCCGGAGCGAACCACCGGATGTACGAGTGCCAGATCCCGCTCGCCCTCCTCGGCCTCTCCCCGGGCGACACCTTCGGTTTCGGCCTCGAGGTGTGGGACGACTCGGGGGGCTGGGTCGAGTGGCCCGACCTCTTCTGGTCGGCGGGGACCCTGGCCACCTACGGCCTTGTCATCCTGGACACTGTGGACGCGTTTCCCGCGGTGGCGACCCCCCTCAACTTCCTGAGCCCCTTCGAGCCCGGGGCCACGGACGTGGAGGTGCTCCAGGTGGAAGTCCTGCCGACGGGTTTCGGCCGGATCGCGCAGCTGAACCTCCAGGCGGCCTCCACGGGGTCCCTCGCGGACTTCGCCCAGGTGAACCTGTGGCTCGACGCGAACAACAACAGCGCGGTGGACGGGGGCGACCTCTGGCTCGACTCGGTTCCCGCTCCCCCGGCCGCCTTCGTCCTCGTCGCGTTCCTCACGCCACTCGCCCCGCCGAACGCGGCGAACTTCCTCGTCACCGTGAACATCGCGCCGACGGCGCAGCTCAGCGTCCAGTTGGACGTGACCGTCACCGCCGTGCAGCCCATCTTCCCGGACACCGCCGTCCTCTCCGGAACGCCGACGGGGAGCATCGTCGTGGCGGACCTCACCCCGCCGGCCTCCTCCGTCAACACGCTCCCCTACCTCACGACCACCGCGACGTTCCCCGTGCCCTTCACCGCGACGGACAACCTCGGGACGCCCGTCGTCGACCTCTACTACCGCCTGAACGGCGGGGCGTTCCAACTCTTCGGGGGCGGGCCGTTCGGATCGAGCCCCGTCGCGTTCACCGCGCCGGGGGACGGATTCTACGAGTTCTACACGATCGCGGACGACACCCGCGGGAACGTCGAGGCCGCCCCCGCGACGCCGGACGCGTACACTATCGTGGACACCACCGGGATCTCGGACACGAACCCGCCCGCAATCGCGCACACGCCCGTGAGCGGGGCGTTCGTCGGCGACGCGGTCGAGGTCCTCGCGACGATCACGGACGACCTCGGCGTCCAGTCCGCGACGATCTGGTACCAGGACGTCGGCTCGCCGACCTGGGTGGAGTCCCTGATGACCCTCGTCCCTCCGGGCACCGCGCTCAACGGGGACTGGCGGGGCTTCATCCCTGCGCAGACCGCGGCGGGAACTGTGGACTACTACGTCCAGGCGAGGGACACCGTGAACAACGCGTGGCACCCCGCGGGCGCGCCGACGAGCTTCCACAGCTTCCAAGTGACCGCGATCAGTGCCGGCACGGGGGCCATCGCGGGACGCGTGACCGACCCGACAGGGGCCGGGATCAACGGCGTCCTCCTCGTCGTCTCCCCCGGAGGGAATACCACGACGACGGCCGCGGCAGGGGACTTCACCCTGGCCGGCCTGGTCCCCGGGACCTACAGCGTCACCGCGAACCTTAGCGGGTACCAGAACGCCACGGTGACGGGGGTCCTCGTCGTGAGCGGGCAGACCGCGCAGGTCTCGCTCGTCCTCATCCCCCTCCAGACCCTCGGTGTGACCGCGGGGACGGTCACGGACAAGGACGGAAACCCCCTCCAGGGGGTGCTCGTCACCCTGACCCCCGGCGGCACGACGAGCACGAACCCGGCAGGGCAGTTCACCTTCACGAACCTGAACCCCGGGCAGTACGACCTCCTCGCGAACCTCACAGGCTACCAGGATGCCTCCCTCACCGCCGTGTCCGTGCAGGCGGGCTCGACGACCTACGTGAACCTCATCCTGGGCATCGCGCAGACCGTCGGCGTCCTCGGCGGCACCGTGACGGACACGAACGGGACCTTGGTGGCCGGGGCGCTCGTGGAGCTCGTGGGCACGGGCCTGAACACGACGACGCTGGCGAACGGGAACTTCGACTTCCCGAACCTCGCGCCCGGGACGTACGACGTGCGCGCCTCCGCGAACGGCTACTTCCCCGCGCTGGCGAACGGGGTCGTCGTCACCGCGGGCCAGAGGAGCAGCGTCGGCCTCGTCCTGCGGCCGACGACGTCGACGACGGGGAACCTCCAGGTCATCGTGACGGACTTCCTCGGGAACGCGCTCCCCGGGGCCTCGGTCTCCATCCTCACGACGAGCCTCCAGGGCCCGACGAACTCGGTCGGGCTCGTCACGTTCCCCGGCGTCACCCAGGGGACGTACGACGTCAGCGTCACCCTCGCCGGGTATCAGACCGCGACGAGGACGGGGATCAGCATCCTCCCCGAGGCCACGACGACGATCACCGTCGTCCTCTTCGCGACGCCGCCCACGACCGGTTCCATCACCGTCCGCGTCACGGACCAGAACGGCCAGGCGCTCCCGGGGGCGAGCGTGTCCCTCGACGGCGGTGGCGGGGTCCCCACGGACGCGAACGGGACGACCACCTTCTCCGGCGTGGCGCCCGGCGCGCACAGCCTCATGGTGTCCGCGAGCGGGTTCACCGCAGCCACCTCGGGGTTGACGGTGACCGCCGGGGAGACCGCGGGCATGTTCGTGGCGCTGACGCCGCCGACGACGGGCGGGGCGACCCCCGCGGACCTCGGCCCCTGGATCGCGGCCGTCGTTCTCCTCATCGTCGGCCTCCTCCTCGGACTCTTCCTCGGGATGTTCCTGAAGCGCCGGAAGGGCGGCGAGGGGCTCGCGGTCGCCGGGGCGACCGTGCCCGGGCAGTCCATCCTCCAGAGGGAGGCGCCCGAGGGACCGTCGGAGCCGGGCGCCGCCGAACCCGAGAAGGGGGCGGAGCCGTCCATGATGCCGGCGCAGCCGACGACCCTGCCGACCACGATGCCGTTGGAGCCCGCGAAGCCTGCTGTGGCCGAGGCCGCGGCCCCCTCGGACACGGAGCGCCGCCTCGCCAAGCTGAAGGAGCTCACCGACCGCGGCCTCCTCTCCCCCGAGGAGTACGAGACGAAGCGGAAGGAGGCCCTGGGCGAAACGTCAGCGGGGTCCACGGCGGCGCAAGGCG
>Ga0209751_10001336_pt1 | contig 25406 bp, 25 predicted proteins | sample RifCSP13_1_FD_184019 | JGI IMG/M metagenome (GOLD analysis project Ga0209751, IMG submission 184019) | Soil microbial communities from Rifle, Colorado - Rifle CSP2_sed 13_1 (SPAdes) (version 2) | ecosystem: Environmental > Terrestrial > Deep subsurface > Rock core/Sediment | place: Rifle...
CGAACTCCGGGATGGCCTTTGGTCCGCTGGTGGCCTACATGACCTCGTGGTCGCTCTTCGGCATGCAGCGGATCATCGCCTGGGAAGCGCCGCTCATGGGCTGGCGCTTCGTGATGATCCGCGTGATCCCGAGCCTGGCCTTCCCGGTCATCGCGGGGTGGCTCGTGAAGATGTACTACCACGAGTAGCGGGGGCGCCCGCGTGGCCTTCGCCGACTTGCGCGAGTTCATCGCCGAGCTGGAAAAGGCGGGCCGGTTGCGGCGCATCAGCGCCTCCGTCTCGCGCGATCTGGAGATCGCCGAGATCACCGACCGCGTCTCCAAGGGGCCGGCCGAGCGCAACCACGCCCTGCTCTTCGAGAACGTCCAGGGCTCGAGCGTCCCCGTGCTGATCAACGCCTTCGGCTCGGCCGAGCGGATGGCCGCCGCCCTCAGCGTCGAGCACCTCGACGCGCTGTCGGCCCGGGTCGCCAGGCTGCTCGACCTGATCAAGATGCCCGAGTCCTTCATCGACAAGCTCAAGAAGCTCCCCGATGCCTTCGGCGTGGTCAAGGCCGGGCCCAAGCGGGTGCGCTCGGGGCCGTGCCAGGAAGTGGTCGAGACCGACCGCCCGACCCTGGCCGGGCTGCCCATCATGACGTGCTGGCCGGGCGACGCCGGCCGCTACATCACCCTGCCGATGGTCTTCACCCGCGATCCCGTCACGGGCGCGCGCAATGTCGGCATGTACCGGCTCCAGGTCTTCGACGACCAGACGCTCGGCATGCACTGGCAGATCCACAAGGGCTCGGCCGAGCATCACCGGCTCGCCGAAGAAGCGCGCACACCCATGGAGGTCGCGATCGCCCTGGGTGGCGACCCGTGCTCGATCTATTCGGCCTCGGCGCCGCTGCCCCCGGGAATCGATGAAATGGTCTTCTCCGGGTGGCTGCGCGGCTCGGGCGTCCCGATGGTCCAGTGCAAGACGATAGACCTCGAGGTGCCGGCGGACGCCGAGATCGTGCTCGAAGGCTGGGTGGACCCGGCCGAGCGGCGGCTCGAAGGTCCCTTCGGCGACCACACCGGCTACTATTCGCTGGCCCGCGAGTACCCGGTCTTCCATTTGAAGGCCGTTACGCGGCGGAAGAGCCCGATCTATCCCACGACGATCGTGGGGCGGCCGCCCCAGGAAGATTACTGGCTGGGCAAGGCCACCGAGCGCGTCTTCCTGCCGATCATCCGGCTCCTGCTCCCCGAGGTGGTGGACCTGAACATGCCCGCCGAGGGCATCTTCCACAATCTCGTGGTCGTCTCGATCAAGAAGCGCTACCCCGGCCAGGCGCGCAAGGTGATGTACGCGCTCTGGGGGCTCGGGCTCATGATGCTGGCCAAGACCATCGTCGTGGTCTCCGATCACGTGGACGTCCACAACCTCTCCGAGGTCGCCTGGCGCGCCACCGGCAACATCGACTCCAAGCGCGACCTGGTGATCCTCGACGGCCCCATGGACGATCTCGACCACGCCGCCCTCCGCCACCGCTTCGGCGGCAAGCTGGGCGTGGACGCCACGGAGAAGACCGAGGCGGACGGTATCGCCCAACCCTGGCCCGAGGAGATCGCGATGAGCGAGGAGATGCGCGCCCTCGTCAGCCGCCGCTGGTCCGAGTACGGCCTCTAGCCGTTGAGCTGGCCCGGCCGTTGAGCGCCGTCAGGCATTTCCTCGACGCCATCAAGTTCGAGCACACGGTCTTCGCCCTGCCCTTCGCCTATGTGGCGATGGTGCTGGCGGCGGGCGGCTGGCCGGGCTGGGGCGTCGTGATCTGGGTCACGCTGGCCATGGTCGGCGCGCGCACGCTGGCCATGAGCGTCAACCGCCTTGCCGACCGGAGCCTCGACGCCCGGAACCCGCGCACCGCCGGGCGCCACCTGCCCACGGGTCTGCTCACGCCCGGGCAGGTCACGGCGGCCGCGGCCGCCTCGTCGGCGCTTCTTCTCCTCTCCGCCTGGATGCTCAACCCGCTCTGCCTCTGGCTCTCGCCGCTGGCCGTGATCTTTCTGGTGGGCTATTCCTACACCAAGCGCTTCACCTGGCTCACCCATTGGATCCTCGGCTTCACGGACGGCATCGCGGCCGCGGGCGGCTGGATCGCCGTGCGCGCAGCCTTCGACCCGCCCGTCTTCATCCTCTGGTTCGCGCTGACGGTCTGGATCGCCGGCTTCGACGTGATCTACGCCTGCCAGGACGTGGACTTCGACCGGCGCGCGGGGCTCCACTCCGTGCCCGCCCGCTTCGGCGTGGCCGCAGCGCTCAGAACGGCGCAGATCTGCCACGGGCTCACGGTGGCTGCCTTCGCGGCGTTGGGCTGGGCCTTGGGGCTCGGCTGGCTCTACTGGGTCGGAGTGCTGGCGGTGGCGGGACTGCTGATTTACGAGCACTCGCTGGTGTCGCCCGAGGACCTCTCACGGCTCGACGTCGCGTTCTTCAACGTCAACGGCTATATCGCCGTGATCCTGTTCTTCGCCGTGGTCGGAGGGCACTGGAGATGAGCGGCCCGCCGCCAGCCGGGCTGGGAAGCGGGCCAGACAAGGCGCGCTTCGTGAGCGAGATGTTCTCGCGGATCGCAGGTCGCTACGACCTGATGAACGGGCTCATGACCTTCGGCATGCACCACGCCTGGCGGCGCGTGGCGGCGCGGCAGACCATCGCCGCGCCCGACGGCCCGGCGCTCGACCTGGCCACGGGCACCGCCGATCTCGCGCTGGACCTCCGGCACATCAACCCTCACCGGATGATCGTGGGCGCCGACTTCTCCCTCGGCATGCTGCGCGTGGCGCACGCCAAGCTCGCCCACGCCGACCCGGAGGGGCGCGTGCGGCTCATCGCCGCCGACGCCCTCGCCCTGCCCTTCGAGAACCGCGCCTTCGCCTGCGTGACCTCGGCCTTCCTGCTGCGCAACCTGGCCGACCTCGAGCAGGGGCTGGGGGAGATGACGCGCGTCACCCGGGCGGGCGGCCGCGTGGTCGCCCTCGAGATCACCCAGCCCACCCTGCCGGGTTTCATCCCGCTCTTCCGCTTCTACTTCCACCACCTCGTGCCGCGCATCGGCCGGTTGGTCTCGGGCGACGCCGAAGCGTATTCCTACCTGCCCCAGTCGGTGGACCGCTTCCTGGCTCCGGCCGAGCTCAAGGGCCTCATGGAGAAGGTCGGGCTGCGCGGCGTGACCTGGCGCCGGCTCGGCATGGGCACGGTGACGGTCCACACCGGCGTCGCCTGAATTGGGGTCAGGTCTTGAAATCCAACATTTGGTGACGGCAATTGCCGTCACCGTTTGTCGTATTTCAAGACCTGACCCCCCGGATGACCCCCCGGAATGAGGACGGCCCCGGAGGCTGGGCCCCCGGGGCCGTCGGGATCGATCGCGACGCGACTAGGCGGTTACCACTCCGGGCTCGAGTACTCCTCGTACACGCGGCGGACGACCCGGATCTCTTTGGCCCGGCCGTTCTGATGCTCCATGGTGATGATGTCGCCGGGGTTCACCTGGGCGAGGTCGTTGGTCCTGCCCGCTTCAGTGATGATCACGGCACTGTCACAACTGAGGTCGGTGCACATCTCCGCCTCGTTCCGGACGCGCAGGCGCCCCGCCGCCTTGTCCACCTCGACGACGCTGAAGCGGTTGTGCTTGAGGGATTCGGTCAGGCTGTAAGCCATGGCGTCCTCCTTTCCGGCTGGGCACTTTATACCAAAGGGCCCCCAAGGGCGCAAGCAGAAATTTCTCCCGGAACTAGCGGACCAGACACCCAGCCGCCGGCATTGACAGTCCGTCCAGGAACCCCAGGGGGGTCAAGAGCCCTGCTGGGCTTCCTGAGTTTTCAGGACCGCGCGAGCATCTCCCTCAATGCTTTCCGCTGCAAACTCATCCTACGCCTGTTCCATCTCTAAAGGTGTTCCCAGGCCGAGTCTCTGTGCCACGATCTCGTTGACTAAGCGTGATTGCGCCTTATATCATAAGAGAGAAATGACCATCGAACTCACCGTTCTCCCCGACAACCGTCAGCTTCAGGTGGAGCCCGGCACCACGATCCTCAAGGCGGCGCAGTCAGGCGGAATCGACATCACGGCCACCTGCGGCGGCAGAGGGCGTTGCACCTCTTGCCGGGTGAAGTTCGTTTGGGGCACCATTCCCCCGCCCACCATCATGGACGAGCTTCAGCTCGGTGGCGATCTGGTCCGCGAAGGCTATCGCCTCTCCTGCCAGTGCCGCGTGACCGAGCCCATCACCGTGCAGGTCGCTCCGCCCCTGGACGAGCAGGCGTTTCAGATCCTCGGGGCCGACAGCCGCATCCAGGACATGGCGCGGGTTGTCATCGACGCCGGAATCAGCAAGCAGCTCGTGAAGGTCGCGCTGCCCCAGGAGGAGCACCACCAGACGTCCGACCTCGAGGAGCTACTCAAGACGGTGGGACGCTCGACGGACGACGCCTCCCCCGCGCTCCTCAGAGATCTGCCCGCCACCCTCAGGGAGAAGGACGGCGAAGTCACGGTCACCACGTTCGGGCGGCAGGTGCTCGCCGTCGAGAAGGGTGACACGGCGCTCATGAAATTCGGGCTCGCCGTGGACATCGGGACGACCAGCGTGGTCACTACCCTCATCGATCTGGAATCCGGCGAGCAGCTCGCCTCGGTCTCGAGCCTGAATCCCCAGGCGGTCTTCGGCGGCGACCTCATGTCGCGGATCGCCTTCGCCCAGAACAACCCCGCCAATCTCCGCAAGCTCCACACCCGGATCATCGGGCTCCTGAACCAGCACGTAGAGGAGATCGTCCGCCAGTCGGGCGTTCTTGCCAAGTGGATCTACAAGGTGGTGGTCGTCGGCAACACCTGCATGCACCACATCCTCCTGGGCATCGACCCCTCCTACGTCGGCTTGGCGCCGTACGCGCCCGTGATGCGCCAGCCGCTGGTCCTTCCCGCCCGCGAGCTGTTTCTGAAGGTCAATCCGGAGGCGCGCCTCTGCCTGCTTCCCATCGTGGCCGGCTTCGTCGGCGCCGACACCATGGGCGTCGTGCTGGCGACCCGTCTCTACGAGAGCCCCGAGATCCGCATCGTCGTGGACATCGGAACCAACGGCGAGGTCGTCCTCGGCTCGAAGACCCACCTCTGGGCGTGCTCGGCCCCCGCGGGTCCGGCCCTGGAAGGGGCGCAGCTCAAGCACGGGATGCGCGGCGCGCTGGGGGCCATCGACCGCGTCACGATCACGGACGACGTAGAGGTTCACACGATCGGAGAGGCCGCGGCGATCGGCATCTGCGGCTCCGGTACCATCGACGCCCTAGCGGGTATGCTGGATGCGGGAATCCTCGATCACACCGGGCTCATCCAGGTGGACAATCGCGACCGGCTCCCGCCCCGCCTCAGGGAGCGCGTCGTCCGGCGCGGAGAGGACCGTCAGTTTATTTTGGTCCGCGCGGGAGAGGCCGGGGCGGCAGCGGAGATCGTCCTCACCCAGGGCGATGTGCGCGAGGTCCAGCTGGCCAAGGGCGCCATCGCCTCCGGCATGGCGTTGCTCCAGCATGTTGCTGGCATCCCCAACGACCAGATCGCCGAGCTCATGCTGGCCGGCGGGTTCGGCAACTACCTCTCGATCAAAAGCGCGCTGCGTATCGGTCTGATCCCGCCGCTCCCCGTCGAGAAGATCCGCTACGTCGGCAACGCCGCGTTGCTGGGGGCGCAGCTCTGCTTGGTTTCGGAGGCCGAGCGCCAGCGCGCCGAAGGCATCGCCCGGAGCATCGAGCACGTCTCCCTGGCGGTGCACCCCGACTTTCAGGACATCTTCGTCGAGTGCTTGAGCTTCCCGCGGTCGTGACGATCCGCGACGACTAGGTATGCCTCGTCGCTCGTGATTTCCGGGGCTGTCCGCCGTCGACCACCACCACTCCCACCGCCTTCGCAGCACTCAGCGCCCCGGGCTTCCACAGTTCCACACGAACCCCGCAGATTCCGGGAAACCTGTCGATCAGCTCGCGCCCCAGATGTCCAGCCAGCGCTTCAATGAGTCGGAACGACGATTTCTCTCCCTCTGTCACCACCGCACGGCAGATCTCTCGGTAGTCCACGGTATCCGCGATCGAATCGGACTCCTTGACCTCGGCAAAATCCACACCGACCCGCAGATTCACGACGATCTTCTGCTTGATTCCTCGTTCACGCTGAGTGACGCCAATCGTGCATTCAAATTCAATCCCCTCCACGCACAGCCACTCGCCCGAGCGCATCTCCCCCGTCTCCGACGCATGGGACCGCCTCGGCGCCGCGCGCGTTCTCATAAGGTCACGGGCGCGAAGAGCGCCCGGTTCAGCAGCTGCGACGGCTTGAGTCCCGCGATGGGCGCCAGATGGGAGGGCCACTGGTTGAACACCTCAGCCGGAGAGCACCCTACCAACTCGTATTCCAGCACCCGCGTCCCACGCCGCCGCGTCTCTCCCTCGATGCGCTCGGCCACGACGGAGACCGGCGTCCGTCGGTAGTTCAAGAGATTCATGGAGACCTGGACCAGCCCTCGACTGGCCAGCGATACTCCCATCGCGCGAACCGCTGGGAGACCTCCAGAGGATTCTCGGACGACCACCGCGATGGCCTTCGCAAGCGCGACATCATCTGACTCGAGGACCGAATTGAAGGCGATGAGCAGGGTCCGGGCGCCTATGAGCGTCGCGCCTGCCGTGGGATGAGGCGCTGAGGGGCCGGCGTCCGGGCGCCACTCCGGGTGGCACATCCGCTCGGACAGTTGCTCGAACCCGCCGCGACGGAGCGCGGGGAGCTCGCGGCGAGATTCGGAGGTGGCCGCCTCGCCGTAGAGGAACACGGGGACGCCTGTCTCCTCGGCAAAGGCTCGACCGACCCGGTGCGCAGCCGCGCCCGCGCCATCCATGGTGGCCCCACACAGGGGAACGAAGGGAATGACGTCGATCGCCCCAACACGAGGATGGGCTCCGCGGTGCTTTGTCAGGTCGATGAGTTGCACGGCGGTTCGCGCCAACGCAAGCGTGGCAAGCTCGACGACCTCAGAGAGCCCGAGGTAGGTGAAGACAGACCGGTGATGGTCCACGTCGCTGTGGACGTCGATGAGCTGCGCCCCGGCGGCCTCGATCGCGTCGCCCAGCGCCTGGATGACTCTCCTATCGCGCCCCTCGCTCACGTTCGGGACGCACTCGATCAACCCGGTCTGCATTCGTGACTCCAGTTACGGCTCTGTCACGATTTCAGGCGTCGCCCAGCCCGCTTCTCCGGAACTCGTCAAACCGGCTTTCCAGCTCCTCGGCGACGGCCTGCGCGACCTCGCGGGCGCTGCCCGGGCGATACTCCTCGTCACCGTGGTGCCATTGGTCCAGGTATTCGTCGGTGCCTACGAGCCCGAGTCGCATCGCGACCGCGTCGATCAAGGTCTGGAAGCGCTCGCTCAGCTCCATCTTGAGCTTCTCCGACCCCTCGCTGGCCTGCACGACCGACGGAATGTCCTTCCAATAGACGATCTTGTAGTTGGCCACCAGGGCAGTCCCCCCTCAGAAGAGCCCCACCACGTGTCCGCTCGCGTCGATGTCGATGCTCTCCGCCGCTGGCGTACGCGGCAAGCCCGGCATGGTCATGATGTCACCGGCGTACGCCACCACGAACCCCGCTCCCGCTGCAAGCCCCGCGTCGCGGATAAATACTTTGAAGTCACGCGGGCGCCCCAGCTTCTTCGGATCGTCGGACAACGAGCTCTGTGTCTTGGCCATGCAGACGGGGAGACGCCCGTACCCAATGTCCTCGTACTTGGCCAACTTGGACGCCGCCGTCGGGGCCAAGTTGATGCCCTCGGCTCCGTAGAGCGTCGTCGCGATCGCCGCGATCTTCTTCTCGAGAGGCGCATCCTCGGGATAGAGGTAGTGAAACTGGGATTGCGAGGTAGGCTTCATCACGTCCACCACCGCCCGGGCCACCTCCACGCCTCCCGCGCCGCCCTCCGCCCAAACCCGTGAGCCTCGTGCGGGCACCCCAAGCGCCCTGCAAGCGTCCATCACTTCTTTCACCTCCGCATCCGTGTCAGCGGTGAATCGGTTCAGGGCGACTACGACTGGAACGCCGAACTGGCGAATGTTCTCGACGTGCTTCTCGAGGTTCTCGAGGCCCTTCCGCACCGCCACGACGTTCTCCGTGCCTAGCTCCTCCCTCTTAACTCCCCCGTGCACTTTCAGCGCACGGGTCGTGGCCACGATCACCGCCGCGGACGGGACCAGCTGGCCGACACGGCACTTGATGTCGAAGAACTTTTCCGCGCCGAGATCCGTCCCAAAGCCCGCCTCCGTCACGACGATCTCGCCCAGCTTCAGAGCGAGCTGGGTGGTGATGAGACTGTTACAGCCGTGCGCAATGTTGGCAAAGGGCCCCCCATGCACGAACGCGGGCGTCCCCTCAAGCGTCTGGACAAGGTTCGGCTTGATCGCGTCCTTCAATAAGACTGTGAGCGCTCCCGCCACCTTCAGGTCGCCCACCGTGATCAATTTCCCATCCCGCGCCTCGCCAACGATGACTCGACCGATCCTCGATCTAAGCTCGTCCAGATCCCTTGAGAGGCAGAGGACGGCCATAATCTCCGACGCGGCAGTGATCTCGAACCCTGATTCGCGAGGGACACCGTTCGGCAGGCCGCCAAGCCCGACAACGACGTTTCTGAGTGCTCGGTCGTTCATGTCTAGCACGCGTTTCCAGACGATCCGTCGCACGTCTAGGTCGAGCGCGTTGCCTTGGAAGAGATGATTGTCCACGACAGCCGCCAGCAGGTTATGCGCGGCGCCGACGGCGTGCAGATCCCCGGTAAAGTGGAGGTTGATGTCCTCCATCGGCACGACCTGCGCGTACCCGCCACCTGCCGCGCCCCCCTTCATCCCGAAGCACGGGCCGAGCGACGGTTCGCGAATCGCCACGATGGAGCGTTTGCCAAGCCGCCGCAGCGCGTCGGCAAGTCCCACGGTCGTCGTGGATTTCCCCTCGCCGGCGGGAGTGGGCGTCATGGCAGTCACCAGCACCAGCGCCCCGTCGACCTTGCCGCGGAGTTCGGCAATGGCCTCAAGACGGATCTTTGCCTTGTGAGCCCCGTACGGTTCGATGTCGGCCGCACTCAGCCCGAGCCCTTCTGCCACTTCGGCGAGGGGCCTGAGCCGCGCCGCGCGCGCAATCTCGATATCGCTCTTCATGATCACGAGCTTAGTTCCCGACTAATGTGGACAGCAGCAATTCTGGATATCTTCACCGGTATTCGACATGTCGGCGCAGTCTGGATACGTGGGAGATCCTAGAAACCGAAGAGGGCCTTCCGCTGCCGGGCTACTGCCGCGATGTGCTCGGGTTTGGATCCGCAGCAGAAGCCGATCAGGTGCGCTCCAGCCCCGACGAGACGCTCAAATCTCGCCGCCGCGAACTCCGGATCCTCATGCTTCATCGTCGCCATGACATCGGAGTTTGGCTTGGCGGACACCCAGATTCGTCCCGCCAGGTCATGTGCGCTGAGATAGTGAGAGAACTCCTCGGTCACCCCGATCGCGTCGTCGATGCCGATCGTGCAGTTGGCGCCGACCACATCCACGCCCAAGGCGACAGCGCCCGCAAACCTGCGCTCCGCCAGGAGGTCCTCGTTCCCCTCCATGACCTGCGGCACCGTGTCTCCAAAGAAGGTTCGGAATACGCCGCTATCGCCATCCGTCCGGTTCATGAACGTGAAGGTCACGTAGAGAGGCACCACGAGACCTTCGTCCGCGAAGACCTGCCGAGCCGCCGCCACGGCGACCTCGCTCTCAAGCGACTGGAGCATGGTCTCGATGCAGAGCACATCCACTCCCGCCCGGACCAGCGCCCGGATCTGGCGAATCATCGAATCCATCGTCTCGTCGTACGTCACCGATTGCCCGATGATCTTGCCTGTTGGCCCGACATTCCCCCCGACGTAGACCTCACGGTCCGCCTCCTCCACGACCTCACGCAGCAGGCGGACGCCCGCCTCATTGAACCGCTCGGCCTTACTCTCGAGATCGAACTCCCCGAGGCGACGGGGCGTGCTGTTGAAGGTGTTCGTCAGGACGAGCTCTGCGCCCGCCGCGACCTTCGCCCGGTATAACTCGCGCACGATCTCGGGCGCGGTCACGTTGTATTGGTCGCAACACTCGCCACCCACGCGATCAATGCCCAGCCGCTGCTGGAACCAGGTGCCCGTTGCGCTGTCGGTGAGAAGAGGTGTCCGCATGGCGAGGCGCTCGAGGATGCCGCTCATCGGAGTGGACTGTAGCACGTAGGCGACCTAACCCCCCTCTCGCTCCGGTGGTAAGCGATATAGTTGAGCAAGTACTGATCCATCCCCGCGCCGGACGGTGACACGCTTGCCCTCAGGCTCGAACGTGACGAGAGCGCTCGCTGTCGTCGGAGATCTCTTCCCGAGCCGGGACTCGGCGGACGCTCGGGTCATCTCGCCTGGGTCTGCCGGAACCAAGCGATGTAGCGAATGCAGGACTCGTCCTTACCGGTCACTGCATCGGCGGCGAATTTGAATTCCACGTATCGCTCAGGGACGTTCGTCAGCGGGTCGACCATGATCGTGTCACAACCGGCCAAGATGGAGAGGATCACGAATGCGTCGTTGAGCATTTTTCGGTTTGGCAGGCCGAACGATATGTTCGAGTGGCCACCGAACAGGTGCACGTCGGGGAATATCGCTCGGAGCTGCGCGACGGCGTCAAGGTAGTGCGCGCCGTATGCGGAACCGGCGCCGACAGGGAACACCAGGGCATCGAGGAACCGGTCCTCCATCGGGATGCTGTGAGCATCCATCTGCTTTGACAACTCGACGAGGTTTTCGACCCGCTCCTCAGCGCTGTACGGCATCCCCGCCTGCCCGGAGGCGTTACCGGCCAGGTACGCGTTATAGTCCTTGGCCATTGCATGCAGGACATGGCGCCCGTCCTCCAGATTTACCGAATTGATGAACGGCCGGCTCTTGGCTCGATCGTGCACCTTCAGGCCCGCTTCGATCGTCGCCGGATCGGACGAATCGATGCTGACGACCGCCTCCGTCATCTCCTGCACTGCCCGCACCAGCCATTCCATCCACGCCATGCGCTCTTCCGAATAGGGCGACATCTCGTCGACGCACAGGTCGATGATGTGGGCTCCCGCGCGCAGCTGGCCGTGGACCGCCATCCCCAGGTAGCCGAGGTCGCGGTTACGGAAGCACTGCGCGACATAGGGGACCATTGCACTGGCCTGCTCGTCCGGGTCCTTGGGAAAGACGTCGGTGAGGTCGAGGAGCCGACGCTTCCCGGAGAGGTCGGTATACGGCAAGCCCTTGCGGTCGCCGTCCGTAACGATCGCGGGGCTCGAGCCCTTGATCTTGCGGGTCGCGTTCAGGTTCTCGCCAATGACGATCAGGCCGTCACCGCCAATGGTCATGGCCGTCCTTGATCCGCATGAGAACGACGTCCGATTCGCGCGAGCGTCTCAAGCCTGACGATCGGCGGGGCCTCGCCGCGGAAGTGGTTTGTCCACGAGCATGTGTCGCGCTTGGCGGGGGCAACCTGCGGAATTCGTTGCCGCTCTAATTCGTCCAGCCGGCCCGCCGCCTTGGCTAGTCGGTATATCCGATTGTGGATGCACTCTCGGTCGCCGAACTCGCAGGTGTTGCCGCTGGTACCGCCACACGCCCCGTTCGAGAGGCCCTTCGGGCACGTCTCGGGACAGACGTACATCGTGTAGGGGAGGCGGCAGAAGCCGCACGTTTCGCAGCCGACAATCGGTTCTTTCACCCGCCGCTCGAGCCAGTGCAGGCCGCGCTCCGCCAGCGACCCCGGCCGGACCAGCCGCGCGAACGGCGCAAGCATGCGGGCGCCGACTGAGCCCTTCTTGAAGACGAGCCGGTCGACGCCGTCAAGTATTCGGTACGTCCGGTACTCCGCCGCCGGCGCCACGACCGCCGGGTCCCGCAAGGTGAGCCGGTCGAGCGGCAGTGCGAACCCGTCCGGCTCACTGATTTCCGGGAAGAGATAGAACGCTCCCGGCGGAGCGGCTAGAGGCCGGCCGCCCTCCGGCTCACGCATCACGTCCCACCACGCCGACCACCAAGTCGCCTCGTCCGGCAGCTGCCGCTCAAGGACATCGATCAGCGCCATGAGGCGCTCCAGCTTGTCGAAGTGGTGGATGCCTGTGAGCTGAAAGCCGGCGTAGCCGAGACGCTTCAAGCCGACAATCTGTAGCGCCAAGCGGCGGTAGGCGCTGCCTACGCCCCTGTCTGAGGTGGCCGCCTCCGCCTCGAGCCGCGCCATTAGCTCGCCAGTCACGATGATCCCAGCGATCCCGTTGGCGCGGATGTACCGTGCTCGCGCGAGGGTCAACAACATGACGCCCGCGATGACGGGCGCACGGAAGCCCCGGCGATGGCGATATGCCCTGAGCTCCTTGTACTTCAGCATGTCCCAGCCGATCTGCGTGATGAAGAAGTCGGCTCCCGCCCACTCCTTCTTCGCCATTTTCAAGTACTGGTTCATGAGCTCTTCTTCTTGGTACTTGAAGGGCGATACGGCCGCGGCGATGTGGAGCGATGGATGCAAGGCGCGGCCCTCGGCGATCATATCGACCGAGTCGTAGTATCGCACGCGCCGATGGCGCGGTTCCCGCTTGAGGCGATCTCCCGTGATCATCAGCACGTTCTCGAGGCCGGCCTCCGCGATGCGCCGCAGTTGGTATTGCAGCCAAGCGCGGTCACGATCCTTGCCCGCCAGATGCACCGTTGGCGTCTTCCCGCAGATCTCAGCGATCCGCAGGGCAACGAGCACTACGTCGTGATCGTCATCTGACTTCACGCGGTCAGTGACGGCAATCGTCTGGAACCGTCCATCGCCTTTGACCCGCTCGGCCAGCTCGAGGCCGGGGGCAATGCCGTCCTCGAGGGTCTCCGACGCTGGCGGCGTCACGAACTCGATGGAAGCGACGAACCGCCTGCCGCCAAGGCCGCGCCGGAGCTCATTTGCGTAGCGGCCGGCGCCGGTCACAGGGGCCACCTCGGACGGACGCGACTCCACCTGTGGGGCCGCGGCGTCATCGACGGTGATGCAACGCGGTCCCACGACGGACCCCTATCGGTTCCAACTCGCCGACGATGACCCAGTAGGCGAAGGCGCCGCTTGCCGCGATGGCGGCGGATAAGAGCAGGGCCGGGAGGAACGAATGGTACGCGGTCCACAGGTATCCCGTGACAATGGGAGACAGCAGGCTTCCGACGTTAGCGACCGCGTTCTGCAGTCCACCCAGGCGCCCGACCGCTTCTGGTGTAGGGCTGACATCCCCAGGTATTGCCCAGATCCCCGGCGACGCGCTAATAATCGCGGTGTAGCCGATCATGAGCCACGCCACGGCCCAGGCGGGGCTGTCCGCGACTCCGGCGAGCACCATTACCGTCGACAACAGGAACCCCAGACAGAGGGGGATCTTGCGCGCGCGGGTCACCGAGAACCCGCGCTGAAGCAGCCTGTCAGTCGCGGCACCGGCAGCCAACTCACCCATGATCGCGCTCAAGGGCGGCAGTGCGCTCGCGAAGGCCATCGCCTTCGAGGTCAGCGCCTTGTGGAGTAGAAAGGTGGGGAGCCACGAGAGATAGAAGACTTTCACGTAGTTGTAGCAGAAGAAGCCGTAGGCCATCCCCCAGACCTTCCGATCGCTGAGCAATCGCGACCAGACATCCGATGTACCTGGCGATGTGTTCTGGACGACAACGGTTGCCTCCTTACGACGCTCACCGGGATAGACGAGGAACCATCCGATCGGCCACAGGAGCAGAAGCCCTGCGCAGACAAGAAGGGCACCCCGCCACCCGGCGATCAGCGTGGCTCCCACGACGAGCGGCCCCGCCAGCGCCGACCCGATGTAGGAGCCAACGTCGAAGACCGCCGTTGCCCTTCCGCGTTCCTGTACGGGAAACCACCGCGTGACAACCTGCGCGCACGTGGGAAACACGGGTCCCGAGGCTGCCCCGACGAGCCCGCGGGCCACGAATAAGGCGGACGCACTGCGAACCCCGGCACTCACACCAGTAGCGAGGCCGCAACAGAGAAGAGACACCCCGAGCGTCAGTCGCGGCCCAAACCGGTCCGCGGACCACCCTCCGACAAGGTTGAAGACGATGTATCCCCCGAAGAAGGCCGCGAGCAGGAATCCTGCCGCGGTCGCCGTGATCTCAAATTCCTTGCTCACCTCAGTGAGAACGAACGCGATGTTGGTGCGGGCGATGAAGTTGAGCGCCGTACCGGCGCAGAGCATCCAGGCGATACCCCAGCGGAAGCGGACGGGGAGCGCGGACACGACGGTCACGGGCGGAGCCCGACTCCGCGGCCACGTCGCGGCCGAAGCGGCCGTGCCGTGTCGGCACGGAACCGATGCATGACCTCACGCGTCACCGGAGCCAGCATGTCGCGGTGTTGACGTCGGCGGCACGGCGTACAGCCGCGTAGGCGAGGACGTTATAGACGCGCTCGCCAACGAGCGCGCCCGAGCACGGGCGTGACGATGTCGACCGTGAGCCAACCGCCTCTCGGGCCCTGGATGGCACCGCCCGGGTGATGTTTTCAACGCTACGCAACACTACGCTTCGTACCGTGCGCGCGTTCGGTTGCAGAATGAGCAGACCGACAGCATCACGGGAACTTCAATGAGGACCCCGACCGCCGTGGCCAGCGTGGCCCCTGAGTTGAGCCCGAAGATGGCGATGGCCGTTGCCACGGCGAGCTCAAAGAAGTTGCTGGCGCCGATTAACGCCGCGGGCGCGGCGATCGCGTACGGCACTCGAAGCCAGTGAGCTACACCATAGGTGAGGCCGGCATTGAAGTACACTTGGATTAGCATCGGGATGGCGATCAAGCCGATATGAGCCCACGTGCTCACGATTATCTCGCCCTGGAAGGCAAAGATCATTACCAGCGTGGCGAGGAGGGCGCCGATGGCCACGGGCTTGAGTCGCGCCAGGAAGACGCCCTCGAACCACGCTTCACCCCGCGTCCGCAGCAGCGCGATCCGTGACACGATCCCCGCCGCGAGCGGGACGACGACGTAGATCAGCACTGAGGCGAGCAGCGGGCCATACGGCACTGTGATACTGGTAACCCCGAGCAGGAAGATTACCACCGGGGCGAATGCGACTAGCATGATGAGGTCGTTCAGCGCGACCTGCACGAGCGTGTAGGCAGGGTCGCCATCGATTAGATAGCTCCAGACGAAAACCATGCCGGTGCAGGGGGCCGCAGCCAGGAGGATCGCTCCGGCCAGGTACTGATCCGCAAGCGATGGATCAATGATCCCGGCGAAGACGTGTTTGAAGAAGAGCCAGCCGAGGAAGGCCATGCTGAAGGGTTTCACGAACCAGTTGACGAACACGGTGAGCAGAACCCCCGTCGGTCGCCGTCCCACCTCACGAATGGAGGCGAAATCGATGCGGAGCATCATGGGATAGATCATCAGCCAAATGAGCACCGCGACGGGGAGATTGACGTGGCTCACCTGTAGTCGGGATAGCGGCTGCACGAGCTCGGGTGCGGTCTTACCGATCGCGACCCCGACAATGATGCACAGCGCAACCCACAGAGACAGGTAGCGGTCAAAGAAGCTCAGACGCTTCTTAGCAAGAATGCTAGTCGGCATCAGCTCGATTTTGCTTTCGCTCATTTCCGTGCGGCCTCCTCGGGCCAATCGATCTGCCCAATCAACAGAACTCCGACAGTTTCTCTCATGACCGGCGATAGCACCGATCAAGCGATTCCATCAAGCGCTCACGCGCCGCTTGGCCTTGGCGTCTCCACTGCGTCGATGGGCGCGGGTGCGACCAGTTTTTTTGCGACCGCCACAGCCGCCGTCGCGTCCCGCCCGTACCCATCCGCTCCGATTTCCGTGGCCCACTCTTGCCTCACCGGCGCGCCTCCGACCATGATCTTGAACCGGTCACGCACGCCGGCCTTGACGAACTCGTCGATCGTGATCTTTTGATATCGCATGGTGGTGCTGAGGAGCGCCGACATTCCCACGATCACGGCGTCCTCCTCGACCGCCCTACGGATGAAGACCTCGGGCTTCACATTGACGCCGAGGCTGACCACTCGAAAGCCCGAGTTCTCCAGCATCATCGCGACGATGGTCTGGCCTATGTCGTGGAGATCGCCCTGGACCGTCCCGATCACGTATGCGCCGAACGAGATCCCCGCCATGCCGGCCAGGATGGGCCGGATCAGCGTAAGGCCGCCGTGCATTGCCTTCGCCGTTAGCAGCATCTCGGGAACAAAGATGATGTTCTTGCTGAAGCGGTCGCCCTGCACGTTGAAGCCCGGAAAGAGGCCATCGTTCAGGATGCTCCGAGCGTCAATCCCCACCTCCAGAGCCTCCTTCGTCAGCGCGACAACGGTGTCTCGGTCCCCGCGCTCGACAGCGACGTGCATCCCCGTCCAGTCGTGGCTCACGTCTTCTCTTGTCCGTGCACCGGCGCGCCCTCGAGCTGCTGTAGCGCCGATCTCAACGACGACGGTCTGTGCGTCTTCCTCTCATACATTGCGGCGGCTACACTGCAGATGTGCGCAGCGTCCTTCACCCCGAAGATGAGATCCCGCGGCAGCAGCTGAAATCCGTTGTGCGCGCCATGCAGCGCGCCCGTGATGGCCGCACTCGTATCGACATCGCCACCGGCGCGTATTGCACACTCGATAGCCGCCAGAAAGTCATGCCGGTAGGAAAGAAACGAATACAGCGCGATGAGAACCGTCGGGATGACGAATGCCCTGATGTAATCGGGCTCCGCGGGCGCATCCCAGCCGGCCCGGGCGATCCGACGTACCGCCTCGTCTCGTGGTAGCGACAGCCAGCCCCGCAAGTCGGCGACATACTTCCCAAACTCTTCGTGGACGGCACCGACGGCGCCTGCCACGACGTCCAGCAACTCGCCCGCTTTGACGCAGTCGGTGACGATGACGAAGGCCACGGCCCGCGCGATGCCCACCGCACCCGCCGTAGATCGCGGATCCTTATGGGTGATGATGCTCGAGTTGGCGGCGTCCTCAGCGATCCGCCAGTCGGCATCGTGATCCCACCAGCCGATCGGGCTCACCCGCATGGCCGTTCCGTTCCCAGCCCGACCGACCTCGGTTCCCGCGGCCCACCATGGAGTTCGATACCGCATCATCCCCATGACGGCGTCCGTACAGCTCGAGCCTCCCCCGATGATCTCGCCCGACTCCCACAACCGCACGAACCGCCGGGCGACGTCAGCGCCGTCCACTTCCCCCACCGCGGCCAGCGACTCCGCGATCGCGAGCGTCATCTGCGTGTCGTCACTGTATTGGCCGGCTGGAAGCCCCCGTTCGCTCGTTCCGAACTGGCGGAGACTCAACTCCGGGGTAAAAAATGAGGCCGGCTTCCCTTCGTACGGGACGCCTAGCGCATCGCCGATCGCCGTGCCGAGCAACACCCCGAGAGCCTTGCTCTCCAGCGAGATCTTCATCGCGTCCCCGCGCCCACGCGCCTGGCGCCGCCGCCGGCCCCAGCGACCATGTCGAGCTGAAGCTCGGGGTCTAGCGGGACGGCTCTCCGGTCGGGGTTGAGTTTCCGTTCGAGACGCAGGGACACCCGCGACAGCGCGAAGCAGATCACAAAAAACGTCGCGCCGACGATGAGAAACGTTGCTGGGATCAGCTTCAGGTGCAGCGTCGCGATCGAGTAGCCCGTGTCCATCAGCTCCGCGACGCCAATCATCAACAGGGCGGGACTCTCTTTGAAAAGCGAGATGAAGGTGCTCACGAAGGCCGGGATCATCATTTTCAACGCCTGCGGGAGCGTGACGTACAGAAGCACTTGCACATGCGTCAGGCCGATCGAGTACGCGGCCTCCGGCTGTCCCGTTGGCAGCGCCAGCATCCCGGCGCGCACGACCTCGGCCAGGTAAGCGCTGACGTACACGGTCATCGCAATGGTCGATGTCCAGAAGAGGCCTATCCGCGCACCAAGCACGTTCGGAATGAGAAAGTAGAACCAGAAGAGCACCATCACGAGGGGTGTCGCACGGATCAACTCCACATAGGCCGCGCACGGGCGGCAAATGAGGAACCTCTCCGACAACCGCCCAAGCCCGAGGAGGAGGCCTATGACGAAGCCGGCCACCAGGGCCAGCGCGACGATGATGAGATTCATCGTCAGCCCCCCGAGGGTGCCGTACGGGAATCCCCCGACCGCCAAGAATCGGAGCTGCGTCAGGCTCGGCCAGTCCATGTGCTAGTCGGGTCGTGCTATTGAGCCAGCTTCAGCTCGTCTCGTCGGGCGAAACGCCCTTCCATCCAGTTCACGCCGGCCGCCATCGTCAGGCATAGGGCGACGTAGACGGCGGTGACGAGGGTCGTCATCTCGAACCCGCGAAACGTGATGGACTCGACCTGACGAACCGTCCACGTCAGCTCGGGCACGCCGATGACCAAGGCCAAGGAGGTGTTCTTCAGATTGTGGATACACCGAGTCCCTAACGGCGGGACCACAATGCGTATCGCCTGGGGGAGGATCACATACCGATAGCGCTGCCAATCAGTGAGCCCGATGGACCGCCCGGCTTCGGTTTGACCGACGGCCAGGCCTTGGATGCCCGCGCGCACGATCTCCGCCACGTACGAGCTGTTGTCGAACGTGAGCCCCAGAACGGCGGCGACGAAGGCGAAGTGTCTGTAGGGGTTCAGCGCCTGGCTCCAGGGTTCGGGGAGGAAGACCGGGAAGGCAAAGTAGAAGAAGAACAGCCAGAACATACCGGGGATATTGCGAAAGGTTTCGATGTACCAGCCCGCCACGCGTCGCAACCAGGCGTTTTCTGAGGACCGCATGACGCCGACGACGACCCCGAGGACGATTGATGTGACCGTCGTCACGGCCGTCAGGAGCAGGGTGTATTTCAGGCCGGTCAGGAACCAGTCGAAATATGGTTCCTGGAACATGATGCCCCAGTTGAACTCATAGCTGATGCCGAGCCACTCGCGGATCATCGTACCCATTTCAGTCAAGAATCTGGCTCAGGAACTGACGCGCCCTCTCATGTCGCGGTTGCCTGAAGAACTCGTCAGGCGTGGCAACCTCGATCACCCGGCCGTGGTCCATGAAGGTGACCCGATGCGCCATCTTCCGCGCGAACCCCATTTCGTGTGTGACGACGACCATCGTCCGTCCTTCCGTCGCCAGCTTGACGATGACGTCGAGCACTTCTTTGATGAGTTCCGGATCGAGTGCCGAGGTCGGCTCGTCGAACAGCAGGATCTTCGGCTCCATCGCCAGGGCCCGCGCGATCGCCACGCGCTGTTGCTGACCACCGGACAGCTGGCTCGGGTACCGCTCGGCGAACGTCCCGAGACCCACCTTCTCCAATGCCGCCAGCGCTCGCTCCTGTGCCGCGGCTGGCTTGAGACGGCGCACCTTGAGCGGCCCCAGGGTGACGTTCTGCAGCACGGTCATGTGCGGGAACAGATTGAATTGTTGGAACACCATTCCAACGTCAGCCCGTAGCCGAAAGACGTTCAATTTGCGATCCGACAGGCACTGCCCGTCAACGAAGAGCTCCCCCTGCTGGATCGGCTCGATCTTGTTAATCGTTCGGATCAGCGTGCTCTTGCCCGAGCCGCTCGGGCCACAGATCACCATCACCTCGCCGCGCTCGATCTGCAGCGTAACCTCCTTGAGCACATGGAAGCCCCCGAACCACTTGTGAACGTCGACAAACTTGATCATGTTGGCCTTCCCGACTCCAAAAGCAGCAGGCTACACGCCTAGCCGAGCAGCATGTCCGCCGCCTGATCGGCGCTCAGGCGCTGCTTCTCGTCCGCGGCGAGGAAGAGTCCCGCCTTCCCGCGTAACAGCGCGATCTGGTCCTTCTTGTGAAGCGGACGCAGGAGCGCCCCCTTGTGGTCGATCGCCTCCACGACCTTGGCGTGGTCGTTTTCCTCCAGGTACACGTCGAAGCCTTGGAACCCTTTGACCGACGCGTAGTACGGCAAGACCTGAGCACACTGCCCGCAATTCCGGAGGGCGAGGCCGTCGAACTCCTCCGACAGGCGCGTATGGTACGGGCGGACGAGCTCGTCGTAATCGTCGGCCGAGATCATTCCGGAGACATCGCCGATGATGCAGACTCCGCGCTCGTGCCAGATCCGAAGATGGTCGTAGCGAAAACGGTTGGCAATGTGCTCCATCTGGATCTTGGTGAATTCGATGATCGCCTCGGTCACCAGGCCCATCGCGTGGTGGATTTCCTTACGGTGAGTCCGCGTCGACATCATGAACGTGTTGATGTTCCAGATCTGCGTCACCACGTCGAGGGGATCGTTGATGGTCTGACCCCGAATGGGGATCCTCCCCTTCGTTTGCTCCTGAAAGTAGTCGATCCGCTCGAGCACTCGCGGACAGAGACCGTCCTTGCGCAGGTTGGGCAGCTTGAGCTTGTAGACCTCCTGGGGGTCATCGAAGAGGTGATGCGCCATCGGATGACCGTACTCGGGGAACTCGATCTCGCAGCCGAAGGCGGACGGAATCACACACACCCCGAAGTACGGGAAGATCGACGGCAGGTTGGAATACCCCAGCCCGAGGCTTTCGACGTCGAACTGCACGGCGTTGAGCTGGTACTTCAGGTCCAGCTCCGGGTCATTGATCATCACGGTCGGCTCGGGGAGTTCGCTCACGTAGTCGCCGACCGCGGGTTGCCACACGCCTCCGAACCGCATCTGCGACGACGTGCGCCGGAAGATGCAGGGGTCTTTGAGATCGAGGTCCTCGAGGTTCCAGACCTTCAGCGCCTTGCGCTTGGCCGCTGCGACCCTGTCGGCTGGAATTTCCGGGATATCAAGTTGTGCCATCGGATGCCCCCATTCGTGGTGCGGCGGCAGAAGACAGCCTTCCACGCCGCTGAGTAGTCTTGCGCCGGTCGTCCGCGCTCATCGTTCTATTTGGGCCAAGGCATGTCGGCCAGGGTCTTTGCGGCTTCGCGGACCGTGTCCGGAAGCGGGAACTTACCCGTCTTTGGGTCGAACCACTTGTCATAGATCTGCATGTACATCCCGTCTTCGAACATATCATTGAGGATGAAGTTGAGCCGATCTCGCCACTTCGAGTCGTTCTGCGGCACCCCGAAGCCGTAGCGCGTGCGCGAGTAGTACTCGGCGACGAACTCGAAGGCCGGATCCGCCTTCGATATGAAGATTGTGATCGCTTGGTCCTGCGTATAGCCCTCAGCCTTGCCCTGCTTCAGGGCGGTGAACGCAGCGGCGTCGTCAGGAAACGCAATAAGGTTGGGCGCGGGCCAGCCCTGCTTCTGGAAGTAGGCCTGAAGACCGGGTACCGCATTGCTGCCCTGCTGGACGGCGATCGGTTTCCCGATGAAGTCCTTCAACGACTTATAGCCTCGCGCCTTCGGGGCTAGCATCCGCTTGCCTTCCTGGAAATACGGCAGCGTGAAGTCGATGACTTCCTCCCGCGAGCGCGTCTGACTGATCGCACAGGAGGCGATGTCGATTCGCCCTGCGGGCAGGAGCGTGAAGCGCGTCACCGGCGTGATGCGTTCCCAATCCCCCTCCACACCGAGACGCTTGACGACTTCGCGGATCAGGTCGTACTCGAAGCCCGTCCATTCCCCCTTTGTGTCGATGAAGCCGAGCGGAGGGAAAGCCAGACAGACGCCGACGCGGACCTTCTTCTCCCGCATGACGCGGTCGACGATGGACTCGGCAGCGAACGCGGAGGCCGGCAAGACAACGATCGCCCAGGTGGCGATTGCCAGGACAGCCGTCCAGGAACGGAGCGAAGGACACAAATTACGCACCATAGTCCTCATTGCCATCCTCCTCGCTAGGTTCTCCTCACGTCCCAATCGGAACGAGCCGAGCTACACGTTTTTCAGAAGCTCGACCTCACTTTCTTCGGAGGCGCGCCTGCCCAGAACGCCGAGACGACGCCGGTCGCGAGTTATCGCTCACCATTGCGTCGCCGACAGGATCGACGGCCTCGCAGTAGGCCGTCAGCCGGGCCTGGCTGTCACGCACCTGGATCACGTCGCGCAGCCGTGCGACGTCGGCGCCGAGGACGGCATCATGACCGCTTGCATGTGCCAACTGCCGCAGCACCGGTTGAAGGAGGGCCGCAGCGGGGGATTTCGCCACTGAGTAGAAGACGTATCTGCGTTCGCGGCGGCTCTCGAGAAAGCCCCCGCGCTTCAGGATGTTCAGATGGCGCGAGATGTTGTAATGCGGCAAGCGAAGGCTTTCGGCTAGCTCGCAGACGCAGAGTGGTCCTCCGGCCACGAGCAACCCCAAGATGCGCAGCCGAGTTTCATCAGATGCAGCGCTAAGGCCCTCCACCACGCGTCTGACGACGGAGCTTCTGTTCTCTGAGGTGTCTCGGATGAATGCAGAAACTTGCATGCGCATGATTGCGTGTAGGATACGGGCGGATGAGTAATTGTCAAGGAAAACTTTCGCGTTCCGGCTAATGAGTCAAAGCCCTATAATTTTAGCTATTTCCGTTGACCTGAGGGTGGGAATGACCGAATCGGCGGATGCGGACCGCGACAGAACCGTCCCATCGGGCGTCCGTGAGGGAGTACGGCAAGAAGCAAAAGTGTACGTCGCTCGAGATTACGAAATCAGCGCCGGTACCTCCTTCTCAACCAAGCGGAACACCGCTTCGACCTGCTCGCGACCGATTCTCAAGAGGAAGTTCGAGAGCTTCCCATAGCTCTTGATGCCGACGACAAAGAACAGGGGTTCTGGATTCATCATCGTCTCGTCGCCGTGGTTCACCTGGGCGAGGCAGTCGCTGCTGGCGTCGCCGAGGAGTGCGGCGGAGAGATTCATCGGCCCGCGAGTGGCATAGCACTCGTGGACCTGGAGCTCCCGGTACAGCGAGTTGTCGGGGCCAAACCCGCAGTTCGCAATGATGTAGTCCACTTCCTCGTGGAGCACCTCCCGATCGCCTCGGAGCGAGACGCGAAGCGGCCGCTCGCGACCGTCCTCGATACTGTCGATCACCATCTCGGCGCGGTGGTCCACGCCTTGACCACGTGTCGCAATCTCGTTGGCCCGCGTCACCATATGAGCCCGGTACGGGAGGGGATCGTCCGGCGACTCCACGAGCGGCGGGCGCCGCCCCGCTCTGGTGACCCAGAGTGCGTGGGTCCGAGGATCCCGCCGGATCAGATCCTCGAGTCCGCAGATGGTCGTCGCGGCGGAGTGCCCGGCACCGACAACAAGCAGCCGCGTCCCGGCGTATCGCGCAGCCCCGAAGGGATCCTGCAAGTCCTCGAGGCGATATGAAATACGATCGGCATGCCGAAGTTCCCCGGGCGCAGGAATGTTGCCGTTGCCGCAGAAATTCGGATTGCCCCACACGCCGGAGGCATCGATCACCACGTCGGCCTCGGCGGTGTACTCTTGCCCGGCACGCTGGCAAAGCAACAACCGGAATGGATGCTCCCGTCGACGTGGATCGCCGATGAGGTCGGTCCTGACGAGGCGGTCGCGGCCGATCTGGATTACTCGAACCCCTTCAAAAATCTTCCCGCGGAGTTCAGGTGTTATGCTGAGGGGTAGGAGGTAGTCTTCGACGAGATCCCGTCCCGTGACGAGCTCTTCCGCAGGTCGCACGGAGCGCCCCAGTGCGCGCAGACCGACCTGCGATGTGTTCATACCCCACGGCGAGAACAGCTTCACGTGCCCCCAGTCGAGCAGGTTTGCGCCCACCCGCTCGCGCTCATACACAGACACGTCGTAGCCCCGCTTACTTGCCTGCAGCGCGGCCTCGATTCCGATCGGACCTGCACCAATAATCGCGATCCGAGCCTTCATCCTGGCCTCCGTCGATTCCTCATCCTCGGTTGTTTTGCTGCAGGGGCCATACCGCGAGAGGAAAGGTCATGTCAACTAGAATGTCGCTGGTCTGTGTGTCGCCAGCTACACCTCCGCGCAGACTCCAGAGCAGAAAACGACTGCAAGCGTGATCAGGACGCTGTGAGTTTGCTTGATGCTCATACTTCTCCTCCATTTCGCCGCCTCCTCTCTTTTCTAACGCACGAAGGCCAGCATCCCCACGGAAGGCCTGATGCCGAAGGAACAAGCGCACCTGATAGGGATGCGGAAGCATTCGTGCTGGAGCACGCAGCAACCATTGATGGACGATGTGCTCGAGCAGGGGCCGGTAGAGAAAGCAGACGGCAAGCTGTGCACAGGCACTGAGTGTCGTTGCGGGATTCGTGATCCCGACCTCGACACCAGATGCGTGGCGGCATCCACTGCGGGACGAAGGGGGCGAAAACACCCTTGAGAATCAACACGGACCCAGCTCAGGGGCACGCTGCACTCCCCGCGGGACGGTCGAGGTGGTGGCGACACTCTGTAGCGAGATCCTCGAGTTGTCAAGCACGCGCCGGGCCGTCATCAGCGTAAAGGGCTAACCTCGGCGCACCCCGTTCCGATTTGTACCGGCCCGGCTCGCTGGAAGGCGACCAGAAGCGTACCTTGACCGGACCGCTCTCGCAAGGCAAGATCGCAGGCGCTGACTTGGCCGGTCTTGGCCTCTCCCGCCATCCCCACGTGGGCGCTGAGATCACGCCGCGAATCTTGACGAGCTCGGCGAGGGCTGGCTGCGCGTAACGCTCGCCATGCCATGTACCTCACCGACAATATAGGCGGCGTGCTGCAACGGGAAACTCATGCTAGTATTTTCCTGAAGCGATGGAGCTCACCACCTCATACACGTTTGACGCCGCGCATCGAATCCGGGGGCACCCGGGCAAGTGCGCCTATCTGCACGGCCACACCTACCGCCTGGAGGTGACCGTCAGCGCCCAGCGGCTGGATCCGCTCGGCATGGTCATGGATTTCGACGACCTACGTGAGATCGTCCGCAAAGCGGTGCTGGACTCCTGGGACCACGCCACCCTGCTGGCCGCGGACGACCCCCTGGGCCCGGCCATCGCCGCCGTCCAGGCCGAGGCTCCGGACCGCGTCGTGAGGCTCGGCGGCCAGCCCACGGCCGAGGTCATGACGCGCGAGGCCTGGAGCGCCATCGCGCGGGCTCTGCCGCCGGGGATAGACCTCGAGCGCGTCGCCATCAGGGAGACGCCCAGCTGCGGGAGCGCCATCACGCGGAGCCGCCCGTGAGCGGCGCCGCGGTCTCGGGCCGGATCGCCGAGACCTTCTATTCGATCCAGGGTGAAGGCACCACCGCGGGCCTGCCCGCCGTCTTCGTGCGGCTGCAGGGCTGCTCGGTCGGCTGCGCCTGGTGCGATACCAAGTACTCCTGGGACCCCGCCGGCGGCCGCGAGGTGGAACTGGAGGAACTGCTCGACGAAGTCTCGT
>Ga0209751_10001341_pt1 | contig 25356 bp, 36 predicted proteins | sample RifCSP13_1_FD_184019 | JGI IMG/M metagenome (GOLD analysis project Ga0209751, IMG submission 184019) | Soil microbial communities from Rifle, Colorado - Rifle CSP2_sed 13_1 (SPAdes) (version 2) | ecosystem: Environmental > Terrestrial > Deep subsurface > Rock core/Sediment | place: Rifle...
ATCCGTGCCACTATCCGCACGATTGATCGAAGTCCAGCCGGATGGCATGGTAATCGATGCAGCCGTTCCACCGCGCACCGTGACTTGGCTGACCAGTATATCACTCGCCGATGTGCCAGGCGGGACAGTGAGAATCAGTGAAGCTGAACCACCGCCATTCGTATCACTGGCCGATGAACGCCACACGACGCCGAGGATGCTGCCCGCCGCCGTCAGGCTGCCGAAGGCGTCCAGCGCGGCGCTATCGCGCTGCGTCAACTGGCCGTCGGCTGTCAGCGAGCCAAATCCAGACAGGCTTGCCGCTCCTGGCTGGATCTGGCCGCCCAGCGACCCCTCGGCGCTCAGGCTACCGAAAGCGGCGAATGCAATGTCCGCGCGGACAATCAGCGCCGCATCCGTCGTCAGCGAGCCGAATGCGGCCAGGGCTGTGTCGGAGCGTTGCGTTATTTGTGCGTCAGTTGTTAAAGAGCCAAAGGCTGCAAGTGCAGCCGATCCTTGGATGAGTTCTGGCGGTGATGGAGCAAGAGGCGCAACGACACTGCGTATGCGCTGCGAAGGTCGCGGCGGCGCTCGGAATACGTGGCCCGCCACATCTCTACTCCCGCTCGGACCAGGTGATGCCGGCGTTCAGCGACGAGGCGTTGAACGGCGCGACAGGCAGATCGAGCGACAGCGCGCAGCCGGGCGGCACGACGATCCGCTCCTCCGGGACGGGCAGGTACAGATACCCATTCAGGACATTGAATGTGTCGCGGATAATCACGTCGCCCGCCGTCAGGCGCACCTGGAGCGCGCAGCTTGTCACGGTGCACACGCTGGCCCAGGCGCGCAGGATCTTGAGCGCCGCGTTGCTGGGCGCGTTCAGCTGCACCAGCGTCGCCGCGCTGCTGACGGATGTCGCGTCAAGTCGTGCTGTATAGACTGGCATATTTCACATCCTGTAATGCGGCAGGCGCTCAACTCGGCGGTGCGGGACAGTGACCGCTTCTTCTTCTCCAACCGTCGCCTTCAACTCTGCGGCGATGCCGCCCCAGTCCACCGACGACGCCCAAGACGCCGACGACACGGTCTCGAAAGCATCCCCGCGATATTGCGAAAGGAGTCCACGATTGGGACCCACTCCCTGGAGGCTGTCAATCTCCGTCCAATTCGTACGCTCAAAAAGAGATGCATTCGCCAGGTTCCAGAAATATGCGATTGGTCGATTGTCGGGATGCGCCGCCGCCGCCAGGGCGATGCTGCCCGACGTATCCACGCCCGACGCCGAGGGCGTCTGCACGAAAGCCGCTGCAACGCCGCCAGACAGATCGACGCCCGATGCGGCAAGGAAGCTGACATCACAGTTGAGCTGCAGGACGCCCGCAAAATCGACCGTCGTCGATCCGGATACGCCTCCCGTGGCGTCTGCCGCGAAGAGCGTCGAGCGGCAGTCGCCGGCCTGGAATGTGTCTGTCTTGATCTGCGTCCAGGCCAGGTTGTTTCCGCACACCGTCGGCGGGCCATTGTTGCCAGCCGCCTCCCGGCTCGAGGCAAACGCGATAACCAATCCCGACCCGGGCGGCGTCCACGATGAATTCGTGTAAATGCAGGCATTCGCGCCGTTGTTAATGTCGGGATTGGCCGAGTTCCCCAGGTTGTCGATGGAAATCGCCATCTCAGGTGATTGTCAAATCCAGGCTGGACGCCGCGATCTCAAAGGTGTCATTCTGGTTCACGAGCCGCGACGTGTCTCAAACGTGTCGTTCTGGTTCACGAGCCGCGAAGTAGTCAGATTGCCATACCACAGCATATTCGTCGTGCAGGCAACGGTCGAGCCGTCCATCAGGATGACTGCCTTGACATTATAGGAGGCGGTGGCCTGCGGGAAGGTAATTGCGCTGGAGTTCTCGGTCGCGCCCGCCGCCGCCACGTCCCAGTTCACGACGCGCTGCCGGAGATAGCCCCCGCCGCTCACCTCGGAGCCCGGGCCGGTGTCCGCAGGGGAGCCGGAATCCAGACCGACATATACGCACGGGCTGCTGTAGGTCCCGGTTCCGAACAGGTGATCTAACACTTCGTTCTCGAGGAAGTCGCTCAGTGCGCTCATTTATTGCTTCTCCTTCATCCAGACGATAGCGCAGCCGCCGGTCACGCCGGCGATGTAGATGCCGCATGGCGAGTTGAACGGCTGGGCGATGACTTCTGCCCGCCCCGGACATAGCGACATGGACAGGATTTCGCAGCCGCTCGTCGAGGCGTTGGTGCGATAGAACGTCGCTGAGCCGCTGGCGTTGGGCAGGGTGCGGAAGCCGAACCATATCCATCGATCAGCACTCCCGACGACGCAACCGGCAGACGCGAAAGTAGAGCCGGTGTTCGGCACTAAAATTGCCATGATAACCTGCCTGTGGAGATTCGTGTCGGTTCAGCCATCGCCGATCCCGTCGTGGGCGGGCCGCTCGGAGCGCCAGGTCTGTGGTTAAGGAGAGTTTCCCCGGCGGCCCGCCCGAAAGGAGGAGAGAAGAGGCTTTAGGATGTACTCACGGCGCACACTCCGCCGAGGCTCATGCAGTCCACGAACGCCTTCGTGGCCAAGCCAGACGCGTTCGTGGCGACGCTGGCCGAAAGCCAGCGGCCCTGGATGACGCCGCCGCCCGCGCTGGCCGGCACTTCCGCCGCGCCGACGCTCGACGAACGGATGAAGCGTCCGTTGCGGATGTCGCACGTCGCGGCGCAGCCCGTCAATTTCGTGACGCCGAAGATGCGGACGTAGGCCTTTGTCGCCGCGCCGGGCGCGTTCTGCAGGACGCCGATCGGCGCCGGATTGCTCGCGCCGGTCGCGGCGATGACCTCGCCCGCGATCGAGCCGGGCGCGACGAAATAATACCGTTTGCCCGTCAGAGATTCTGCGGCGGTGAAGATCTCATCAATGGCCGCGCCCGCCGTGAAGTTGGCCTTGTTGCGGTAATTGATAGGCATGTTGCCCTCCAGTCAGACGACCAGCGCATTAGGCGCCAGAGGTTATGCAGCCGACTTGATCAGGTACGCGGCATCGGTCGCGGTGAGCTTCGTGTCCCAACTTTGAGAGGCTTCTATGACGTCCTGCCTCTCCTGCTCTTCCCGGTATCGGTTGATGACCCGGTTCTTGTACGTGAATACGTAGCCCGCCGTCGGCTCCAGCAGCGACGGCTGCGCGGTCACGTAGGCCACGAGCAGGTGATTTCCCCAGATGTAGGACAGTGAGCTTGCCGCGCCCTCGGCGGCGGTGTCCTCGATGGTCATGCCGATCAGGAGCCTGTCCAACTCGAACAGCGCCGCGACCGCCTGGAGCGTCACGATGGCGGGCGAACTCGGGCCGGCGCTGTACTTTATCCTGACGCTCCAGGCGGCCACGATGTCGGGATGCTGCTTCAGATACCGCCACAGGCCGCGCCCCATCACGCCGACGTTCGGCATGTTGCCGATGCTCGAGACGACGTTGTTATGCGCCGTCTCCACATCCTCAATCGGCGTGGATGTGGCGTTGTCCCAGGTGGGGGAGGGGGTCGCGCTGGACGACCAGCCCGCGCCGAAGGCGTTGCCCGCGACTTCGCTCTCCAGTTCCAGTAGGATCTGCGCGGTCACGTAGTTCGTGGCGTCCTGCGCGGGCCTGAGCGGATTGTCCGCATTGTCCACGATCTCGTCCGGCACGCCCTTGGCGATGGCCTTCTCCGTGCAGACGTAGGAATCCGTGGTCAGGCCGTAGTCGCCACGGCTGGCGCGCGTGCCCATCGCGCGCGGCTCGGCTTCGCGCCGCAGCCAGTCGGCTTTGGTGTAGACGAAGAACTTGTCGGAGATCTTCGTTACCGGCACGCGCGGGAACACCTGCTCCGCGATGAATTTCGACGGTCGATACGCGATGCTGATGTTGGTCAGCGGCGTATCGACATGAACTTGTGCATAAGTAGGCTTTGCCATGTCTCACCTCACGAGGCGCTCGGCGCGCAGCCGGTCGCGGCCAGGCAGTTGATGAAGGCGTTCCCGAAGCGGGACGCCGAAAGCGGCGCGCTCGTGTCGAGCCAGCGCCCCAGAGTCACTTCCTGAGCGGCGGCGACGCCGGCAGCCTGTCCGGACGCGTTCGCGGTCAGGAAGCGGCTCCAGGCCAGCGCGCAGGTGCCGTCGGTCACGGCGAAGACTTTCGTCATGCCGATGACGCGCACTTGCGCCTCCTGGCCCGCGCTCGGCGCATTCTGCAATACGCCGATGGGAACCGGGTTGCTCGCGCCCGTGGCGACTTTGACGTTGCCCGCCGTCGATGCGGCGGCGACGAAGTAGTATTGCACCAGGGTCAGATCGACGTCGGCCTGAAAGCTGACGTCGCCATCGATGGATACTGCTTTATAGGTTGCCATGTTTCACCTCACCGCGCCTTGCGTTGGCGCATGGTGTACTGGTGCGCCAGATCGGGCCGCTCTGCGCCGACGGCCTCCATCGCCTCGGCGTACTTCGCACGGTCGCCGGCGAACTTATCGGTCAGTTTCGCCTCGACCGCCGCCTCGAACGTATCGGCCTGCTCCTTCTGCGCGACCGACTTCTGGCCGAACAGATCGGCCTGCACCATTGCCTGATCGAGCGTGCCCAGCAGGCCGTCGAACCAGGTAAACAGGCTCGGCGCATCCTTGCGCTGCGCCTCCGGCAGCGCGGCGATGCGGGCGGCGTCCATTTCCTCCAGGGCCTGCAGCTTCTCGGCGATGGTCTCCGGCTTCTCCGGGATCGCCACGAACTGCTCGGCGCGCCGCAGAAGCTGGTCGCGCCGGCGTTGGCGCTTCATCTCGATAAGCTGCGTGGCGAAGGTGTCGGCCTCCGCAGCCTTCGTCTTGAGCGTGCCGACCTCGACCTCCAGCGCGTCGAGCTTGTCGGCTTTCGCCTTCAGTGCGGCGAACTCATCCGCGCTGACAGCGGATTGTGGATTGGTCTTGTCCGTCATCTTTTCACCCTCCGGTATTACACTGTCCTTTTCGCTGACTTCGATTTCGCCCGTGCCGCCCGCGAGGCGTCGCGCCTTCGCGGCGACGCGCTCCTTCACATCGGCGGGCAAGCTGCTCTGTGGAATGCGCGCCAGAGCATTGCGCAGGTGGGGCAAGTCTGTCTTGCCGCCGGCGTCCTTGTAGGGGAAATGTCGCAGGCCGCGCGGCTTGGTCTTCCCACTCTCATCTTTTTCGCCACCCGATTCGATGTAAAGAAAACTGGAATCGGGCAGATCATTCATGAATGCGGCTGTCCAGACGGCGAAATCATCACTGTGGACTTTGCCGTCCGAGAATAGCGCGAGAATCTTGCTCATGGCCTCTTTGAGCGCGTTCTTGGCCGTTTGCAGCGGCCCCGACAATTCTTCAACGTCCTCCATGCTATCGGCCAATCCGCTCACGGTCTCAAGCGCGCTCAGCAAACGATGACCATGTGCCTCCTCCATCGCCATCGGGTAATCGCCCATCATCTGCTCGACTACGCCCGGTTCGCTGAACAATGCAACATGCTTCCCGAAAAAGGGTCGGTTCGTCAGGGCGACATGCTCGATAACATTGTCGAACTGCCGACCCTGCTCTTCCAATCCACATAGGCCGAGCCGTTCTTGTCCCACAGCACGCCCGGCGAGACGAACTGGTACTCGCCGTCCTCGACGCTGGCCTTGCCCTTGTCGGTGTATTCCGGCACGGCGTACAGGCCATCGTCGCGCACCTCGACCGATGCGACGTTGCCCGCCTTCGGCGGATCGGGCTGCTCAGCGGTCGGATGGCCGAAATAAACTGGGACCTTCCAGCGCGGGCGCCCGCCCTCAAAATTCGCGGCCATCTGCGCTAGGTCGTCTTTCGTGATGGTCAAGGTACGGTCGCCGCGCTTGAATGTGCCAAGCGGCATGACCCGAAACGGCTTGCCTGCCTGATACGCGAAAGGTTCAACCCATCGAATCATCGGTTCCTCGCTCATCTTCATGGACGCTCGGCACATCGCAATCGCGCGGCTCTTGCTGTGTCCCTGCGCCATGATCTTCTCAACGCAGGCGTCCAGTTTGGCTGATGCCGCATCACTCAGGCCAGGATACGGCATCAGAGCGTCTCCAACTCACGCTCGTACTCCGTCAGCCGGCCTGCCTTCGCCCGCCTCTCGGCGTCGTCGCGCTGCGCCCGGAAGCGCGCCGCCCGTCTGCGTCCCACCTGTGACTCGAGGCGCGCGTAGTTCGTGTGGTAGAAGCCCGGCGCGGCCAGGATGATGCGGGGCGGGCTGTAAACCTGCCGCGTCTCACAGCCGCAATCGGGACACGGCGGCAGCGCCTCAATCAGGCGCTTCTCAATTTCGCCAGTGTAGCCGCAGATGTTGCAGGTGATGTCGTAGCGCATGATATAAGTGCTAGTGTTGCCGTCCCCCAGCGAGACCCGAAAGCCCGACGCGGAGCAGGAATTGAATTCCCGGCAGTCCTATCTTTTACGCCAGAGCCACTCATAATACAAAAAGCCGCCGATCCGATGTGGATCGGCGGCTGGATTGCCGCCAGTACGCGCTGATGCGCCCAGTTATGCTGTCAGTTTATCAGATTAGGCGATTCGTGTCAAGGGACACAAAAAGCCGGCCAGGGGAGGATGCTCTCCCTGGCCGCTGGAAGCTAACTGTTCGGCGTGTTGTGTTCGCGCCTTTTCTGCGCGAACACCTCAGCCTCCTCCTTAGTATCGAACCAATCCGTTCGCGTATTCACGAATGAAGCAGCAGCCTCTTCCCATTCATCGGCGCTCCATACGCCGATGCTTCCGTGGTGTTCTGTTACCGCCCACTTCATTTCACCTCCGCGCTATCACGGGCGCACCCGGCGGCAAGGCCGCAGCGCCGCTTACCATTATCTCTGGCGCAGCTTTGGGTTTCTGTTCGTCCAGAAGCGCGCGCAAGAGTCTAACTTCCCGTCTCAGCTTGTCGATCTCATCCTGATAGCTTCTCAGGATGCGCTCGTGATCTCGTTTGCGCATTTTATCTACTCCCGCGCGGCTTTCTGCTTTGAATCCGAGATTTGACGGCAGCAATCGTGGCCTCGACATCCGTCGCAAAGCCCTTCACCCGTCGCCCGCCGCCCCACTGATACGACCACTTATCGCCGTCATCGCTCCCACTCCACACGCGGAAGCCCAATTCCTGGAGGCCCTCGATGAGGGCATTCGGCTAAGCAAGTATTGAACATAATCTTTTTTATGAGAGGTTCCCGGTAGTATGTAAGAACCCAGCTATTTAGTCACTCAGCGCACGCAAGCTATATCGAATTACTCAGTCCTCATCCTCTTTTTGCAATCGTCCAATGATTTTGTTGAACAGTTCACCTATCTGCTCAATAAAAGCCGGGAACAGGCGGATGATCATGCCAAGCGAGGTGACTATCATGATCTCACTGCCCAACGTGTAGACGATTTCGCTTTCGACCAGTGCGACGGCCCACGCCTCGAATCCCAATCCGCTCGCTTTGTAAATGACATCAGTGGCGACATCGACGAGGTGCAATCCGGCGGTGATCAGAATCGCCCACCTTTTGTTTGTGTCGGTTGCAAACACATACATAAATCCGATCTGGCCGATCTGCGGCAGGAGCGCCACCAGGCCGATCACCCACTCATTCACTTTCCGAGTCGGCAACTGTTGGTATCCGGCCAGGCTGGTGCTGTAATCCTCAATGAAGATTCCGACACCCACCACCAGCATAATCACGAAAACCCCGAAGATCGGGATGACAAACGAGCTATTTTCAATTCGTTTTGCTGCTCTATGGAACACGTCAGACACGGCGCAATAGCTCCGAATACGCGATCCGAGCCGACGCCACCAATGGCTCATCGAACGGAATCATCGCCACGACCTGCTCAGCCAGGAACCGCGGCAGCCATTCGTGCGTCACCGTCCCGTCTCGCAGCGTGCGAATGATGGCGACGGGCGGGCCGTAGTGAGCGGCAGCGGGCAGGATGTCTAAGCCGCGACCGCTTCCAGAGAACATCGACAATTCCCATCGCATTCGACGCCATGCGACGGCCATACGCCGCCCGTCTCGCGCAGCATCGCATCAAACGATTCGTATTCCTTGTTGCCAAATGCCAAGCAACTGGCGCAATGGTGCGCCAACGGATCGAGATGCCAATACACACGGTCTGGCGCGCCTAGGCCGATGGCGTGCTGTATGAACGACCACAGCGCGCCGGCATACAGCGCGACGCGCGCCCGGATCGTGGCGAGAAGGCCGGCCAGCGCCGCCGCGCCCGTGCCCAGCGCCAACGCCCTGAGAATATCTTCATCTTGCAAGCCGCCACGCACCTTGCGCTCGATGGCGGGCAGCAGGTTCTGCTCCAGCAAGCGATCATTCTCCGCGACGGCATCGGCCAGCGCCTGGAGCACTTCGGGCGTCGGCTCGACGCTGGACAGCCACTCGGCCATGCTCTCACGACCCTCTTGTCGCAGGCGCAACAGGAGCGCGGCGAGCGCGGCGGCCAGGATTTCTTCGCGGCGGTCGTCGTCTTCGGCGGCGGCCAGATCGCGCGCCAGGTCTTCTGACCAGTCGGTGTAGGTATCCTCAAGCTCACGCTGATAGGCGTTGACGTGGACGACGGCTTTCGGGCGTCGCCCGGGTCCGCCGCCGCGCAGGTCGGACTGGAATATCTCTGCCGCTTCTTCCGCGCCCGCCTCGCCCTCACTACCTTCACCTCTTTCCTCATCACCCTCATCCCCGCCTGCGCCGCCCTCTTTCTTTTTCGCCAGTGCCTGCCGCATCTGCTCTCGGCGCAGCTCGGCCTCTTCCTGCTGTTGCTGGATGACCTCGATCGGCTTCTCCGGCAGATCGGCCAGCTCGCGGATATGCGCCTCAAGCTCAGGATCGGGCGTCAGCAATCCGATGCCGGTCATCTTCTCGACGAACGTTGCCACATCGATCAGAGATTGCTTGAATACCGGCGAATGCGCGACGCGTGGCCTGCCCGTCAGGCCGGGGAAATGATTCAGGCGGAACAGCCGCTCCGTGCCGAAGCGGTGGATCGTCTCCTCGATCAGGTCGGCCCAGGCCGCCACGGCCAGCGTGAAGAAGTCCACTGTCTCGCCGGCCAGCGCCTGCGTGCCGACCTTGTCCATGCCGAGGTGGATGAACTGCGCCAGCCCGACCATCGCCATGCGTTTCTCATACCGCTGAATGGTCGTGTCGAGGACGACGGGCCGCCCGCCGCTGGGTGTCAGAAGCTCGACGAGTACGCCTTGTCCCTCCAGCGCGCCTGCGCCCATCTTGGCGTAGGGATTGACGACGCCCATCTGCTCGTCCACGCGGATGTTGCGCACGATGCCCTTGTACGCCGTCAGGTCGGAATTGGCGTCGTCCGTGCGCGATGTGTCTGAGCCGAGATACACGACCGGAATGCCCGATCCGAACCGCTCGGCTGATATGGCCTCAACCTCTTCCAGATTCTTTTTCATCCACCAGGCGCTGTACATAGCGCGCAAGATGGCTCTGCCCTCCGGGTCGTTCTTGCGCGCGGTCGTGCGAAACAGGAGCGCCTTTTCAATCGGGATCGGCTCAGGCGGCGTACCCATGTTCGGGTCCTGCTGCCGGAAGCCCTGGATGCCGCCGTGCTCGTCGAACAGCCACGGCTCGTTCTGCGCCAATGTGTCCTGGCCGATGTAAATCCATTTGCGCCAGCCAATCTTGCCATCGTCGTAATTGCTGGCCGGGTCGCGCGCATTACCCAGGCGGCGCTTGTAGACAAGCTCCATCGGCACAAATCCAAACTGGAGCATGTCCAGCGCCCAGTCGATGGCATCGTTCCATGAATGGCTCATGTCGCCCATGCAGCCGTCCAGGAATTCGGCGGCCTGCTCGTCTGCGCGCGTCTCGCCGGCAGGCTCCACGCTCCACGACAGGCGCCGGATCGTCATCTTCGTCGCCATGAGCACGGCGGCGGCGATGGGATCGTCGCCCATCTCGCGATACAGCTGCATCTTGCGGTAGAGCGGCTTGAAGACGCGGTCATAGTCCTCGTCCACATTGCCCGCGAACTGCCGCAGGCCGCTCGTGCCGATCTCGCGGAATGTCGGCCCGGTCGGGCGCGCGTTCACCTGGAACGTCTCGCCGTCGCCGTGGCCGTTGCGCCGCATGTCAGAGCGCAGCCGATAGACGTAGGAGCGCGACAGGCCGAAGCGGTCGGCGACGGCCTGCGCGGATTCATCTTTGAGCGCGTCAAGGATTTGCGCATTTCGAGCCTTGTGATCTGTCATGGTCTACCGCCTATGGTGTCCCGTCGGCCGGTCGCGCCCGAAGCGCCCGCCCTGCGGCTCGCTACGCACGAATTTCGAGCGCGCCTTCGGGTTTGCCTCGCGGGTGGCACCCGGCATGGATTCCGGCGCGGCGTAGGCCAGCATCACGGCGTCGCCGCTGTCCGGGCTGCGCCCCAGCCGCTTGACGATTTCATCCTTGCTCTCGATCTTGATCCTGCCCGCGCTGGTGAGCGTCCACTTCGGCGCGGTCAGGTCGGCCAGCAGGTCGTCGTCGGGCGGCAGAGCGATGTCGTCGCCCGATTCCGGCTCGAGCCGCTCGCGCAGGCCCCACAGCAGCGCCGAACGCAGGTTGACGAATCCGAAGCGGCCCGTCTTGTCGCGCAGCCCACGCTGATCATCTCCGAGGCCAGAAAGCCCGCAGTCTCCATCGTGTCGCGCTTGCTGTGCCTGATAAGCGGCGCGAACCAGTTGCCCGTGCGCGGCGCGAAGACCGTCTTGTTCTCGCCCGTGCGGGCGATGTCCGCGCCGAATGTCGTCGGCGTATCGCTCGGCCTGCCGTCCGGTGTCCACCTATCCATCGCCGCCTCGACCCAGGCCAGCGGGATCACGGTGTCCGTCTCGGACTGCGCGAACTCGCCCGCGACGCGGTTCTGGTAGACCGCCGACTGTTCGCCCCACTGGACGGCCATCAGGTCGGCCCACTGCGCGAAGCCCGGCACGACTCGCCGCGCCTCCGCCTCTGTAACTCGGATGATGTGCCAATGCGGATAGGAGCGCCGGTTCGTCTGGATGTCGTAAAAGCGGCCAGCCGGCTCGCCCGGCGTGCTGATGGCCAGCGCGTATCCCTCGCCCGTGGAGAACGCGCCTTCGGCGGCGTCCCATATCTCTGCCTGAAGCGTCTTGGCCTCGTCGAACCCGTAGAACACGACCGCGCTGTGCGCGCCCTCGATCTTGGCCTCGTCGCTGGAGGCCAGCGCGAACGCGAAGCGGTTGTCGCCCAGCTGCAGGCGCCGTTTGAGCAGTTCGCGCTCCGGGCGCACACGCAGGCCAATGCGATCCCATTTTGCGCGCGACGACCATTTGTGTATTTCGGGCCAGAGGTACTCCGTGAGCTGCCGCCATGCGCTTGCGGTCGTTGGGGCCTTGATCTCCTCGTGTACGGCCAGCGCCCACAGCACGGCCCACGCCTCCAGCGCCGTCTTGCCAATGCCGTGCGGCCCGCGCATGCACACGCGCCGATGCTCCAATAGCGCCGATAGCGCCTGTTCCTGGTACGGACGAATCTCTATGACGCCCAGGATGTCGCGCGCGAAGGCAACCGGATCGCGGCGATAGGGCATGATCAGCTTGCTACTTTGCCTGCTGATCGCCTGTTGTTTCGCCGTCCCCAGGGCCTCCAGCACCGCCTGCTTCATCCAGACGGGCACGGGCCGCTGCGACGAGTTCGGAAAAGAGCTTGTCTGCGTCATATCCCTCACGCTCGGCCTGCTCGCGCCAGGTCATGTCGATCCGGGTCGCCGTATACACCCCGAATATCTTCAGACGCTGCTCGACGCACCACTGGACGCCGCCCAGGAAGCGCGGGTCGCCCGCCAGCTCCTCGCGCTCGACCTGCGCCTTCGTGTACGCGCCCTGCCCCTCCGTGCGCATGGTAACGGTCTTCTCGTGCGCCCCCCGGCTCTCGTACCAGGCGCGCCAGTATTCGCGCTCCAGGCGGTCGATGCGTGCAAGTTCACGCGCCTTGAGCCGGTCGAAGTCTAGCATCGCGGACTTCAACCATTCGGCCTGGATGTACTTGAGGTCGTAGCTGATCGTCGCCTGCGTGACGCGCCATTTATGCGCGATCTCGACCTGCGTATGGCCGGCGAGATAGAGTTCCGCCACATCGCGGCGGCGCTCGGCTATCTTGAGGTCACGTTGCAGGGACATAGATATAAATCATCATGATATAAGGGCGATCTCTAACCGGAACGTAGATAATGGCCGTATGGGAGCACGAGATATGGCGCGACGCCGATTACGCGGCCTCTCGGATCCTGTCTAGGATCTCTTGCCTGATATGAAGCGCGATCGCGCGCATGAATAGCGGCGGAACGCTGTTCCCGATCATCCTATAGCCCGCTCCTCCCGGTGGAATGATAAACTCGTCCGGGAACGACTGCAGGCGCTTTGCCTCGTCGTTCGTCAGCTGTCTCGGCTCGTCCGGCCTCCAATTTCTGTGCGCCGCGATCTGGGTAGGCGATGGCCTGTCGGGGCGAAGACGAACGCTATGATATGAGCCGATATATCGATCTCCTCTTTCCCATGCCTCGATGACATGGCCGGTATGTAGACCGGCGACGATGGGCGGCCTGGACGCCTCCAGCGTCGGCGATGGCATATCGAGGCCGCGAAACTCGTTCCGGTACTGCTCGTTCTTGATGTCGCCGAATCCGCGCCGGATTCCGGCGACGAATCTCGCGTCGACATATCCGGGATGCCTCTCGACGGCCGCATCCTCCAGATCAAGCGCCTCGGCCACTGAATGGGGCCTAGATTGCGCTCGCGAATGGGACGGCGGAATGCCGAGATCGTCTCGAACGCCGACAAAGATCAGTCTGCTCCTATACTGCGGTACGCCGAACCACATCGCATTCATCAGCCTCGCGGACACCAGGTATCCGCTCGCCTTCAGCTCGCGCATTGCGTCGGCGAATACGAGTCGCATCTTGCCTTTGACCATTCCGCCGACATTCTCCATCACGAAGGCTCTGGGACGCAGGCCGCGCAGCAGGCGGACATATTCCATGAAGAGGCGATTGCGCGGATCATTGAGCAGGCGCTTGCCGGACATGCTAAATCCCTGACAGGGCGGCGAGCCGTCCAGGACGTCTAGATTGCCGAACGCAATGCCCGATTCGCGCAGACAATCATCCACAGACAGATCGGCAATATCGCCGCAATACATGAATATATCGGAAAAGTTGACGCGAAACGCAGCGGCAGCCCTGTCCCACCACTCCACCGCCAGAAGCTCGCGGAAGCCTGCCATGCTATAGCCAAGCAATGACCCGCCGATGCCAGAGAATAGGCTTATGACGGTCGGCGCATCCGCCGTGCGCGGCGCAAGATGCTCCTGCCATGCCGCATCGAGCATGGCAAGATATTCATTTCGGCCATTTATGCCCACAGCTGGGGCATTCGATATACTCGACATCATTCGCTGTCGTCTCATCATATTCCTTGAACTCCGGGAACGCGACGCCCATGTCCAACGCTATGCCATTCAGAAGCCTTTGCACCGCCGGATTGTCCGTTTGCACTTCACGCAGTAGCGCATCCAGCTTGCCCGCATCCGCAGCCGCCAGCGCCGAGATCGGGTCAAGCGTCGCCAGGGCGAGTCGCTCCTCGTTCGGCGTCAGATCAACGTACTTGACGGGGATGGAGGGTTGACCGTCGCGCAGGGCCAGCGTCACGCGCAGGTGGCCGTCCAGAAGCGTCTCAACGCCCTGGTCGCGTCCCCACTCCAGCGAGGTACGCCGGTTGACGATCACATCCTGGATGACGCCGATCTCCTGGATGACGCCATGTAGCGATTCCTGCTGATGACGCGGATGCAGCCGCCAATTGCCCTCATTGGCGAGCAGTTGGTCGGGCGCGCTCTCACCGTATCCGACGATGCGATTCTTCCAGGTCATCCCATCAGTTCCAGCACCTGCCGCGCGTCCCATCCGCCGAAGTAGCACAACTGGCCGAACCACTCCGAATCGAAGAACAGGTCGAGGTCGGGCGCCGGGCCGCGCCGCCGGTCTTCGACGGCTCGCTTCACGATCGATAGCACCAGCCTCCGCCAGCCGTCGTCGATCTCGCCCATCACATCGGCCCAGCGCCATGTGACGGGCGGCGCGTCAGGGTGAGGCGGTCTGCTCTCGTGGCGGCGGCGATTTGTAGCCTGGCGATCCTTGCTCATACCAGCCACTCTGCGCGGCATTGGCGATGAAATCCAGACAAATGGCGATCGGCGCGCCCGCGTAACGACAGGCGTCATATAGGCCCCGGTAGTATTCGTCGCGCGCCTTGACCAATAGCATAAGGATGTCGCGCTCTGCCTGCTCCGTAACGCGCTGTAATTCTTGCCCTGCAATGTCCGCTCCGGTACGATAGGCTAAATGAATGCCACCGACCAGTGTGCCAATCAGCACGATAATACCGAACAGGATAATAGCTATATCTGCCCGCAACTTCGATTTCATATCCGCACTCAAAACAAAAAGCCCCGGCATTTCTGCCGAGGCCCGATCCCCGATGTGTCGCGCTTTTGCGCCGGGCTGTGTACGCACATTCTACAACAGATGTGCGCGCCGTGTCAAGAAGTGGAAACTTGATAAGGGTGTCGCCCGCCTCCCTTCGCTTTCAGATCGGCCTCGACGGCCAAAAGCTCATGCAATTTACCCACGCTTCCCTCCTCGGTAGAACTTGCCCGGCGCGCCGCACCGCGCGCAGCGCACCTCGAAATCGCCCGACACGATGCTGCCGAGCCGGTTCTGGCACGACCGGCACAGGAACGGCAGGCCCTCGGGCGCGTCATCGTCTTCGCGCCGACTTCGGTATTCGTGGCCGCAAGCTGTGGATGACCTATCAGGTATTTTAGCGCATCCAGCGTGTTAATGCAACTAATTTCCTCTCCCTTCTCATCAGACATCCTATGCCACAACTGGCGGAACATCTCCAGATCGGCGGGCATATCCAGTTCGGTCCGCACGGGCGCGAGATACTCGCGGCGCGGCATCGGAATCTGGACGACATTCAGGCGCGACAGGTTGTCCCAGAACCAGCCGCCCGGATGCTCGTCCTGACTCCCGCTGCTGCCTTCGGCGATGGCGTCCCAGGCGCGGCGGGACCATACGTCCGTCGTGCCCGCATAGGTGATACGCTCGTGCTCACCGCCGTACCACAGCCCATCGGCGCCCGTCTCGACCAGGATGTCGAAACGCCAGTCGGCCAGGCCCACATCCACCAACGGATTGTCAGCGCTGCCGCGCGCGATCCATCTCGCGATCCATCTGACGTCTGGCGCGAACGCCTTGATCGCGCCATCCATGCGGCCCGTCACGTCGTCGCGCGAGCCGCGAAAGCAGGCGACGCCGTAGCCGGCGCAGTAATCGGCGATTGCGCCGTCCTCAAGCCCGTCCGTCGTGGCGACGATGATGACCGGATCGCGGTCGGATGCCTGCCAGCGGCGCACGATCTGGATGAGGTTCGGCGTGCCGTCCGGGGCGTAGACGGCGAGCGCTTTGCCGGGCAAGCGCTCGGAGGACATGCGGGCCTTGACGACGACGGCGTAGTCGCTCATATTTCCAGTCTCACAACATCGCCGCCAATCCCTATTCCGAATACAACATCAAGCGCTTCGTCGGCTGACGAAACTACCGAGACTTGCCCATCCCATGCTCTGATCCAGGCCAATTCGGCCCCGGTCAAATCTTGTCTGCTCAGTGATTTTGTGCCGTCCTTCAATTCCAGCAGGAAATTTTTCCCGCGCCATCCCACGAGCAGATCCGGCACTCCCTTGCCGACGGCGTGCAGCGGCTGGACGCTCGCGCCCCCCGCGCGCAGGGCGGCGACGATTTCGGCCTGATTGCGGTCAACGCGAGCGGCGCGTCTCATTTCAGCACCACGCTCGCCTTCATCTCACGCACGCCCCGCTCCGCTCCTCGCCGCGCTTCGTCATCCGTCGCGTCGGCGACGATGCACTGGCCCCATCGCGCCGGATGCGAGGTGACGGGCTGGACAACCGTGTCCTCGTGGATGTTCCACGAATGGAAGATGGTGTGTCCGGGCCGATGATTGTCGATGGCGACGACGGTCTTGCCGATGTCCTGCGGCTCTGGAAAAACATAGCGTTGACTCACGAAAGACGCGGCAGGCAGTGTTTGCGCGGGGGCATTCAGGTGTTCCCCCAGCGCCGCCCGAATCGCTGCGCCGGAGAAATCAATGCCATAGGCGAGTGGGATGCCGTGCGTCGAGAAGAAGCCGCCGGACAGCCGCGCCGCAAGCTCGATGACATGCACGTGTTCGTCGTGGATGACGAGATCGCCCTTCACCGTTCCCGCGCCGCACTGATACCAGCCAAGCGCGCGACAGGCTCGGGCGACAACATCGCCGCATTTCTTGATGATATTATCGCCCGGCGCGGGAAGCCACGGCGCATCAAATCCGTTCTCGATCACGAACGGGGCAAATTCCTCTAGTCGATCATAGTTACGCAGCCCGACCGCAGTAAACAGCACACGGCCATCTTGCACAATGCTTTCCGTGGAGAGTTGTAGCCCGTCCAGCCACTGCTCGACCATCACGCGGCCCGTGGGCGACTGGCCGCGCGCGATCTCGTAGGCGAACGCGGGATCGATGTCTTTCGTGACGCGCACAACGCCACGCCCGCCGTGAGAATCGACGGGCTTCACGATATGAGTGAACACATCTCCCGCCTCGCCGCCAGTCATTTTGTGCAGCGAAACCGGGAACGGCCATGACCGGAACATGGGCAGCGGGACATGGCCCGCCAGCGCCTGTTTCTGCGCCAACTTGTCCACGCTCAGCCGCGCCGCCTCGATGCTTAGCCCCGGCAGGCCGAAGCGCGCCGCGATCTGCGCCGCGATGTGCGGCGCGTCCACCGCCGCGCACAGTACGCCGTCATAGGACAGGCGGTTGGCATAGGCATGCGCCGACAGCGCGGGAATGGCCCTGTCAGCGTGATAGCAGGAGGCGTGCACGAAGTCGTCCGTCAGCGAGCGGCCCGGACAGCGGGCGTCGATGTCCACGACCACGGCGCGATGGCCGAGCGCGATGGCGCGCTCAATGATGGGGACGGCTTCGACGTTGCCGCCGAGGAAAATGAGGTTAGCCATAATAGCAAGTCACCTAATGACACTAAAGCCAGGGGTCACGTTCAGCGCAAATCACGCAAGGTCGGCGACTTGCGCCTTGTTCGTGCTCTGCTCGCAACGCTGTCATGTATTCGCCATTCCACCATTCCACGAAAGTCATCTTGTCAATGTGTGCATCTGCCGTTGTCAATTCTGTCAGGGCGTCGTGGCAGCACGCGTTGAATCGGCCATCCGCGACCATTGAACCAATGGCATAGATATGCTGGCAGGGCATAGACTTTACTTTATCCATCTTGATACGCGCTTCTTCTTCTGACACAACCCCCTCTAGCCACGGAGCCATGCCGTCCAGCGACTTTATTAAAATGTCATCCACTCCAGGCACATCAATCCAATATCGAATGAAGTCAACCACCTGGTCGCGCGTATTTTCCTTATTGATCATTTGCAGTCGGACGAACGGCTTGGCCTCGCCGCGTGCCGCCTTCTTTTCGAGAAATGCCCGCACGCGGTTTACCGTGCGCTCGAATGCGCCCGTGTCATTCGGCTTCGTGCTGGGCCGATTGGCATCATAGACTTCGGCGGTTGTGCCGTCGATGCTGATAATAAGATCGTCCAATTGCGATCCGAGGATGCAACCCAAGTTTGGCACATCGCCATTGGTAGACAGATTGACGGCGCGAAAATCACCCGTATGCTTAGCGACATTCACCATGTCGCTAATGTCATATCGTTTGTCATATCCAGGAGCAGAACCGCGCCACAGAAACGGTTCTGAGAGCTGGTATAAGCTTATTCCATATACCAAATGTTTTCTGCACTCCTCCATGAGTTTGACAAAATGCTGCCATTTCATGTTTCCCTTGCGATTCGTTACCAGGATAGGACAAAAGATGCATCTGCGATTGCACGAAGCATTCGGTTCCACGATGAAGTAACGCGGAAACAGGCCCGGCTTGCGCGCGCCATAGTCTTCGCGCGCCTTCTCCAGCGTCGGCGCGGACAGAGGCCTCAGCGCGCGCCGCACCGCCGCGCCGATGGCGTCCGCGTCGCCGCCGTGGTCGCGGGCCTGCCGCCAGCCGTGCGCGGAGAACGCGATTCCTTGTTTCTCTCTGATTCCCTTCATGCCAATCCCGTGTATGTCGAGCGGCGCATCCCATGCGCCAGGAAAAATAAAGGCCGTGAGCGGATTGACTAACTCCATGGTGAATCTATTCCTCGAGCTCTCGGTAATTGGAACCGAATTTTGTGTGTCCGTTCAGCCATCCCCTGATCCCCCCTGATCGACGAGGACATTCCCACCAGACTTCGTAGGCTTTCTTGCCATTGCCCAGATCATAGCCCTCGAATTTCCGTTTCTTTTCCATTTTTTCGCCGCATTTCTCACAATAACGCTGTAGATCTTTCATCATTGTCCTCAATCCCCCTTTACCAGCTCCATTTCGCCTCCGTCGCCACGCCGTCCACGACGCGCATCACGCGCCCGTTATCGCCTGACTCGATCAGCCGCACGATCTCAGCGGCGACCGCTTCTGCCGGCTGCGGCACGGCGTCCGGCTTCGCGCCGCCCGTGGCCATGACATAGCGGCCCATATCGGTGTCAGTCAACCCCGGACATACCGCATTAAAGCGTGTCCTTCCCCCGTATTCTCGAGCGTACCCCTGCATCAGCGCGATCTGTGCGGCGCACGCTGCCGCATAAGGCCCGGCATTCACGCCGCCTACCAGGCCGCGCGTCGATGAAACCATGACAACGCATCCAGGATGCCATTTCGGATCGCCGCCGAGCAGGAATTGAAGCAGGAACATCGGTGAGAAAACGCGAATGGTGAACTGCCGATACCAGACTATGGCCGGATCGACGCGGCTTTGCCAGGGCGAACGCGAATACCATTCGCCATGACAGAATATCACCGCATCAAATCGCGGAATTTCCAAGCCGTTAAGCCAGTCTAGCAGGTAGCTATTCAGCAGTCCCGTATCCGAGAGGTCAAGCCGCTGACGCGATGGGGCATTTACCTCCCACCCGCGCACCCGCAGCAATTCCGCCGTGGCCGCGCCGATGCCGCGCGAGCCGCCCGTCACGAGAATAGTCTTGTTCATTTGCATACCTTCTTGGCGCATCTCACATGCATAACGATCTGCGGTCCGTCGCTCGATTTGCCGACAAGGGCGATTACATTCTTGTATCGTATTGTCTTGCTACAATGTCCACACATCTCACCACGGACATATTCAGTCGAATATGCAATAATAGCGCCCACGCATGTGCTACTATATTGCTTATCCATCATCCTTCCCTCACCGCCACAAACACAATTTCCCTGCCCGTGCCGGCGCGCGCCCAGCGCCGGTATAACGCGATCCGCCGGTGAGCAGCACTGTTTTTGTTGTCGTCATTCGCAATTGTCCCTAATGAACTTCTCGCGCTTCTTATCATAGAACATTTGTTTACGATACCACTCTTTCCAATCGGTAGTCTTCTTGGATTGATTACATCGCCCACATGCAGGCACTAAATTTTCAGGAGAATCATTACCGCCCGCCGCGAGAGCAACCAGGTGGTCAATGTGCTCGTATGCCTCTCCGCAATAAGCGCATTGGTGTCCAAAGAGAATCGCCCTCCGCTCACGCTGAGCGGGACTTGAAGAAGATCGGCTTCCTCTCTTGATTGCTCTTCGTTTTGCCTGATATGCCCGCCTATTTTCATGATGAGATTTGGAATATTGTCGCGCATATTCCAGTCTTTGATTTCGGCTTTTCTGATAACTTTCTCTAATCAATCGGCGCGCGGTATCTAAATGTTTCCAATACCATCTCTTGTTACGAGCGCGAACCGTTGAACGATTGTTATTCTTCCATTTCTTTTCAATCGCCTTGCGCTTGTCCGGATTATTCGCAGCCCATTCCCTGCTTCTCCTGTCCAAGTCTTCTCGATGGGTCGGATAAAATATCTTATTACGGTAACACTTCGAGCATAGGCCGCGTGCATAATGTGGTCTATCAGGATGACAAGCCGCCCGTGGTCTGATTCCGCCTTTCGGCATAACAAAACGCCCTCCATATGCTGCCATCGTTGCTCAGACGAACGGCGGGACGCGTGTCCGCATATGCGAGGGCGCTTTGCCCACAATATCCAATTGTGGAATGATGGCGTAAGAAAGCAAAACGCCCCGATATTCTGTTCGCCTGAGCAGGGTTATTGTAACACATCTATGCGCGCGTTGCAATGACGACTATATCGCGTCCCTCTCCATGCCTGGCGAGATTTGCATAGTAAGCCAATCTTTCGTCGCGTGATCTATTCAAATCCATATGCTCAACGATGTCGTGGCATTTTGGCCCAATCTCTGGATTGTCAACGTAATTACCCGTACCATTTAGTATAAAATCTTCCATTGGATAAGTTGTTAACCATTCTATTGTCTTGAATCCGGTACGCCCCAATAAATTAGATAGCGATGCTTGATTAAAGTAACAGCAGTGTGTCTTGTCAATGAACCAATATCTGTTTTTGACAATATTGTTGGCTCTCGCCTGTCGTGCAGTCCATTCATTCGGCGCGACGAGCAACAGCACGCCGCCTTCCTTCAGTCGCGCGTGACACCAACGCAAGAAGCGGAACGGATCGGGCAGATGTTCAATGAGCCACAGCGCCGATATGAAATTAAATCCCCAACCATAATCCCAATCTTCCCACGAACCATTGAACAACGGCCATCCGAGTTTTTTGTCCGCATATTCACACGCGACACGATTGGGTTCTATGCCCCAGGGATTCCAGCCGCGTTCATGGACGGCATCTATGAAAAATCCATATCCCGCGCCCACATCCAACAAATCCCGTCCCGTCACATATTGCTCGATACAGTCCATCCAATCATCATAAATCACGTGCCACCATTCGCGCTGCTCCTCTATGCGTTCCAGCGCTCCCGGCTTTTCGCGCCAGAAATCTTTGACGTAATAGTCCGCCAGCGCCGCCGCGTCGGGCAGTGTCTCCAGATGCGCGAAGCCGCAAGCGTGACACGAAATCACGCGCAGGCCGTCACGCTCTCCCAGAAGCGGGCCGTTATGCAATGCGGCCTGAGCCATCAAATCCTGCCCACTTTGAATGCAATGACAATGCCGATACCCAATATCGCGAATGCTATTATCGTCCTGAGTAAGTCATCCATCCATCGCGTTCTCCCAGAAGCGGGCCATCATGCCGCGTCATTCGACTGAAACGCCGTCGGCATATTGATCATTTCCAGCCCGCCCACGCCTCCGAAATGCGTGATTTGTGATTCGCCTGCGCCCATGCTGATGCGCTCGAATCTCCCCCCCTCGTCCCATACATTGAATTCATATTCGCAGAAGGGACATTTCCAATTCCAATGATCCTCAAGATGAACCCCCAAACATCTATGTCTCATCTCATTCTCCTTCGATTCTGTCCGCCACGCGCACGACGCCCTGGCCATCGATCAGCCGCTTGCCCGCCGCGCTCATGGCGCGCCACATTTCATCGCGGCCCAGGATGGAGGCGGCCAGGTCGATCAGATCGTCCTTGTTGAATTCGTCCCATAGACCCGCCACGAACGCCGCGTTTTCCTGTTGCAATCGCAGCGCCGTCGAAACGTGGTCACCACTCAGACCATATAACACTGACGGCACGCCCGCCGCCGCCGCCTCATAGGCCGTCATGCCGAATTGGCCAACGAGTAATGACGCGCCGTCCAAAATGGACGCCAGCGAACCGGGTGACGCGACGATGCGCGCACCACTCTCTGCCAGACTCGTGCCATAGGCGGCGGGGCCGACAACCTGAATGATCTCTCGCCCGCCCCGCACGTCTGCGTCCAGCAGCGCGCCCGCCGCCAGCCACGTCAAATCGTGCGGATCGCCGCCGCCGAAGCTGACGACAATCGGGCCATCCGGGTTCGGGACGCAGGCCGCAAAGCGCGGATCGATCACGATCAATTCCGCGCCGTACAGATAACCGTCATCCTCGTCGGGCACGGCTATCGTTTGGCAGACGACGAGGTCGGCATTCTCGCGCACCGCCTGCTCATCGCGCAGCGTCCAGCCGCTGCCGGCGACGACAATCACCTTACGGAATCGCGGGCGGGCCGCCTCGAGCAGCGCACGATCGGATCCGCCCTCGACGTCGACGACGAGCCAATCGCCGCCACGTTTCATCCACGACAAATCATCTGGATGGTAATCCGTCGTTACGTGCGGTGAGCGGCGCAGGCGGTGGAATCCGGGCGTTTCGTGGGCCGTGGCGAATCGGCAGCGATGGCCGCGCCGTCCCAATTCATCGGCCAGGACAATGCTGCGGGCGACGTGACCCATGCCGTGCTGCCTGTCGCCGATGACCCAGAACAGAACGTCATTCATCGCCGCCGTCCTTGATCCACACGACTTCGCCGTCTCGCTCCACACGCGCCGCCTCACCCGTCTCGGCGTCGGCGACGAGGACGTCGCCCGCCTTGAGAGCGACGGGCGCGACAGGATGCAGGCCGCCGAATGGCAGGCCGACGGTATACGTCGGCTCGTACTTCGGCTCTATCTTCCAGCCGCCGAGTGTCGGCATGCGCCTCGTGCCGTTCTGATGAAGCGCGGCCACATCCTGCCCGCGCGGGCAGTCCTTCGCAAGCGTTCCGGACACCTCAAGCATGATGACCCCCTTTGTCAGCTGCGATTGGCTATCCTCAGAAATTCAGCCTCATTCGTCTCGAGCATCAATTTCTGAGCCAGCAGATTATCGCCATAGGGTACGGATTCTCGAGGGTGAATGCAGAACCTGGCGATCACATTGCCGCCCGCGTCCATCTCGTCCACATTGGCTATTCGTCCCCGCCGCAGTCGGAAAGTGCGCCCGGTCTGGCCCCTGACGACGAGCGCCGCCATCTTCTCCATCGTCTCGCGTTCGGCGGGTGTCAGAAGTGACAGGAGCAAATCGTCGGCGCGGGCATCGGCCTGCCTGCGCTCCTCTGCGCGCCTGTCTGCCCATTGTCGCAGTTGTTTGTTTTCCAGGCGCATCTGCTCGCGTTCCTCTGCGGACAGTTCGCGCCGCGCCGTATAGACGACGCTGACGATATGAGTCGTTCCGCTAGTCAAATGCGTCCATGTCGCTGAACTGCATGTAGCCGTATTAGATGTATCCACCGCCCATGACTCCCAGGTGCCGGTCATGGAATTTGACTCAGTTAGGGCTGCCACGCTACCCACCCACCATGGGCGGGGCGAGGATGATTTTCTCGGCATCCGGATCGAATTCGGTGATGACCTCGCCCTTGTTGCCGCCTGGATTTACTTTGTAGGCCAGATAGCGATTATCCTGCTTCAGCCTATTGAAGGTCGCCCGCGCGGCCCCCACCTCCTCAGGGATCGTGCGATCCCAGGTAATCTTGGTATCGCCCGTCCGATCGAGTACGTGCAGGGTGTTCATGGTTGTCTCTCTCCTTCCTTGATTTTCGTCTGCGCCATGACTTCCATCACGCACAGTCCATCGTCCAGCGTTGCTGTTCGGTCGTCGCGTGCCGCGCCGCCCGTCGCCCACGCCAGCCACGCCGCGAGCGCATCGCGGTACATCTCGTCATTGGCATAGAGCGACCAACCCTCCGAGTCGCGCCCGCCGTTCTTCTGGGTGGTCACGGTTGAAATGCGCGTCTTCGCGTCGATGCGATAGTCGTGGAAGCTCTCGCCATGCGCGTGCTCAATCGTTCCATATACCGTCAGGCCGTCCGTCTTCAAGCGGATAGAGTTGGCTGGACCGAACAGCCATAGCGCTGTGTCGATGGGATGTGCGGCGATATATGACAGGCAATCCGGGCCGTACTTGGCAAGCAAGTCATCACAGGCATAGAAGCGCGCGTATTCATTCATGATGATCTTGCGGGCCGCCTCACGGAGGATCGGATGGAAGCGATATTGGAAATCGACGGCGCAATGCAAATCTGCGCAGTCATCCAATAAATCGATCATCATCGGATTCATTTGTTCCAGGGCGATCAGCGGTTTTTCGACATAAAACGGAATGGAGCGCGCAGCGAATGCCTCCATCTGCTCTATATGAAATTGCGTAGGACTGGCGATAATCGCGGCATCTACATCGTGATGGCGCTCGAGCGCCTTGCGCCAGTCCTCGTAGAGATACGTCACAGGCAGACTGTCATGATAGCCGTTCGAGATGGCGCTTTGCAGCGGACCCGCCAGGCGCGGGTCTGCGCCGACGATCAGGCAATCAGGCCGGAGCGCCTTCAGATTGCGCACATGACGCACGCCGATGTTGCCCAATCCGAATACCAGCGCCTTCATCGCATCTCCCGCAGCGCCACGAAACGCTCGCCATACGCCGTCAGGCCGTCATCGTCCAGAAGCGACGTGCAGTCGCCGTTGGGCTGAACGCGCGCGCCGTACCATGCCCAGCGCGCGACCCACGGCTGCGCCCGGAGCCAGGCGACAGATTCGGCCATCCACACAGCATCGCCGCATGTGCCGAATTCAGTGAGCCAGATCTGTACATCGTAGCCCTGCGCGGCAGCCTCATCGCGCCGCGTGCCCAGATACGCCGCCAGCGCGCCCGGAACGCTCACGTCGTAGAAATGATACGCGAGTGCCTCGAAGCGCGGCGACTCGCCGTAGAGGGCGCGATATTCCGCGACCATCTGCCACAGCCAATCCGGGTGACGCTGCGACGGCGCCGGCGACACCAGGCGGCGATCGGGATGCCGATTCTCGATGATGCGCCATAGTTCGGCGGCATGGCGCGGCGATAGATTGGACTGGTCGGCCAAGTCAGGCTCGTTGAATCCCAGCAGCCATTCGGTGCCGATGGGATCGTCCATGTCCGTCTCTTTTTCGATCATGTCCACGTACACGTAGCGCGCCGCGTCCGGGCACGAAGATTCGTAGCCCCAATTATAGTACCATTCTGGCCGAAGCACATCCCAGTCGCCGCATTCCGGGAAGCCCATGCCTGCGCCATGACGCGGCAGATATTGATGTGCCGCCAGCGGCACGTAGACGATGTGCGACGCGAGCGGCGCGGCGGGCACGGGATCGGGCTGAGAAGTGAACAGCAGCGCGAAGAGAACGGCCGTCAGCGCGATTCGGCGCATATCATCTCCGATGTTGCGATAATTTGTGCTTGATCGCTGCCACAGAAATCGGCCCATGAGATAATGCGCGTGCCACACGATGGACAAAGAATAGTCTGCATTAAATCAAACCAATCACACAATTCTCCCGCGAATATAGC
>Ga0209751_10001345_pt1 | contig 25298 bp, 24 predicted proteins | sample RifCSP13_1_FD_184019 | JGI IMG/M metagenome (GOLD analysis project Ga0209751, IMG submission 184019) | Soil microbial communities from Rifle, Colorado - Rifle CSP2_sed 13_1 (SPAdes) (version 2) | ecosystem: Environmental > Terrestrial > Deep subsurface > Rock core/Sediment | place: Rifle...
CACGAAGGCTGGGCGTCGTGAGCGACGTCGTCCCCGGGCCTGCGAACGACAATCTCGAGCTCGACTCGGGTGTGCTCGTCCCCCTGGTCGAGGACGCGGTCGCCGAGATCGACCTCGATGCCGGTCGGGTCGTTCTCAACCCCGGGTTCATCGACTGACGGCTACCGTTCTCCCGTCTTGCGCCTCGACGTCTTCACCCTGATCCCGGGCGCGTTCGAGTGGCTGCGCGAACGCCGGCCCGTCGCGGCCGTGCTCGGCACGGAGCTCGAGCTTCGCATCTTCAACTACCGCGACACGACTCCGCTTCGCGCCGGCCAGGTCGACGACGAGCCCTACGGCGGAGGGGCGGGGATGGTGCTGCGCGTGGATGTCGTCGCGGCCGCTCTCGACGCGGTCTACGGCGGTCTTCCCGAGCACCGCGTCGTCGCCCTGGCGCCCAACGGGCGCCAGCTCGACCAGGAGCTCGTGGAGGAGCTCGCCGAGGAGCCGGCTCTGACGCTCCTCTCGGCCCGCTTCGAGGGTTTCGACCAGCGCATCCTCGACCACCTCTCGACGGACGTCGTCTCGATCGGCCCGTACGTCCTCTCCGGCGGCGAGATCCCCGCGATGGCCGTCGTCGATGCCGTCGTGCGGCGCCTTCCCGGCGCACTCACGGAGGGGTCGGGCGAGGTCGAGAGCTTCTCGCCCGCTCTCGACGGAGGCCTCGAGTATCCGCACTACACGCGCCCGCCGGACTTCCGCGGGTGGGAGGTGCCGGAGATCCTCCTTTCCGGCGACCACGGACGCATCGACGCGTGGCGGCGCGAGCACGTGAGGAGCGCGCGGTGAGCGAGCACGACGACCGCCGGATCCCGTCGCTCGACTCCTCGCCGGAGCGCGACGACGGGCGGCCGCCGGAGATCGAGTTGCCGATGTCGGACGTCGTTCGTGAGACACCACCGCCAGCGCCCCCGTTCTCGTGGCCCATTCCCCCGGAGACTCCTGCTCCGAAGGAGTTGGAGTCTCCGGGGCAGCACGAGTTCCATCACCCGCTCGACCGGGTCACGGGCAAGCTGCCACGACGCCTGCGGATCGTCGTCGACTGGATCGTGACCATCGTCGGTGCCGTCGTGATCGTGCTTGCGATCAAGGCCTGGGTCATCAACCCGTACCGGATCCCGTCGTCCTCGATGGAGCCGACGCTGCACTGCGCCCGCCCGGCGGCCGCCTGTGAGGCGAGGTTCTCGGACCGCGTGCTCGCGAACCGGTTCATCTACCACTTCCGCGATCCGCAGCGGGGCGATGTCGTCGTATTCGAGACTCCGGCCCAGGCGAAGGCGAAGTGCGGTGCCGGGGGCACGTTCGTGAAGCGAATCATCGGGCTTCCGGGCGAGACGCTCCGGGTACGACTGCAGCGCGGCGCCGCGTTTGTCTACGTCAACGGGCAGAGGCTCGAGGAGCCCTACATCGAGCACGACCGCCGGGACATCGGGCCGGAGAAGACGTACGAGGTCCCCGAGCACGCCTACTTCGTGATGGGGGACAACCGGTCACAGTCCTGCGACTCGCGCGTGTGGGGGGCGGTGCCGGAGGACAACCTCATCGGCAAGGTCTTCATGACCTACTGGCCGCCTCAGCGCATTGCTTTCCGCTAGCCACCGTGCGCCGCGTTGTCCTTTACTCCGCGGTCGCTCTCGCGACGCTCGTGTTCGGCCCGTTCATTCTGGGTGTGCTTGCGCTGATCCCTCTGGCCGCCACCGGCACGGTTAAGACATACGCGATTCCGAGTTCGGCCATGGAGCCGACACTCCGCTGTGCCAAGCCCGCACCAGGATGCGAAGGGACGCGAAAGGATCGGATCCTTGTGCTGACCCGGTTCGTCTCGTACGACCGGCGAGACATCGTCGTGTTCGAGACGCCGCCTCAGGCGAAGGCGAGGTGCGGCGCCGGGGGCACATTCGTGAAGCGGATCATCGGGCTTCCAGGCGAGACGCTTCGGATCCGGCTCGTCCGGGGTGCCGCGTTCGTCTACGTGGACGGCCGGAAGCTGGAAGAGCCCTACATCGAGCACGACCGCCGAGACATCGGGCCGGAGAAGACGTACCAGGTCCCCGAGCACGCCTACTTCGTGATGGGAGACAACCGGTCGCAGTCCTGCGACTCGCGCGTGTGGGGGGCGGTCCCGGAGGACAACCTCATCGGCAAGGTCTTCATGACCTACTGGCCGCCTCAGCGCATTGCTTTCCGCTGAGTACGGAATCTGCGAGTGCAGATCCCGTACGCGGAGAGTCAAAGGCGATCGCTGCGGCGACTGGTACCATCCCGGCCGGCCGTCTAGGCCCTCCTTTCCGATGAACACGACGATCGAGAGCCTCGAGCAGCGTCACGTGCGCACGGACCTGCCCCAGTTCAAGGCAGGGGACACCCTGCGCGTCCACTTCAAGGTGATCGAGGGCAATCGCCGGCGGATCCAGGTGTTCGAGGGGATCTGCATCAAGCGGCAGGGCTCGGGCTTTCGCGAGACGTTCACCGTTCGCAAGCAGTCTTTCGGGGTGGGCGTCGAGCGCACGTTCCCGCTCCACTCGCCCAAGATCGAGAAGCTCGAGGTCGCCGCGATCGGCGATGTGAGGCGCGCGAAGCTCTACTACTTGCGCAAGAGAGTGGGAAAGAAGGCGCGCGTCCGCGAGCTCCGGCAGGGCTAGGGTCTATCCTCGGCCGTGTGGCTCGCTCGAGCGGCCAGCGGCTCCTCGCTCACGACAGACGCCTCGGCGTGCGCTTCGTCGCGGGGGCGGACGAGGCGGGACGGGGGTCGCTCGCGGGACCGCTCGTCGTCGCCGGCGTCCTTCTCGACTACGAGACGCTGCGCGGAGCCCGTGTTCGGCCGCTCGCGGTGTTGAACGACTCGAAGCAGGTCGCACCCGACGATCGCGAGGCGCTCTTCCACGCGGTCGCGGGATGCGCCTCGGGGATCAGCGTCCGGATCGTCTCGGTGCGCGAGATCGACCACTCGGGCCTCCACCGCTCGAACCTCGCCGCACTCCGTGCCGTCCTCTCCGATCTCCACCCGCCGGCCGAGGCCTGCCTGGTCGACGGCTTCCGCCTCGGCGCCTCCGCACCGCCGCACGAGGCGCTCGTCGACGGAGACGCGAGAAGCGCCGCGATCGCTGCCGCTTCGATCATCGCGAAGGTCGTACGCGACCGGGTCATGCGACGGCTCGACGCCCTCTACCCCCGCTACGGGTTCTTCTCACACGTCGGGTACATCACCGAAGCGCACTCCGAGGCGGTTCGCGCCTTCGGCCCGTCGGATCTTCACCGCCGTTCGTTCCAGGCCGCCTGCTACGAGGCGGCGTGAATCGCGGGGAGCGCCGGGCGCTCCGCCACTACCGGCTCCGCGGCTACCGCCTGCTCGACGCGAACGCGCGCGCAGGCGGCTACGAGCTCGACCTCGTCCTCCGGCGAGGGCGGCGCCTCGTCGTCGTGGAGGTGAAGGAGAAGAGCGGCGACGGCTTCGGCGACCCGCTCGAGATGGTCGACGCGGAGAAGACGCGGCGCGTGCATACGGCGGCGCGGGCCTGGCTCGCGGCGCATCCGCAGGCGGCGGGGCTCGAGCTCACGGTCGAGGCCGCCGGAGTTCGCGGACGGCGCGTCGAGCGCGTGCCGCTGCCATGAAGCGATCGCCTGAAGTGATCTTGCGACCACGAGCGCGACACCGGATTCGCGTTGCGAGGGCTATCCGGACCGACTCATAGACTCGTCGTCTCATGGCACGGAGAACACAGGCAGCTCTCTACTCGGAGATCGATCTCGAGCTCTCATGGTCGGAGGACCAGCTACCGCAGGTTGAGCGCACAAAACACGTTCACGGCCTCCACCCGTATCTCGGGAAGTTCATCCCACAGCTCGTCGAGGTGTTTCTGCGGCGCTACTTCAACCCGGGCGACTGCGTCTATGACCCGTTCGTCGGTTCCGGTACGACCTTGGTCGAGGCCAACGCGTTTGGAGCCCGGGCGATCGGGTGCGATGTTTCGGCATTCAACTGCCTGCTCACGCGAGCCAAGACAGCCGACTACTCGCTCGGCGCCCTCGAGATGGCCCTGCGGGTCGCCTACGAGGAGTCACGTCACCTCCAGCGTGAGGTCGGCGACAGCCTCGGCACCGAGTGGCTGCTGCGCTGGTACGCGCCGATGACCCTACGCGAGCTGCTCGCGTACCGTGCAGCGGCGGGTCAGCTTGAGGACCCGATCCGGGAGGCCGCCGAGGTGATCCTTTCGAGATCGGCTCGGTCGTCCCGCCTCACGACCCACTTCGATCTGGACTTCCCGCGCCAACCGGTCACGAACGCGTACTACTGCCACAAGCACAAGCGCACGTGTGCTCCAGTGGAAGAGGCCGGCAAGTTCCTGCGCCGCTACACGAGCGACACGTCCCAACGCATCAGGGCTTTCGCGAGTCTGCGCACACGCTCAGAATCAATCGTTCTACACGAGGACTCGCGTACGGTCCGACTGCCGACCAGACCGAGCGGGATCATCACTTCCCCGCCCTACCCCGGCCTCATCGACTATCACGAGCAACATCGTTACGCATACGAGCTTCTCGGCCTTGTCGATCGCCGTCTAGAGGAGATCGGTCCAGCATCACGTGGCACGGGTCGATCCGCGCTCGCGGAGTATCAGGACTCGATGGTCGGCGTCCTTCTCAACGCGTCCGAACAGATGGACCCCGGAGCGCCGGTGGTCATCGTGGTCAATGACTCAAGGAGCCTCTACCCCGAAATCTTGGCCCGGTCTGGCCTTCGGCTCGAGGACGTCGTGACTCGACATGTCAATCGGCGTACTGGCCGAAGGGCGGGCGAGTTCTACGAGAGCGTGTTGGTTTGCCGAGTGGCGTAGGTGAATGCGCCGACGACCGACGCTGTCCGCGAGCTCCTGCGGACTTTCATGCGGAAGTGGCTGGACGATGTCCCTGATCCGGCCCAGCAGGAGCTCGAGGGACTCGTGGCGCCCTTTCACGACGCGCTCGTTCCGGGCATTCGGCTTCTGAACGAGCGCGGCTTCTCTACGCGCCTCGGCAACTTGCACGAGCACATCGCGCAGGTAATCGCTGCAGATGTGCATGCCGACGTGCGTCAGCCGCTCGATCTGGCGGGGACGATCCCGGTGCTAAGTCGCGAGTTCATCACGCAGCGAATCGCTCAACTCGAGCGGCGCCAAGCGTCGCCTGATGCGCTCTACGAACGCGAGCAGCTGCGAGGGCACTTTGGAAACGAGGTTCAGGCGGGGACCCGAATCGACCTCTTTGTGCAGACCCACAGCGGCGAGCAGCACTTCTTCGAGATCAAGAGTGCCAAGCCGAACCTGGGTCAGTGCAAAGAGATGAAGGAGAGGCTGCTCACGGCTTTCGCGATTCAACAGCATGCTGACTCGTCTTGGTGGTGGGGCATCCCGTATAGCCCCTATGGGTCAACTCCGTATCGTCACAGCTACGCCCTGCCGTTCTTCGACTTCGAAAACGAAGTGAGGATGGGCGAGCAGTTCTGGGACTTCATCGGCGGGGACGGCACATACGAGCAGCTGCTTGCGATCTACGCGCAGGTCGGTGAGGATTTCGCATCGGACATCGAGGCTCTGCGCGAGCGGTGAGCTTCTTCGGGGCTGCGGCTCGTCGACCGCCTCGAGCGACACGTGAACCGGCGCACCGGCCGCCGCGCGGGGGAGTACTTCGAGCCTGTCCTCGTCGCCTCCCGGTAAGCAAACCGTTAGGAGTTCGCAAGAGATGAGGCGTTCGCATGGGTCCCGGCCGACTTCGTGGGTAGCCTCGGCGAGAGGTAAGCCACCGAGAGGGGGTCTTCCATGACTCGGATCTTCCGCCGGCGCCCGTCGCCGGCAATGATCGTCGCCTGTATCGCCCTCCTCGTCTCGCTGGGCGGGACGAGCATCGCGGCGGTGAGCCAGCTGGGACCGAACAGCGTCGGAACCCCTCAGCTGAAGAACGGCGCCGTCACGAACGCCAAGGTACGGAACAACGCGATCAACTCGGCCAAAGTGCAGAACCGCTCGCTCCTGCGGGGCGATTTCGCACCGGGTCAGCTGCCCGCCGGGCCTACGGGTCCTCAGGGACCCACCGGGCCCACCGGGCCGGCTGGAGCCGCCGGGCCTGCAGGGCCCCCAGGGGTGATCGGCCCGATCACGGTCCGCACAGCGTCCATCTCGGTCGAGGGCGGAACGGCGGAGAACGGTGCCTACGTCACGCGCCGCATTCAGCGGCTCTGCGACGGGAACGAGCGGGCGATCTCGGCGGGGACGTCGTGGAGCGACGACGCACTCGACCGCGAGCTGGTCACCGTCGAGACCGATCCGCAGCTGAACGCGCAGAACCAGGTGATCGGGTACGTGGCCGCGGGCGGAAACGACAGCGGCAACTCGAGCACCTTCACACTGCACGTCTTCTGCTACACGCCTTGACGCTCTCGGCACGAAGGCGTCACCCTCCGGTGACGCCTTCGTGCCTACCGTCGAAGGGTGCTCGCACGCGCGGTCACCCATGCGCTCGTCGGCCTCGAGCCGCGTAAGGTCGAGGTCGAGGCGCACGTCCAGCCGGGCGTGCCCGGCTTCGCCATCGTCGGCCTCGTCGACCGGGCGTGTCAGGAGGCAAAGCACCGAGTCCGCAGCGGGGTCGTTTCCGCGTCGCTGGAGTGGCCGCTCAACCGCCGGATCACGGTCAATCTTGCGCCGGCGGCGCTTCGCAAAGAGGGGTCCGGCTTCGACCTCCCGATCTCGCTCGCGGTGCTGGCCGCCACGAGACAGCTGCCTCCCGAACGCCTCGCCGACCACGCCGCGGTCGGCGAGCTCGCGCTCGACGGCCGCATACGCCCGGTCGCCGGGACCCTCGCCGTCGCGGAAGGCGCGCGGCGCGCCGGGCTTCGGTGGGTCGTCTGTGCAGCCGAGTCGGCCGCGGAAGCGGCCCTCGCAGGGGTCGAGCCGGTCCCCGTCCGCCACCTCGGGGAGGCGGTCGCCTACTTCCGTGGCGAGATCGACGTTCCAACGTTCGAGCCTCTGTCGATCGAGGCGCTCGAGGCGACCGAGATCCCGGACCTGGCGGACGTGCGCGGTCAGGAGCGGGCCAGGCGCGCGCTCGAGATCGCGGCAGCGGGTGCGCACAACCTTCTCCTCGCCGGACCGCCCGGCACGGGAAAGACGATGCTCGCGCGGCGTCTACCCGGGATCCTGCCGCCGCTGACCCGGCGGGAGGCGCTCGAGGTGACGCGGATCCACTCTGTCGCAGGGCTCCTGCCTCAAGACCGGCCACTCGTCACCGTACCCCCGTTTCGTTCGCCTCACCACAGTGCTTCGGCGCCCGCGGTCGTCGGCGGGGGGCCGAGCCCTCGGCCCGGCGAGGTCTCGCTCGCGCACCACGGCGTGCTTCTCCTCGACGAGCTGCCGGAGTTCCCGCGCTCGGTGCTGGAGGCGCTGCGGCAACCGCTGGAAGACGGGTTCGTCGCGGTAGCGAGGGTGGGCGGGCACGCGCTCTTCCCCGCCCACTTCCAGCTCGTCGGCACGATGAACATGTGCCCGTGCGGGGGTCGCGGCGACCCGGCTGTCGAATGCGGCTGCACGTCGCAGAGACTGACCGCCTATCGCGAGAAGCTGTCCAGAGCACTGCTCGATCGCTTCGACCTCGCCGTGGCCATGCCGCGACCTCGCGCAGCCGAGCTCGCGGCCCCTCCCGGTGAGACTTCGGTTGCCGTGCGCGGGCGAGTCGCGGGGGCGCGCGAGCGACTGTGGGCGGCGCTGCCCCGACGGACGGAGGAGGCGTCGGAGCTCCTCTCGAGCGCAGTCGAGCGCCTGCCGCTCTCGGGGAGGGGAAGGGTTCGTGTCGCGCGCGTCGCACGGACGATCGCCGCGCTCGCCGGGTCCGACGCGGTCGAGCCGGCCCACGTCGCCGAGGCGCTCTCGTATCGGATGCCGGGAGAGCTTCCCGCCGCATGACAGACATTCGACGGCTCCGCCGCCGCGACCCTGCGTACCCTCCGCTCCTCGCGGCGATCCACGACCCACCTTCGGCACTGTTTCTGCGCGGAGGCGGTGAAGACGCGATCTTCGAAAGTCCGGCGGTGGCTGTCGTCGGCGCGCGGGCGTGCTCGGCGTACGGCCGCTCGGTCGCGCGCTCGCTCGCGCGTGAGATCGCCGCGGCCGGGCTTGTCGTCGTCAGCGGGATGGCGCGAGGTATCGACGGAGAGGCGCATCGGGGCGCGCTCGACGCCGACGGCGTCACGATCGCGGTGCTCGGCTGCGGGATCGACCGCGATTACCCCGCCGCCCATGCGGAGCTGGCACGGCGGATCTGCGAGCGCGGGCTCGTGGTCTCCGAGTACGAGCCGGGTATCGAGCCGGCTCCCTGGCGCTTTCCCGCCCGCAACCGGATCATCGCCGGGCTCTGCGCCGCGACGGTCGTGGTCGAGGCGCGCGAGCGAAGCGGCGCCCTCATCACCGCGGACTTCGCGCTGGAGGAGGGGAGGGACGTGCTCGCGGTGCCGGGGGAGATCACGAGCACGCTCTCCGGCGGCACGAACGCGTTGCTCAAGCTGGGCGCAACGCCCACGACGTGCGCCGGCGACATCCTCGAGCTCTTCGACCTCGTCCCCGCCGCTCGGGAGCCGGCGCCGGTCGGACCGGTTGCGCAGGCGCTCTACGCTCGGCTCCAGGAGGGCGCGCTCACAGCGGACGAGCTCGTCCGTTCCTCCGGGGTCGACCCCGCGCAGGCATCCGCTGCCCTCATGGAGCTGGAGCTGGCCCGCCGGATCGCGCTCGAGGACGGCGTCTACCGCGCTGCCGTCTAGGATCGCCCGCATGCGGAGGACGACACGTACTGCGCCGTAGAGCTGCCGGCAGAGCAAGACGCTGCTCGCTGAATCACTTTCGTTTGAGCCGTGTCGGCTCGAACAACGCAGCTGCGAAAAAAGGGTCAAGGGACGAAAGATCGCTCGTCAGGGACGGTTGACGACGTGCCTCCACCGGAGTACTTTCCGGCTGGCGCTGACACGGCGTCGGCTACCGAGAGGGGAGAGGAAATGGACAAGAAGCGATTGTTCGCGATCGCGGTCTGTGCAGCCGCCCTTGTGGGCGTCTCAGCTAGTGGGGCGCTCGCAGGTGAGGTGAAGGGTCCTCCGGGCACTGCGAATAACACCAATGAAACCGGAGCCCCGGAGCACGCGAACTCGGCCTGCGCCTTCAGTGGGCTGAATGACCTCGACTCGTCCGAAGGACAGAACGTGTCGCAGGTTCAGACCGCGGCGGACTCTTGGAAGTACTACGGCCTTCCGAAGGGTGCCCCAGGCACGCTCGGACTTTGCAAGGGCGGAACTAACTAGGATCGCCAAGAGTAGTTGAGTCTCCATGGTTGGCCCCGGCCTAAGCGTCGGGGCCAACTTCCTCCTAGGCGTGCGCCCGGAGCCGTATCGGCTCGAACAGGGCAGCGGCAAACAATGGGGTAGAGCACGAGCACGCTCTCCGGCGGCACGAACGCGCTGCTCAAGCTGGGCGCGGCGCCGGCGACGTGCGCCGGCAACATCCTCGAGCTCTTCGACCTCGTCCCCGCCGCCCGGGAACCGGCGCGGGTCGGACCGGTTGCACAAGCGCTCTATGCTCGGCTCCAAGAGGGCGCGCTCACAGCCGACGAGCTCGTTCGTGCCTCCGGGGTCGACCCCGCGCAGGCATCCGCTGCCGTCATGGAGCTGGAGCTGGCCCGCCGGATCGCGCTCGAGGACGGCGTCTACCGCGCTGCCGTCTAGGATCGCCAGCATGGCGACGTCGAGGCGAGCGCCCACTGCCGGCTGAGCGAGAGCATCACGTGATCGTGCCCGACGCTTCGCAGCGCGCCGTGCTCGTGGTCGGCTCGCACGGTCGCTTCGAGCTGCCGCACGTCCGTGGCCGCCCCGGAGCGGCCGGGGTCATCGAGGCGCTCCGGCACGTGTACTCGCTCGACGCTCCATACCTGCGTGCGGCGCAGATCCTGCGCGACGAGGCCGGTCAGCCGGTTGCGGGACTCCACGAGCTCGATGCGCCGCCACCAGGCTGGGAACCAACGCCGGGAACCGCGTGGCTCGAGCTCGAAAGCACCGATCCGACGACGCTCGCACCGTCTCAATTCATCTCGGCGGTCGAGAGGTGGTGGGCGGAACAGCGTGGTGCGCCGGTCCCCGAAAGACGTCCGCCGTGGGCCCGGCCAGGCTGGCTCGCCGAGGCGTCGAGCTGGATCTGCGACACGTGTGTCGCCAACGGCTTCGCGCCTAGCGGGCCGGTCGAGCTTGTCGCGCAGTGGCCGCTCTCATCCGTGTTGCGGCTCGAGACAGAAGGTGGGCGTGTCTACATGAAGGCGGTGTTCTCGATCTTCGGGCACGAGCCCACGGTCACAGAGGTGCTCTCGGCGCAGCACCCGACCCTCGTTCCCGAGGTCGTCGCCGTCGACGCTCCACTGGGTTGGATGCTCATGCACGAGCTCCACGGCACCGAGCTCGGTGATGCCGATGTCTCACGATGGGGGGACGGTCTGCGCGCTGCGGCTTCGATCCATCGCGCGTGGGTGGGCCGTACGACGGAGCTTTTCACGCTCGGCGCGCACGACCGGACGCTGGAAACCCTCGCGGACGACATGCGCACTGCCTTCGAGTCGATCGAGCTGCCCGCCGAGGCGCGGGCGCGGCTCGAGCGGGTGGCGCCCGAGCTCGAACGGCTGTGCGAGGAGCTCGCAACGTGCGCGGTGCCGGAGACGCTGATCCACGGCGACCTCCACCCTTGGAACGTGATGGTGGAGGGAGACGAGCTGCGCATCTTCGACTGGTCCGACGCGTGCGTTGCACATCCCATGTTCGATTTGCCCACGTTCCTCACGCGCACCGAAGATGAGTCCGCGCGGGTGTCGATGTGCGAGGCCTACTTCGCGGAATGGGGTGAGCTCGCATCACTGCGAGAGCTGCAATCCGCGTTTGCCCTGGCCCGTCCGCTCGGCCATCTGCATCAGGCGGTCAGCTACGTGCGCATCAACGACGCGCTCGAGCCCGACGATCGCTGGATCTTTGCCGGTGCGCCGGAAGAGTGGCTCGAGGGCGCGATCGGGCTCGTCGAAGCGATGCGTTAGCACCGCATGCTCCTTGCATCTATCTAGGATCGCCGTTCCATGAGCACGACGTCGTACTGGCTCGCGGAGGCACACGATCCGCTTCCCTCGGTCCCTCTGGACGGGCCTCCGGACGTCGCGGTCGTCGGGGGCGGGATCACCGGCTGCTCGTGTGCCCTGGCGCTCGCCGAGGCGGGGCTTCGCGTCCGTCTCTTCGACGCGCGCGAGATCGCGGGCGGAGCGAGCGGCCGGAACGGGGGGTTCGCTCTCCGCGGCGGTGCTGCCCCCTACCCGGTCATGGTCGAGTCGATCGGTCGCGAGCACGCGGCGACGCTTTGGCGCTGGACGGAGGCGGAGCTCGCGGTTCTCGCCGAAGCGGCCGGGGACGCTTTCCGGCCGACGGGCAGTCTGCGCCTCGCGGCCGATGGCGAGGAGCGGCAGGAGCTCGTGGCCGAGCTCGAGGCGCTGCGCGCCGATGGCTTCGCCGTCGAGTGGTACGAGGAGCTCGCCCCGCCGCTGCGGGATGGGTACCCCGCTGCAATCTTCCATCCGCCCGACGGCGTCCTCCAGCCGGCTCGTCTGGTCCGACGGCTCGCGACACGCGCAGCCGAAGCAGGTGTCGAGATCCACGAGCACGCGCGCGTGACCTCGGCCGCCGAGACGGGGGCAGAAACCGTCGTCGTCGCGACCGACGGCTACCCGAGCGGCCTCCTCGGCGAGCTCGAGGGGCTCATCGTCCCGACGCGGGGGCAGGTTATCGCGACCGAGCCGGTGTCAGAGCTGCTGTTCGAGATCCCGCACTACGGCCGCCACGGCTTCGACTACTGGCACCAGAGACCGGACGGACGCGTTGTCGCGGGCGGATTCCGGGACGTGTCGCTCCAGGAGGAGTTCACCGCAGACGAAGTCACGACGCCGGCCGTCCAGGCGGCGCTCGAGGCGTTCGTCTCGCGCTTGCTGGGGCGGCAATTGCGGGTCGATTACCGCTGGGCTGGGATCTTCGGGCTCGTCCTCGACTTTCTCCCGGTCGTCGGACCCGTTCCGGGCGAGGACCGCGTCTGGGTGGCGGGCGGCTATTCGGGTCACGGAAACGTGCTCGGCTTCGTATGCGGGCGGCTCGTCGCGCGCGCGATCCTCGGCGAGCGCGATCCGCTCCTCGACCTCTTCGAACCGGCGCGACTGCTCGCCTAGTGTGAGGAGGACGGCTCGCTCGTGCAAGTGCGCGCGCTCCCTTTTCTATGATCCGACGATGGTCCCCGAGGCCCCGCTCGAACAGACCGACGCCGGGCTTGTGGCCGCCGGGGAGGGATGGTTTGTCCTGAACGCGCGTGAGGCCCGCTGGCGCCACCGCGAGGGGCGCGGCGACAGTCTGGGCTTCCAGGGTGAGACACATTTCCCGCAGGTCGGAATCGGCCTTGTTGTGCTCGGACCGGGTGAGCCGATAGCGATGTACCACTGGGAAACCGACCAGGAAGACTTTCTCGTGCTCACCGGCGAGGCGCTGCTCATCATCGAGGGAGAGGAGCGGCCATTGCGGCGGTGGGACTTCGTGCACTGCCCGGCCGGGACAAGCCACGTGATCGTCGGGGCGGGAGAGGCCGGCTGCACCGTCCTCGCCGTGGGTGCGCGAGAGCATCACACCGTCCGCCTTCCCGACGGCACCCTCGATGGCGCCCCGGACTGGGGTGCCTATACGGTGGACGAGGCCGCACTCCGTCACGGCGCGGGCGTCGAAGAGGAGACCACCGACGCGGACGTCGCTTACGCTCGGTTTCCGGAGCTCGTCGCAACCCGATACCGCGAAGGCTGGCTCCCCGGTAAGCGATAGCCGCAAGCGGACGACCTCCTTAGAGATCGATCGCCTGCAGCTCCAAATCGTCGGCTTTGGCGTAGGCCAGCTTGGCGATCGAGAGATCCTGGATCGCAAGACCGGTGGAATCAAACAGCGTGATGTCGTCTGCGCTCCGGCGACCGTCCGCCTCGCCTGTGAGGACGGCCCCGAGTTCGGTCACGTCCGCGCGTGTCACGACGCCGGCCTCGACCGCTCCCGCCAGCTCGCCGGCGTGACTCGCCTGTTCCCACTCGTCGCAGAAGAGGTGGGCACGCCGGAGCTCCCCGACCGCGACCTCCGCCTTGCCCGGGCCGTCGGCGCCCATGAGCGAGACGTGCTGCCCGGACTCGAGCGAGCCCTCGCCGTAAAGAACCTCCCGGCCGGGGGTCACCGTTATCACGACGTCGCACGCGAGGGCCTGCTCCGCGCTTTCAGCCGGCTCGACCTCGAAGCGCTCTGCGACCGTGTTGCGCCGCTCCTCGTCGACGTCCCACACCAGCGGCGTCGCACCGTGCGCGACGAGCATCCGCACGGTTTCGGCCCCGTTGGCGCCACAGCCCACGACGGCGTACGTGGATGCTTCCGGCCGGCACAGCGTGTCCGCCGCCAAGACTCCTGCCGCGGCCGTCCTCAGCGCCGTCACCGCCGCCGCATCGAGCAGTGCGAGCAGGCGTCCGTCCTCGGCGTCGGACAGCACCACGAGGCCGGTCACGGTCGGCAGGCCTCGGGCAGGGTTGCCCGGAAACGACGTGACCCACTTGATGAGCGCATGGCCCCCGCCGATCGCTGGCATGGCCCGGAAGTCGCCCGCCGGGTAATTCGTCACATAGACCTTCGGCGGCATCGACCACTCACCGCGGGCGTGTGCGACGAACGCCTCCCGCACGGCGTCGTATGCCTCGTGCGGCGAGACCGCTCGCTCGATGTCGGACGCGCGGAAGAGGGGAACCATCGCGGCGAGCCTACCGCTCTGCTTGAGTGCGCCCGATGACCGCAGCCGTCTCGATCCGCGGCCTCCAGGTTGCGCGCGGCGGTCGCGACGTACTCCACGGGATCGACCTCGACGTCGAGGCCGGCAGCGTGACCGGGCTCCTGGGGCCGAGCGGGAGCGGCAAGACGACGCTCATGCGTTCCGTCGTCGGCGCGCAGATCGTCGCGGGCGGTTCCACGAAGGTGCTCGGGCTTCCGGCCGGGACGCCGGAGCTCCGCGCGCGGGTCGGCTACCAGACGCAGGCGCCCTCGGTGTACGCGGACCTCACGGTCGGCGAGAACCTCGACTACTTCGCCGCGATCCTCGGCGTCGACCGGGGAGGCATCGAGGACGCCATCCACGTGGTGGGCCTCGGCGAGCACGCGACGCAGCTCGCAGGGACGCTCTCCGGCGGAGAGCTGGCGCGTCTCTCGCTCGCGGCCGCGCTGCTCAACCGCCCCGAGCTGCTCGTCCTCGACGAGCCGACGGTCGGCCTCGACCCCGTCCTCCGCCGCGATCTGTGGGAGACGTTCCATGCGCTGGCGGACGCGGGGACGACTCTGCTCGTCTCGAGCCACGTCATGGACGAGGCGGACCGCTGCGATGCCCTCGTCCTGCTGCGCGAGGGGCGCGTGCTCGCAGCCGGCACACCCGACGACCTGCGGAGCCGGACCGGCACATCCGATCTCGACGCAGCCTTCCTTGCCCTCATCGATCAGGCCGGAGCGACGCGATCATGAGCGTGCGGCGCACGCGAGCAACCGCGCTCCGCGTCCTCCGGCAGCTCCGCCACGACCCGCGGACGGTCGCGCTCCTGCTCCTCGTACCGTGCGTTCTCCAGTTCCTCATGTACGAGCTCTTCCAGGACACTCCCGGGGTCTTCCAGTCGCTCGGCGTCCCCCTGCTCGGGCTCTTTCCGTTCGTGGCGATGTTCATCGTCACCTCGATCACGATGCTCCGCGAGCGGGTTTCCGGGACGCTCGAACGGCTGCTGACGACGCCGCTCGGCCGCGGCGACCTGCTCGTGGGCTACGGGATCGCCTTCGCGCTCGTCGCCGCCGTGCAGGCCTCGCTCGTCTCGACGCTCTCGTTCGGCCTGCTCGGGCTCGAGTCCGGCCACCGCCCGGTCGCCGTCGTGACGCTCGCGATTGCGAACGCAGTCCTCGGGATGGCGCTCGGCCTCTTCGCGAGCGCGTTCGCGCGAACGGAGTTCCAGGCGGTTCAGTTCATGCCCGCCTTCGTGCTCCCCCAGATCCTCCTCTGCGGGCTCATCGTGCCGCGCGACGAGATGGCGGAGTGGCTCCAGGCTCTCTCGGCGCTGCTCCCGCTGACCTATGCCTACGACGCGCTCGCTCGGCTGGCGTCGACCGAGCCGCTCGGGGCGCGATTCTGGGCCGACGTCGTGGTCGTCGTCGGCGTCACGGCACTCGCCCTCGCGCTCGGGGCGGCGACGCTGCGACGCCGAACCCCGTGATCGTCACAGCGCCTTGACGGCTGAGGTGAGCTTGAGGACGGACTCCTTGGCGTCCCCGAAGAGCATCGTCGTCTTGGAGTCGAGGTAGAGCTCGTTGTCGATGCCCGCGAAGCCCGGCCGCATCGAGCGCTTCAGGACGACGATGCTCGCCGCTTTGTCCACGTCGAGGATCGGCATCCCGTAGATCGGGCTCCCGGGATCGCTGCGGGCGGCCGGGTTCGTGACGTCGTTGGCGCCAATGACTAGAGCGATGTCGGTCTGCGGGAACTCCGGGTTGATCTCGTCCATCTCGAAGAGCTGGGTGTAGGGGACGTTCGCCTCCGCCAGCAGCACGTTCATGTGCCCCGGCATGCGCCCGGCGACCGGGTGGATGGCGTACTTGACGTCGACCCCCCGCCCCTCGAGCACGTCCGCGAGCTGGCGAACGTCGTGCTGCGCCTGTGCGACCGCCATCCCGTACCCCGGTACGACGATCACCTTGCGCGCGAACGAGAGCTGGACGGCAACGTCGTCGGCGGTCGTCGCGCGGACGGTACGCCCGTCGTCCGCGCGCGCGACGCCGGCGCCTGCCTGGACCTGCCCGAACGCCCCGAAGAGGACGTTCGCCACGGAGCGGTTCATCGCCTTCGCCATCAGCAGCGTGAGGAACGTGCCCGAGGCTCCGACGAGCATGCCGGACACGATCAGCACCGTGTTGTCCAGGACGAAGCCCGTCGCCGACGCGGCGAGACCGGTGAACGCGTTGAGGAGCGAGATCACGACCGGCATGTCCGCGCCGCCGATCGGGAGCACGAACATCACTCCGAACGCGAGCGCGAAGCCGATCAGGGCGTAGAGAACCCACTGGTCGTGGACACCCGCGACGGCCGCGACCCCGAGCCCTACCGCCCCGAGCAGGACGAGCGAGTCGACTACGTTCTGCGCGGGGAAGACGATCGGGCGGCCGCTGACGAGCTCCTGGAGCTTCGCGAACGCAACGAGCGAGCCGGCGAAGGAGATCGAGCCGATGAGGGCCGAGAGGACGATGGACAGCGCCTCGTCTCGTGCGATGTCGACCGTCGTGTGCCACTCCGCAAGCGCGACCAGTGCCGCCGCGCCGCCCCCGACCCCGTTGAAGAGGGCCACCATCTGCGGCATCGCCGTCATCTTCACCTTGCGGGCGCCGACGACCCCGACGACGGTGCCGATCAACCCGCCGACGACGATCAGACTCCAGTTCTCGATCCCTTCGAGCAGGAGCGTCGTCGCGATCGCGACGATCATCCCCGCGCCTCCGACCCAGTTCCCCTTGCGCGCGTGCCTCGGGGAGGAGAGGAAGCGGAGGGCGAGGATGAAGCAGACGATCGTGACGAGGTAGAGGAGGCCGACGACGTCGGGATCCGAGATCACGTGTGGTCTCTCCGGTGACTGCGGTGCCCTCTGGCCGGCGAAAACCGAGTAGGCCAAGGACGCAGGGAGTGCCCATATTGGACAAATATGGGTGCGACCGAGGACGCAGGCATGCGACGGTTTGCAGCCGGCCAGAGGGTGCCAGTAGTTGCCGGAGCGACCACTTAGGGCTCCTCGCGCTTCGGCTCCGGCCGCCTCTTGAACATCTCGAGCATGCGGTCGGTGACGAACCAGCCGCCGACGACGTTCGCGCTCGCGAGCGCCATCGCCGCGAAGCCGACGACCTTCGTCAGCGTGTCGTCAGCACTCCCGAGCACGATGATCGCACCGACGATGACGATGCCGTGGATGAAGTTCGTCCCCGACATGAGCGGGGTATGGAGCATCGTCGGCACCTTCGAGATCACCTCGAAGCCGAGGAAGATCGCGAGCACGAGGATCGTCAGCTCGATGACGAGCGGCAGCTCGCTCACGGGACACCCTCCGGTCTCGTCACGCACGCCCCGGCCGTGACCTCGTCCTCGAAGTCGAGCGCCAGCACGCCGTCGGGCGCGAGGTGCTGAAGCAGGGCTGCGACGTTGCGCGAGTAGAGCTGGCTTGCGTGGAACGCCATGAGCGAGGGTAGGTTCGTCGTCCCGACGATTGCGACGCTGCCGTGCTCGACGACCTCTCCCGGAACGGTGACCTCGCAGTTGCCGCCGGTCTCGGCGGCGAGATCGACGATCACCGAGCCGGGACGCATGCGCTCGACCGCGGTGGCCGGGATCAGCTTGGGCGCCGGGCGCCCGGGCACGGCGGCGGTCGTGATCACGACGTCGAACTCGGGAATCCGCTCCGCCAGCGCGGCCTGCTGTCGCGCCTGCTGCTCGGGGGTCAGCTCGGTCGCATAGCCGCCCGCGGTCTCCTCGGCACGGACGCCGAGCTCCAAGAAGGCGGCGCCCAAGCTCTCCACCTGCTCCTTCACGGCCGGCCGGACGTCGAACGCCGAGACGACGGCTCCGAGCCGGCGCGCGGTCGCGATCGCCTGCAGCCCGGCGACGCCGGCTCCTATGACGAGCGCCCGGACGGGGGCGAGTGTTCCCGCCGCAGTCATCAGCATCGGAAAGAGCTTCGGCACGCGGTCGGCGGCGAGGAGCACCGCCTTGTAGCCGGCGACCGTGGCCTGGGAGGAGAGCGCGTCCATCGCCTGCGCCCGCGTGATGCGGGGGATCGACTCCATGGCAAAGGCGACGACCCCGCGCTCCCGGAGTCTCTCGATCCCCTCGGCGTCCGTGAGCGGCTCCAGGAATCCGGCGAGGACGGTTCCGGGCGCCATCGCGGCGACCTCGTCGGCAGTCGGCGGCGCGACACGCACCACGACCTCGGCGCCGGCGAGGAGCGACCCGGCGTCGGCCAGCTCGGCTCCTGCCTCGGCGTAGGCCTCGTCGGCGAATCCGGCCTCGATACCGGCGCCTCTTTCGACCCGAATCTCGAAGCCCGTGTCGCGGAGCTTGGAAACCGTCTCCGGGACGAGCGCCACGCGACGCTCGCCGGGAGCCGTCTCCCTCGGAACCGCGACCCGCATGCGTGCCGAACTCTACGGAGAGGTCGGGTCGGGCGCGTGCCGAACCGTCAGAGCGTCGCCCAGACCTCGAGCTTCGACCGCGTCCGCCGGATCACGTCGTCCGTGAATGCTTGCGTTCCGTAATCCCCGCCGAGATCGGCCGTTCGGACGCCCTCGGCGACGGCCTCCAGGCAAGCCTCCCGGATCGCGCGGCCCGCCGTCTGGCACTCCGCGGTCTCTGCATGCGAGAGCAGGGCGGCGCCGGCGAGGATCATCGCCATCGGGTTCGCGACGTCCTTTCCCTCGAGTGAGGGCGCCGTTCCGTGCGCCGCCTCGGCCATGAGCGCGCTCGGAACGTAGTCGTCGCCGAAGGCGACGAGGAGCGACTCGGATCCGGCGATGGAGCCGAAGAGGGGCAGCACGAGGTCCGAGAGGATGTCGCCATCCCGGTTGAGCGCCGGGATCACCATCGGCGCGCCGCTCGAGGAGATCAGTAGAGCGAACGTTGCGTCGATCAGCTGTGGCTCGTACGGCACCTCCGGGTGACGCGTCGCAGCCTCGTCCATCTCCTCTTTCAGCATCCCCTCGTAGATCGGGCTGACCGTGTACTTCGGCCCTCCGAATACCTTCGCGCCCATCCGCTCCGCCTGGCGGAACGAGAACTCGGCCACCGCGTGGCAGATCCGGCGCTCGATGCGCTCCGTGCGGAGCGCGACCTCGTCGTCCCCGTCTCCCTCTCTCCACTCCTCCGCGCCGTACGCATCTCCCACAGCCATGCGGACGACCGATATGGGGGAGTGGACGCCGCCGAGCGGCACGACCCCGGGGATGCGCCGGCCGGTGCGGACGATGACCTTGCCGCCGATCTCCTCGCGCAGGATCCGGTTCGGGGAGCCGACGTCGTCGGCCCCCTCCGGGGTGATCGTGGCTGCCTTGAGCCCGAACCCGTGCTCCCTGATCGCCGCCGCTGCTTCGTAGACGACTCCGTTCGTGGTCCCGCGCCGGTTCTCGAGCGAGAGGTCGAAGCGGAGGAACTCGAGCTCGATGCCTGTCACCTCGGCCGAGAGCACTCGTAGCGCTTCGTCGAGCAGCTCTTGCCCGGTCTGGTCGCCCTCGAGCACGACGATCGTTCGCACGCCACGATCCTACTGAGTAGGATCGTGGCTGGGAAAGCAGACTCCTTTTTCCAGTTGCATTTTGAAGGTGCATTTTCTAGGCTTCGCTTCCTCACGAAGCGAAGCCTGGAGGAAAAGCGATGGCAAGAAAGACGATCCTCGTGTGCGACAACTGCGGCAAGGAAGTCGCCGAAGGCAAGGGCGCAGTCATGCGCCTCAACTACACCGACGCGCGACGTGGCTCCAAGCAGGCCGACCTGTGTGACGACTGCGCGGGCGGCATGCCCGGCCACGCGGCGGCTCGGCGGGGTCGGAAGCCCAAGGCGGCGGCGTAGACGAGCTGGGGTCAGGTCTTGCATGTTGCACCCCGGGGTGCAACATGCAAGACCTGACCCCGTTTTGTCGCTCTTTGCACCGTTAGCTCGGCCCGCGTACGAAATCGCGTCGGAGGCCGGGACTACGATGGGCGGATGGGCCTTTCGCTCGTCGTCGGGCCGGCTCATGCCGGCAAGGTCGCCCTGCTCCTCGAGCGGTACCTCGAGTCGCTCGAGCGCGATCCCTGGCTGGTTGTGCCGAACCGCGCGGACGTCGAACGGGTCGAAAGAGACCTTCTGCGGCGACGACCGGCTCTTCTCGCCGGACGCATCGGCACCTTCGACGACCTCTTCGCGCACGTGGCGGGTGGCGCCCCGGACCGCCGTCCGGTGGCAACGGACGCTCAGCGTGCACTTGCAGTGCGGCGGGCCGTGGCACGTACGGAACTCCAGGAGCTTGCTGTGTCCGCCGGCTCGGGCGGCTTCGTCGACGCCCTGCTCGGGACGCTCGGCGAGGTCGAGTCTGCGCTCCTCGAGCCGGATCGGCTCGAGGGAGAGCTCGCGCGTCTGGCCGCGGCCTACCGCGACGAGCTCGACCGCCTCGGACTCTGGGACCGGGACCGGCTCCGGCGCCGCGCGGCCGAGCGACTCGCGGGCGAGCTCGACGCCTGGCACGGCGAGCCCGTCTTCGCGTACGGCTTCGAGGATCTGACCGCAGCCGAGTGGGCGCTGATCGAAGGGCTCGCGGGTCGCACGGATGTCACCGTCTCCATCCCCTACGAGCCCGGGCGGACGGCGTTCGCGGCGCTGGAGCGCACAGTCGAGGATCTCGCACGCCTCGCCGCAGGTGCCGTGGAGGAGATCTCGCGGAACGGCTCGGGACCGGAGCAGCCTCCACTCCGCCACCTCGAGCGCGAGCTCTTCGCCGATGCGCCCGTGCCCGGGCCACCGCTCGACGGGTCGCTGCACTTCCTCGAGGGCTCGGGTGTGCGTGGGACGGTCGAGCTCGTCGCGAGCGAGCTCCAGGCGCTCCTTCGATCCGGGACGCCGCCCGAACGGCTCGCGTTGGTCTGCGACTCGATCGAGCGCTGGCGAGCCACTCTCGACGCCGTGTTTCCGCCGCTCGACATCCCGTACTCGGTCGAGCATCCCTCACGCCTGGGGGAGAGCCCGCTCGGGCGGGCGCTGCTCGCGCTCCTCCGCTTCGCGTGGCTCGGCGGCGGCCGCGGGGAGCTGTTCGCGTTCCTTCGGTCGCCGTTCTCGGGCGTCGAGCGGCGCTCGGTCGATTTCGTCGAGGGCCGGCTCCGCGGACGCGCGATCGTGGAGCCGGGGCGTGTCGAAGAGGAGAGCGAACGCCTGCGAGGTGCTCCCGTCCCGGCGCTCGTGGAGCTCCGAGCGACGGAAAAGCCCGTTGCGGCCGCCCGAACGCTCCTACGCACGATGGTACGGAACGCATGGGGGCTCGAGACCCCACCGACGTCGGACGATTCTCGGGCGGACGCGCGGGCGTACGACGGAGCACGACGCACACTCGACGAGCTCGAGACATTCGCCGCGCTCGACGGAAGGGCCGTCTCGCCGGACGAGCTGGTCGCGGGGCTCGAGCGTGCGACGGTCCGTCCCTCGGCCGCGAGGGAGCGTGGCCGCGCGGCGGTGCTCGACTACACCCGTGCCCGCACGAGGCAGTTCGACGTCGTCTTCCTGCTGGGCCTGGAGGAGGGAAGCCTGCCCAGGAGGGATCGGCCCTCGCCGTTTCTGGACGACGACACGCGGAGAGAGCTCGGCGGGCGACTCGAGCGCCCCGACGCTGTGGCCCGCGACCGCTACCTCTTCTACACCGCGTGCACACGCGCCACCCGGCGGCTGGTCCTCGTGCGCGAGGCGGCGAGCGACGACGGGACTCCTCGCGAGCCGAGCCCGTTTTGGGACGACGTCCGGGCGCTCTTCGATCCCGGCGACGTCGCCCGCGCTACGAAGCGGCGCCCCCTCTCGAGCCTCACGTGGCGACTCGACTCCGCTCCGAGCGAGCGAGAGCGGCTTCGCGCGCTCGCACGGCTCGCGGTGGACGACGCAGACGCTGCCACCGCGCTTGCGGCCGCCAACGGGTGGTCGCGTCGCCTCGAGCGCGCCCGGTCGGCGTTCGACCGGCCTACGGGCCTGACGAACCCTGTCGTCCTCTCCTGGCTCTCGGAGCGAACGATGTTCTCGGCGACCGAGCTCGAGCGCTTCGCCGACTGCTCTTCGGCCTGGCTCGTCGACAGGGTGATCGACCCGAAGAAGATCGACGCGGAACCGGATGCGCTCCTGCGCGGCCAGGTCGTGCACACCGCGCTGAACCGCTTCTACGCGTCGCTGCCCAAGGAGCTCGGCGCCGAGCGCGTCACACCGGAGAATCTCGAGGCAGCAATCGGTCTCGTCGCGCGGTGTCTCGATGACGCCCTCCGGTCGGGAGTGCGGTTCGACCTGACCGAGCTGCAGGAGGTCGAGTTGCGGCAGACGCTGCTCATCGACCTCGAGGGGTTCGTGCGCGACGAGGCGGAGTCGGAGGTGGCCTTCGTCCCACGCCGCCTCGAGGTGGCGTTCGGCTCGGAGCGCGCTGCGCCTGAGCTGCAGCGGGGCCTGCCGCTCGGGGACGGCCTCGGGCTCTCGGGGAAGATCGACCGGATCGATCTCGACCCGTTCAGCGCGCGCGGGATCGTGCAGGACTACAAGTCCGGCGCGGGTGCGCACTCGGCACGCGAGATCGACCGCGAGCTGCGGCTCCAGATCCCGCTGTACGTGCTTGCCCTCCGCGACCTCGTCGGCCTCGAGCCGCTCGGAGGCGTCTACCGCGCCCTCTCGAGGCGGCGGTACACACGGGGCATGTTGCGCGAGTCCGCGCGTGAGGACCTCCCGGGCTTCGCCAAGGAGGACTACCTCGACGAGGAGGCGTTCTGGGCTCAGGTGGAGGCGGCGCGCGAGCGCGCGGCCACGAACGCGCAGCGGATCCGCGCGGGTGACGTCCAGCACGACCCGCGGTGGGACGGCCACTGCCCGTCCTGGTGCGACCTCTGGCCGATCTGCCGGGTGCAGCGCGCATGACCGTCGCCCAGCATGGGGGAACCCATGGTTCCCCCATGAGCCCCCTCCTTCACCGAGGTGCCCGACGAGACCGCTCCTGGGCTCTCGCCGGGCAAAGCCCGGCTTCGCCCCTGCGACGCCTGCAACGCCTCAAACGGAGGAGCTTGTGACCGTCGCGGAGGTTGCGGCTGGGCTCAACGAGGAGCAGGTCGCGGCGGTCGAGGCGGAGGGAACCGTCTTCGTCTCCGCCGGCGCTGGGACCGGGAAGACCTCGGTGCTCGTCGAGCGCTACGTACGCGCGGTCTGCGACCGGGGGGTCGACGCCGACTCCATCCTCGTCATCACGTACACGCGCAAGGCGGCCGGCGAGCTCCGCACCCGGATTCGCGCCGCCCTCACGGCCCGCCGCCGCCCGGATCTCGCGCGCGCCCTCGACGGGGCGTGGATCTCGACGATCCACGGCTTCTGCAACCGGCTGCTCAAGGCGCATCCCTTCGCGGTCGGCCTCGATCCGCGTTTCAGGGAGCTCGACGACGCCGGCGCTGCGGTTCTGCGCGGCGAGGCATTCGAGCGGGCACTTGCGACGTTCTGCGCGGGCGGCGACCCGGAGCGGGTGCGCCTGCTCGCGACCTACCGAGCGAACGGGCTGCGCCGCATGCTCACCGCCGTCTACGAGACCCTTCGCTCGGCGGGAAGGCCGCTCGTGCTCGAGCTCGGGGAGCGCCGCGGCCTCGCGGAGGCTGTCTCGAGTTTTCGCGACGAGGCATCGTTTCTGGCCGACGACGAATCGGGGACACCGGCGCAGCGGCGAAGTGCGGCGGAAGCGCTCCGCATCGTCACGGACGGGTCTCCGCCCGAGCGGGTCACCGACCTCACGGCGCTCCAGTGCCGTGGTTCGAGAGCAGCGTCCTACGAGCAGGCGCGCAAGGCGGTCGAGCGGGCGGCTCTCGAGGAGCTCGCCGCGCACGACCGCGAGCTGCTGCAGGAGCTGCTCGAGCGCTTTGCGGACGAATACGCGGATGCGAAGCGCCGGGAGTCTGCCGTCGACTTCGAGGACCTGCAGCTCGCGGCGAGGGACCTGCTCCAGAGCGATGCCGAGGTGCGGGATGCCGTCAGGCTCCGCTTCCGTCTCGTCATGGTCGACGAGTTCCAGGACACGAACCGCCTCCAGTGCGAGCTCATCGACCTCGTCGCCCATCCCGACGCCACCGAGGTCTTCACGGTCGGAGACGAGTTCCAGTCCATCTACGGCTTCAGGCACGCAGACGTCGAGGTCTTTCGGGAGCGGCGCGTGCAGGCCGCGAACCTCCTCACCCTCCGGAGCAACTACCGCTCGCGGCCCCAGGTGCTCGCGGCCGTGAACGAGCTCTTCGCGGGTGCGTTCGGCGACGAGTACCAGCCGCTCGCCGCCTCTTCCGAGTTCGCCGACCCGGTCTTCGGACATCCAGTGGAGCTGCTCGTCACGGACAAGGCGAGCTACAAGGACTCCGGCGAGCATTGGCGGCACGGCGAGGCCCGACGCATCGCCTCGCGGGTACGCGAGTTGGTCGACGCGGGCGAGGCTTTCCCGGGCGAGATCGTCGTCCTCTTCGCTGCCGGCACCGACGCCGAGCGATACGAGGAGGAGCTCCGCCGCGAGGGTCTCCCGACGTACCGGGCGACCGGGCGCGGGTACTTCGGGCAGCAGCAGGTCGCCGACTTCCTCGCGTACCTGCGCCTCGTCCACAATCGCTACGACGACGTCGCTTTGGCCACTGTGCTCGCGTCGCCGTTCGTCGGCGTCTCGAACGACGCGCTCGTGCTCCTCCGGCGCAACGCACCCCGGAGGCCGCTCTACACCGCGCTCGAGCGGGGTGTGCCCGGTGGCTTCAGCGCCGACGACGAGCGCCTGCTCAAGGCGTTCCTACAGCGCTACGAGCGGCTCGTGCACGCATCGGCACGGGTGGGCCTCGAGCGGTTGCTCGAGCAGCTTCTCGCGGAGCACGACTACGACCTCGCGGTGCTCGCGCGCTGGGACGGCTCGCGCCGGTTCGCGAACGTGCGCAAGCTCGGGCGGCTCGCCCGCGAGTACGAGGCCGTTCGCGGCGCCGACCTCGCCGGGTTCGTCCGCTTCGTCCGCGAGCAAGAGGCGCTCGGCGCGAAGGAGCTCGAGGCCGTCGCCGAGGAGGAGGGTGCCGACGCCGTCCGCCTCCTGACGATCCACGCTGCAAAAGGGCTCGAGTTCAAGGTGGTGATCGTCGCCGACGCGGGTCGCGACCTCGGCCGGCCGCGCGGCGGCGACGAGATCGTGGCCCTCTCGGATGGGCGCTTCGGCTTCCGGATGGTCGACCCGGCGCGAGGCGAGCGCCGGGCCGTCTTCGAATTCGACGAGGTCCGCGACGCAGAGCGAGAGCAGGAACGCGCCGAGCGACTCCGCCTCTACTACGTCGCGATGACGCGCGCGATCGACCGCTTGATCGTGTCCGGCGCATTCGACCCGGGGCGGGCCGCCGACCGAGAGACGCC